>VOFK01003235.1_pt1 | contig 30946 bp, 40 predicted proteins | sample 5384121 | NCBI WGS metagenome assembly VOFK01 (sample SAMN12384730, study PRJNA508395) | human gut metagenome | isolation source: healthy gut J | host: Homo sapiens | reverse complement strand
CCCGGTGGCTACATCGGCTTCCATCACGCCAACTTTTCTAGTTCTGATTGCCATCCTGATGCCGCCGGTATGAAGCTCAACCAGATGATCGCGGAAGGCAAGATCACCGCTGACAAGGCCAAGATCGGCTATGTAGGCGCTTTCACCTATGCTGAAGTTATTTCCGGCTACACCTCCTTCTTCCTCGGCGCACGCTCCGTATGCCCCACCGCTACCATGGAAGTGACCTTCACCGGCAGCTGGTACGATGAGACCGCCGAGAAGGAAGGCGCTCAGAAGCTGATTCAGAACGGCTGCGTCCTGATTTCCCAGCACGCTGACTCCATGGGCGCCCCCACCGCCTGCGAGAAGGCCGGTGTGCCCAACGTGTCCTACAACGGCTCCACCGTTTCCGTTGGCCCCAACACCTACATCATCTCCTCCCGCATTGACTGGGCGCCCTACTATGTCTACGCCATCCAGGCCGCTATGGACGGCAAGACCAATCGACGCTGACTGACCGGCACCCTGGCCACCAAGTCCGTGGTTCTGTCCGACCTGAACACCAACGTGGCCGCCGACGGCACCCAGGCCGCCATTGACGAGGCCATGAAGAAGCTGGAGAACGGCGAGCTGCACGTCTTTGACGTGTCCACCTTCACCGTCACCGGCGAGAATGTCACCGCTGACATGAAGACCGACGCCGAGGGCCACCTGACCTCCTACATGGCCGACGTGGATAACGACGCCAACATGGAGCATGACACCGAGGTCGTCCACGATGGTTACTTTGCCGAGTCCGAGAAGCGCTCCGCTCCTTACTTCGACATCGCCATCGACGGCATCGTCCGCCTGGACGTGAACTTCGGCTAAGTCACGGCTGAACCCGAAAGTGCGAACATAAGAATCCCGGCTGCTTTCGCAGCCGGGATTCTTTTATATTATGCTGTGGGTGCGCCGCAGGCCAGGTCGCAGATGGCTGCGGCGGCGTTGCGGGGGAACTCCTCCTCCCGGCGGCGCAGCATGGCCGTGGGGTCAATGGCCCCGCTGATGACACCGGACAGCAGCGGCGTCATCTCCTCGTCGCTCTCCACCGCCAGGGCATAGCCCCGGCTCGTCATGAAGTCGATGTTGCGGCTTTCGCAGCCGGGCACCGCGTTGAGATACAGCAGCGGCGTCCGGGAGGCTACCGCTTCGGCGGTGGTAAGGCCCCCCGGCCTTGGAGATCAGCAGGTCCGACGCCTGCATATAGGCACACATCTGTTCCGTGAAGCCCAGAACCCGGACCCGGGGATTGTCCACAAAGTCGTCGATCATCTGGCGGTGCATCCGCTGGTTGCTGCCGCACACCGCCACCAGCCAGTCCTCCGGCCCCAGCAGCCCCGCGATGCAGGCGGCGGTGGAGCGCAGGGGCCCGGCCCCCATACTGCCGCAGGCCAGGGTGAACACATGGCGGCAGCCCTCCAGTTCCAGCTGCCGCCGGGCGGCGTCCCGGTCCGGAGTCTGGCAGAACTGCCGCCGGATGGGGATCCCCGTGGGGAAGATGCGCTGGGCGGGCAGGCCCGCCGCCTGAAACTCCGGCGTCAGGGCCGGATGAGGGATGCAGATGCCGTCCAGCTGCAGCTCACCCACCCCGGGAGAGCAGGTGAAGTCCGTGGCCACGAACCAGGTGGGCATCCGCAGACCGTAGCCGCAGCGCAGCTCCGTCATCATCATGGCCGGGAACACGTGCACGCAGATGGCCGCGTCGGCTCCCAGGTCCACCAGCGCCTCATACAGGGGGCCGATGCCCCGGATGCTGTTTTCATACAGCAGCGGCGAGGGGCGCTTCTCCTCCATGCGATAGCCCGCGCCGTACAGCTTGGGGGCATAGCGATAGGCAAAGTCGTGGCCCCGGCTGATCAGGTCCGCCGCCCACTTGGGCAGAAAGTCCAGGGTGTTATAGGTCCTGCTTTCGTTACCCCTGGCGGACAGCTCCTCCGCCAGGGCGGCGGCTGCGGCGTTGTGCCCGCCGCCGGTGTTGCAGGAGAGAATGGCAATTTTCATAGACGTTTTTTGTTCTCCTTCTCCGCCAGACGAAGCAGGCGGGGCCTGTTATAGCGCTGGATCAGGATGAAGCTGACGTTGCCCAGCAGGTTGTATACCAGCCACAGCGCCCATGACCACACGCTTTTCCACAAAAAAAGCATACCCACGGACAGCACCACCAGCCAGCAGTGGACGCACTCGGCCACGCAGGTCTCCTGCACCAGGGACATGGGGTCCGCCGCCGCCAGCTTCTTTTTCACCATGTCCGGCATCAGGCGGCTCATGTCCGGCAGGCGGTCCTTCCAGCGGCGGATGTACAGCTTGTTATATACCCGGCCGCCCTGCTCCCAGTCCCGGCAGCGATAGGGAGCCCGGTGGGGGTCAAACCAGCGGCGGGGCAGAGCCTGTCCCACCGGGTGGGCCAGAATGCCCAGGGCCGCCGCGTACAGGGCGGCCCGCCAAAAACCGTGCATATGCGGTCCTCCGTTCGTGTATTACTGTCTATCATACCAGACCGGACCATAAGAATCAAGCGGTGAAAAGTAAATTTTGTAATATTTTATATTAGATGCATGACCCCCCCGGCCCGCCGAGGGCAGCGGGCCCTGCGGACCCGGCTCTCCCTCTGGGAGAGCTGTCACCGAAGGTGACTGAGAGGGCCTGTAGGGCGGCACTTTGGCGATTTCCATGTGCCTTGTGCCCTGCGAAAATAAACGGGACGCGCCCCGACGGGCGCGTCCCGTTTGTGTGGATTTGAAGTTTTACCGCTCCTCTCGGAAGTAGCTGAGGCCCAGACTTGCAGGCGGCTGCTTTTCCTTGTTGTTGCGCAGGCTGGAGATCACCAGCACCACCACGGTGACCACATACGGCAGCATCTTGTACAGCTCCTTCACGGCCATCTGGCTGCCGGTGGGGATGTACAGATACAGGATGTACAGGCCGCCGAACAGGATGGAGGCCAGGACACTGACATTGGGACGCCAGATGGTGAAGATCACCAGGGCGATGGCCAGCCAGCCGCGGTCGCCGAAGGCGTTGTTGGACCACACGCCGCTGGCGTAGTCCATCACGTAGTACAGGCCGCCGAGACCGGCGATCATGCTGCCCACGCAGGTGGCCAGGTACTTATACCGGGTGACGTTGATGCCGGCGGCATCGGCGGTGGAGGCGCTTTCGCCCACGGAGCGCAGGTGCAGGCCGGGGCGGGTGTGCTTCAGGAAATAGGAGGACAGCAGGGCCAGGATAATGGCCAGATACGCCAGGAAGCCATAGGACAGGAAGATCTGGCCGAACCAGCCCAGACTCTTGGCAAAGGGCAGGGACTTGGCAAAATACCCGCTGGTGGCGGACAGGGCGATGGAGGGCACCTCGCTGCCGGTGAGCTTGATCAGGGAGCCGCCGAAGAAGTTGCCGATGCCCACGCCGAAGGTGGTCATGGTCAGGCCGGTAACGTTCTGGTTGGCCCGCAGGGTCACCGTCAGGAAGCAGTACAGCAGGCCCATCAGCAGAGAGCCCAGCAGGGAGCACAGCATGGGGATCAGAATGGCCAGAAAGCCGCTCATCTGGTCGGCGGGCACGGCCTGCTCATAGAAGAACGCGCCGATGACGCCGCAGATACCGCCCACATACATGATGCCGGGGATACCCAGGTTCAGGTTGCCGGACTTCTCGGTGAGAATTTCGCCGGTGCTGCCGTACAGCAGGGGGATACCCTGCATGACCGCGCGGGGGATGAAGGATACAATATCAAAATTCATTTTCTCACGCCTCCTTCTTTCCGGAAGAACGGAACTGGACCTTGTAGTTGATGAAGAACTCGCAGCCGATGATGAAGAACAGGATGATGCCCGTCAGGATATCGGAGAAGGAGCGGTTCAGGCCGAAGGCCGTGGAGATCTCGCTGGCGCCGCGGCTGAGGACCACCAGCAGCAGGGACACGAAGATCATGATAACGGGGTTGAACTTGGCCATCCAGGACACCATGACGGCGGTGAAGCCCCGGCCGTCCACGATGGTGGTGGTCATGGTGTGGTCGGTGCTGGAGGTCAGCAGCAGGCCGATCAGGCCGCACAGGGCGCCGGACAGGGCCATGGTCCGGATGATGACCCGGTCCACCTTGATGCCGGCATAGCTGGCGGTGCGGCGGCTTTCGCCCACCACGGCGATCTCATAGCCGTGCTTGCTGTAGTTCAGATAGATGTACATCAGGCCCGTGAGGATGGCCACCACCAGAATGGCCAGCAGGTACTTCTGGTTGCCGATGGTGGGCAGCCAGCCGGCCTGGGTGTCCTGGTTGATGATGCCGATCTTGCCGGAGCCCTTGGCGACTCCCAGATGATGATGAAGTAGGCCACCAGCTGCGTGGCGACATAGTTCATCATCAGGGTGAACAGCGTCTCGTTCGTGTTCCACTTGGCCTTGAAGAAGCCGGGCAGGAAGCCCCACAGAGCGCCTGCGGCCAGGGACGCGACGGTCATGACCACCAGCAGCAGCCAGTTGGGCATCTTGCCGCCCAGGCAGATCATGCAGGTGGTGGAGGCCAGACAGCCGATGAGGACCTGGCCCTCGGCGCCGATGTTCCAGAAGCGCATCTTGAACGCGGGGGTCACCGCCAGGGAGATGCCCAGCAGAATGGCCACGTTTTCCCAGGTGGTCCAGCTCTTGCGGGCGGTGCCGAAGGCGCCCTTGAGGATGGTGCCGTAAATGCTCAGGGGATTTTCGCCGGTGAGGATGGTGGTGACCAGTGCGCACACCACCAGCGCCAGGATGATGGCGCCGCCCCGGATGGCCACGTTGGTGTACCACGGCAGGGTGTCCCGCTTGGAAATGTGGAACAGGGATTTCTTATTCATCCGCTTTGCCTCCTTTGTTCACCAGCGTCATCAGCGCGCCGACCTGGTGCTTGTCAGTGGTCCGGGCGTCTACCACGCCGGAGACCTGACCGCCGCACAGAACCACGATCCGGTCGCACAGCTCCAGCAGCACGTCCAGATCCTCGCCCACATACACCACGGCCACGCCCTTCATCTTCTGCTCGGTCAGCAGATTATAAATGGTATAGGAGGTGTTGATGTCCAGGCCGCGGACGGCGTAGGCCGTCATCAGCACGGCGGCTGCTGGGCGATCTCGCGGCCCACCAGGACCTTCTGCACGTTGCCGCCGGACATGCGGCGCACGGGGAAGCTGGTGCTGGGGGTCACCACCTCCAGCTCCTGCCAGATGCGGTTGGCCAGGGCCTCGGGGTCCTTGCGGTCCAGGAAGATGCTGCCGCCCTTCCGCCAGGAGCGCAGCATCATGTTGCCGGTCATGCCCATGGAGCCCACCAGGCCCATGCCCAGCCGGTCCTCCGGGACGAAGGACATGGCGATGCCGCTCTTGCGGATGGCCATGGGGCTCAGGCCCACCAGCTCCTTGGGCTGGTCATTATCGGGATTATAATAGGTGACGGAGCCGGAGGCCACGGGATACAGGCCCGCAATGGACTCCAGCAGCTCCCGCTGGCCGGAGCCGGCGATACCGGCAATGCCCAGCACCTCGCCGGCGTTGACGGTGAAGGTCACGTTGTCCAGGCGCTTGACGCCCATCTCGTCAAAGACCGTCAGGCCCTTGATGTCCAGCCGGGGCTTCACATTCACGGGGGTGGGGCGGTCGATGTTCAGGGCGACGGCGTGGCCCACCATCATGTCCGTCAGGGACTGCTGGTTGGCGTCCTTGGTCTGCACGCAGCCGATGTACGCACCCTTGCGCAGCACCGCCACCCGGTCGGACACGTCCAGCACCTCGTGGAGCTTGTGGGTGATGATGATCAGGGACTTGCCGTCGTTCTTCATGTTGCGCATGACGGCAAACAGCTTGTCGGTCTCCTGGGGGGTCAGCACGGCGGTGGGCTCGTCCAGGATCAGGATGTCGGCCCCGCGGTACAGGACCTTCACGATCTCCACCGTCTGCTTCTGGGACACGGACATGTCATAGATCTTCTGGTCCGGGTCAATGTCGAAGCCGTAGCGGTCGCAGATCTCCTTGACCTTCTTCCGGGCCTCGGCCAGGTTCAGCTTCCCGGGCATGCCCAGGATGATGTTTTCCGTGGCGGTGAACACGTCCACCAGCTTGAAGTGCTGGTGGATCATGCCGATCCCCAGGGCGAAGGCGTCCTTGGGGGAGGCGATGGTCACAGGCTTGCCGTCGATGTAGATCTGTCCCTCGTCGGGGAAATAGATGCCGGAGAGCATATTCATCAAGGTGGTCTTGCCGCTGCCGTTTTCACCCAGCAGGGACAGGATCTCACCCTTATACAGCTCCAGCGTAACGTCCTTGTTGGCCGTTACCTTGCCGAAGCGCTTGGTGATATTCTCCATTTTAACTGCGCATACGTTTGCCAAGGCAGTCACCCTTTCTTTCCGGGGGGCCGGGGCGCAGGAGGCCCCTCCGGGTTTTTGTTCCATAGGCGTTATTTTACCATAATTCTGCAGCGTTGTTAAATCGCTAACAGCAAAAAAATGAAAATAAATACAAAAAATTTTAGATGGTTACAAAATTTATCAGGCAAAACCCATAGAGAAACCGGAAAAACAGCACTTTTGTGAAATTTGACACAATGCCGTTTAATTATTCACAAAGCCCCGGGTCCAATGAAAGAAAAGCGAGCGGGTTGGTAGGTAGGTTTCCGGCAAATATTTCGGCATAATGCAAAATGTGCATAAAAAAAGAATGTGAATAAGTTCACATAATGTTAAAATTGCAGAAATTGACGTTAAAAGTTTATTAAAATTGTCAATTGTGCAATTGACCGAAACTCTGTATACTTTGAATATGTCCAATAGACGCATGCCGCCGGCACGGCCTGCGCCGGCTCCCGCCCCGCCGGGGCGGAGGAGGAAAAAGAAAAGGAGAGAATTCAATGGAAGAAAGAAAAGGCTTTGGAACCACATTCGGGTTCCTGATGGCTGCCGTGGGATCGGCGGTGGGCCTTGGCAACATCTGGGGCTTCCCCAACAAGATGGGCGCCAACGGCGGCTTCACGTTCCTGGTCATCTATCTGATCCTGGCGGCGCTGTGCGGCTTCATCGTCATGGTGGGCGAGCTTGCCCTGGGCCGCAAGACCGGCCGCGGCGTCATCAGCACCTATAAGATCCTCACCAAGCGCTTCAAGTGGCTGGGCTGGCTGGGTATCATCGCACCCTTCCTGATCCTGTCGTTCTACTGCGCTCTGGGCGGCTACTGCATCAAGTATGTCACCGTGAACCTGGGCAGCCTCTTCAACGCCGGCTTCGGCACCGGCGGCCTGGGCGGCGCAGAGGTGTTCGGCGGCCTGCTGACCAACCAGGGCGAGTCCGTGATCTATGGTCTGATCTTCGTGCTCATCACCCTGATCATCGTTATGTGCGGCGTCAGCAACGGCATTGAGAAGGTCTGTTCCGTGGGTATGCCCGCCCTGTTCATCCTGCTGGTGATCTGCATCATCCGGGCCTGCACCCTGGGCGGCAGCGACTTCACCGTGGCCGTTCTGCAGGCCGACGGCAGCACCGTGCAGCAGGTGATCCACAGCAGTGCCCTGGACGGCCTGAAGTATATGTTCCAGCCGGGCTATGTCACCAGCACCGGTTACTATGAGCCCGCCAAGGCTCTGGTGGACGGGGCCATGGTCGGTGCCGTTGCCGGTGTGCCCGTGGTCAAGCACGTCACCGAGATCCCCAACTTCATCAGCATCCTCGCCACCGCCGGCGGTCAGATGTTCTTCTCCCTGTCTCTGGGCATGGCGGCCATGATCACCTACGGTTCCTATCTGGACAAGAAGCAGAACGTGGAGAAGAACGCCCTGGTCATCGTGGTGTGCGACACCCTGATCGCCCTGATGGCCGGTCTGGCCGTGATGCCCAGCCGCTTCGCCCTGGACGCCGCAGGCGCCGTGGGCGGCCCCAAGCTGCTGTTTATCACCATGCAGAACGTGTTCGACAAGATGGGCTCCATCGGCCCCATCTTCGGCATCCTGTTCTACCTGCTGGTGGTCTTTGCCGCCATCTCCTCCTCCATCTCCCTGCTGGAGGTCATCGTGGCCCACTTCGTGGATGATGCCCGCGGCCGGTAAGGGCGACAAGCGCAAGCCTTATTCCATCCTGGCCGCCATTGCCGCCGGCGTCCTGTGCGTGCTGGTGTGCCTGGACGGCCTGGGCGAAAACGGCATGGCCCCCGCCCATCTGCTGAACATCGAGGCCAGCGGCTGGAGCGACTGCTGGCTGGACTTCTTCGACTGCGTGGCCGAGGGTATCCTGATGCCCCTGGGCGCTCTGCTGATGTGCATCTGCATCGGCTGGGAGCTGGGTCCCCCAGATCGTGGACGACGAGTGCTGCCTGGAGGGCAACCGCTTCAAGAGCAAGACCTTCTTCAACGTGTGCGTGAAGTATATCACCCCCATCATCATGATCCTGATTCTGGCCGGTCAGCTGGACAGCTTCTTCGGCCTGGGCTGGTTCTCCTGATGGAGCCAAACCTGTAAAAGCATCATGGTTATCCGGAGGGTCCGCCGACAGGCGGGCCCTCCGATGCGTTATTTTGCGTTATTTGTTGCATTTTCTCCCGGAATATGTTACAATTCATCCCACTATGCAAGAAGAAATGCACGAGGAAGGAATCATTTTATGAAGCACGAACCCAAGCCGCCCCGCCGCAAGCTCCGGGACCTGGGGCCCATCATCCGCCGCCGCCCGGCGGTGTTCGCCGTATACCTGGTGCTGCGTCTGATCGTCATCGCCGTTCTGGTGTCCTCCATCCTCCGGCGGGAGTATGAGAGCGCCTTCATCTGCCTGCTGGTGCTGGTGCTGTTTATGCTGCCCTTCTTCATCCAGCAGAACTTCGGCATCGAGCTGCCCTCCACCCTGGAGATCATCATTCTGCTGTTCATCTTCGCGGCGGAGATCCTGGGGGAGCTGGGATGCTATTTCATCACCTATCCCTACTGGGACTCCATGCTCCACACCACCACGGGGTTCCTGTGCGCCGCCACGGGCTTCGCCCTGATCGACATCCTCAACCGCAACAGCCGCATCAAATTCCAGCTTTCGCCGGTGTATGTGGCCCTGGCAGCCTTCTGCTTCTCCATGACCGTTGGCGTCATGTGGGAGTTTTTCGAGTTCGGCATGGACCGGCTGTTCCACATGGACATGCAGAAGGACACCGTGATCCAGTCCGTCACCTCCGTGATGCTGGACCCCACCAACAGCAACATCCCCGTCACCATTGACGGCATCCACTCCGTGGCCGTCAACGGCCAGGACCTGGGCTTTGACGGATACCTGGACATCGGCCTGTATGACACCATGGAGGACCTGTTCGTGAACTTCGTGGGAGCCGTGGTGTTCAGCACCATCGGATATTTCTATATCAAGCACCGGGGCCGGGGCAAGCTGGCCCGGGCCTTCATCCCCACCATCACGGAGGAGGAGCCGGAACAGACACCGGAATAAAATACGCCCCCGCCCGACTCTGCTTGCCGCAGGGCCGAGCGGGGGGAGACTGTCCAAAAAGGGCTTTGCCCTTTTTGGACAAAAGGCTTGCAGTCTGCCGCGCGCATAATTGGTTCGCCATGGGCGAACCAATTCCACACTTGCAGACTGAGAAGAATTTTCGCCCAGGTACACGCCCCGGGCGAAAATGGATTGCATTTGATTTGCCGCCTGCGGGCGGCAAACTCTGCGAGGCTTTTTTGAAAAGCTGCCCCGCCCGACTCTGCTTGCCGCAGGGCCGGGCGGGGGGTTTATTTATATCATACCAAAACCTGTTAAAAAGCTTGAAAAGCTTTTTATAGCACCGAAGGTGCGTCAGGTTTTGTATGGGACGTCACAGCGTGTTTTCACACGCTGTGCGTGCGCGCAGCGCACGGGATTCTTGATTAAAATTTTTATCAAGAATCAGTATCAGAACCGCATGGGGTACTTGTTGGTGAAAAAATTCCAGGCCATTCTGGCTCAGGGGGTGAAGATCCCCACCTGGCGCAGGCCGCCGTCATAGAGATACAGCTGCTCCGGGGATTCCGAGCGGTATTCCATCACCCCTGCCAGCACGCCGCCCTTATACACGGCGTCCATGCCGTGATAGCTGTCCCCTGCATAGAGGATCCGGTTGACGATCAGCACATCGTCATAGCATCCCGCAATGGCGACGCCCACATAACCGAACTCCGGGTCGGTAGGCGTACCCCCCGGCCAGAGGGTGTCCAGCCGGGCAATGTCCAGAGGCTCCGTGACCTCCTGGGTCACCGGGTCAAAGGCCAGCACCGTCTCATGCCCCGCCATATACACCTTGCCGTCCAGATAGACCGGCTGCTGGGTGGACACCTCGGAGACGTGCTCCGGCCCCACGTCCATATGGCTCCACTCCGCCTGTTCCGGGTGTCCCAGGGGATACCGGGCCACGGAGACGACTACTCCCGTCACCAGGCCGCTCTGATCCGCCACAGACTGATAGTAAACGGCCCACCACCGTGTCTCCGTCCAGAGCCATCCGGAACACGTTGCCGCCGCCCTCCGGCGGCGTCTCCCGCAGGGTCTCGCCGTCCTTGGTACAGGTGAACGAGCCGTCATACTGGTCGATGAACTGCGGCTGCCACTCCTCCGGCAGGCTCCGGGGCGTCAAGGGTGCCCAATGCTTCGTTTCATAAAGCTCACCGGTGGTGATGCAGCCCTTCTGCAGGTCCCACTGGCCGGTGTACAGCATCTGCACCCGATTGTCCTCGCCGCCGTCCAGGCGATAGACCGTCAGCAGCGGCACCGTCCACTCGCCCGCCTCCGGCAGGCCCAGACCCTGCACCGGGTCCGGCTGGTCCGTACCAACTCCGGCGGGCTGGGGCTTGGCGGCGCATCCCGCCAGAAGCAGAAGCATCAGGCACAGGGCCGTGCATACGCTGAAAAATCGTCTTTTCGAGTTCATGGTTCTCTCCTTTCAAACGGACAACGTTCGGACTCCATGACTGTATTATACAGTTACTCCGCAAAAAAACAATAGATTTTCGTGTATTGTAACCATTTTTAACCATTGTAACGGTTTTGTTACCGTTTAGTATACTTTTGTAACCGGCCTTTTTTCGCCCCGGGCCGACAAAATCGGTTGCAAAAACGTTTCCGGTGCGCTATGATAGGCCTATATCACGCAATTGAGGAGGTTTTCCCTATGGATTACAACGAAATTCTCAAAAACGCCCGGGAATGCAGCGGCCCGTACTGCAAGGCATGTCCCGTGTGCAACGGCATGGCCTGCCGCACCCAGGTGCCCGGCCCCGGCGGCAAGGGTACCGCCGCCACCATGCTGCGCAACTATCAGAAGTGGCAGGAGGTGTGCATCAACATGGACACCATCTGCGAAAATGCGCCCATCGACACCACCTTCACCCTGTTCGGGCGGAAGTTTGCCGCCCCCATCTTCGCCGCCCCCGTGGGGCCATGAAGCTCCACTATGGGGATAAATACGACGATCTGACCTACAACGACATTCTGGTGTCCTCCTGCGCCCAGGCGGGCATCGCCGCCTTCACCGGCGATGGCACCAACCCCGCCGTGATGGAGGGCGCGCTGCACGCCATCACCGCCGCCGGGGGCCTGGGCGTGCCCACGGTGAAGCCCTGGAACATGGAAACGGTGTTTGCCAAGCTGGACGCCGTGCGCCGGGCGGACCCCATGGCTGTGGCCATGGACATTGACGCGGCGGGCCTGCCCTTCCTGAAGGGGCTGACGCCTCCCGCCGGCAGCAAGACCGTGGAGGAGCTGCGGCAGATCATCGACTACGCCAAAAAGCCCTTTATCATCAAGGGCGTCATGACCGTTCGCGGGGCCCTGAAGGCCCTGGAGGCCGGGGCCAGCGGCATCGTGGTGTCCAACCACGGCGGCCGGGTTCAGGATCAGTGTCCCTCCACGGCGGAGGTGCTGCCCGCCATCGCCGACGCGGTGGGCGGCAAGCTGACCATCCTGGTGGACGGCGGCCTGCGCAGCGGCACGGATATTTTCAAGGCCCTGGCCATGGGCGCGGACGGCGTGCTCATCGGCCGTCCCTTCGTTACCATGGTCTATGGCGGCGGGGCGGAAGGCCCCGCCGTGCTGGTGAAGAAGCTCCAGGCGGAGCTGGCGGACACCATGGCCATGTGCGGCGCCCACAACCTGGCGGAGATTCGCCGGGATATGCTGTTCGGGTATTAATACTGATTCTTGATTCAAAAATTGAATCAAGAATCCCGTGCGCCGGGCGCACGCACAGCGTGTGAAAACACGCTGTGACGTCTCATACAAAACCTGTTAAAAAGCTTGAAAAGCTTTTTAACAGGTTCTGGTATAAGCGGATCAAGGCGCAAAAAAGGACCGGCTGCTTCGGCAGCCGGTCCTCTTGTTTTCATTTCAGCCCATCCCGGACCTGGTCCAGGGTCAGGTTCTGCTCCCGGGCGATGCGGGCCAGATCCTCATATTCCGGCTTCTGCCGCCGGACGCCCCAGCCCTGGGAGGTTTTCCGGGCCACGGGGCCCCAGGGGGAGTCCACGGTGTCCTGGCTGCGGGACAGGGTATACCGCCGGTGCCGGGTCTCCCGGACGCCCAGGGTGGTGGTGTGCCGCAGCAGCAGATGCACCATGTCCTCCCGCTGCTCCTCCCGGCACAGGACGCACAGCATCACGCCGGGCCGGGACTTCTTCATGCCAATGGGCAAGGTGTACACATCCAGTGCCCCGGCGGCCAGCAGCCGCTCCATGGCGAAGGCGATGCCCTCGCCGGTCATGTCGTCCAGGTTGCAGGCCAGCTCCACCACGTCGCCGCTCTCCGCCGCCGTCTCCCCCAGCATGGCCCGCAGGCAGTTGGCCCGGGGGAAGTCCTTCTGTCCCATGCCATAACCCGCGGTCTCCAGGGTCATCACCGGCATATCGCCGAAGCGGGTAACGAAGTGCCGCAGCAAAGCCGCCCCGGTGGGGGTACACAGCTCCCCCTGGATGGCCCCGCCATAGATGGGTACATCCCGCAGGAGATATGCCGTGGCCGGGGCAGGCACCGGCAGAACGCCGTGGGCGCAGCGGACGGTGCCGCTGCCCACATGGACCGGGGAGGCGATCACCTGATCCGCCGCCAGCTCCTCCATCAGCAGGCACACCGCCGTCACGTCCGCCACGGCGTCCATGGTGCCCACCTCATGGAAATGAATGTCCGTCACCGGCACGCCGTGGACGTGACTCTCCGCCTGGGCAATGCTGTCGTACACCGCCCGGATGTCCGCCCGCACCTTTTCCGACACCGGCAGGTGGCCGATCAGATGGCTGATCTCCTCCATGCCGCTGTGGTGATGGTGGTGCTCATGGTCATGCTCGTGGTCGTGCTCGCCCTCTGTATGGCCGTCCACCGTCACGGTGATGTGAGTGCCGGTGATGCCGCACTTTTCCGCCTGTTCCCGGTGATAGGTCACGCCGGGGATCCCCAGGCCGTTGAGCCGCTTCACAAACTCCTCCGGCCGGGGCAGCAGCTCCAGCAGGGCCGCCGTCAGCATATCCCCGGCAGCGCCCATGCCACAGTCCAGATACAGGGTCCTCATTTTTTCACCTCCATGTGGTTGATCATACTGGCCAGATACCCCGCGCCGAAACCGTTGTCGATGTTCACCACCGACACGCCGCTGGCGCAGGAGTTCAGCATGGACAGCAGAGCCGACACGCCGCCGAAGGACGCGCCGTAGCCCACGCTGGTGGGCACGGCGATCACCGGGCAGTCCGCCAGACCGCCGATGACGCTGGCCAGGGCCCCCTCCATGCCGGCAATGGCGATGATCACCGAGGCGCTCATGATATCGTCCATATGGTGCAGGGCCCGGTGCAGGCCCGCCACCCCCACATCGTACAGCCGCAGCACTTCGTTGCCGTGGACCTCCGCCGTCAGGGCGGCCTCCTCCGCTACGGGGATGTCGCTGGTGCCGCCGGTAGCGATAACGATGCGGCCGATGCCGTCAGGCTCCGGCAGGTCGCCGATGATGCCGCACCGGGCCTCGGCCCGGTAATCCAGGGGATACACGGCGGCGATCTCCGCCGCCGACTCCGGCGACAGGCGGGTGATGAGAATGGTTTTCTGGCCGTGCTGGCGCATGACGCCCACGATGCCGATCATCTGGGCGACGGTTTTTCCCGCGCCGTAGATCACCTCCGCCGCCCCCTGGCGGATGCCCCGGTGCATATCCACCTTGGCATAGCCGATGTCGGCAAAGGGCTCCTTCTTGATGGCCAGCAGCGCCTCGTCCACGGACATGGTGCCCTGCTGCACGGCCTCCAGCATTTTGCGGATCTCGCTGTTCATCCTCGTCCCTCCAAATCCAGCCATACGCCGTCATAATCCGGCCCCAGGCGCTGCAAAATCTCCTGCCGGTGCTCCAGCAGCCCCGGCATCTGGGCGGCGGGCAACTGAATCTTGGCGCTGCGGCCCACCATCCGCACCCGGAAGTCCGTGAAGCCCAGGGAGAACAGATCGCTCTCCGCCGCCTCGGTGACAGCCAGGTCCCGGGCGGTAATGGGCTGTCCGGTGGGGATGCGGGTGGCCAGGCAGGCGTATGCGGGCTTGTCCCAGGTAAACAGTCCTGCGTCCCGGGACAGCATGCGGACATCCCGCTTGGTCAGGCCGCACTCCCGCAGGGGAGAGCGCACCGCCAGCTCCCGCAGGGCCCGCATACCGGGCCGGTCCCCGGCGTCGTCGGAGGCGTTGGTGCCGTCCAGCAGCACGGTGAAGCCGTCCGCCTCCGCCGCGGCCAGGATGGTGCGGAAGATCATCTGCTTGCAGTGATAGCACCGGTCCGGCGGGTTGGCCGTTACGGTTTCCGACGCCAGCACGTCCACCGGCAGGACCTTCATGTCGGCGTTCAGCTCCCCGGCCAGACGCCGGGCGTCCTCCAGCTCAAAGGCCGGCTGGAAGGCGGAATTTACATAATAGGCCCTTGCCCGGGCCCCATAGTGCAGGGCGGCATACAGCAGGTAGGACGAGTCCACCCCGCCGGAAAAAGCGATGGCCACCCGGGGATTTTCCGCGAAAAATTCTTGCAGGTTCATATGGATATGCTCTTTCCCTTTGCTTTATTTTGCATTGGGCACGATGCCCAGGATCACCAGAGGCTCTGTGCCGGTGTTGACGACACTGTGGCTGTGACCCCGGGGGCAGTAGTGGCACAGGCCCGGGCCCACCGGCACCTCCGCGCCGTCGTCCAGGCACACCCCGGTGCCGGACAGGAAGTACATGATCTCGCAGCTGTCCTCATGGATGTGAAGACCGATGGAGGAGCCGGGCTGAAGCGTCAGCCGCAGGATCTTCCCCATGCCGTCCTGAAAGATCCGGGTCTCGGCCTCCCCCTGGCCGCCCTTGAACCGGGGCTGCACCAGGGAGGGCATGCGGTCAAAATCCAGCGTCATGGCCCGTCACCTCAGTTCAGAAAGTCCTTGAGCTTCTTGCTGCGGGAGGGATGGCGGAGCTTCCGCAAGGCCTTGGCCTCGATCTGGCGGATGCGCTCCCGGGTGACGTTGAACTCCTTGCCCACCTCTTCCAGGGTGCGGGTGCGGCCGTCCTCCAGGCCGAAGCGCAGCTTGAGCACCTTCTCCTCCCGGGGGGTCAGGGTGCTGAGCACGGACACCAGCTGCTCCTTCAGCAGGGTATAGCTGGCGGCCTCGCTGGGCTCGGACGCGCCCTCGTCCGGGATGAAGTCCCCCAGATGGGAGTCCTCCTCCTCGCCGATGGGGGTCTCCAGGGACACCGGCTCCTGGGCGATCTTCAGAATCTCCCGGACCTTGTCCACGGGCATGTTCATCTCCTCGGCGATCTCCTCGGGAGAGGGATCGTGGCCCAGCTCCTGCAGCAGCTGCCGGGACACCCGGATGACCTTGTTGATGGTTTCCACCATGTGGACGGGGATGCGGATGGTGCGGGCCTGGTCGGCGATGGCCCGGGTGATGGCCTGGCGGATCCACCAGGTGGCATAGGTGGAGAATTTATAGCCCTTGGTGTGGTCGAATTTCTCCACGGCCTTGATCAGACCCAGGTTGCCCTCCTGGATCAGGTCCAGGAACAGCATGCCCCGGCCCACATAGCGCTTGGCGATGGACACCACCAGACGCAGGTTGGCCTCGACCAGCTGTTTTTTGGCTTTTTCCCCGGCCTTCAGCTCCGCCTTGGCCTGGGCCAGCTCCTCATCGGTCAGGGTCAGCTCCCCGGCCTCCACCTGGGCCAGCCGCTCCTTGGCGGCGTTCCCGGCGGACATGGCGGTGGCCAGCCGGACCTCCTGGTCGCCGGTCAGCAGGGGTACCTTGCCGATCTCCTTCAGATACATGCGCACCGGGTCGTCGATGTTGAAGCTATCCACCAGGGTGTTGGGGTCGACCAGCTCCTCCTCCTCGATCTCGGCGATCTCCTCCATGGCGGGCTCCATGTCCTCGGGGGATGTCGTTGGTGAAATCCTCGGTGACGATGTCGATGCCCAGGTCCGCCAGGGAGTCATAGATGCGGTCCATCTGGTCGCCGTCCAGGTCCAGGGGGTCCACCACCTCGGACAGCTCCGCCGGCTCCAGGCGGCCCTTCCTCTTGCCCTTGATAAACAGCTCCCGGAGCTTCTCGTTCCCCACCAGCAGCGCCGCCGCTGGGCACTTGCCCAGCTTTTCCTCCAGGGCCTTGTCCGCTGCGGGCTTTGCTTCCTCGGCCTTTTGGGCGGCGGCCTTTCCGGCCTTCTTCTTGTCGTCGGCGGCCAGCAGCTGGTCCGCCATTTCCTTCAGCTCCTGCTGGGTATAAACTTTATCCGTCATTGTGCTTTCCTCCATAGCCCTTTTTATTTTTATATTTCTCCGCCGCAGCCGCCAGGGGGTCCGTTCCCGCCCCGGCGGTGCGTTTCTGCGCTTCTTCCCGGATGACCCGGCAGTAATCCGCCAGGGCCCGTTCCCCTCCGGCAGGGGATTCCGGCTTCTGCACCACCCCGGTCAGGTGGCTCATCTCCTCGCCGGTCAGCTCCCCGCTGAGGGAGGAGATGCTCAAAGGCCGCCCGGCCATGTGGCTCTCCCACAGGCTGGCGTATACCCGGCCCAGCAGCGGCGAGGAGAACGACTCCGCCGGAACCGGTGGCGTATCGCCGAACAGGCTGTCGTCCAGCAGCAGAAGCCGGATGACTCCCTCCTCCGCCAGGGCGCTGCGGAGGTTGTCGTACCGCAGGCCACGCTCCTGGGGCTGCAGGGACACCGCCGGGTTCAGCTCCCGGCGCTCCCGGGTCTTTTTCTCCTTGGCGGCCATGCGGCGGAAGGACCGCTGCACCTCCATTTTCAGGGCCTCCGGCGTCAGCCCCGCCGCCTCCGCCGCCCGGGTGGTGTAGATCTCTCGCTCCACGGCGTTTTCCAGGGTGCACAGCACCCCGCTGACCTCCTGGGCATAGGCCACCCGGGCCTGATCGTCCCGCAGGTCATACTTCCCGGCGATCTCGTGCAGCCGGAACTCGATGCCGTTGGCGCTGCCGGACAGCAGCCGCTCAAAGGCCTCCGGCCCCTGGAGCTTGATGAAATCGTCGGCGTCCTGCTTCACATATTCCCCGTCCACCAGCCGGTTGGGCAGCCGCAGTACCCGAACGGTGAACTCCGACCGGTTCAGCAGCTCCAGGGCCCGCTGAGTGGCCAGTGCCCCCGCCTTGTCGTTGTCGTAGCACAGCACCAGCTCCTTGGTATACCGGGACAGCAGCCGGGTCTGCTCCACCGTCAGCGCCGTGCCCATGGACGCCACGGCGTTGTCGAACCCCGCCTGGTGCAGGGTCACCACGTCCAGGTTGCCCTCGCACAGGATGATGTTGGGCCGCTTGGTCTTTTTGGCCAGGTTCAGTCCGTACAGCACCCGGCGCTTGCTGTATGTAAGGGTTTCGGGGGTGTTCATATACTTGGGCTCGGACTTGTCCAGCACCCGGCTGCCGAAGCCCACCACGTCGCCCCGCACGTCGATCACCGGCAGGATCAGCCGGTTGCGGAACTTGTCGTATATGTGCCCGTTCTTTCCGCTGACGGCCAGGCCTGCCCAGATCAGCTCGTCCTTGGAATAGCCCCTGGCGGTCATGGCGGTCAGCAGAGCGTCCCAGCTGTCCGGCGCGGCCCCCATGCCGAAGCGCACGGCGATCCTCCGGTGGATCTGCCGCCGGTCCAGATAGTCCCGGACGGCCTGGCCCTCCGGGGCCTGGAGGGTCTGATAGTACCACCGGGCGGCGTCCCGGTTCAGCTCCAGCATCCGGCGGCGGAGCTTTTCCGTGCCGTCGCTGGCCTCCTCCGGCACCGGGATGTTGGCCCGCTTGGCCAGAAATCGCACCGCGTCGGGGATAGGACAGATTCTCGATGTCCATGACGAAGTTGATGACGCCGCCGCCCTTTTTGCAGCCGAAGCAGTGATAAAACTGCTTGTCCGGCAGCACATGGAAGGAGGGGGTCTTTTCGTTGTGGAAGGGGCAGCAGCCCCAGAAGCTGCCTCCCTTGGGCGTCAGGGACACATAGGAGCCCACCACGTCCACGATATCGTTCCGGGCGATCAGCTCGTCCAGAAAGCTCTGGGGAAACGGCATGGCTGCACCTCCTGTCCGGCCGGAATTCCCGTGATATCTATAGATACCCCTAAAATTCTCGGAATCCTCTTTTTTTTGCGAAAATTTTTTTTTGAAAAAATTTTTCCCGCCGCAGACGCGGCGGGAAAAACAGGATAAGCTCCGGTTACAGGGTGTATTTCTTCTGATATTCGGCGAAGTACCGGGCGAAGGAGGCGGACTTCATGGCCTTGACGCTGTTGAGGTACTCATGGGTGTCGAAGGAGTCGGATTCCAGCTCGATCATGGCCACGGCGATGTTGGAGCAGTGGTCCGCCACCCGCTCATAGTTGGTCAGCAGGTCGTTGAAGATAAAGCCCTGGTTCAGAGTGCACACGCCCTTTTGCAGGCGGTCCACATGGTGCAGCTTCATCTCGTCGCACAGGCCGTCCACGATCTCCTCCAGCGGCTCCACCCGGGAGGCGCCCTCCAGGTCGCCGGAGACGAAGGCCCCGACGGCCAGGTGCAGGATCTCGGTGATGGCCTGCTCCAGGGTCCGAAGCTCCCGCTCGGCCTCCGGGGAGAACACCACGCTTTTGGCGTTGATCTCCCGGGCGGCGTCGCAGATGTTCAGGGCGTGGTCGGAAATGCGCTCAAAGTCGGAGATGGTGTGCAGATACTTGGACACCTCCTCGCTTTGCCGCTGGGACAGCTCCTTGCCGGTGATCTTCATCAGATAGGTGCCCAGCCGGTCCTCGTAGCGGTCGATGGCGTTTTCGGCATCCTCCACTGCCCTGCAGCCCTTGTCGCTGAATTTGTGCACCAGATCCATGGCCCGCAGCAGGTTGTCCATGGCCCGCCGAGGCCATGGCGTCGGTGACCTGGCGGCTCTGCTCCAGGGCCAAAGCCGGGTGCAGCAGAAAGCGCTCCTCCAGCCGGTCCATCTCCTGCTCCTCCCGGATGCTCTCGGGATTCTCGGGGATCAGCAGGCACACGCACTTTTCCAGCAGCCCGATCAGGGGGGTCAGAACGATAACGGTGGCCAGACGGAACAGGGTGTTCATCAGGGCGATGGACACGGTGGTCATGGTCATGGTCATGAAATCAAAGTGGGCGATGGCATTGGCGATATAGAACACCGTGGCCCAGATCACCACGCCCAGCACATCGATCAGCAGATACACAAAGGCCGTGCGCTTGCCGCTGACGTTGGCCCCCAGCGCCGACAGCAGCACCGGCACCGCCGCGCCGATGGCGATGCCCATGATGATGGGCAGGGCGATCTCAAAGGTGATGGCCCCGGTAACGGCCAGCGCCTGGAGGATACCCACGGCGGCGGAGGCGCTCTGGATGACGCTGGTGAACACGATGCCCACCAGAATTCCCAGCAGAGGGTTTGCGAAGGAGGTCATAGCATTGATGAACACCTCGCTGTCCCGCAGGGGGGAGACGGCGTCGCTCATGGCGCTCATGCCGTACATCAGCACCGCGAAGCCCAGCAGGATGTCCCCGATGTGGTGGGTAGAGGGCCGCTTGGCGGCCGTGCGCAGCAGATGATGCCGACGACGGCCACCAGGCCCGTCAGGGTGGCGGTGCTCAGCAGGGTCACCCAGCCGCTGCCGCCGCTGAGACTGCTGAGACAGAGGATCCACCCGGTGACGCTGGTGCCCAGAATGGCGCCCATGACGATGCCGATGGCCTGGTTTACCTTCATCATGCCGGAGTTGACAAAGCCCACCACCATCACCGAGGTGGCGGAGGAGGACTGGATCACGGCGGTGACGCCGGTGCCCAGCAGAACCCCCTTCAGCGGTGTGCTGGTCAGCTTATACAGCACCAGCTCCAGCTTGCTTCCGGCGACTTTTTTCAGGCCGTCGCCCATGATGGCCATGCCGAATAAAAACAGCGCGATGCCGCCTAACAGGCCGATGATCTCGGATGCACCCATACGCATTCCCCTCCCAGTATATGTCTATTCTATAGTATAGCAAATTCCGGGGAGCCGTGTCGATGGAAAACCCCGCAAAAGAATGGAGAATTGCGGAGAAAAAACGCCGGATTCTTTGTGTATTCCACAAAATCCTTCGGCAAAAAAATAACAATTCTTGCGTATCCCGCCGAGGCGGGGTATACTATGTTATTATACCATCAATTAGACTGGCTTAACGCTGCAAAAGGAGCCCTTATGTTCAAGCATTGTCTCATCGTGTTTCTGGTGTCCATGGTGCCCATCATCGAGCTGCGGGGGGCCATCCCCTACGGCGTGGGCTTCGGCCTGCCCCTGTGGCTGACGTATATCATCGCCATTGTGGGCAATATGCTGCCGGTGCCGCTGATCTATTTCTTTGCCCGGAAGGTGCTGGAGTGGGGCCGGGACAAGCCCGTCATCGGCAAATTCTTCACCTTCTGCCTGGAAAAGGGCAAAAAGGGCGGCGAAAAGCTCCAGGCCAAGGCAGGCCGGGGCCTGTTCTGGGCGCTGCTGCTGTTTGTGGGCATCCCCCTGCCCGGCACGGGGGCCTGGACCGGCACCCTGGCCGCCAGCCTCCTGGATATGGATTTCCGCAAGAGTGTGCTGGCCTGTATGGGCGGAGTACTGCTGGCCGGGTGCATTATGGGCGCCCTGAGCCTGCTGGGAGTCTCCGCCTTCGGCGCCATCGCCGGATAAAAAGCAGCATATAAACAGCAAAAAGCCCCCTGCCGGGGGCTTTTTTCGTGCCATCCTCCTGGTGAGCCGCTTACCGCTTGTCCCCGGGGCGGAAGATCAGCGCCGCCAGCACCCCGAACACTACGGCAGCGGCAATGCCCCCGGCGGCGGCCGTCAGCCCCCCGGTCAGAGCGCCCAGCAGTCCCTTTTCCGCCACGGCTTTCGCCACCCCCTTGGCCAGGCAATAGCCAAAGCCCGTCAGGGGCACCGTGGCTCCGGCGCCGCCCCAGTCCACCAGGGGCTGATACAGCCCCACCGCCTGCAACAGCACCCCCGCCACCACATAGCCCGTCAGGATCCGGGCGGGGGTCAGCTGGGTCCGGTCAATGAGGATCTGTCCCACGGCGCACAGCAGTCCGCCGCACAAAAACGCGTTCAGATAGGTCACGTTTCCCCCTCCTTCCCGGCGGAAAACACCACCGCGTGGCAGATGCCCGGCACGCTCTCCCCCTGGAAGGAGGAGGTGGGGCTCAATAAGGCCCCGGTGGGGGCAAACACCAGCCGCCGCCACCGGCCCCGCCGCAGGCCGTCCAGCAGATATCCGTTCAGCACCGCCGCCGAGCAGCCGCAGCCGGAGCCTCCGGCGTGCATGTCCTGCTTCTCCAGGTCGTACAGCAGCATTCCGCAATCCTGATAGTTCCGGGACAGGTCCACCCCGTCCCGGCGGAACAGGTCCGTGACGATGGCGTGGCCCAGGGCCCCCAGGTCCCCGGTGACGATCAGGTCATAGTCCCCGGGGCCGGTTTTCGTCTCCCGGAACAGGGCCGACAGCGTGTCATAGGCGGCGGGGGCCATGGCGGCCCCCATGTTGTTCACGTCGGTGATGCCCATGTCCACGATTTTCCCGCAGGTCACATGGGTGATATACGGCCCGTCCCCCTGGTCCCCCAGGATACAGCACCCGGCGGCGGTAGCAGTCCACTGGGCGGTGGGGGTCCGCTGGCTGCCGTAGGGCACCGGCATGCGGTACTGCCGCTCGGCGGTGCAGTAGTGGGAGCTGGTCATGCAGGCCGCCGTCCGGGCGTGGCCGCCGGAGAGCAGCAGGCTCCCCAGGGCCAGGCTCTCCCCCATGGTGGAGCAGGCCCCGTACAGGCCGAAAAACGGAATCTGGAAATCCCGCAGGCCGAAGGCGGTGCCGATGCACTGGTTCAGCAGGTCCCCGGCCAGGACGTAGTCCAATTCCGCCGGGGTCAGCCCGCCCTTTTCCAGGGCCCGGGTCAGGGCCTCCTGCTGCATGGCGGACTCCGCCTGCTCCCAGGTGTCCTTTCCGAAGAAGGAATCCGTGCACAGCAGGTCAAAATGCCCCGCCAGGGGGCCGTTGGCCTCGAATTTTCCGCCGATGTTGGCATAGGACACCACGCTGGGGGGCCGCAGCAGGGCCACCGTCTGCCGGCCCAGGCGTCTGGACGTCATAAAAATCACCTCTTGTCCATAGTCTGCCGCACCGACGCCTGAATATGCGCAAAAACCTCCGCCGGGCGGCGCCCGGCGGAGGTTTTGTGTTCTTTTTTTACTTGCCCACCGCGTGGAAATACAGCGACAGCATACCGGGGCCCACATGGGCGCCGGTCACTGGCTCGTGGGGCACCAGCAGGATGGGACCCCGATGGCCCGCCTCCCGCAGCTTGGTCTCCAGTCGCAGGGCCTCGCCGGGACAGTCCCCGTGGGAGATGCCGATCAGGTCGTCCAGGTCGATGGCCCGCTCCTTATAGATGCTCACCAGCCGCTCGATGGCCCGCAGCTTGCCCCGGGCCTTGTCGAACAGGACGATCTTGCCCTCCTCGTTGCCCCGGAGGATAGGCTTGATCTGCAGCAGGGAGCCCACCAGCGCCGACGCGCCGGAGATGCGGCCGCCCTTGCGCAGGTACTTCAGGTCGTCCACAACGAAATACTGGCAGTAATTCTGGCAGTACACGGTCATTTTCTCCACCAGCTCGTCCAGGCCCATGCCCTGGCGCACCAGGGAGGAGGCCTTCAGAGCCGGGATCCCCGCCCCCAGGGACGCGCCCATGCTGTCGATGGGGCAGACCCGGCGCTGGGGATACTGCTCCATCAGCTCGTCCCCGGCCAGCTTGGCCGACCACCAGCTGCCGCTGATGCCGGCAGAAATGCTGAAATACACCACGTCGTCCCCCTGGGACAGATAGGTCTCAAAGGCCTTTTTTGGCATCGTCCGGGTTCACCATGGAGGTGCGCACGTCGGCGCCGGAGCGCAGGGCCTCATAATACTCGTGGCCGTCCAGCCCCTCCGGGGCCGGCTGATCGTCAATGGTCAGGGCCATGGGAAGCAGGTGGATGTTGTATTGCTCCCGCAGCTCCGCAGACAGGTTGGCTCCGGAATCCACAAAGATCTGGATCATATTAAAACAGTTCCTTTCAAGATTTTTGCCTAAGATGCTTATATATTCTTCTTTACCCAATCAGCCAGAGTGTCGAACAGCCGCTCATACCCCGGCATGGTCAGGTGAATGCCGTCGGCGGCAATCAGCTGGGACAGCCGGTGGTTCCGCAGAAACGTCTGCCGCACCGGGATCAGGGGGATGTTCTCCCGCAGGGCGATCTCCGCCGCCGTGTCGGCGTACAGCTCCTGGTGGCGATAGATCATCTGAGGCTCCCCCAGCCAGTCCAGAATGCGGTCCCGCCGCAGGTTGTCCCGGCACAGGAAGTCCAGATACCGCTCCCCGTCAATGGGGGGCAGGGTCATCATCACCGGCTGCACCCCGCCCTGGCGCAGGGCGTCCAGGGTCTCGTGCAGGGTGTCGGCAAACACCGGCAGCTCCGTGTTGGGCCGGTGGTCGGCCTCGGGGTCCGCGTCGATGGCGGCCCAGTCGAAGTCGCTGTCGTTGCCGCCGTAGGACACCAGGGCATACCGGGCCTCCAGGCCCCGGTCTAGGTCATGCCGCACCAGGCTCAGCCCCTTGCGGATGGTGGCCCCCATTTTCGACCGGTTCACCACCTCCACCAGCTTGGTCTGGTAGCGCTGCATGACTTCATTGATGTGAAAATGATAGTGAAAATCTCCGTCCGGCACCGTGGCCTTCAGCAGAGAGTCTCCGTAAATATAAATCTTATCCGGCATGGCTATGACCTCCATCCCTCTTTTTTCCTAATATAGCATATTAGTTCTGGCAAGTCAACCTATTATTTCCCGATTTCTGCTTGCGCCCAACCGAATATTCTGATATTATATAGAAAAAGGAAACGCCGGAGGAATGCTGTATGCAATATGACAAAGAGCTGATCGCCCACAAGCTGGACCGGTGGGACCGGTTCATCACCGACTACCACCTGCCGGAGTGGGACGCCATCCCCGATCTGGGGCTGTATATGGACCAGGTGGTAGTGCTGCTGGCCCAGTATCTGAACTTCATCCCGGCCATGCCCGGCGGCAAGGAAAGCTTTGTCACCTCCTCCACCATCAACAACTATGTGCGGCTGAAGATCATGCCCGCCCCGGTAAAGCGGAAATACTTCCGGGTCCACATCGCCTATCTCATCATGATCCTGACCATGAAGCAGAGCATCAGCATCAGCGACGTGCAGAAGATCATCCCGGCGGACATCCCCGAGGAGGACGTCCGGGCCATCTATCAGGAGTATTCCGAGAAATTCCGCCACATTGCCCTGTTTTTCAACCAACAGGTCCAGGACGCGGCGGAGGATATCCGCACGCCGGACCAGCCCGGCGAGGCCGCCGTGTCCCGGCTGGTCATCGAAAGCACCCTGATCGCGGGGTTCTCCAAGATCCTGGCGGAGAAGCTCATCCGCCTGTGCGGGGCCGACACCCAGGAGGTTCTGGCCGCCGAGCAGCCCCCCCAGACGTAAGGCTCCTGCACTTTACAGCCCGCCGCATCCCCTGCCCTTCGGGGCGGGGGATTTTTGCTTTATGCAGCCATTCCTTGCGGCAGGGCACACGGGCCCTGCCCTACAGTATTCTTTCAATAAACGTTCCGTAGGGCGGGGCCCATGTCTGCCCACCGTTGTGCCAGCCGACTCTCGGCCGCTACCGCGGCCGACAGCCGGGGCACTTCCTCGAAATCGCCTCGCTTCATCCGCCACTGGCGGCGCTTCGGCGATTTCCCCGCCATTCCGTCACCGGCAGGCGATCACTTCTTGTATAATCCAGCAGAAAAATGACGAATCGTATTGCTTTTTACGCCCGTTCCAGCAGCTTTTCACCGGCCCGGAAGATGTCTCCCGCGCCCACGGTGAGGATCAGGTCACCGGGCCGGGCCAGGGAGGCCAGGGTGTCGGCCACCTTGTCCAGGGTGGAGCAATAGATGGCCCCGGGGATCTTCTCCGCCAGGTCCCGGGAGGAGATGCCCAGGACGTTCTGCTCCCGGGCGGCGTAAATCTCCGCCAGTACCGTCACATCCGGCAGCTGAAGCTCCCGGACGAAGTCGTCAAACAGGGCCTTGGTGCGGGTGTAGGTGTGGGGCTGGAAGGCGCAGATCACCCGGTCATAGCCCATGGACCGGGCGGTGGTCAGCAGGGCGTGGAGCTCCGCCGGGTGGTGGGCATAGTCGTCATACACCGCCGCCCCGTGATAGCTTCCCTTGTGCTCGAACCGGCGTCCGGCCCCGTGGAAATCCTCCAGGCCCAGGGTGACGGCCTGGCCGGGGATCCCCAGCACATAGGCCGCCGAGGCCGCCGCCAGGGCGTTGAGAATGTTGTGCTTGCCGGGAATGTGCAGGTCCACATGGGCATACAGCTCCCCGTGGATCATCACGTCGAAGCTGGCGCAGCCGTCGAAAAACGCCACGTCCCGGGCATAGCAGTCCGCCGTCCGGTCCGCCAGGGAGAAGGTGAACACCGGGTGGCTCAGGCCCGCCACGGCGTCCCGGGCCCCCTTATCGTCGGCGTTGGAGATGACGTAGCCCCGCTGGGGCACCAGGTCGGCGAAGGCGTGGAAGGAGTGCTCAATGTCCTTCAGGTCCTTGAAAAAGTCCAGATGGTCCTCGCCCACGTTCAGGATCACCGCCACCGTGGGGAAGAAGTTCAGAAACGAGTTGCAGTATTCGCAGGACTCCAGAATGATGGTGTCCCCCTTCCCTACCCGGTAGCCCGCGTGGAGCATGGGCAGGGTTCCGCCGATCATCACGGTGGGGTCCGCCTGGGCCGCCATGAAGATGTGGGTGGCCATGGAGGTGGTGGTGGTTTTGCCGTGGGTGCCGGAGATGCACAGGGCGTTTTCATAGTGCTGCATGATAGCGCCCCAGGCCTGGGCCCGCCATACACGGGGATGCCCCGGGCGATGGCCCCGGCGATCTCGGGATTCTCGTCGTGGATGGCAGCGGTGCGGATCACCAGGTCGCAGTCCTTCAGGTTCTCCGCCGAGTGGCCGATGGCCACGTCGATGCCCTGGGACCGGAGCTGGCGGACGGTGTCGCTTTCCGTCATGTCCGAGCCCTGCACCCGCAGGCCCATGCCCAGCAGCACCTCCGCCAGGGGACACATACTCACCCCGCCGATGCCGGCCAGGTGGGCCCGGACCCCGGGCTTGAGAAAGGTTTTGATATCTATGGTAGGATGCATCATATTGGGTCCCTCCCGCATTTGGAAAATTCGTATCCTATATTATACTATACCCTGCCGGAGTGTGCAACTCACATACCCCACAAAAAATGACTTCTGTTGCAAAACCGGGAAATTTCTGCTATAATGCGGGGCAAAAGGAGGGGGGATTGCTATGCGACTGGACAAATATCTGAAGGTATCCCGCCTCATCAAGCGGCGGACGGTGGCCAACGAGGCCTGCGACAATGAGCGGGTCAGCGTCAACGGCCGGGTGCAGCGGGCGTCCTACGAGGTGAAGCCCGGGGACAGAATTGCCATCCGCTTCGGGGCCAGGACCCTGGAGGTGGAGGTGCTGTCGGTGGCGGACAACGTGGGCAAAGCCGATGCCGCCGCCATGTACCGGGAAATCGGCGGGACAACTCCGGGACAAAGCTGAGACAGCCCCGGGACAGACCGGGACAACCGGTATAATTTTTCCCGCCCTCTCATACACATGGGATATTCGATTGAAATATTCCATTGTTGATATGAGGGGGCGGTTTTTTATGGCGTATGAAACGGGGCAGCAGCTGTATCACCGGGTGGAGCTGGAGGGCCGGGACAAGCTGACGGTGTCCGGGGTGGAGGACGTGGAGCGGTTCGACGAGGGCTGCATCGTCATGGCCACCTGCGAGGGGACCCTGATCGTCACCGGGGAGGGGCTGCACATCGGCAAGCTGAGCCTGGACGGCGGCGAGCTCCAGGTGGACGGCCGGGTGGAGGCCCTGACCTATGAGGAGCAGCAGGCTCCCCGGGGCTCCTGGCTGACCCGGCTGCTGGGCTGAGGGGCCGGATGGAGAACTATGTGGCCGGTCAGCTGGCCGCCCTGGGGACCGCCGTGGCCCTGGGAGCCGCCGGGGGCCTGGTATACGACCTGCTGCGGGTGCTGCGGCGCAGGCGGCCGGGGCTGACCCATGCCGCCGACGCGGTGTTCGGCGGCATGTGCCTGCTGGGCCCTGTGGGCCCTGACCCGGTAGGCGGCGGCGCGAGCCGCAGCTGTATCTGCTGCTGGGAGCCGGGGCGGGGATGCTGCTGTATCTGCTGGCGGCTGCGCCGCTGCTGCGGCCCCTGTGGGAATTCTGGGCCGATGTGGCCGGAGAGCTGGCGCGGCTTTTGCGGCTGCCCCTGGATTTTTGCCGCCATCAGGCAAAAAAATTGCTGCCGGAAGCAAAAAAGGGCTTCCATTCTGCGGCAAAGTACGCTATACTAAACACATATAGGTGGAAGTGTTTTCTACGACCAAAAGATGACGCACGGAAGGGAGTCCGCAGACATGGCAAGAAGCAAGAAAAAACCCGTCAGCCGCAGCCGCGTGGCGGCTCTGCTGGTGATCGTGGTGCTGGTGGCCGCCGCAGGGGCAGGCATCGTCCGGATATACGGCAGCCGTCTGCCGGAGCTTCGCAGCAAGAGCCAGGCGCTGGAGGCCCAGATCCAGCAGACCGAAAAGCAGAATGACGCCCTGCGGTCCGACCTGGAGCACCAGGGGGATCAGGACTTCATCCAGGGTCTGGCCCGGGATGATCTGGGCCTGGCCTCCGACGGCGAGCGCATTTTTTACGACGTGAACAACTGACACGCCACACTTTCGAAGGGAGCAGATAGATTCGTTTATGGAATTAACGGTTGGGACCATTATCACCGGGAAGGTGACCAGCATCACCAAATTCGGCGCATTTGTGGCGCTGCCCGATGGAAAATCCGGGCTGGTTCACATCTCTGAGGTGGCCGGCACCTTCGTCAGCGATGTCCACGATTTCCTCACCCAGGGGCAGGAGGTACCCGTGAAGGTGCTGTCCATCTCGCCGGAGGGGAAGATCAGCCTGTCCGTGAAGCAGGCGCAGCCGCCCAAGCCCCGGCCTCCCTATGGCGACCGTCCGGCACGGCCCCGTGGCCCCCGTCCCGCTCCCGCCCGTTCCGCCCCCGCCCAGCCCGCCGCCCCGGCGGAGCTGTCCTTTGAGGACAAGCTCAAGCAGTTCATGTCCGTGTCCGACAGCAAGCAGTCGGAGCTGAACCGCTACATGGCCTCCAAGCGGGGCGGCCGCCGCCGCAAATAATTCCGTCAAAAACCTGCCGCGGGCCACAGCCTGCGGCAGGTTTTTTGATTGTCCCCAAAGGGCTTTGCCCTTTGGGGACATGAATCGGATAGATCGTCTGTAATTGACAGCAGAACACGCGGGCCCCGCCCTACGGAGTGTGTGCCGATAGAATATCCTGTAGGGCAGGGCCCATGTGCCCTGCCGCCCGGAAGCACCACATTGGTGGGCCCACGCCCCTACAGGCCCTCTCAGTCACCTTCGGTGACAGCTCTCCCAAAGGGAGAGCCAAGTCCGTAGGGCCCGCTGCCGGTGGTTATCCACCGCCCCCGCTGCCGAATTCGATTGCATTTCGTATATTTCGACCATAAAATTGCAATACGTATTCAAAATCCCCCATCATCCGCCCCCCGGCTTGCATCCCCGGGGGCGGTATGGTATGATAAAAGGTAAGAAAGAAAGGGGGCAAGCCATGCAGCGATGGAGTCCGGAGGTCATCCGCTATCTGCACACGGCGGCAGACCGCAGCCGCTACTATACGGACCTGGCCCGGGAGCTGGGGGCGTTCCTGCACCCGGAGGACCGGGTGTGCGACGCCGGGTGCGGCCTGGGTCTGCTGAGCCGGGCCCTTCTGCCCTACTGCGGACACGTCACCGCCATAGACCGCTCCCCGGCGGCCATCGCCGACCTGACCGCCCGGGGCCATGACCCCCGGCTGACGGCCCTGACCGGGGACATCCGGGACCTGCCGCCCCAAAAGCCCTATGACGCCATGGTGTTCTGCCTGTTCAGCGGCACCGATGAGATTCTGGACATCGCCGCCCGGCAGTGCGGCGGCACAGCCCTGGTGGTGCGGCGGGACTTCCGGCAGCACCAGTTCAGCTCCGGCGTCCGCATGGCGGGCCACACCGCCGCCGACATGGAGCAGGAGCTGCGCCGCCGGGGGCTGACCTGCACCCTCCGGCGGTTCACCCTGGAATTTGGCCAGCCCTTCCGGTCCGTGGAGGACGCCCTGGCGTTTTTCCGGCTGTACAGCCGGGACGGGACGGCGCCTGCCCGGCAGGAGCTGGAGGCCCGGCTGGAGCCGTCCCCCTGGCCGGACTATCCCCTGTATCTGCCCAATCCCAAGCCCCTGTGCCTGCTGGCCATCCCGGCGGCTCAGCTGAAGGAGGGTTCCCATGGATAAAATACCATCATCTGGGGTGGGGAAAAGCACCCTCATCCGGCGGCTGACGGCCCTGTATCCCCGGCCCGGTGTCGGGCTTTGTCACCAAGCGGGAGACCGTGGCGGACGGCGAGGGCCTGTTCCCTATTTACATTCACCCCGCCGCCTGTCCGGAAGCCCGGCGGCAGTACGGCCCGGAGAATCTGATCGGCCGGTGCGACAGCCGCCGCAGTGTCCGCTGTACCCCGGCCTTTGATGACTGGGGACCCCGGCTGCTGGAGGGGCCGGGCCTGCTGCTGATGGACGAGCTGGGCTTTTTAGAGCGGGACGCCCATCGGTTCCAGGAGGCGGTGCTGGCGGCCCTGAAGGGCGACCAGCCGGTGCTGGCGGCGGTGAAGAACCGGAACGACCTGTTTTTGCAGGCGGTGCGGGGCGTCCCCGGCGTCCGGGTGCTGTATATCACCCGGGAGAACCGGGGAGGGCCTGTTCCGCCTGCTGGAGCGGGACCTTGCACAGGCCGAATAATCACAAAAAAACAGCGGTGGGGCTTTGCCTGCCGCTGTTATTGGTTCACAAAGTCAACCACCGGCCGGGGGCTGACTTTAGAACAGCCTGCCAGTCGATGACTCCCTGCAGGTCCATCCGCTGGCAGATGGCCTGGTGATCACCACGTGCCGTGGAAATCCATGGGTGATCTATTTATGTCTTGCCCAGGAGCACTCCTGGGTGGCCCGGCGGTTGTTGCTGGGGGCTCACCGCCAGTGCCCTTTGCCCGCTTGCGACCACAGTCCTCGGTCCTCCCAGCTCGCCGAGGCTCTGCATGGTGTTTCGATATCCAGCGCCTTCCGGTACAGTTCGCCTCCGACGGTGTCCCCGATTTCAGTGAGATCTCCTGTTGTACATTTCCGATATCTTGACAGGCCCATATACATCAGCATGCAACCTGAAACGAAGTACCTGAT
>VOFK01003538.1_pt1 | contig 30983 bp, 46 predicted proteins | sample 5384121 | NCBI WGS metagenome assembly VOFK01 (sample SAMN12384730, study PRJNA508395) | human gut metagenome | isolation source: healthy gut J | host: Homo sapiens | reverse complement strand
CCTTTGTTTCGCCGACGCCGGGACTTGGCGATAATACATAGTTACGTATTGTTACTCCCAAAAATATCCTCAATCCCGATAAGGTTATCTGATTGATCTGACTTTTCAAAACGACGGCGATTTTAAGGGCTGTAAAAAACGTAAGTTTTTTACAGCCCTTTTTTGAGAAATATCTCAGAAAGAAAATGTCTGCTGTTGACATTCTAATGAAGAAATGCTATAATTTTAATTATGTATTTATCTTCTTTTTCGGCAACCCGAAAATAAATATCAAAATTCATAAGCCATATTCGAAAAAGCATCGTATAAAGAAGTGAGACCGAAAATAAAGGAGAAAAACATGAGCAGCAAAACAAAGGTAAAACCTCAAAACGTGAATACGAAAAACCCCGTTTCGGACAGCGATTTGGAAACCGTCACGGGCGGCGCGTGGTCCGATGTGCTTGACAAAGCCGCGGACGCGTATAAAACAAGAAGAAAAAAAAGAAGCGAAGAAAAGAGGCAAAATAAAATGAAAAAACATATCACACAGGCAGTTGCGGTTATACTTGCGGCTTTTATGTTGCTCGGACTGATGAGCGGTTGCGCTTCGAAAAATTTTGATGATACCGTTTCGAGCATTTACAGCGATGTGTCCTCTGTCGCAAACGACGCGCGGGGAATAGACACGACCGTGACCCTGAAAGGTATGAAATTCGCGGACACCGTTTCCGCGGAACAGGTAAAACTCGGCGGCGCATTTGCGGAAATGACGCTCCGAACCGTTGAGCGCAAGAGCGATACCGAGGTTAGGGTTGCGGCCGACGGCATGCGCGGCGGACGAAAACTCGGGCTTTATCGCGTTTGCGGCAGAAGCCGTGATCGAAGAAAAAGCGCCTGAACAGGAAAACTTGACCGACGAAGAAAAAGCGGCAAAAGCGGAACTTGAAGCCGCCGAAAAGGACGCGTTTCCGTATTCGGTCTCTATCCGCGTCGCACAGCCGAAAGCGGAAGTCATAATCGAAAACACGGATAATAAGAACGCCGCGGTCACCGTAAACCTCACGGACGACACATTCAAAAATAACATCAGCCCCGAACATTTCACGGTTGCCGTCGGTGAAAAAACACTCTCCGTCGCATCCGCCGAAAGAAAAAGACGACGCAAACGGTCTTTTTAACGTTTGCCGAAAACGCGAATGAGGCGTTTGCTTCGCTCGAAGACGGCTCTCTTAAAATTTCAGCCGACGCGCTTGCCTGCAACAAGGAACTTTCCTGCGCGTTCGGCATCTACGACGCGGTGCTTTCCGCGAAAGTGGACTTTGTCGAAAAGCAGGGCGACGGATTTGTTGTGACAACCGTTATCCGCGCAGCGAACGGAACGTTTGCGGATATCGACGCCTCCTCGGTAACAGTCGGCGGAGATCTCGGTGAAACGCTTTCTCTCGAAAAAACTTCCGCAAGCGAACTGACGCTGAAAAATACCGTGAAAGGACGGCGCGACGCTTGAAAACATCGAGATAAAGCGACCGTTTCGATAAAAGCGTATATGCGAAAACGCTCTGGGGCGCGGAAAAAATCAGATGCCGAAATCAGCCTTGACTATCACGCGACGGAGGAAAAAAAAAACTTCTCGCCGTTGAAACAAACCTTGTTTTCGACCTTTAAAAAAACGGAATTAAGGCGCGCTTGCGACCGAGGCGGGTTCTGTCGGCGCAAAGCGTATATTCTCGTTTATCGACGAAGACTCGTTCAAAGGACGAGACCGCAAAAGAGTTGAGCAAACTGAACGAGTATCTCAGGTCCATGGACGCAAAGTGGACGGCTGCTCTCGGCGAACTGAATCTCCAACTCTCCATAATGTCCGACAAACTCGGCAAAAACGATTGCAGCCGCGCGCTTGACGATTTTGACACTCTGGCAGACAGAATTCGTTCTCTTTGTTCTGCACCTCGAAAACAAGAAAAAGGCTGTTGACAGCGCGAAAAAGGCACGCCCGAATACGAAAAGGCGGCGGCTGAATATGTCAAAGCGGTTGAAAAAAGGAAAGCAGTAAAATATATACGGAAGCGCATCTTCTCGGCAGCAAGATACTTTCGGGCTCGGCGGGACTCACTTCCGGTATTATCGGAACTTATGACGAAATGCTTTCTTACATATACAATTTCGACGTTCAGACATACGATTTGAAAGAGAAATTTCCGCGTATTCGTTCTTTCGCTTTATCTTGAAGCGTATGATGAAAGCGGTGCTCTATTACGAACTGACCGACCCCCGAAAACCAACTGCTCCGCGACCTGAAAAGCCAGATGACCAAACTTAATGCCGCCATGAAGAACATAGAAGTGGTTCGCCGCGCGGATAAGGACGATTACGTTTACTGCTACGCTCTCGGCAAAGAAGTGAAACGCTTTGTCGAAGCGATGTTCTCCAACGAGGATTACACGCTTGACGAGGCAAAAGCGCTCAATATGGCAAAAACGCGCCGAAAGCCGCGGAACAACGCTTCGCGCCGACCTTGAAAAAGCGGATTTTTACTCCGTCAACAGAAGAAAAAACAGAAACGGTATTGAATACGACAAACTTTGCTTCAAAATAGAAAAACACAAAGATTACTCCAAAACGACGAGAGAATGGTGGACTTTGACGTCAAGAATAAACATCGACACGCACGAGGTTGAGGAAAACGTCAAAACATATTATCAAAAAACAGGAACGCAGCGGCTTCAACGCCTTCTTCGGCATCGACCGGTGGAGTCAGACCGAGTGCTGGGGCACATACAACGTTGTAGGCTTTGTTATACGCGGCAAATAAATGACTGAAAAATCAAAAAACTTTTTCGCGCTTGTTCTTGCGCTTGTGTTGTTCGGCGGAACGGTCGCCTGCAAAGGCGGCGAACAAAAGCGGCACGGACGGCGCGAAGACCGACGCAAAAATCTCGGATTTCACGCTGCTTGTCTATATCTGCGGCAGCGACCTCGAACAAAAACGCGGCGCGGCAACGGCAAATATTGCCGAAATGCTGTCGGCGGATATTCCCCGACGGGTGAACGTAATTCTCCAGACAGGAGGCTCTTCAAAATGGAGAAATTTCGATATTCCGTCCGACAGGTCGAACCGCTACGCCGTCAAAAACGGGACGCTTGAACTTATAGAGTCGAATCCGCCCGTCAATATGGGCAGCGAGCGCGCTTTTGCTTCGTTTCTGAAATTCGGAATTGAAAAAATATCCTGCGGAACAGACCGCCGTGATTTTCTGGAATCACGGCGGCGGTTCCTGCTGTCGGCGTCTGCTCGGACGCGCTGAACGGCAACGATTTTTCTCACTCTTTCGGAAATCTCGTCCGCGCTTGAAATCGTCGGGCTGAAAAAGAAACTCTCGTTCGTCGGCTTCGATGCGTGCCTTATGGCAAATTACGAAACCGCGCGTATTCTTGCGCCTTACGCCGAAAAGATGATAGCGTCCGAGGAACTCGGGCCCTCCGGCGGCTGGGATTGGAAGAAAACGCGAAAATCTTTTTCCGAGCCGACGGAGATTGCGAAAGGCTATGCCGTGAAGAACGCCGATACGGATTATTACACCGTGTCCGTTATCGACCTCGAAAAATTCGGCATTGTTGAAGACCTTTTTTCGCACGTTGTCGAAAAGATAGGACGCGGAGAGAAAAACCTGATCGCCCGCGCCGCGTATTACGCGCAGGGCTTCGGATCTTCGTCCGGCAAAGGCGATGCGGGAGACCTTTACGATCTCTGCGGCGTTGCGGACTATCTCTCGACCTTTGAATACGACTTTTCGGACTGCGTTACCTGCTTCAACGGCACCGCTCGGGCGGACGCGGGTGGATTGAGTTTTTTATTTTCCCGTCGGCAGTCAAAAAGTATATGGAGGCGTATACGAACGGCGTCGCAACTCCCGCTTACGGCGATTTTCTGAAAAATATTTTTCCTCGGGCAACGCGGCGCAAATCGCTTTTGAAAACCGCGGCGAGGTCAGAAACGGAAAACTGTGGTTCTCCGTCACGCCCGAATCAGAAAAACATCGTCTGCTCCGTCTGTTACACCCTTTACCGCGTTGACATGGAAAGTCTTCTGAACGGCAAATACAAACTTTGGGGAATAGGGTATGATACAGACATCGTTGAAAAGGGGAACGAATACGCCGTCAACTTTGTCGGAAATTGGGCGTTTCTGAACGGCTGTCAGTTAAACTGTGATGTTGTTGACGAAACGGAAAACCATACTTTTTATTCTTCCGTTATCAGGATAAACGGCGCGCTTTCGTATCTGCTGTTTACCTTTGACAAAAATTCCCGTGAAATAAGCCTTTCAGGCTATGTAAACGCCGATTCCGAGGCCGACCGCATCGAATCGCTCAAAGACGGCGACGTGATAACGGTGATGTACGATGTTTTTTCGGACGATCTTCAAACAGCCTCGTTCACCGAGGGCGAAACGTTTGAATATTCGTCCGCGGAAATGCCTCTCTCGATAGGCAGACTTGACAACGACGCCTATATCTTTCAGGCGCTCGTCGTGACCGATATCTACGGCAAAACATATCCCACAAATTTCGCGCTTGCCGTTATGTCCGACGGAGAGTTCGAACTTTGTTGACGTCATCAAACACGACACAAACCTTGACGATGAATAAAGAGTCTGTTTACTCTTCGATTTATGCCCGATCGGCGGCTTTGACCGAAAAAAGATAAAAAAGTTCACACACCCCTATTGACAAAGCCGCCGATATGTTGTATAATTATTAAGCCTTGATTGAGAGCAGCGCTCTTTTTCAAAAAAACGGAGCGGCGTTCCGTCAACATAATTTGCGGGTGTAGTTCAATGGTAGAACCCCTAGCCTTCAAGCTAGTCGCGTGGGTTCGATTCCCATCACCCGCTCCATTTATGTGTGCTTGTAGCTCAGCCGGATAGAGCATCTGCCTTCTAAGCAGAGGGTCGGGGTTCGAGTCCCTTCAAGCACGCCATTCGGTGGGTATAGCTTAGTTGGTTAAAGCGCCAGTTTGTGGCACTGGAGATCGAAGGTTCGAATCCCTTTACCCACCCCAAAAAGAAACGGCAATTTTGTTAGAAAGTTGCCGTTTCTTTTTTGGCATTCTTCACGAAGTTTGTGAAAATCTGTGAATCAGTAAAAGAGTAAATTTTCCATATCATTCATTTGGGGCAATATTTATTGCATTTATAAATACTTAATTATTAACAGATGGCACTACAAATTTCTCCAGCATTTCCAAAAAAGAGTAACGAGTTTCAGTTGTAATATAGAAAATATACGGGGGTAAAATGTGAATAAATTCAAAAGATTATGTTTGCGCGGTACGCTATTCACTGAATACATGCAGAAAGAGCATGAAATTCTTCATCCCCGAAATGATTGTAATTGCAATTGTTTCGCTGTGTCTTCCTTTAATACTGAATTTCTTATCAAAATATATTATAGACTGCATCACTCGCAATGTAGAGGTGGAGCATTTTATAAAAAACGCTGATACTGTGGATTGTAATTATATTGTGCCTTTTGAAAGTCATGTCAGGAATTGCGCAATACTATTATTCAAAAGAGAACAGATATCTTCGATGTGATGTCGCGCAGAGAATTCATCATTTACGCATGAGTGTTCCATATGAAATTACGCTTGATCATAATTATCAAAAAATAAATTGTCAATAGCACGGTCGGTTATGGACAGGAGTGTCCCTTTGTGTTGTTGGTATACAGGATGCAACGATTACTCTATTTTCAAACATAATAAGCATTGGCATATATATGTCCATTATTTTGAAATTACATTGGTCAATTCTTGTGTTATATTTGGGCTTATACCTAACGGAATTGCTGATTAATTTAAAGCACATTAATTATTCCCCGAAAATTCAGGGACAAACTGCTTCCGCTCCAACGAAAAACAGCGTACCTTGCAGGCAGATCAGGGGATATTCGGTCAGCAAAAAGACATTCGTATTTATGACATGTCTAAAATGGTTTTCGCAGAAATATGATAATTTGAATCACGAAAAAGTTGAGATAATCAACCGGCGAGAGACGATACATCATCGCAACAGGGTCATGAATCAATTTTTTTAGTTCTCGTTAGAAGCACTGCTTCTTATATCGTTCTATTGTTGATGTTTTGCGGAAATAAAATTGACATATCTGATTTTGTTTTTTATATTAGCGTTGTGACAACGTTTTCTGCGGTTTTATCAAGGCTTCAGGGAAATATACAGACTATTTATAATAACTATCTTGAGGTGAATGATTATATTGATTTTGAGAATTTATCTAATCAATCGGCTTCCGTTAAAGAAAGAGTATAAAGAGTTGCCTCGAGATATTATGACGATTGAATTCGTTGATGTATCCTACAAATATCCGGGAAGCGAACATGTAATCTTAGATCACATTAACCTGATGCTTCGTAAAAACGAAAAAATCGGTCTTGTGGGTCTAAACGGCGCAGGAAAAACTACTTTTAGTGTTATTGATGTGCGGTTTGCTTCAGCCGACAGGAGGAGCAATACTACTAAACGGTGTTAATATAGCGAATTATAATAGGAATCAATATATCAGTCTTTTTTCTGCTCTCTTTCAGGAAATCAGCGTGTTGCCGGATAATGTTCTAAACAATATTGGTTTGCAAGAATCATATTCGGATGAGCAGTTCGAACGAATAAAAAATATCACTCGTGAGTGCGGACTTCAAAAACATTGAAGTAAATGATAAACTTATCAGAGAAATATTTGATGATGCGATATGTTTGTCCGGCGGGGAAATGCAGAAATTAGCTTTAGCCAGAGCCATATATAAATCGGCTTCGGTTTTAATATTAGATGAACCTACAGCGTCATTGGATGCATTATCGGAACAGCAATTGTACCTGAATTACGGAAGGTTCAGCGACGGAAAAATCAGCATATTTATATCACACCGATTGGCGTCCACCGCCTTTTTGTGATCGTATCATTATGTTGGAGAATGGAGAGATCATTGAGAGCGGCAGTCATTTGCAGTTAATGGCTAAAAAAAGGAAAATACAGAGATTTGTTTGAAACGCAACGTGAATACTATAAGAAAAAAAATCAATGGAGGAGGATTGCTTGTGAGTAAGGTTAAGAGTTTATATATCAGAACTCTATCACTTTTAATTCGAAAAGCCCCCAAAATGGTTATTTATAGTGTTGCTTTGACAGTGATCACAGCTATTTTTTCCTTATGTGAACATTATTTTATCGTCTAAATTGATAGATGAACTTATTCATTCACGATTTCATGTATTATTACTTTTTATGGAGGGATACTTGTTATTTCTGATTTTATGATTGGCGTGATACTATCCTGGCTACAGAAAAGACTGCGAGTGAATCTGAATGCTTTTTGACATTTCAGACGGGTTTGTTGGCTGAACGAGCGGCGAGTATACCATACGAGATATTTTGTAGTAATGAATACCAGAACCGACGGCGTGAGTTAGACGAATTATTGATGAAACAGGCGCAAGCCTGTTCAGTATCATTGACTTTGATAAAAAGGATTGTCGGATTCAGTGTTTCTTTCATCGCCGCAAGTATTGCAATCTTAAGTGCTTTATCGACTATATTGCATAATAAAAAAAATGTCAGGTATGGAGGCTTTTATTTGGCTGTCGGCGGCAAACGTATTATTGGTTATTGTATCGATGATTTCGTCTTGGCGCATCCAAACAAGCAAAAATCATGCGGAAGACCGGATTTTACCTAATTATAAAAATCAAGTGGTATTTAGATCGAGAATATTTAAGATTTAAAAAAACCGCAAAAGAAATAAGGATTTTTAATCAAGAGCCAAAAGTGCTCAAGCTGTTTGAGGAGGCTAACAACCAAATCAATACTGTCAAAGATGGTTTCGACAAAACTGTTTTACGTCAGAATATAATTATAGATGGGACGAAACAGTTATCTGTTTTATCCATTTACATTACATTTGCTGTCATGGCGTTGCTTGGCAATATTACTGTCGGTCAATTTAATGAATTGGCACAAATAACCTGTGCTATGTATGATAATATAATTGGGCTTTCATCGATTATTTCAGACTATCGTCGCGATAGAAAGTGGCTGAGAGCTTTTTGGCAGAACTATGATGCAGGGGTGAGTTTATCAGAAAAGGCGTCGAGCAGTAATCACAAAAGAGACGAAAATTTGATTTCATTCCGCAATGTCGGATTCAAATATAGTGATTTGGGCAAGTTTTCAATTGATAACCTGAGTGTGTCGATCAAAAAGGGAGAGCATATTGCGATTGTCGGAAAGAATGGCAGCGGGAAAAAGCACTCTTGTTATGTTGATGTGTGGATTACTTAAACCGTCGCAAGGCGAAATATCCGTGTTTGGCAATGAACCGGATCCTATGATGATTTCGGCTGTTTTTCAGGATTATAATTTGTTCGCACTTCCGATCAAAGAGAATGTCGGTGTTTCCTGTGAGCCGAATGTATGCAAGGTGGTAAACGCAATGAGAAGTGGGGGGTATCTGAACGGCTGATCAGTGAACGGGATGCATATCTATATCGGCAGTTGGACCCGGATGGCATTGAAGTGTCAGGCGGCGAGGGACAGAAGATCGCTATCGCCAGGGCATTTTATAAGGATACGGATATTATTATAATGGACGAGCCAACATCATCATTGATCCCATATCCGAAGCGACGGTTTATGAGAGAATACACTCAGAATATAAGGATAAAACGGTGATATTTATATCTCACAGACTGTCTTCGTGTAAGTTTTGTGATAGGGCATTGGTTATGGAAGGCGGAAGCATTATTCAAGAGGGAACTCATGACAAACTGCTTCTGCACTCAAAAAGGAAGATACTGCGAGCTGTGGAATGCGCAAGCTCAGTATTATCAAACTTAGAGAAGAACACGATTCAATATCTAAAGAAAATGTCGATTTAATTATTCCACAGTGGGAAAAAGCAAGAATAATCAGCATGCACCTTTCGTGCTATTCCGTCTCTTTAATACAAATTATGAATAGGATCATAATTTAGGAAAAAAGGGCTGTGTTTTTAAGTGATGAAACTCATTGTGCGATTTCGTCGCGCAGCGAAACAAGGTTCGGCAGCAGCGATTTTTGCAAAGCAAAATCGACTGTGAAGTCGCGAGTGAGCAAAAACTTCGGGCACCGCATCAGCGGTCGAAGTTTTGTGAAACGCAGCGTACCCCCTTTTACATTGCATGAAGTTATAACAAGGCAGAAAAGGGAACATTGACGAAAAAACAGTCCTCGAAAGAGGGCTGTTTTTTGCTTTCGGGGAAGGTAAAGAGTATCCTCTGTCTCCAACCGCCGGACATATTTGCACATAAATGTCAATATAAAATATGCAAAATTTGCACATTTGCGTTTTCTGCTATATGCAGAAATGTATGTTCCCGCTTTGTATTATGCGTGGGAACGCCCGACGAATACATCTGTCGCAATCCGCGCCTCAACCGAAAATCGCGAATTTACAGTCCCTCGTGCTTTTGCCTGTACTCGCCGGGTGTGATGCCCGCGAATTTTTTTGAACGCGCGCGTGAAGTGGCTCTGCGAGGAAAAGCCGAGATACGAGGAAATTGCGGAGAGGGATTTATCTGTGTACCGAAGAATGCGTTTCGCCTCTTCTGTTTTCTTTTGTATATAATCGGAAAGCGTTATTCCCTGCCTGCCTGTGAAATTCCGCGGATAGGTGAGTGCGGCTGATATACATTTCTTTTGCGACCGTCTCAACGGACATCGGTTCGCAGATATGGCGTCGGACGCTTGCGGCAACGTCGGAGACGAGTTTAGACCGACTGCCGTTTACGCGCACTTTTTCGACGCGCTGCGTGTAATCCGCTATCATGTGAAATTGCAGGTTTGAGATCTGCTCCGAGCCGTTTGTCAGTTCGCACCTCTGAATGTATCTGTCGCTGAGCAAAAGCGCCTCTTCCGGGTCAAGTCCGCCTCTTATTGCCGCGCGGGAGGCAAGCGTGACGGAGACGATGAACATATTTCGCAGTTGGCGAAGCGTGTCGAACGCCACCGTTCCTCCGCGCGTATGGGCGGTGCCGAACGAATCCATGCGTTCAGCGCTTCCGTGTCGCCTTTGCCCACAATGCTCATCAGCGCGTTTTCGAGCGAGACCGTGTTGTGCAGGTCTGTTTTTTTTTCGTATTCGCCGCGCGGCTCTTCATCTCTTTGTCATTTGCGCCGTAATGCTTTCCTGCGTTTTGTCGTATATCGAAATGTCGGACAGCGAAAGCTTTTTCGCCGTTCAGCAGATAATTCATCACGCATTGTATCTGCATAACGCTTTCGGGCGGCATCGGGATTATGCCTTTCATTCCGAGCAGAAAATCATCCGTGTCCTCTGCGGGAACGTCCGCGAGAAACGCAAGTTCGCGCAGCTCCGCGTCCGTGGCGCGTACACGGCTTGTGGGTCCCATAACTATCCGCTTTTCGCCGTAACGGACGACCCCGTAATAGGCAAACTGCGGCGTGACGTAATATCCCACATTCTTTTTAATGGAAAAAAAAATCTCTTCCTTATATATATTCATCGGGTCTTTTCGGCAACGCCGAGACAGATGAAAAAACGTCTGCTTTTCACCGTCGAAAACACGGACGGGCAACCCCGAAAGCCCCGCGATTATGCCGCAAACATATTTCAATATCGTCTGCTTTCATCTTTTTACAACCCCTTTCAATACAATTATATCATATTCAATACAAATATGCAATACATATTGTGTCTTTATTTTTGTATAATATATTTGCAAAGACAAATTGACCTTTTGATATTACTTGTTTTGAGGATTTTTATGAAAAAAGACGAAAGATTTAAAAATCTGACGCTTGCCGAAAAGGCGCGGCTCGTTCAGGGCACGGATTTTATGTATACCTGTCCGGTGGAGCGGCTCGGCATACCTCCCGTTGCCATGGCGGACGGTCCTCACGGACTGCGCAAGCAGATAGGCGGCGGCGATAACGGCGTTTCTTCTTCCGAACCCGCGACGGCGTTCCCGACCGCCGCGGCGGTTGCCTGTTCGTGGGATCCCGAAAACGCGCACAGAATGGGCGCCGCGATAGGCGAGGAGTGCCGCTGCTACGGCGTTCATACGCTGCTCGGTCCCGGCGTCAACATAAAGCGCAACCCGCTTTGCGGCAGAAACTTTGAGTATTACAGCGAAGACCCTTTGCTTGCGGGCAAAATGGGCGCTGCGTTCTGCCGCGGCGTGGGAGAAAACGGCGTGACCGCCTGCGTGAAGCATTTTGCGCTGAACAATCAGGAGAACGCCCGTTTTTACGGCAACAGCGTTGTTGACGAACGCACTGTCAGGGAACTTTATCTGCGCCCGTTTGAACTGACTGTCCGCGAGGGGCAAACCGCACGCCGTCATGACTTCCTACAATCGCATAAACGGCGTTTTTTTCGTCCGAAAACAAGCGTCTTTATAACTGATATTCTGCGCGGCGAGTGGGGCTTTGACGGAATTGTTATGAGCGACTGGGGCGGCATCTTTCGACCGCTGCGCGGGGCTGCGCGCCGGCGAAGATCTCGAAATGCCGGGCGACACGGCTGTCAGTATAAAAGAAGAGTCTGCGACGCCGTTGCCGACGGTTCGCTTGACGAAAAAGACCTCGACCGCTGTGTTGAACGGCTGATTGCTTTTGCAGACAGGTTTGCGACCGTTCCGAAAACCGGTTCTTTTGACATTGACGGACACGCAAACCTTGCCGCCGAGATCGCCGCGGACAGCGCGGTTTTACTGAAAAACGACGGTATTCTGCCGTTTGACCCGAAGAAAAAAATATGCGTTATCGGAGACCTTTTTGCAAAAATGCGCTATCAGGGCTCGGGCAGTTCCATGATAAACCCGACAAAGACGGTTTCTCACCCGATGCGTTTGCCGTCCGCGGCATAGAATATGCTTTCGCGCGCGGATAGCCAGCGCGGACGCGTCGCCCTGCGAAACAGATCTTTACGGCAGAGGCCGTCGCGCTTGCCGCAGAATACGATGAGATTCTGCTGTTTCTCGGTCTTACAGACCTTGCCGAGAGCGAGGGTGGGGACAGGGAAGATATGCGTCTGCCCACCGACCAACTGTCAATGCGTCTTGTTTCGGCGCTGCTGTCGCTGAAAAAAAAGAAGATTGCCGTCGTTCTTTTCGGCGGCTCTCCCGTCGAAGTGCCTTTTGCGGACAGCGTGAACGCCGTTCTGAATATGTACCCTCGGCGGTCAATGCTGCGGTGAGGCGTGCGCAAGGCTGTTGTTCGGCGAGACCTGCCCGTCCGGCAAACTTGCGGAAACGTGGTTTGAAACGTATTCGCAGCTGCCTTACGTGCGCGGAATACTCGAAAACCGAAAACGAACTTTACAAAGAAAGCGTTTTTGTCGGCTACCGATATACGGCAAGCGCCGATGCAAAACCACGTTATCCGTTCGGATTCGGGCTTTCGTATACCGAATTTTCATATTCCGACCCCGAAGTTTTTTCAGTGAAAACGGCAAAGTTTTTCGCGAGCGTTACGGTTACGAACGTCGGCGCTTGCAGAGGTGCCAAGTTGTGCAGGTATATGTTGCAAACCCGTCGGATTCCGCCGTGTTCCGCCCGAAAAAAAGAACTTCGCGCATTTGAAAAAGTTTGGCTCGACCCCTCCGAAAGCCGATGCGTAACGCTCTCTTTTGATGAAAAAGACCTGTCGTTTTTGATGTGTCCCAAAACCGTTTTGTGCTTGAAAACGGAGAATACGAGGTTCAGATATCGTCTTCTTCCGAAGATCCCGTTTTTTGCGAAAAAACTTACGGTTTCTTCCGGTGAGAAGTCGCTTGCCCGTATTCCGCCGAGGTCAATGAGGCGATGAAAAGACGGCAAACGGAGTTGGCAAAAAATATTTGAAGGCACTCGGCGCGCGCTGCCCCGAAACACGTGTCCCGAAAACTTCCGCTGACGCTCGAAAGTCTCGATTTCCAAAAAACGTTTATGGAAGAATACTGTACAACGCCGTCACCTCGACCTCGAAAAACAACTCAAAAGCGGCAAAAACTTCCCGAGGGCGCGGAACGCGAAAAACCGCATAAAGGCGCGAAGTATTTAAAGCGCATTTTTGACACGAACTGTATGCGCACGCTTTCAATGTCCGCGGAAGATCATTTCCTTTCAATATCGCGGAGGGCTTTGTCGAACTCGGAAACGGGCATGTCATTCGTGGGATAAAAGCAATGAAAAAATCGTATAAAATCAAAGAAAAAGGAGCAAAAGCCAAATGAAAAACGGAATGTTGTCTTCACGCTTTTTGATTCGAAGGTTCGTTCGCGAAATGTCGGAACAAAAGAAAAAATGGCTCCGGCTATCTGCTCGGACCTTGCGGTGCTCTGCTGCTGAATGCCGTTTTGGCAACATATTTGAACGTATATTACACCGATGTTCTCAAACTCACGGGCGTATGGGGCGGCGCATTCCTTGTCATTTTCCCCATCGTTTCCAAAATAATAGACGCAATAACAAACGTTGCAATGGGTTACATAATCGACCGCACGCGCACTCACCAAACAGGGCAAAAAGCCGTCCGTGGCTTGCTTTCGGCGCCGCTTGTCGCGATAACGGGCATTCTGCTTTTCCGCTTCCGCAAAAGGCAAAAGCGGAGACTGTTCAGGTCGTTTGGGTCATGTCTCCTACAACCTGTTCTATTTAGCGCGGCGTCTACGATTTACAATATGTCCCCAACCTTGCCGGTTCCGCTGTCCACCCGCAACACCGTTCAGCGCGGTTCGCTTTCCGTTTTTCAATCAGATTTCGACCATTATGATGAGCGGCATAATCGTCGCGTCGTTTTCCGATGGTTGTTATGCCCGTTATCGGCACGGACAAACGCCTTTGGATAGCCGTTATGGGTACGCTTTCAATCCTTACTCTTCCGCTGACGCTCCTTGGTATTACTTCACCAAAGAGCGCGTAACTCTCGAAACCGAGGGCATAAAAGAGAAGAAAATACCGTTTTTCATTTGCAACTCAAAAGCGGTTTTCACGGATAAATATCTGATTATAATTTTGCGTATTTCCTTATATATACCGTCGGAACGTGCATGAAAAACAGCGCGCTCGTTTATTACTGCAACTACGTTCTCGGAACGTACAACGACGGCGTAACGCAAATGCTCGTTTCCGTTATCGGCGGCATACCGATGGGTATAGGCATTTTTGCCGTATGGCCGCTTGCCAAGAAGTTCGGCAAGCGCAACGTCACCCTTTTCGGATTTGTGCTTTACGCTCTCGGTTCGCTTATCTGCTGGGCTGCTCCCACCAATATGGTTGTCGTTCTTGTCGGACAGTTCATAAAAAATATCGGCGGTCTGCCGTGCGCTTATGTGTTTATGGCGCTTTTTGCGGACGTTCTCGACCACTCCGAATGGCGCAGCGGCTTCCGAAGAGGAACTTGCGATGTCTGTTTACAGCATTATCGCCGTTGCCATTCTCGGAATCTGCACGGGTATTTTCAACGGCGTTATCTCCGCCGCAGGCTATGTCCCGCCGTTTGAAGCCACCTCCGCCACGCTTTCCGATACCATGGCATCCGTTGCCGCAAACGGATACGACGCAGCTTTCCGCGGATGCGATAGCCTCGGGTGTCGCAAATCTCGGCGCGAACCGCGTATTTACGATAGGCATCGTTCAAAACGCCGCCACCTCGTCCGCCATAACGTTCTTCTTTGTCGGACTTGAAGTTATAACAGGCATAGCGTTGGCTTTCATGCTCTCGGCATTGAACGTTGAAAAAACGGTGGGCTTAAAACAGAACGTTATCAGACAAAGACAGCGTGCCGCCGCCGAAGCCCGCGGTGAAAAAAATGGGTCTCCTCAGATGAAAAAAGAAGAGGCGGAACAAAAAGGCGCTCGCCGCCGAAGCCAGCGCCGTATACCTTTGCCGAACTCGAAAAGAAATGCGGGAGAAAGGCACGGACTTTGAGGCAGCCAAAGCCGAATATATTAAAAAGTGCGACGAAAAAAGACGCAAAACAGGCAGTCGACAAAGCTGCGAAAGCCGAAAAAGAACTTTGCGAAAGAAAATAAAATTGCCGAAAAGCGGCTCTCCGTCGTTCCCGCATGACCGAAAGCGCAAAGGAAAAAAAAAGCGGACGAAAAAGCCGCGAAAAAAGCGGCTGCGCTTGCCGAACTCTGGCAAAAAGAGCAGGCAAAAGCAAAAAGCCGTTTTTATGAGAAAAATGCAAAAAGCGCTCGGAGAAGATAATATATGAAAGCATTTGAATTGAAAACCGAATATCTTGTCAACCCTCTCGGACTGGCAACCCGTTCCCCGCGCCTTTATTGAAATGAAGACGGCGTAAAACAGACCGCTTACGAACTTGAATATACCGTAAACGACAAACCTTTTCCGTCCGTGACGGTCAAGACCTCTTCGACAACGCATATTTCGTTTCCGCAAACGCTCGCTTCCCGCGACCGCGTTCTGTGGAGAGTGCGTCTGCGCGACGAAAAACGGTGTCTGGGGCGAATATTCCGACACCGCATCATTTTTGAGATGTCGCTGTGACCCTGCCGACTTTTCCGCGAAATGGATAAGCGGAGATTATTGCGTGAACAAAAAGAAAACGCTATCCCGTGGATTGCTTCCGCAAGACTTTTGAAGCGGGAAAACGTTGTCCGTGCCCGCCTTTACGCAACCGCCTGCCGGACTTTTGAGGCAAAGATAAACGGCAATCGTGTCGGCGATTTTTGTTCTCGCGCCGGGGCATACCGATTACCTCAAACGTGTCCGTCTGCTGACTTTTGACGTTACCCCTCCTGAAAAACGGCGAAAACGAAATAACCGCCGAACTTGCGGACGGGTGGTACCGGGGGTCCTGCGGCGCATGGGGTCTGCGCAATCAGTACGGCAGCAGAACAAAACTTTTAATGCAACTCGAACTGTTTTTTGCCGACGGCTCTTCAAAAACCGTTATGACGGACGGCTCTTGGCAATGGTCAAACGACGGCTCTCGGCGCTTTGCGGACAACAAGGACGGAGAGCGTGTCGATGCCCGTATGAACCCGACGTATTCGGGTCACGCCGTGCCCGACTTCTCATTTCCGTTTTTCTCGACCCCGACAGACAACGTATATCTCGTTGAAAAGAGATTCAAACCCACTCTTACCAAGACCCCGTCAGGAAAGCCGTTCTTGATTTCGGCAAAAACATCGCAGGTTATATCGCGTTTTTCGCTTTTCCGCAAAAGCGGGCGAAAAAGATATTTCTCCGCTTCGGCGAAATGTTTGACAAAAACGGGGAGTTTACACAGATAAACATTCAATGCGCAAACAAAAAAGCGCACAAGGGTAACGCCGCTTCAACAGGTGGAATATATCTGCCGTGACGGAAAAACGATTACAAAACAAAGTTTGCGATTTTTCGGCTTTCAGTACGTCCTTGTCGAAACGGACATCCCGGTTTTTCCGCCGATGATTTCGAAGCCGTCGCCGTGTATTGGATATGAAGCCGACCGCCGAGTTCTCATGCTCAAACGACCTTGTAAACCGCTTTGTCGCCTGCACGCTGCTTTCTGCAAAGAACAACCACGCCGATGTTCCGACGGACTGCCCCGACCCGCGAACGCCACGGCTGGACGGGCGACGCGCAGACCTTTTCGCGGATACGGCGTCCTACTTCTTTGAATACGCGCCGTTTGCCCGCAAATATATCCTCGATATGCTTGACGGACAGCGCCGCAACGGCAAAATTCCGTCAGATAACCCCCGCGGCGGCATGAACCGCTATATGAACGATGGACGGCTCTGCGGGTTGGTCGGACGCGGGCGTACTGATACCTTGCTACAGAATATGGAAGCGGTACGGCGACGAATCCCGTTATACGGGATAATTACGCCGCGATGAAAAAAATATGTTGATTACAAAATAAAAACGCTCGGCAGATTCTATCCGACCGCGCGCCCGACGGGTATCGACCGCCGACAGAAAAAAGAACATCTCGAATTACGGTCAATCTTACGGCGAATGGGCTGAACCCGCCGACGTTCACCCCATTGTTTGGCAGGACTTCGTTTCTCCTCATCCCGAAGAAACTACGGCGTATATCGCCTATGTTTCCGGCTGATGAGCGAGATCGCCGAAGTTCTCGAAAAGTCCGACGATTCAAAAACGCTTCGCGGCAATCGCGGACCGCGTAAAACTCGGCTACACGGCTCTCCGCAAAACCGAAAAATTTACGCTTGACACTTCCCGTCAGGCAAGTCTCGTGCGCCCGCTTTACTTTGATCTGCTTGCACCCCGAACAGACCGAATTCGCGAAAAAAACGCCTCGTAAAGCACTTGACGAATACGGTTGGCGGTTAGGCACGGGCTTTCTTTCGACCCCGCTTATTCTCTACGTTCTTCAGGATATTTCACCCGAATACGCTTACCGTCTGCTTGAAAACGAACAGATGCCAGGGTGGCTGTTTATGCCCAAAATGGGCGCGACCACCGTTTGGGAAGCGTGGGGGAGGGACGGAAACCGAGAACGGCGGCATAGCCTCTCTTGACCACTACTCGAAAGGCGCCGTATGCGAATGGATATTCTCCCGTATGTGCGGCATCAATGTCTCCGGCGAGAACCGCTTTGAGATAACGCCCTGCGTCGGCGGCAGCATAACGTTCGCTTCTTTTTGCTTACGACAGCCTCTACGGCAAGGTCTCCTGCGCGTGGAAACGCGACGGCGGCAAGGTTACGTTTGAAGTCTGCGTTCCTCCCAACACTTCCGCGCGCTTTTTGCGCCTGCGGCATCGACAGAAGAACTTTCGGTCGGCGTGAATGTGATTGAAGCCGAAATCTGACGAACCAAAGCGTCGGTATTTTGAAACAGGGAACTTTTTGCCCGTTTTTAGACGGAAAAGTTCCCCCCCATAAATGCGATAACTGCGGGGTTTTTGTTTTTGCACGTTTATGTCGAAGAAAAAACCGCCGATACTCCTTTTCGGAAACCTTTTTGTAAGTGTTTCCCGTCACCGTTTCGCCAAAATCGAAATGATTGTAAAATAGCGGAAGAATTATCTTCAAACTTTATAAAACAGACACGATGCTTACACTGTGTCTGTTTTATTTATTTAAACTACGCGCGTTTATACTATAATATCTTTGATTATTATAGGGGTATTGCGCCCTGTTGCAAAACCGTGTATACTGAACGGGAGCGCAGCCGAAAATGTAAAAAGAGTTTTCCGCTTTGTTGAACCGAGGCGGTGCAAAGACCTTTTCAAGGAGAATTTATGAGCAAAAATGCAGTCGATCTGCGCGGCAGGCAGAGGTTTTCTGGGACGATTTTATGATCGAGCCCGACCGCACGAACGCCGAACTGCGCTTACACAAGCCGTCAAAAAAAGAGCGTGTGCTCCTGCTTGACAAACCGTGGGAGGGCGACGGGTGCGATTATTACAACATTTTTTTAAGGACGAAGACGAGAACGGCGTTCTTTACAGAATGTACTATCTCGGTTGGACGATGATAAAAAGCCTGACGGCACGCACAACGGCTCCGGACATCAAAGTCTGCTATGCCGAAAGCCGCGACGGTATCAAATGGGAGCGCCCCGACCTCGGTATATGCAAATTCGGCAGATACAGAAAAAACAACATCATTCTGGATCAGAAAAACGGATATTTACGATAATTTCTTTGCATTCAAGGACACAAACCCGAACTGCAAGCCCGACGAAAATACAAGGGCGTTGCCGAGTGCGGCAGAGACGGAACTCTTTGGGGTTACGTTTCGACCGACGCAAAGCATTGGACTCGCAAAGGCTCTTTTGACAAAGCAGGGGGGCAAGTTCGACTCCCTCAACGTATGCCATTGGGATAAATACAGCGGTAAATACCGTTGCTATATCCGCGATTTTCACGACAACGAGGAAACGGACGAATATGCTATCCGCGATGTCCGCGTGATAACTTCCGACGATTTCTGGAACTGGTCTGAGCCGACGATGATAGATTTCGGCGAACAGGCGGACTATCCTCTTTACACAAACAATGTCGGACCGTATTACCGCGCGGATCACATTCTGACGGGATTTCCGACAAGATACGTTCAGCGTTACGGCTGGTCGAAGAATTTTGACAGACTTTGCGGACGGAGCAGAGAAAACTTCGCTGCAACCTCACCGAGCGTCTCGGACTTACCGTGACCGACTGCGTGTTTATGACAAAGCCGCGACGGCGTTAAGTTCCACCGATTTGACGAGGCGTGGCTGACCCCCGGTCCCGAAAGAAGCAACTGGGTATACGGCGACTGCGACTGCTATCCCGCGTTCGGCATGATAGAGACCCCGAGCGAATACGAGGGCGCGGCAAACGAGATATCAATGTATAATTTTGAGGGGGCAAGTGGACGGGCAAACCGTCAAACCTTTACAGATACACGGTTCGTCTCGACGGCTTTTTGCTTCGTATTACGGCGCATATCCCGGCAAGAAATCTTGTTACCCGTCCTTTCACGTTTGACGGCGACACTTTGAAGATGAATTTCGCAACCTCCGCAAGAGGATTTATGAAAGTGAAAGTTCTGGACGAGAACAACGAGCCTTTCGAGGGCTTTTGGACGACCGAGATATTCGGCGACAGAGTTGACAGCCCGATAGACTTTGAAAACGGCAATATCGCAGACCTGAAAGGCAAAACAGGTGCGCCTTGCGCTCGAACTCTGCGACGCAGATATATATTCGTTTATAATCGAATAATAAACGGGAGGGTTAAAATGAAGAAAAAAGATAATCCTTTTTGGCTATATGCCTTTTTCTCCGTTTTGCGTTCTTTACCGCCTGCAACGGCGATAAAAGCAGACAAACGGGAACGCCGACCGGCGAAAGAGATTTCGGCGGCAGAAAAATTCTATCTATCGCGGCACGATAATAACGCAGACCGTCCGACGACGACCCCGATATAGACCCCACGCTTCCGTATATGGAAAGCCGCGAGGACGAGGTTCTTTACAACCAGTGCCTTTATATCGAAAAAGCCTATAACTGCAAGATAATCCGTTCGGGATTCTCCGAAACCACACAGACCTTTGCCACAATGTTTGCGGCGGGTGACATTGAAGCGGATATCTGTTCCGCAACGTTCGGCGAACTCCGCGAATATTACAAGGCGGGTATCCTTTGCAACATGGAAGAGTTCACGAGCCTTGACGCTTCCGACGAGGAAAAATGGGGCATCGAGGCAAAACGTGACGCAACCCGTTACGGCGGCGTGCTTTACGCTTTCCCCGTAAAAGGTTCGATGTACACTCCGTTCGTATCCGTTTACAGCGGCGCGCTTATCTATAACTACGAACTTTTTATGACGAGTTCAACATAGGCACCACGCCCAAGGAAATGGTTGAAGCGGGCGACTGGACGTTCGACACTTTCCTCAACGTCGTTCAGCGTTGCTCCGACCTCACGGCGCAAAGACCCATTTTCCGGTCTTCAAAGTTCCTGTTCCCTTTGAAGCCTCCGCGATTGATGCCAACGGTTCAAACATCATTATAACAAAAAAGAACGGCAAGTATATCTGCGGGCTCAACAGCGACCCTGCACTCAACGCGCTTGAATGGGTCAGAAAAATGTATCAGACAGGTTGCGTCGTTGTCAGTGGCAACGACTTTGATAACGGTACAGCCGTATTCGCACTCAAAACTTCCGAAAAAGCGATAAACACCAAGTGTTCCACCGTCCATTGGGTTCCGTTCCCGACCGGTCCGGACGCGACCGACGCCACAAAGAACACGGGGGGCGTATTTCGGTTACCACGAAAAGGCACTTCCATCTTCAAGCACGGCAACGACAGTCAAAGAGACGAAGACGCCGCTTATATTCTTGACAAACTGTTTGCCCCGACCGAAGAATGGGGCAAGACCGGTTACGATGATTATATGGCTCGTAACTTCTTTGATACCGTTGACGACTACAATGTTTACAAAAACACCAGCATAAACATGAGTTACCAGTACGCTCTTGAAATCCTTGCCGACGAAGAAATTCGGCAAAGAGTATCAGAACGTTATCAACGGCGCTGTTGCGGCTTCTTTCACCGGTTCGATCAAAAACCAACTTTCCTCGCTTGTTACCGCGATGAACGAACAGATCTGCAAGCCGATGAACGAGGCAAAATAAGAGGTATTGAATATGAAAATAATGCTTTCTCCCTCCTATTTCGGAGAAAAGGAAAAGACGCTTTTCGAACACGGAAAGATGAGCCTTTCCCTGTTTAAATATTCAACGGGTATCTGCGGTATGACGCTCAAAAACGCGCGCGGTTACATCACCGTGCTTCCGTTCAAGGGCTTTCAGGTATGGCGCGCTTGCTTTGACGAACACGAACTTGTTATGAAAACGCTGTTCGACGAACCGACGCAGAGCACCGAATACTGCAAAACTTACGGCGCGTTTCTTATCCATTGCGGTCTTACCGCAATAGGGCAATCCCCGATGCCGCCGCGGGCGATACGCACCCGCTTCACGCGGAACTGCCCAATATCGGTTACGACAAGGCGTGGGCTGTCTGCGGCGAGGACGAAAAAAGGGCAGATATGTGGAACTCTGCGGCTCCTGCCGTTATGTGTTCGGTTTTGAGACAGGGGTATGAGTTCCGCCCGACTTACCGCCTTTACGAAAACGGAACGACGTTCGACGTGCACAATGAGATAGAAAACCTGCGCGGCTGCCGCCAGAATACTCGTATATGTGCCACATGAACTTCCGTCCGTTGACGGCTCAAAACTCGTTTATTCCGCAAAACAGAGAACATTTATCTGCACGAACTTGTTCCCGATACGCTGACGGACGACGAACAGAAGAAGTTGAAAGACTGGTTCAAAGTGCTGAAAAAAGGACATTCACGCGCACGATACGTTGGGCGGCGAGAAACAGTTCTATCAGCCCGGAGGTCGTCTTCACCGTCAAGTATGAATCGGACGAAGAGGGCAGAGGGCACTGTATGCAGGTGTTTCCCGACGGTTTATGCGGGCTATGTTTCGCACCACCCCCGCACAACTGCCTTACGGCGTTCGCTGGATAAGCCGTTTCCCGAACGAAGACGCGGTCGGTATGCTTCTTCCGCAACCGGGCGAGCATAACGGACACGCGGACTGCGTAAAGAAAGGTTATATCCGCTACATGGAAGCGGGCGAGACCGTGAAGATAGACTTCACAACGGGTCTTCTGACGCCCGACGAAGCAAATGCGATGAAAGATAAGATCGCAAAAATGATAGGTTGAGTTTATAATAATACATATTATATAAGATATTCAAAGGGAGAAAAAACACCATGTCCAGAGTTTGTATTCCCCTGACTACGAATACGTTGAAAGACGCAAAAAATGCGTTGAGATGATGAAAGAGCAGAACCTGACGTTATGATAGTCAACGGTACCGAGTCCGACTATGCCAACCCGCGTTACTTCTGCGGCTTCTGGCCCCTTTTCGAAAGAGTCGGCGTAGCTATCGCAGCCAACGGCAACGCTGCCGTTATGGTAGGTCCCGAATCCGTCATCTTCGCAGGCGACGTTTCGAGAATCAAGAACATTTATCCCTGCCTTTATTACAGAGGGCGCAAACCCGTCCTATCCCGAAATCAAGACGAACACATACAACGACGTTCTTGAGGACCTCGGCGTTAAAGGCAAGCTATATCAGAATAGGTATCGGCGGCTACATGGAGACCACCGTTGTTATGATGGACGGTCTTAAAGAGTGCTATCCCGAAGCAGAGATAGTAAATGCAGACAACATCATGGTTTCGCTTCGTCAGATCAAGTCCGAAAACGAAATCGCCTGCATCCGCGAAGGTTTCAGAATCGCGCAGATCGCAACAGATGAAGTTGTAAAAAAGTTCTTCGTCCGGGCGTTACAGAACTTCAAATGGTCGGTATCGCACAGAAAGCGGTTTACGAGAACGGCGCGGAATACGAAGTCTTCCGATGTATGTATTCAGCGAAAAGAGCACTTCTCGCTATTTCCAGACCTTCTTACAGGGAGTTATAAACAAGGGCGACATCGTTCAGCTCAACCTTTCCGCAAAGTTGACGGTTATTCTCCCGCAATAGGCATTCCGTAGGCATGGGCAAATATTCTCCCGAGAAAGAAAGACCTTGTTGACTTCTGCCTTGAAGCGCACAAGTGGACAGAAAAAACAACTCAAAGCGGGCGTTCTTGCTTCCGACGTTGCAAAGGGCTTCCTTAAATTCTTCGAGGATAACGGCAGAAGAGAAAACTACGTTTACGGTCCTTGCCACGGAACCGGTATCATCGAAGTTGAAGCGCCCTGGATGGAGACCACTTCCAACTACCTGCTTCAACCGAACATGACCTTCCAGATAGACACCTTCGTTTCCGGCCCGACTTTCGGTCTTCGTTGGGAAAAAGGGTATCGTAATAACCGAAAACGGCTTTGAGTCCAACTGCGACGAACTCAAATATATCGAACTTGATTTCTGATTTGAGGAGATGTTTGTTTTATGAGACTTGAATATATGATGACCGCCGACGTGCAGGAAGCAAAAGAAAAAATCTTCCCGTTATCCTGCCGATAGGCACCATTGAGTGGCACGGACCTCACTGTGCGCTCGGCTGCGACACGATGATCTGCCAGGGCTTTTGCCGATAAAATTGCGGAGAGCAAAGAATGCGTTGTTTGCCCGCCCGTTTGGTACGGCGTTGCGTCTTATGCGGTAGGCGGTCCCGAAAACGGAACCGTTACCATCGACGTCGATGTTTACGAGAACTACATTTACGGTATTCTTAAATCAATGCTTTTACGGCGGATTCAAGAACATCTATATGCTCATTCATCACCAGTTCGAGGACGAAAAACTATATGCCCATGACTCTCGCCTGCGCAAAAGCGGCGAAGAAACTCATCATGGAGTATATGGAGGACACCATGGGCAAAGGCTGGTGGGGTTCCAACAGTTTCTCTTCTTACTACGACAACCTCGGCACGGATTCCGACTTCCCGTTTCGGCATGATAAAAGGTTTATTCCTGTATGTCCACCGCCGCACAGCACGCCACGGGCTACGACCATGCAGGCAAGTATGAGTCCAGCCTGCTCAAAGCGTTCTATCCCGATGCGGTCAAACTCGAAAGACTTCCGCAGTCCGACGCTTGGTTCATTCAGAGCGCGTATGAAGCGTCCGCCGAACTCGGTCGAAGATGATCGAAGTTTCCATGGTAGACCTGCTCAAGCGCATCAAGTAATCGTCTGTAACGATATGATAAAGAACATTGCCCGACATAGTCTTTTTTGTCGGGCAATGGGGCCTATAATACGAGGGAGACAATATTATGAAAACATGTCCTAATTGCAACGTACAACTTGACGACGCTGCCACATTTGCGCCAACTGCGGCGCGCGCATTCCCGAATCCGCTCAGGCACAGCCGCAGTATACCCAAAACACCGCCGTTCCCTCCGCAGGGCGACCCCTACGACCACACCGCAGAGTTCGACCCGCGGGATATTTCCGACAATAAGGTTTTCGCCATGCTCGGTTATCTTCTCGGCACGGTAGGCATAATCATCGCGCTTTTTGGCAAGCCGCAAGTCGCCTTTCACCATGTTCCATGTCAGACAGGCACTCAAATTCACGGTTGTCAAACATTCTCATGCTTATATGCGTAGCGCTTCTTTTCTGGACGATAATCGTTCCTGTTGCATACGGCGTTATGAGTTGTATATTTCTTGTTCTCAGAGTTATCTGCTTCTTCCAGATCTGCTCGGGCAAAGCCAAAGAGCCTGCAATAATCCGCAGCCTCGGCTTCCTTAAATAATCACGGACAGAGTATATACATAAATAAAAAGCGCACGGGGCTGTAAAAACGCAGGTTTTTACAGCCCCGTGCGGTATTAGCGCGCGTCGGATATGCTCGGCATACGACCGTGTGCTTTATTGCTCTGTATCGGTCGTGTCAAAGTCTATATATCCGTCAAAATTATTGAATTCCGCAGAAAGATCTTTCATGCTCGGAAAAATTTCGGAACTGTCCGTGGACATCAGCGCAAAAATTCTTTCCTACGAATTGGTATATGTAATATACGTTTTCAGAATTCGGAAATCCGTATATTATCACTCTTGTCTGCGTCAACAGGTCGATATAGCATTTGAGCACATTGCCCGACGGAAGCGGTGCTTTTTTTATGATATATTCTCCGTATTGTACCTTTTGTGCCTGATGTAAGTGTTGTCTTTTCCCGTCTTGTTCGCAAAAACAAACGTTATTATCAACAATGCGACTTCCGCAATCGCAAAACAGATCATAAACATTTTGTCGGTCGGTGTAAAATCCTTGATGTCCCGCCCTCCGGTCAGAATCACGAGGAGCGCTATCAATGCGAACATGGCAACAACCCGCCGACCGTGAACGCCAAATTTTTGTTTATCCTCTTCGTTGTCTGCATAATTTCGTGTCCGACTTCATTTATCGTTTTGTCGTCCGTGATTTCTTTTTCGGTTTCCGTTTTTATTTATGTCGCATATTTCAATACTGTTGGCAAGTCCGAATATCGTATAACTTTTTCCGTTTTTCATGCGCAAAGCCAGCGTCGTTGCCGAACAGTTGCAAAAAGCGATTTCGGAATAGGCGCACTTTATTTTCGATCCCCACAAAAAACGTGCATCCATGCCGTGTTCGTCAAGATGCAGGTAAGCGTTTCTGTTCAGCAAAAAAGACGCAAGCCCATACAAAAAACAGTATCAAACCGACAGACCCGTATATTATTGCTGTGATCAGTAATTTTTCTCCCCCGCATATTTTCAAAAAGTACCCGTATGCTATTCTTGCGGGCGCGCCGACCGCTCCGAGCAGCAGCAATTATGTTAAGCACTTTTGCGGGGGTGCTTTTCTTAAAATCCCGTCCATTTTCTCTTCATTCCTTTTTTCGGTTCTTGAAACGATTATATCATATCGGCGGCGAGGTGTCAACTCTCACCTCAAAAAACTGCCGAGGCATTTGCCCCGGACAGTTCTGTTTTTTATTCGGTATTATCAGATATTTATCATGTTTGCCATCTCGTATTTCTTGAAGTCGAACGGTTTTCCATTTTGAGCGCTTCAAGAATGTCGGGTCGATAATATCGGTTTCTTTCATAACAACAACAACTCTGTTGCTGATTCCGTTTTTAAGCAAGTTTACGCAGTAGTTGCCCATTTCGGTTGCGATAACTCTGTCTTTTGCGGAGGGAGCGCCGCCGCGCTGAACGTGACCGAGTATTGCTTCTCTGGACTCAACGCCGGTCTCTTTCTCAACGCGTTTTGCAAAGTCAGCGATGTTGGCAATGCCGTTGTCAACGCAGTATTTGTAGTTTTTGTTGGACGGAACGTCGAAGAAAAGACCCTCGGAAACAAGCACGATAAAGTGGTTTTTGCCGTATCTCTTGCCTCTTGCTATTCTGTCAACGATGTCTCTCTGGAAATCGAACTCAACTTCGGGCACGATGATGGACGTTGCGCCCGCCGCGATACCGCTTCAAGCGTGACCCAACCCGCATTTTGCCCATTATCTGAACAACGGAGCAGCGGTTGTGGGAGTTGCAGGTGTCTCTGAGTTTGTCGATAAGGTCGATGCAGATGTTGACCGCCGTGTCAAAGCCTATCGTGTAGTCGCTGCAAACGATGTCGTTATCTATCGTGCCGGGCATCGCAACGCAGGGGAATGCCGTGCAGGGTAAGGATCGCGTGCGCCTCTGAACGAGCCGTCGCCGCCGATAACAACAATACCCTCAATGCCGAACTCTTTGCAGGTGTGAACCGCTTCCCTGAATTTTTCCTCGGTCTTGAATTCGGGACAACGCGCACTTCTCAAAAACGTGCCGCCTCTGCCGAGAATGTCGCAGACATCTCTTGCGGTGAGTTCCTGAATATTGCCCTCGATAAGTCCCTTGTATCCCTCACGGATACCCATAACGGTATGTTCTCGGCAACACAGGTTCTGGACAACGGCTCTGACAGCCCGCGTTCATGCCCTGAGCTTCGCCTCCGCTCGTCAATACGCCGATGGTTTTCATGATTTTATCATTCCTTTCAGATATACCGAAATAATCTAACGGTTATTATACACCAAAAAAAGTAAAAAATCAATATGTTTTCATAAAAACTCATATTTTTGAGCCTCTCCGTCACGGTTTCGCATTTTTCCGCGGTTTTTGCGCGTTGTTGACCGCATAAATTTTAGATTTCTTTGCCCTCTAAATTAACATTGACCTTTCGGGCTGTAAGTGCTAAAATAATTTTTAGTAAAAAAACATGAGTTATTATGCTGTTTTGAGGAGGTGAAGTCCCGTGTTCGGTTATATTGTTGCCGATATGAAAAAACCTGACGGAAGAAGAGAAAAAACGCTATAACGCTTATTATTGCGGGCTTTGCCACGCGCTCAAAAAAAAACAAACGGCAACCTCGGCAGACTGACGCTGACTTACGACTTCACGTTTATCGGTATATTGCTCTGCGAACTTTTTACGGCGAGGGCGAGACCCGCCAAGGCAAATGCGCGCCGCACCGTGCAAAACGCATGATTATGTCAAAAGCGACATTCTCGATTACGTTGCGGACATGAACGTTCTGCTTTCGTATGCCAATATGCTTGACGATTGGGACGATGACGGCAATCTTCTTGCGCTGTTTGCAAGCGGTTTTTACAAGCCCAAAATGAAACATATCAACCGCCGTTTTCCAAAAAACAGGAAACCGTGGTTTTTCGAATGCCTTTCGCTTCTTTCCGAAGCCGAACGCGGGGCAGACGAATCCCGACATTCCCGCCGCCGCTTTCGGACGGCTGTTGGGCACTCTTCTGAGTTACCGCAATGACAAATACGAAAAAGTGCTTTACGATTTCGGTTTTGCACTCGGCAAATACATCTATTTGCAGGACGCCTGCGTCGATTTCAAAAAGGATCTGAAAAAGAGCGTTACAATCCGCTTACCGAGGCGCGAGAAGAGGACTTTGACGATATATTGAATATGCTGGCGTCCGACGTCGCCGCCGCATTCGAAAAAAATCGAGCGCGTCAAGGATAATTCGCTTATCAGAAACATAATATATTCGGGGAATACGTCTGCGTTACGCAGAGTCGAAAAAGAAAAGGGGAAAAAAGGCGGAATGAACAGATTCAGAAATTGGCTTGTCCGTTTCATGAGCGGCAGATACGGCTCTGACGCTCTCGGAAAGTTTACGATGATAACATACCTCGTGCTTGCGTTTGCTCAACTTTTTTCTTGTGCGCACGCCTTTAATGCGAGGTCTCGGCGGGTGGATATGGAACGCCGTTCTCCTGCTTCGTTTTGCATGGTCGGTCTTTCGTATGCTTTCACGCAACATCGTTGCAAGAAGCCGTGAAAACCGCCGCTTTTCTTTCAATAAAAACGGATTTAAAAAGTTTTTCTGGCTCCGAAAACAAATGTGGAAAGACAGAAAACGCACGTTTACAAAAATGCCCGCATTGCAAAAAGCGTTTTTGCGCCTGCCCCGTCGTAAAGGCGATCACGGCGTGACCTGCCCGAAATGCAAAAAGGTGTTCAGAGTAAAAATATAATATGAAAATCGGAAATGCGCGGTCGACAATGGTCCTGAAACGCAAAACGAACGGCAGGTCGAGTATATTCTGCCTCCGAATATGAGATGTTTGCATTCTCCTCCGCACATCTGGCTTTTTAAGCTCCGTTTTCGGCAGAAGAGGAAAAACGCCCGTTTTTGTCCTTTGTGATTGTATAAAAATTTCAAACTTTTTTCTTTGCATTGCTATTGACAAATCGGGATTTATAGTATAATAGGCATAGGTAGATGGGAAGTGTTTTTCTTTCTGCTTTTCTGTTATATGCAAAAGCCGGAAAAAAGGAACGGTCGGACTATGAAAACGCTTGTTTTAGGGTTGTTTTTGATTTTTCTGATTGTTGTTTTCACCGCCGTCGGTGTTTTTGCCGCATTCAAAGATTTATTCGGCAAAACGCGAAAACGAAAGGCTTGCCGCAGAAAAAGAGGCACCTTATCCGTATAAGACGGTTGAATATAACGGAAAAAACGTATGATTACAATGAGGGTGTTTACAATCTTCTCGTTCTCGGCATGACGCCGAGGTGAGTATGAAAGGAAGGTGAGTTTTTTCGAGACAGGCGGCAAAGCCGACGCGATATTCATTCTTTTCTATAAACAACTCAAAAAGAAAACCGTCTCAACCATACAGTTGAACCGCGACACGGTAACCAAAATTCAAAAACTCGGCGTATTCGGCGACCCGGTCTAACGCAATGCTCAGCTTGCCACGGCAATAACGGCAGCGGCAAAAGCAGTTGCAATATGGGCGTGCTGTTTCGGGCTTGCTTTACGGCGTACCGGATAGACGATTGTTATCTGGCAATGAACATGGAAGGTATCATTCCATTTGTCAATGCGGGTCGGCGCGTAACTGTTACGCTTAAAGACGATTTTCACAAAGTTTGCCCCCGAAATGGAAGCGGGCAAGACGCTTACCCTCGACGGCAAAAGCGTATATATACCTGCGCGGCAGAGGCGATGTCGGCGACCAGCTGAACACGTCCCGGGAACGTCACCGAACGTTTTATTCGGAACTTTTCAAACAGGTCGATAAGTTGCTCGGTTCGACGTGTCAAAACTCAAACCGTTTACGATGCCATCTATCCGTATTCTTACTTTTCAATCAGTTTGTCCAAACTGATGTCTCTGTATTCCGATTCTTCCGGATTACCGACGTGTCCCCCACGGTCACGCCCGAGGGCGTTATCAATGAGGACGCGGAGTATACCGAATTTGCCGACGAAACGGCACTTCGAAAACTTTTGTTTTCGATGTTTGGTATACGGAACGCCAAAACAGTCAATAAATAAAAAAAATATATATCAGTTTTTAAAGGAGTCTTAATCATGAGCAAAAAGTATTGAGAAGCATTGCTCTCATAACAATGATCGTTCTTGCTTTCTCCGTTTCGGCTGCCGCTATCGGCTTCAAACCGAGTGTTGACATCAAGAAGGGTCCCGACTATGTAACGCCCGACGGATTCAGTATGAAGTAATCATCACTCCGATAGGCGAAGCAGACAACCAGACCGATGAAAGAGTTCAGGAAGGTCTTAAACATCTTAAAAATGTTTACGAAGATCTCAAAGATAAGAACATCACGGACATCGTAGACAAAGCAGCCCTGAAAAAGGCTTCCGGCACAAAGCCGAGAACCTCAAGGTTTCCGATATGTTCGACCTTTGGACCAATCTCCCGAAACGATCGCTCTTAAATTCAAAGGAAATCATTGCCGACGGCGAAAAATTCGCGGCTCTTTACAGAGACTACAACGGCAACTGGAAGATTCTTAACGCAACCGTAGACGGCATCAACGTTAATATTGACGGTCTTACGAACGGTACCGTTGTATTCCTCACCGCAGAAAAGGGATCCAGCACCCCCGATACCGGTGACTACAAATTCCTGGATGTGGATTTGCTGTTGCTTGCGGGCGTAGCGGTTGTAGGCATTGCGGTTCTCGCGGTTTGCCTCGTTCGTTCCAAGAAACAGGAAAACAACTGATTGTAAATAACTGAAAAAGTTATCCAAACGGAACGGCTTTGCCGTTCCGCTTGTTTTTTTTGCTGATTGCTTTTTTTTTTTTATTCTGCTCCCTGATAATGCTGTTAAATCAGGCGTCGCGCCCGATTATGCCGTCAGAGACCGATATTTTCACGGCGAAAAATCTTTATGTCGCAAACGCTGTTGCGGGGGAATGCTTTTTCCCTTTTATGTTTGCTTGAATCTCTTTTTCCGTTCGCGGCAGTTCAGTCTCAAAATAGTGATTTTTGTCGTAATTCGGTTGACTTGACGGCAGATAAGAGTTATAATAAATTTATATACGGGCAAATCGCTCTGCCCGAAAAAACAAAAGGCACTTCATTTTTCCGTGCCTTCGGGCGGAATCCAAATGCGCGGTTCGGTTTCGGAAGAAATATCAGCGGCA
>VOFK01002675.1_pt1 | contig 31034 bp, 46 predicted proteins | sample 5384121 | NCBI WGS metagenome assembly VOFK01 (sample SAMN12384730, study PRJNA508395) | human gut metagenome | isolation source: healthy gut J | host: Homo sapiens | reverse complement strand
AAAAAAAAAAAAAAAAAAAAAAAAAAAAAAAAAAAAAAAAAAAAAAAAAAAAAAAAAAAAAAAAAAAAAAAAAAAAAAAAAAAAAAAAAAAAAAAAAAAAAAAAAAAAAAAAAAAAAAAAAAAAAAAAAAAAAAAAAAAAAAAAAAAAAAAAAAAAAAAAAAAAAAAAAAAAAAAAAAAAAAAAAAAAAAAAAAAAAAAAAAAAAAAAAAAAAAAAAAAAAAAAAAAAAAAAAAAAAAAAAAAAAAAAAAAAAAAAAAAAAAAAAAAAAAAAAAAAAAAAAAAAAAAAAAAAAAAAAAAAAAAAAAAAAAAAAAAAAAAAAAAAAAAAAAAAAAAAAAAAAAAAAAAAAAAAAAAAAAAAAAAAAAAAAAAAAAAAAAAAAAAAAAAAAAAAAAAAAAAAAAAAAAAAAAAAAAAAAAAAAAAAAAAAAAAAAAAAAAAAAAAAAAAAAAAAAAAAAAAAAAAAAAAAAAAAAAAAAAAAAAAAAAAAAAAAAAAAAAAAAAAAAAAAAAAAAAAAAAAAAAAAAAAAAAAAAAAAAAAAAAAAAAAAAAAAAAAAAAAAAAAAAAAAAAAAAAAAAAAAAAAAAAAAAAAAAAAAAAAAAAAAAAAAAAAAAAAAAAAAAAAAAAAAAAAAAAAAAAAAAAAAAAAAAAAAAAAAAAAAAAAAAAAAAAAAAAAAAAAAAAAAAAAAAAAAAAAAAAAAAAAAAAAAAAAAAAAAAAAAAAAAAAAAAAAAAAAAAAAAAAAAAAAAAAAAAAAAAAAAAAAAAAAAAAAAAAAAAAAAAAAAAAAAAAAAAAAAAAAAAAAAAAAAAAAAAAAAAAAAAAAAAAAAAAAAAAAAAAAAAAAAAAAAAAAAAAAAAAAAAAAAAAAAAAAAAAAAAAAAAAAAAAAAAAAAAAAAAAAAAAAAAAAAAAAAAAAAAAAAAAAAAAAAAAAAAAAAAAAAAAAAAAAATGAGTTATGCTCGACTTCTTGCGGGCTTTCTTCCGACTGCCGCGCTTTGCGAACGGCGAAACCTACGACGTTGCTCCGTATAAGACGGCGGGCACTTATCCGACTTCCGACGGCAAAGTTTTTGCGGGTTGGTTCGAAGATGAGGCTCTTACCGTTCCGTATACGGCTTTGACAGGCAACGCTTTTTATGCAAAATTTGTAAACGGCGGTGTACTCGGTGTCAAAGCCCAACTCAAAGAGGACGTTACGCTTTCTTCCGAGTCTGCGGATCTGAGACTTATCACAACCGTTGACAGCGCATACTACGCTTCTGCCGGATTCTTTATTTCCGTCAACGGCAAAGAACAGCGCATTGATTTGAAGACCGTGTATTCTTCTGTCTGCGCAAATGACGGAACGGTTTACAAACCGACGGATATTTCCGACAGTTCCGCATTCTTTATGACATATGTTTTTGGCGGGTGTCCCGTCTTCAATGTTCGACACGGCAATCAATGTCGTTCCGTTCTGGCAGACGCTTGACGGAACAGTTGTTCGCGGCACGGGCAGAGACATCGTTATAAGCGATCAGTTTGACAAACCGTTGAAGGGAGTCTGACTATGTGAAATATGTCAAGGGGCTTTTATCCCGATTACAAAGAATCGAAGACGGTCTTGACATAACTTTCAAAGATGACCTTGTAGGCATCAACTATTCTACATGGCACGATTATGCAAAAGCATATAACTTCGGCGTAACCTACGACCTTTCGAAGATACTTGCGGGGCAGGGAAATACGGTCCGACCAATCATTTCCATATTGGTCCGAACCCGCGCTCGGTTCTTATTCGAATATGGACGAAAATGTTGTCAGAACCCATATGACGCAACTTGCAAATGCGGGCGTTGACTTCATAGTGATTGATAATACGAATGTTCTTACCAGTTGGAAGAGTGACATTCTCGGCAACAGCGGAATGACAGGCTGGGATCTTTACGGCGTAAAACCCACCGTTTTTCTGCTTGATACCTGCCTTAAAAATGCGTGCCGGGTTTGAAGACCCGTATGTCGTTTTCTGGAACAGAAACGTTGAAGGCTGGGATGTCTGCCACGAGTGTATACAGAAGCATCGTAAATCTTGATAAATTAAGGACCTTTGGGTTTACGGCGCGTTGATGCAAACGGGCTTGCAAAAACCGCTTATGCTCGGGACCGGTACAACGGGAGTTGAGGTCGAGACCGATTGGGCCGCGCAGTATAATACTCCAGCCGGTGCTATTTTACTCGGAAAAAAGTTTAATTACAGAACCATGTGGGGACTTCAAAATTCCGAAACTCAGAATTGAGTTTCCTGAATAATACCGATCAACAATCCCCGTGCACCGATAACAGATACCACAACGGGCAATACATATTATGAGCAGATCTGCGTTTGCGCGGCGGCTCAGGCAAACTATATGTTCCTACCGTCCGCGACGTCAAGACAGCACGGCGTTACTTTCTACAATCAGTGGAAACAGGCGTTTAAGTACAGACCGAAGATAGTCATTCTGACATGGTGGAACGAATGGGTCGCACAGCGTCAGCCGAACGGACAGTTCGTCGATCTTTATACGCCGGAATACAGCCGTGACCTTGAACCCATGAAAGGCGGCTTCGGTGACCAGTATTATCAATGGATGATTCAATACATTGCCGCATACAAAGGGACACAAGACCTGTCCGCGTCTTGTCGAAGCAGGGTATTAAAAACATTGAATAAAAAATTGCAGAGCGTTCCTTTTCGGAGCGCTCTGTTTTTGCTGTATCGCACTTTTTTCGAAGAACCGTAAAACCGCATTTTTACAGCCGTTATTATAAATCTATTTCAGTTTTTTCTTTTGTTGTTTTGCCGTCAGCGAAATCAACGTCTTATCGGGTAAGAGCCTTGCGGCAAATTTGAGCAGACGTATGCTTGCTCCAGGTATGATGACTTCCTTTCCTTTAAGAAATTTTTTTACCGTATACTCCGCAACATCGGCGCAGTCAAGCCCTTTCAGGCTGCTTGCGACCCCCGCACGACTGTCAAATTCCGTCTTTACCGGTCCGGGACACAGAACGCTTATGCAGACTCCGTGTGCCTTTGCTTCGTTTGCCACGGCGCGGGTCAGAGAGTAAATGTAGGTTTTTGTTGCGTAATATGTCGAAAAATACGGTCCCGCAGGCATAAAAGCCGCAGATGAGGCGACGTTCAGTATTCTTCCTTTTCCTCCCCGAACAAAATCACGGTAAAAAAAGTTTTGTCAGTATGTGCGGCGCGACGGCGTTGGTTTCAATCATTTCGAGTTCCGCGCCGAGATCCTATGACAGAAAGTCGGAAACAAGCCCGAATCCCGCATTGTTGACAAGAATATCAATGCCGCTGTTTTTGAGACGGTCATAAAGTGCGAAAAACTTCTTTTCTTTTCGAAAGGTCACATATAACGACCTCAATATCTCCGCCGAGTTCGTTTTTTAATTCTTCGAGCTTGTCCTTTCGTCTTGCAGCAAGGATAAGCGAAGCCCCGCGCTTTGAAAAACTTCTTGCAAGTTCTTTGCCTATTCCCGAACTTGCGCCGGTTATGAGAACTTTCATGCAAAACCTCTTTATCTGTCTGCGATTTTTCCGTTCAGAACACGAACCTTATCGGAAAGCATTTCGGGAACCAAACCGTGTCGAGATGTACGGTAACCTCTTTGTCGGTTTTTTCTGCCGTGACGATTACCGTGTGCGGGTTTGAAAGATTTCGCGCCGTTATAACAAGTTTGCCGTTTTCAACCGTGAAAGATGACGCGATGCGGACTTTTTCGACGGGTTGAAATCATCATCGGCAAAATTTTCGGCGTTATTGCGGGCAGTTCAAGTTCGCTTTTTTCCCAACAGCCGTTTCCGGCAAAAAGTGTTGCGCATCGGTTGCCGTTCAAAAGCGTTACGACTATTCCCGTATCCGTTTTTTCGAACTTTGCGGAAGTCAACCCCTATCGGATTTGGATTCAAAAGCACGGTCTTTCCGACAAAATCTGAAATGTCTTTATCCGTTGCCGACGGTCTGTAATCGAATATCAAACGTTTCATCGCTTTTGCCGAGCAAATTTCCCACAAGTGCGTAACGGCGTCCGCTATTTCCGCTTCCATGTCTTTTGTGCAGGCGCAACAATGGAAACAACGGCCTTATGCTTCGGCATAACCATGCAGAGTTGCCCTTTCAGCCCGTCTCCGCGATAACCGTCATGCGCGGTGCGCCAGAACTGAAAACCGTAACTCGCTTGTCCAGTTGCCCGTTCCGCTGTCTCCGTTTTCTTTGTTTGAGACCTGCGCGGCACCTGCCATATCGACCCATTCCTGCGAAAGAATGCGTTTTCCCGCATATTCTCCGCCGTTTGCCAGCATAAGCCCGAATTTTTCTATGTCTCTGCAACTGATATGAAGACCTATTCCGCCCTCGTTTGTTGCGGACGCACATTCGACCAAGTTGCGCCTTTTATCCCGAGCGGAGACAGGATTTTTTCGTAAGCATAGTCAAAGAGTTTTCTGCCCGTCTTTCTTTCGAGTATCAACCCGAGCATACAGGACGCGCCCGTATTATATACAAAAATATGTTCCCGGTTCTTTTTCGGTACATCGCACGCAAGAAACGCTTTTGCGGGATCTTCTTCAAAGACAATCTCGCTCATAACGCGGGCGATATGTCCCGTTGTCATCGTCAGGCAATGTCTGACAGTCATTTTTGAAAGGTTTTTGCTCACTTTTTCCGGCAATTTGTCAGGAAAAATATCAACAAGTTTTTCATCGAGGTCGATAAGTCTGTCGTCCCATGCAGCACCTATCGCGCACGAAGTGAAACTTTTGGAAAGCGAATATATTTCTCTTTTGTCGTCAGAGTGAATACGGCTCTGCCGCAAAAGAAAGTTTTTCTCCTTGTCGGTGTAAATGCTCATGGCATGTATTTCATTGTCTTTTTTTTCAGGCTTTCTCCACACGAAAAAGTGTTTACCGCCGATGCGTTGACGTCGGGGGTTGCGAAAAAATTCTTTCATATCAAATCTCCGTTGACAGTTTTGATTTATAGTCTGAACAAACTCGACCTATACTGATTATACTATTTTTTTTCGGCTTTTTCAAGAGCCGCGGTCAATCGTTTGAAAAAAAGTCGCTCCACAAAAAGTACACAAAAATCTTTCTGTCAATTTGGTGAACTTGCACCGAAAAAGACACAATTATATGGTATCATATATCCGCCGAAGAGAAAGAGGTATGTGAAATGATTTATATAATGTTGGGTATTATGTCCGTTTGCTTTGCTTTGCAGGCGTTTTTTTCGAAGAAGTTTTCGGACCACTTCCCGGGAGACACTTCGTGCGCCGCAATAGTTTTTTTCCGCACTTTACGGACTTGTTACCGCGCTTATAAACATGGTTTCGACGGGTTTCAATCTGTCAACCAGCCCGATGACTCTTCTTATAGCGGCAGTCAACGCCGTTATGCTCATATTTATAATTTCGGTCTTATCAAAGCCGCTTCGAGAGGTTCGTATTCGGTTGCCACCGTTTCTCGTCGCTGTTCGGCTCGCTGATAGTCCCCTGTTTTTGTTTCGTTCTTTCAGTCCAAAGTCCCCCACGGTAATACAATGATAGTTGCCGTCGGAGTTATGCTTGTGGCGTTTGTTTTCCTCAATGCGGAGGGCTTCCGTCAGAGAACGACTTCCAAAAAGTTTTATATTTACTGTCTGATAATCTTTCTTTCAAACGGCATATACTGCTCGCTGCTTTCGGTGCATTCGAACATCTATCGAACGAGCATACCGAACTCATCGCAATAACATATCTGATTTCCGCTGTCTTTGCCGTTGTCTGGCTGATATTCAAAAAAGGCAGACGCTTTGCGCGTGAGTTCGAAATAACGAGAAAATCCGTTATCTTTCTGTTTTTTTGACCTGCGTTGTTTCAACGGTCGGTCTTCAACTTGTTTTGCGTATTCTTCCCGTTCTCGGCAATGCGGTCACATATTCCGTTGAGGATGCTGCAATACTTGTTATCAGCGTTGCGCTTTCGGTTATCCTTTTCAAGGAAAAACTGACGCCCGTAAAAACGGTCGGAATAGTGCTTGCCCTTATCAGTGTTCTTATGCTGACCTGCGGGGACCACGTTCTTGCCCCTTATCAATGCCTGATTCAATTTTCCTGTAAAATTTTTTTATATAGAGAGTCCGTTCGCCGTTCAGGAACGGACGTTTCTATTTTTTGAGGTACTTTTTCGTCGGCAGGGAAAAAAATTTTGTATTGCCGAAACCGATTATATTAACATTCGGGGCTGTAAAAACTCGCGCTTCTTTACAGCCCCGATATCTTTTATTCGAAATTTGTTTTTACTTTACGGAATAAAACTTTTTGAGGTCAGCACAAAAATGTTGTTTTAAGCCCCTCGCGCAGTCGCTTTTCTGTCTCGTCGAAAAAGCCTCCGAGCAACGCTTTTTGTGACAATCGGAGGTAAGCACAAGTCCGCAACCGTGAACCGAAACATAGTCAAGAATAAAATCGGCGGGGTAGGGACGGGTTCTGTATCCTCTTGTCATTGCACCCGTATTCACTTCAAAAATAGGTTTTTGAAATAACAAGTTCTTCAAGTGTTTGGTAAACGATTTTTTGTATGCGTCCGAGTTTTCATCGAACATTTTCCCTCCCTCGTTGAATTTTTGTCACAAAGGTCAAAATGTCCGATAACGTCGCAGTTTGTTTTCTTGATTATTTCGGCTTCCTGCGCATAATATGCTTTTATGAAAGCGAAGGTGTCCCTGCCGAAATAACCGTTGATTATTTTTGTTTGTTCCTCGGCACTTTTTATCCACCGTCAGATATTCGTTCCCGACTTTGACATAATGCGAAGAACCTATAATATAGTTGTATGTATGCCTGTCTTCGTCCGCAAAAGTCCCGCTCCGTGCCGAGCAGAATATCTATCGTCCCCGAATATTTTTTGCGTAGCGAAAGTATCGTTTCGATATATTTTTCGGTATCCTCTTCCGACATACACCAACCGTCGTCAAAAAGATGTATAGGAATGTCCCGAAAATCCGAGGGAAACAAAATCTTTTGCTTTATCGCTTCGGAAATCATTTCTTCCGCGCTGTTTTTGCCGTCGCAGAAAGTCGTAATGAACGTGAATGTCCGAAAGTATCATTTCTTTTTCGCTTTTTTGAGACGTTCGAGCACGGTCTTGTACCGTCGCTGCCGTATGTCAGGCATTTGTTAACGCGGCTCATCGTTGCGGCGCTCGCACCGGTCTTTTCCGTTATCTCGCTGTAAACGCGCCCCTCGTCAAGCATTTTTGCAACCGTAAGCCGTTGCTGCAAATCCTGTATTTCTTTTATCGTGCATATATCTTCAAAAAACTTTTTGCACTCTTCTCTGTTTTTGAGAGAGTATAGCATCAAAGAATCTGTCCGATTCTTCAGTGAATTTGAAAGCCATTGTCAATTTCTCCTTTTTAACGGTCTGCTTTCATTTATAACACTTTATAGCGTTAAAGTCAAGCCCTTTATCAATTAAGAACAAATGCGGGAATATCTTTTATGTCTTCGCAGACCGTCGCTCCCGTTTTTTTAAATTTCTCTTGTCTGGTGTCCGTTCGGGATAAGAAGACAGTCCGCGCCTATCGCGTCCGCCACGTCTTTGTCGTGTGTTGTGTCTCCTATAAATATCGCTTTTGCTTTCGGGTGTCTTTTTCTCCAATCTTTTGCTGTTGCCTTTTTGAGCGCGCATGAATGTTGTCAAGCCCGAGCATCTCGGAAAAATTAAACCGTCAATGCCGAGTACTTTTGTCTGCTCAAAAGCGTGTTTTTTTTCGGATGCGGAGATTATTATCTGTTTAAGACCTCTGTTTGCAAGCGTTTTCAGCGTTTTTTCCGCTCCGTCAAACAGTTCAAGGTCAGCCCTCGAACGATAATAATCCGTCCATTCGTGCGCCAGCGTGTCGTAATCCGTAACATCAAAATCAAAGCCCGCTCGGCGGTAATATTCTTTATCGGAAACGTAAATATTTTTTTTTGTATTCTTCTTCCGTTTTTCGCTCATGCCATGACTTTTTGAGCAGCGTGTTCAGGCAGTCCACGCATATTCCGACATCGTTGAGCAATGTTCCGTTAAAATCCCATATATAATATAATTGTATTCCATCTTTTATATCCCTTTCTCGGTATAGTATACCATATTCGCTGTATTTTTGCAACGTGTTCGACAAATCGGAAAAATTTTTTTCGGTTCAAATATCTTGACAAGCAGGCATAATGGTGTACAATATAATTACAAAATAAACGAACGGAGAACAATAACATGGAAGATAAGCACGAGTGCGGCTGCGGTTGCGGCTGCGAACACGAGCATGAACACGAACATGAGCATGACTGCGATTGCGGTTGCGAAAACGACGGCATACTTACTCTGACCGACGAAGACGGCAACACCACCGATTTTGTCGTTATCGACGGCGTTGAGTCCGGAGGGGGTACGCTCTATCTTGCTCTTGTTGAAAAAGAACAGATGGATAACGAAGAAAGCGAATATATCGTTCTGAAAGTCGTAAACGAGGGCGAAGACGAAGAAGCTCTGGTTACGGTTGACGATGAGGACGAATTCAATACCGTTATCAAACTTTTCGGAAGCGAAAGCGGACAATGCGGGTCTTTTCGATTTTGACATTCCCTCCGAGGACTGATTTCGAAAAAGAACGCTGATAAAATTGACAAAAATTTCTGCGCAATGCGTTCCGACACGGTTTTTTGTATAAAACCTACACCTTGATTAAGGGATTTCGACTTCTTATGCGGGTATGCAGGCCTCCCCGACTTCGGTCGGGACGTTGGAAAGCACAAAACATAAGAGCGATTTTTACCCCACCTGCCTTCTGACAGGTTTGTTCGGCCGTGTCACTGTCCGTTTTTACGGATCGACCGGACGGTTGTGCGGATTTTTTTATAAAGGGGCAGTTAAAACATACGTTTTTTACTGTCCCTTTAAAATCATATGACTTGAATTTTGACCGAAAAAGGACAGGCTTTCATCGTCAAAGTGGCGAAAATGTATAAAAAGACTTGTGAACGTGTACAAAAAAAAGCCTGATAACTCGACAATCTGAAAAAAAAAAAATAGTATAATATATGAAATGAAAAGTTGCGTATAACGCAAATCGTTCCGTGTAAAAAACCGTATGCGGTTTCTTTTCTCGGATACGACAAAAAAAAGTTAGATGGATGATTATCTATGGCAAACGCAAAGAACAAGCAGAAAAAAAGATTTCCAATATTTACTGTTTTCTGCATAGTTATCGGGCTTCTTCTCGCTGTCGGAATTACTTTGACGGTTCTTGACAATACCGGTTTCAATTTAAAAAGAAAGACTGTTTTGACGGTGGGCGACGAGCATAAAATGCGCTTGAATTCAATTACGCTTATGTCACGATGTACAACAATGCTTCAACATATCTTTCGTATTTCGGCGTTGACACCAAGACCGACGGCTGGGAAAACGGACAGGCGAACGCAAGCGCCGCGAGCTCGGTATAACCGTTTCGGGAGGGCGATACATGGAAGCAGGCGTTTGTAAAATGCCCCGCCGCGGAGAGCCTTAAAACCGAACTCGCTCTTTATCAACTTGCAAAAAGCGGACGAAAAATTATACGATAGATTATGATACTATAAACAAGAGCATTGACAACAAGATTGACACCGATACCGCAACCGCGGGCAACTATAAAAGTGGATCTGAAAACCCTTTATTCGTCTTCTTACGGCAAGGGCTTTAACGAATCCACTATGCGCCATATGCTTGAATATTCCTATGTCGCAAATGCATATCAGACGAATTACAAAGACGGCTTGAATTACGATGATGCCGCGCTTGAAAAAATATTACGGCGAAAAAAATCCACTTACGACGTTTATACTTTCCTTGCTCTTTGACTTTGCTTATGAAACGCCGAAGACCGATGACGACAGTTCTTCCGACTCCAAGACGACCGAGGCTTCCGAGGCTGAAAAAGAAAGCCAAGGCGACGCGGAGGCTTACGTTGAAGCAAACAAGGAAAGCGAAGAAGTATTTACAAAGGGCAACGAAAAAGTTGTTAAGTCCGAAAGAAAGACTTCTTCCGAGGCAAAAGTTCTCTTTGTCGGCTCCGACGGTCAGAAATGGCTGACGGATTCCGAGAAAGCGGGAGATACTACCGTTGTGAAGGGCACCGATAAATATATCGTTTTACTATATCGGCTCTGAAAGAGACGAATATAAACTTGCAAACATTCGTATAATCCGTCTTGACCCGACCGTTGCGGATAAAGATAAGGGCGCGACGGACGAAAGAACTCAAAAGCTCTTAAAGAAAAGGCTGAATCGGTTCTTGCGGCATGACAAGACCCCGACGGAAGATAACTTCAAAAGGAACTTGCTTCCAAAAACTCTGCGGATTCTTCCACTTCTTCCAAAGGCGGACTTTATGAGGACTTTGCAAAAAACGACAGCAAAAGGCTACCCTCCGAACTCGCAGAATGGGTATTTGCCGGTGACAGAGTAAAAGGCGAATATAAGATGTTCGAGGTTCGAAGAAGTATTATATCGTATATTACCTCTCTTCGGGTGAAATTTTTCTGGAAAAAATCTGCGGAATCCAACCTCAGAACACAGATACCAATAATTGGACGGAGAAATGCGTAGAGGGAGCTTTAAGGACAGAACCGAATATGATTCGGCGAAAGCTTTGAAATCATAGGCTGATAACCAACTGATTTTTATTTATATGACAGGCGTCGGCAACAAGGGGGCGAAAACGATGAAAAAAGTGTTTGCTTTGTTCATTGTTATTTGCTTTGCTTTTTGTGCTCGGTTGCCTGTCATATCAATATTATAACGACGGTTCCGACTATGCCGCTCCCGGTTCAAACAGGGCGAAACGCTTGCGGTCTCTTATGTGCCGAAAAACTCGATCTCAGCGATTTTGAAAAGAAATTTCATTACAGAGATTTTTCGGAGAGAATTACGGGTTTGCAGGCTACGATGCCATGACACAGGCAGATAAAGCAAAGATAGTTGCTTATTTTAAGGAATACAATGAAGGATACTATTCCGTCGGCTTTTGATAACGGCTTTTTCTATACATTCAACGAACTTGAAGGCAAAGAAACGTATTCAATTCCTTTGGGGATATGAATCTCTTTCCGATAAGATACCGGAACCTGACTTCGGCACCAAAACAAAGTCCTCTTTTTCGGAAGCTCTCCGGTTTCATAAGTGAGTATTCCGATGTTTCTTCCGCGCAGGCAGAAGCGTATTGCGCAAAAAATAACGGAAAAAGGCTTTGTTCTTGATTATGAAGAAGAAGTCGAAAGCAACAATCAGGCGAAAGGTGCCGTAAACAGAATCTATGAAAAACTCCGACGGCTATACCGTCAACGTGATTTTTTTCCGACAATATTTTCAGATTGAACATTTCCGCACCGTCAACAGCAGAGAAGGAGAATTCGAAATGAAAAAAAGTTTTTACTGATACCGCTTGCATTCGTTCTTGCGCTCGGAATTTGCGCTTGCGGCGGGGAGAAAGATAACTCTTCATCTCAGTCATATGAGACAGTTGTTGTCACCAGAACAAATGCTGCGGGGGAGATAGAAACGGAGATAGTGACCGTTCCCCATACGGAGAAAAAACAACGGTTCGGATTCATCCCCAAACAGTACTTCGCAAACCACGTCCGCACAGCAGCAGTCCTCCGCTGTGACGGAGGCTTGGGGTGAAGACGGTTTCACTCAGGTTATTCCCGAACCGAAATTCGGCAAACAGAAAACAAGGTCATCTCCGCATCGGGAAGACTTTTTAACCATATCCTTTTCGGATGCAACGTATGACGACGCGGCAGATTACCTTTGAAGCGGTAAAAAGCGGGTTTTTCACCGTTTCCGCTTCCGATATGTCGTCAGATGACGCCATCATGTATTTTGCGGATAATTCCGATAAGAGTTATAACGTGGGCATTGGTTATTCGGACGGCAATTTTACCGTTATGGTTTTAAGAAATGCCCGTTGATACGGAGTGTTTGACATCGACTGAAAAATACGGGCTGTAAAAACGTTTTTTTACAGCCCCGTTTGGAAAAAAGGGCAAGATATTCCGTTATCCGTCTTTTTTAAATTATTTAATTCAGAGAATTATCTCGAATTGCTCTTCCTCTTTGAGCGGAACAACGGTGCAGTCATTTGCGTAAAGTACATTCCGGCAGGATTATCATCGCGCAAAGTTCGTCCGCGCTTTTCGGAAGAGGCGCAAGATGCCATATCGCGGCATTTATCTTGACAAGAGTATTCTTCGAACGATAAACGCCTGCGCCAAGTCGGGAACGGGCGTTCCTGCCGATGCGGGGGCAACATGAAGAACCATATCATCGTTCAGCGGCATTATCATTTCCCAAGTCGTGGTATGGTATTCAACCGCGGAAATTATCATTCTTTCAGGCTTTTTGACGAGTATCGGAGAATATCCTACATTGTGATTTGCCGAAGCCGTCAATCTGTCGGGGAAAAAATTTGTGGATCTCTCTCCGCATAAAGCATAGCCTTTCGGGTCTGCCATGGTGTAGAACTGCCCGAACGGCGCAAAATTTTCATGTGTTATGGGAATTGCTTTTTGACCTGTCTCATGAGTATTATACCTTTCTGTCGTTTATATATTTTCTGACGTCTCCCGTTCTGATATCTATCGCAGTCGAATCCTCAGCGCAGACGAGCAAAAAAGAGATGTCATCTTCTTCCGCATTGTAAACATATTGCAGGCTGATACGGTCGTTGACCTTTGAAGTCCACCACATAGGCATTCTCATTTCCCGAAAAGACGCACTTAAAGTCTTTGAAGTCTTCAAGGCTCGGATTCTCATTTTCGGAAATACGAATAACGTCATCTTCCGTCAACTGTTTGGTTCCTTTTAAAAAAGGGATAATGTCTTTCGGTGCGTTTTCAAATCTGAAATATTCGTCTATTGCCGCCGAATCGTTTTTGTCTATCGGCTCGGAATTTCTTCCACAGCCTGTAATAAGGCAAAAGGCGAGAAAAAACAAGCATAGTGCAACAGTTCTTTTTTAATCATTGTATCGTCCCGTAGTTTATTTGATAACAGTATAACACAAAAATTTTTCGGATTGCAAGTCCCGCGCTTTGTCCGCAACGGAGGTTTTTATGATTTTTGACAGCCCGCAAAATGCGAAGAGATAACAAAAAAAAATATCGGAAGAACCGTTGAGGGGCTGCGCTGTCTCGGCGACGCGGTTTTTCTTCGGCGCGAATATATCGAAGCCGCCGTGTATAACCGACTTGAACGTCTCGGAGAGGCGGATCGCGATTATTGGTCGCGCTTTGACAATATTCCCGATGACTTTTCGCTTGTCCGTCATACCGTTGTGGAAGATGCCTTTATTCTTGATTTTGACGGCGGCGAAAGCCTTTCGGTATTTTTCCCCCGAGGAAGAGAGAATCGATATTCAGTTTGGAAGTTTCGCCGCGGAAAAAAGCCGTAAACTTTATCCCTGATAAATTTTTCTGCCGCTGTGTCGGTAAAAAGATAGTTGATTTTCGAGCTGAAAACGGTGAAAGGGGGATATGTAAATTCTGCGTTTCTCTTGAAAACGGCAACGAACTTCATTTTTACGGTATGCTCGGCTTCTGCGCAGTAAGCCTGATAGGCAAAAAAGGCATCGTCTCTCCCATCACATTCGGCGAACTGAAAGATTGCCTGAAATAAACAGCGGCATAATAAAAAAATAATCGCGGCGTTCAGTAAAAACATTGTCGCGATTATTTTTTATTTTTGTCTAATATCCGTGCCGTTTGAGCCACTCGTTTTGCATCTTTGAGCACGTTGCGTGTGTCGGGATACGTTATCCGCTTGATCGCTTTATCATAGGTCAGCAAGGTGATTCCCCGCAGCTCGGTTCTGTTGACCGTGTACTGCTGCGGCGCGTACTCCGCAATAAAGAAAACAACCTCCTTGACGTTTCCGTTCGGCAGCCTGTAATTGACCGTTTCGCGGAAGCCGGGGATTATCTTTGCGTCGACCCCTGTTTCTTCTTTAATTTCGCGCAAAGCGGTTTCCTGCTCTGTTTCATTTTCCTCGACATGACCTTTCGAAAGCCGAAGTAATTTGACTCGACAAGCAGAAACTTTTTAATTCCCTTTTCTGTTGTAAACAAAACCGCGCCGCAGGATTTTTCGTGAAGCATTTTTTGTCCTATCCCATTCGGAAAAAACTTTTCCGGACGTTTTTCTTTCGGTTCTCAAAAAAACGAAAAAGTGCGATATATTTTTGATGACTTATCAAAAATATTATATCACACTTTTTTTCACAAATGCAAGTCCCTAACGGACAAAACAGCGTATCCGAGAAAAGTTTTCCGTAATCGGGAAATTTTGCTTTACTCTGTTCTCAATGCCTCGACGGGGTCTTTTTTTGCCGCTATTCTTGCAGGAAGAAGTCCCGCTATCATCGTCAGCAGTACGCTTATAGCCACAAGAATTACTCCTGCGACGGGCGGCAAAGCGGCGGAAAGTTCGGAAATCTCCGTCAGATGATGTATTATTGCGTTAACGGGTATGCAAAGCAGAAGCGTTATCGCTATTCCGAGAACGCCTGCCGCAAGACCGACCATAAACGTTTCCGCGTTGAATACTCTCGAAATATCTCTCTTTGATGCGCCGATAGAACGCAGTATGCCTATCTCTTTCGTTCTTTCGATAACCGAGATATATGTGATTATTCCTATCATAATAGACGAAACGATGAGCGAGATTGCAACAAACGCCATAAGGACATAAGATATTGCGCTGATAATGGTGGTCACGCTTGACATCAGAAGCGCAACATAGTCCGTGTATGTTATCTGATCTTTTTCGTCCTTGCCCTCGTTATATTTTTGCGATTATGTCGGCAATTTTGTCCTTGTTTTCAAAAAGTCGAGACGTAAAGGTCTATGGTATCGGGGTCTTCGGGATCGACATAGCCGAGTTTTTTTTCGAGGTTTTTCTTGTAAGTTGAAGAAGATATGGTCGCGGGCAGGATATGCTCATACATCATCAGGTAGTCGTCGTCCGAAAATTCGGAAGAGTTGAACATTGCGCAAAGTTGTTCGGTCGTGTATTGCGAAAGTTGTGCCGTTACCTGTGCCACATACTGCGCCGCATATTGAGCGGAGAGTATGTTATTCATGTTCTCCGTTATTTCTTCGTCACTCATTTCGGCGATATACGACGCAAGCGTTTTTTCATCAAGCTGCATTTGCTGTTTCAGCGCCTGCGTAAGCGTCTTTTCCATATCCGCTCTTTCGAGTCCCTGCATTTGAGCGTCTATGAACGCCTGCGTGTCCGCATCTGCGGGAACGGATTTTATGCTGACGTAGATAAGCGCTTTTTCGGTGTCGTTCAGACCGTTCAGATACTCTTTGACGGAAGCGATTTTTTTCGTCGGACGGAATCTCCGTGTCGGACGGGAACGGCAGATTCGTCAAAATGTCCGTATCCTCGTTTTCGAGTTGCTTTTTTACTATATCGGAATTGTTTGCCTTTTCTATAATATAGTCTGTCAGTTTTGACGTTAATGTGCAAGCCCGCCGCGAATCATTGTTGATGTCGCGCTTTCTGCGCTCGGTTTGATTATACCGACTATCTTCAATGCCGTCGATTTGCTCGAATAGAGATATTCAAGTCCCTGTTCGCTTTCTCTCAGGTCTGTATACGTCTTGCTTTCTTCATCGTAAGAAAAACTGTCCGACGGCAGAATAACTCTCGGACTGATTGACATTATATCCTCATAACTCCAAGAAAGAGTTTTGATGTCAACCGTTCCGCCGTTCATATATTTATCAAACTCATCTTTGAAAGTGTCAAGCGTTTTAAGGCTCAATGCGTACGTTGTGAAGTCGTTTATCTCATTGTTCTTGCTTAAAACGAGAACGACTTCGTCATAGTTTTCGGGCCATTTCCCCGCAACCACATCGTATTGACTTTTTACAACGTCGCTGACGGTCTGTCCGTCGTCTCCGGGAAGAAGCTGCGACCATATTTCGAGAGAGTCGTAATATGTTGACATCATCTCCGAACTCGCAACGTCGCCGTACATGGTCTCCATAAGCGCCCTGAATATCGGATTTGTTTATCGAGCCGTTCGCGTCCTTTGTGTAAATGCCGAGGTCTCACGTCGTAACCGTAGCGTATGCCCGAAAAGAAATTCGTCCATGCCGCTTGTTCCGCTTTCGATAAATGCACGAAAACTCTTCATGTCGTTTACAGACTTGTTCGGATTGTTGAGACGATTCATCATCTCATACATTGCGGAGTTTGCATATACTTTGTCGTTGTCGTGGTCTTTGTCCTCTTCTCTGTCAGTCATCGCCGAAAGCATGGAACTCATATCGACCGATTCGGCTTCAATGGTTATGGGGGTAAGAGGTCAAGGTGTCTTCCTGCACCTGTTTTATATAGTTGTTGACGCCCGTCGAGACCGAAAGTATAAGTGCAATTCCGATAATTCCTATACTGCCCGCGAATGCCGTCAGAAGCGTGCGCCCTTTTTCGTGATAAGGTTGTTTCTCGAAAGAGCCAACGCCGTGAAGAACGACATGGACGGCTTTTTGACTTTCTTTTTGCTCTTTTTTGCCGATAGGCTCCGTTTTGTAGTTTCGTTTGTGTACGGGTCAGAATCAGATATTATCTTTCCGTCCAACAACTTTATGGTTCTTGTCGCATACTGCTCCGCAAGTTCGGGGTTGTGCGTGACCATTATAATAAGTTTTGTCTTTTGAGATTTCTTTAAGAATCTCCATTATCTGAACGCTCGTGGAAGAATCCAGCGCGCCTGGGGTTCATCTGCAAGCAGTATGTCGGGGTCGTTGACAATCGCGCGGGCAATGGCAACTCTCTGCATCTGTCCGCCCGACATCTGATTCGGCTTCTTCTTTAACTGGTCGCCGAGTCCGACTTTTTTCAAGCGCTTCGACGGCTCTTTTTTCTTCTCTCGGATTTCGGAACGCCCGAAAGCGTCAATGCAAGTTCGACATTGGAAAGAACCGTCTGATGGGGGATAAGGTTGTAGTTTTGGAACACAAATCCGATAGAATGGTTTCTGTATGCGTCCCCAGTCCCTGTCCTTGAACTCCTTGGTTGAGCGACCGTTGATTATAAGGTCGCCCGAAGTGTAGCGCGGTCAAGTCCTCCGATTATATTTAGCAGGGTCGTTTTGCCGCAGCCAGATTGCCCAGTATGGCAACAAATTCATTTTTCTGAATTCGACGTCAACGCCTTTGAGCGCGTGAACAACGCCGTCGCCTACCGGGTAATCCTTGATTATGTTTTTAAGTGATAACATAAGCATTCTCCGTAATTTTCAGTATGGAATAATTTTTACCACCCATTTATAGGATTTTTGTTGACCGATAAAAATACATTCCGTGAATTTTTCATTCTTGACTTTTGCTGCGGTCGGTGCTATAATTCTTGTAAAAAGGAGATATTTATATGCACAACAAATTGACCGAATCCGATATAAAGGAAATGAAAGAAGAACTGCATTACCGCGTTTGCGAACTTCGCGGCGAACTGCTTAAAGAAGTAAAAAGAACCCGCGAATACGGCGACCTTTCCGAAAATGCGGAATATAAATGCGCAAAACAGGAGCAAAACAAGAACGAACGCCGCATACGTTATCTTACAAAAATGATTGATACAGCCGAAGTTATAGAGGATTACACCGTCGGCGACGGCGTGGGAATTTTCAGCCGTGTTACCCTTTATTTTGAAGATGACGACGAAGAACAGACTGTGCTGCTTGTTTCAACCGTCAATATAGACATAGATAACGATATGATAAGTGTTGAATCTCCGTCGGAAAAGCGATAATGGGACACAAAGAGGGCGACCGCGTGACGGTTTCGCTCAAAAACGGCGGCAGTTACGATGTGATTCTGCGAAAAGTGGAACAGACCGACCACGGCAAGCCTATTGTCTGACGGATTGAAAATACTGCAATATATAAAAATATGAAGCGTATGCGGACTTATATTTGCATACGCTTCATATTCTTCAGTCTTCTCTCATAATGTCAACAACGGTTTTGAGCAGTCCGATGTGTCCGCCCGCTCCCGCCGCATGGAAAGCGATGACCTGCGGTTTTCCTATTCTGAAAACCACCGTTTGGTCTCCCCGCTCCGACAAGATAAAACTCGTTTTCTTTCATGTACGCCGTCTTCTGAACCGCGTAACCGTAGCCGCCGAAATTGTCAACTTTGATGACTTTCGTCGCAAGTTTTATCCACTCTTCCGAAAGGTAACGCTTGCCCTCATATACGCCGTTGTTCGCATAGATCATTCCGAACTTCGCCATATCTCTCGTTCTCAAAGAAAGACCGCTGCCGCAGAAAGTATGTCCCTGCGGGCATCTTCCCCCCAAGAGACATATTCAAAGTGAAGCGGGTTGAACAGATTTTTAAGTGCCCATTCGTCAACCGGCATTCCGACGATTTTCTCAATTATTCTCGAAATCACATAGTAGTTGCTTTCGCAGTAAACTATCTTGTCGCCTATCTCATACGGAAGTTTGTCGGAGAATATATAGAAAAGAAAATCTTTGTCGTTCGGCCTCGTTTGCGTCGATATGTTTGTTCCACTGCCCGCCTCCCGAACCGCCGTTTCGGTGTTGAAGCATTTTTCGATGGTTACGTCGTACCATTTCGGGTCAACGTCTTCGGGGAAAAAACTCCGAAAGGTAGTCCGCAACCTTGTCGGTTTTTTTTTACAAGCCCTTTATCACGGAGCATTCCGAAAATTATCGAGGTCACGCATTTTGTTATCGAATACGAAAAAATGCGTCGGCTCGCTGGGCAAAAACGTTCTGTCGTCAACGCCGCTTTCGGTCATTTCGCACATTTCAAAAACATTGTATCCGTATTTGATGCATTCCGCGGTCATTCTGTCAAGGACGGACATATCCAGCGTCATTTCTCCGAAATATTCCGGGCTTATGGAACGCGGGGAACGGGTTTTCTATTCTGTTCCACGTCAGATATACGTTCTTGTCCTCGCAGCAGAACTGGAAATTGCCTCTGAATTTCTTGTTCATCGTCACAAAATGCTTGTCGATGAAAGAGAACGGAATAAAAAACTTTATCTTCCAGCCGTTTTCGTCAATATGTTTTTCCGTTTCGAAGAATTCATCGCTGTGCGGAATGTAAACTCTGTCCGCTGCGTTCGGTCCCTTTTTTGAAGCAGCAGCGCGCGCCCAGACTTTGTTCAAAGTTCAGATAATTTCCCTTTTCATCGGGATACGGTGCAAAGGAAAAACTCCACGCAGCTGTCCGTCCATGCCGGCTTGATTTGCGTGCGAATACTTCGTTACGGGATTTTTTCGTCGCTTTCAAATTTTACGGTTATGCCGTACTTTGTGCATACGCCCTGCGCGGTAACGGTTATCTTTTCCGCATTTTCTCCGCAGAAATTGTCGTTATCAAGCGTCGCTTTTTCAACGTCGTTCCAAACGGGGAGAGTCGAGCGTCGGCTTCTCTTCAACTTTTCTTAAAAGTATAATTTTTCATTGTCGGTTACTTCCTGATAGTTATTATACCGTTATTGTATCACTGGACGCCGTTTTTTCAAGGGTTTTTTTCACTTTGTGCCGTTGTCGTTTTTTTGTTATCTTTTTTTGCGTTGTTGCTTTGTTGCGTATACACCACCTGACAAAAACTTCCCGATGTAAAACATCGGGAAGTAATGTTATATTGTGAGGGGTTAGGTGTAATTAAATTACTTGGATTTCTTTTTTTTCAGGCTCGGTCTTACTATTGCGTTCACTATCATACCGAGGATAAGCGCGCAGGCAACTTCCGTGAGGGTAACCATGTGACCTCCGCCGATGCTGAAACTTACCGTAAGTCCGCCGATACCGGAGATAAGAATTACCGCAACGGTGAAGAGGTTGGCGTTGTCATTCAAGTCAACATCCTGAATCATTTTCAGACCGCTTACCGCGATAAAGCCGTAAAGCGTCATGCAAACACCGCCCATTACGCAGTTCGGAATGCTTGCAAGAAATACTACGAACGGGTAAAGAACGAAAATCGTCATGCACATGATAGCGGTTTGCAAAAATAGTTACAACAGAAGCGTTACCGGTGATTGCAACGCAGCCTACGGATTCGCCGTAAGTCGTGTTCGGGCAACCTCCGAAGAGTGCGCCTGCGATAGAGCCTACACCGTCGCCGAGAAGCGTTCTGTGAAGACCCGGGTCTTCCGTAAGATCCTGTCCGATGATGGATGAAAGGTTCTTGTGGTCTGCAATGTGTTCCGCAAATACTACAAATGCGACGGGAACGTATGCGAAAGCAACGGTTGCTATGTATCCTGCATTGATTTCTTTAAATCCGCCGCCGATAAGTGCATCGATGAAAGTGAATTTTGGGAGTTCAAGAAGACCGAATGCGAATTTTTGAAATATCAAATACCGCGGTAAATGCATTGAAATCAATAAGTTGGAGTGCTACGTTATTGGTCTTGATTCCGATAACTGTGAATATTGCAGCTGCCGCATATCCCGCAAGGATACCGATGATGAACGGAATGAGTTTTGCCATTTTCTTGCCGTATACGGAGCAAAGGATAACAACGAGAAGTGTGATAAGTCCGCAGAGAAGCGCAATATAAAGGGATTTGTCGAGAGAGTTGCCGTCCGCATCAACGACTTTACCTTTCCAAAGGTCGGAAACCGCATTGCCTGCGAGTGAAAGACCGATGATGGAAACGGTGGGACCGATAACTGCGGCAGGCATAAGTTTGTTTATCCATTTAACGCCTGTGAATTTAACGATGATTGCGATAACGACATATACAATACCTGCAAACGCCGCGCCGATTATGAGACCCATAAAGCCCATTTTTGCGGAAGCCGCACCTGCAAATGCCGCAAACATAGAACCTATGAAAGCGAAAGACGAACCGAGGAAAACGGGGCTGCGGAATTTGGTGAAGAGCAGGTAAACTATCGTTCCGATACCTGCACCGAAAAGTGCCGCCGCTTGGCTCATGCCGTTGCCTACGATTGACGGAACCGCTATTGTTGCCGCAAGGATCGCAAGCACCTGCTGGAATGCAAAGACGATTGTTTTGCCGAGACCCGGTCTGTCTTTGACTTTGTAGATAAGATCCATAAAGAAATCCTCCTGAAAATTGTGTTGTATATTATTTTTTACTTCTCATAAAGTTCGACGGAGCAACTGCCGTCGTATTCAGGGAACATTTACCGATATGACCTCTTTTTGCGATGTCGGAATGTTCTTCCTACATAATCGGCGCGTATCGGCAGCTCTCTGTGACCGCGGTCTATCAGCACCGCCAAGCTGAATGCAGGCGGGACGTCCGAGCGAGAACACGGCGTCTATCGCTGCTCTTGCGGTTCGTCCTGTGTAAAGAACATCGTCCACAATAACTATCGTTTTTCCGTTTACGTCAAAAGGAATATTCGTATTTTGTTACTTTCGGCATATCGCTTTGCTTTGAAAGGTCGTCTCGGTAAAGAACGATGTCAAGTTCGCCCGTTTCGGGTGCTTTTCCGTAAATTTTGCCGATGTTTTCCGCTATCTTTTTCGCAAGAGGAACGCCTCTTCTGCGAACTCCTATCAGAAAAACCTCGTTGCCTTCGTTTTTTTCTTCGATTTCGTGCGAAATCCTCGTCAGGATCTTCTCACGGCATTTTCGTCCATGATAAGTGCTTTTAGCTTCATAAGCCGGTCTCCCTTTCCTGAAAATAAAAAAGCGCCGTCGGAAGCCGACAGCGCGCAGTTTTCTATGAAAATTGCCCATCCGCAGATGGTTAAAGCATTCTTGTCGGTCTCTGTCCCGGAATTAAAGATTTACTTATGCCGATATTGTACCACATTTTCCGACGATTGTCAACCCGTTTCGGCAAATTATTCGGGTAACTTTTTTGTGAAGCGATTTTTTTGCATTATTCCGTTTCACGCATATGCATATATATCAAAATTGGTAGGAAAGCGCCGAATGTCTGCTTCGGTCATACTTGCCCGCAGCTTTTGCTCGGTTGATTTTGCCTGAAAATAAACGTTTTTTGATGCTGCATATAATATAAAAGTGACAAAAAGAAAACACTCAAAAAACGTATTGACAAAACCGATTTGACGTGGTATACTGTTTAAGCCCTCGAAAACGGGGTGCGAATGAACCTTGAAAATTAAACAATGATAATACCCTGTTAATTTAACAGAAGCGAGAAGAAAACTCGCAGCGTAAGCGAAAAAAATAACGGAAACGAACCAGATAAACTTAGGTTGGTTTCAAACGAATCTGAAGTATATGATCTCTTTTTCGGAAGAGTTATATAACCATAATTTTCAGAGAGTTTGATCCTGGCTCAGGATGAACGCTGGCGGCGTGCCTAACACATGCAAGTCGAACGAAGATGCATTTCAGATCCCTTCGGGGTGACGAGATGCAGACTTAGTGGCGGACGGGTGAGTAATGTATGAGCAACCTGCCTTCAAGAGGGGAATAACAGTCGGAAACGACTGCTAATACCGCATAACAAAGCGTAGTCGCATGACAATGCTTTCAAAGGAGCAATCCGCTTGAAGATGGGCTCATATCTGATTAGATAGTTGGTGAGGTAACGGCTCACCAAGTCTGCGATCAGTAGCCGGACTGAGAGGTTGAACGGCCACATTGGAACTGAGATACGGTCCAGACTCCTACGGGAGGCAGCAGTGGGGAATATTGGGCAATGGGCGAAAGCCTGACCCAGCAACGCCGCGTGAAGGAAGAAGGTCTTCGGATTGTAAACTTTTGTCTTATGGGACGATAATGACGGTACCATAGGAGGAAGCCACGACTAACTACGTGCCAGCAGTCGCGGTAATACGTAGGTGGCGAGCGTTATCCGGAATTATTGGGTGTAAAGGGTGCGTAGGCGGGTCGTAAAGTCAGATGTGAAATGCGGAGGCTCAACCTCCGAACTGCATTTGAAACTTACGATCTTGAGTGGAGTAGAGGCAAGCGGAATTCCCGGTGTAGCGGTGAAATGCATAGATATCGGGAGGAACACCAGTGGCGAAGGCGGCTTGCTGGGCTTTTACTGACGCTGAGGCACGAAAGTGTGGGGAGCAAACAGGATTAGATACCCTGGTAGTCCACACCGTAAACGATGATTACTAGGTGTAGGCCGGCTGAACCGGTCTGTGCCGGAGTTAACACAATAAGTAATCCACCTGGGGAGTACGGCCGCAAGGTTGAAACTCAAAGGAATTGACGGGGGCCCGCACAAGCAGTGGAGTATGTGGTTTAATTCGACGCAACGCGAAAAACCTTACCAGGTCTTGACATCCGACTAACGAGGTAGAGATACGTTAGGTGCCCTTCGGGGAAAGTTGAGACAGGTGGTGCATGGTTGTCGTCAGCTCGTGTCGTGAGATGTTGGGTTAAGTCCCGCAACGAGCGCAACCCTTGTTGTCAGTTGCTACGCAAGAGCACTCTGGCAAGACTGCCGTTGACAAAACGGAGGAAGGTGAGGATGACGTCAAATCATCATGCCCTTTATGACCTGGGCTACACACGTACTACAATGGCGGTAAACAAAGAGGAGCGAAGTCGTGAGGCAGAGCAAATCTCCAAAAGCCGTCTCAGTTCAGATTGCAGGCTGAAACTCGCCTGCATGAAGTTGGAATTGCTAGTAATCGTGAATCAGCATGTCACGGTGAATACGTTCCCGGGCCTTGTACACACCGCCCGTCAAACCATGAGAGTTGGGAATGCCCGAAGTCTGTTGTCTGACCGCAAGGGGGACGCAGCCGAAGGCAGGCTCGATGATTGGGGTTAAGTCGTAACAAGGTAGCCGTATCGGAAGGTGCGGCTGGATCACCTCCTTTCTAAGGAGACCCGATGTGCAGAGATGTGCATTGTAATCCTATGTTCAGAGCAGAGTTTATCATTGTTTAATTTTTGGGGTTCAGAAATGAATACCCGATCCCGTATGCGACCCTATGGGGGTGTAGCTCATCTGGGAGAGCGCCTGCCTTGCAAGCAGGAGGTAACGGGTTCGATCCCCGTCATCTCCACCAAGAGGTTCTCAAAGACGGGAATCAAAAGTGTACCTTGAAAACTGAATAACACAGCAAATTATTTAAGTGATGAAGTAACAGCAGGTAACTGAATGGAAATTCAGTAACTACAAATTACCGAAGAAACTCAGATAATTCAAGTGAACAAATCCAGAGAATAGTTATATTTGGACTCGTTTATCTTTCGCATAGATTTTGCGGTATTTCCCGAAAGAAAGCGAAAGTAAACAAAAAGGTCAAGCTAAGAAGAGCACAGGGGGAATGCCTTGTCACTGGGAGCCGAAGAAGGACGTGATAGGCTGCGATAAGCCACGGGGAACCGCGATAATAGGTTATGATCCGTGGATTTCCGAATGGGAAACCTCAATACCGGCAAGGGTATTGACCGTAATGAATACATAGTTATACGGAGGGAACCGCCTGAACTGAAACATCTAAGTAGGGCGAGGAAGAGAAATCAACCGAGATTTTTGCCAGTAGTGGCGAGCGAACGCGAAAGAGGCCAAACCGGGAGTGGATTTATTCACCGGGGTTTTGGACAGACAAGAACGACCAGAGTGGTTAAGAGAACGGGTGGGAAGCCCGCCATAGAAGGTGAGAGCCCTGTATCTGAAAAAATGACGGACCGGGAGGCTGATCCAGAGTACCGCGGGACACGTGAAACCCGTGGAAACCGGTGACCACCATCTGCTTCAAATACTACCTGATGACCGATAGAGGAGCAGTACCGTGAGAAAAGAAAAGGACCCCGGGAGGGAGTGAAAGAGAACCCGAAAAACCAGGTGCTACAAGCAGTCAAAGCACGTTAACGTGTGATGACGTACTTTTGTAGAACGGTCCGGCGAGTTATAGTAACGAGCAAGCTTAAGGTATTGAGTACCGGAGGCGAAGCGAGAGCGAGTCTGAATAGGGCGTAAAGTTCGTTGCCATAGACCCGAAACCGGGTGACCTATCCATGAGCAGGCTGAAGTGAGAGTAAAAATCTCATGGAGGGCCGAACCGACCCCTCGCTGCAATGGTGGCGGATGACTTGTGGATAGCGGAGAAATTCAATCGAACTCGGAGATAGCTGGTTCTCCCCGAAATAGCTTTAGGGCTAGCGTTATGTTAGATTACCGGAGGTAAAGCACTGAATGGTGGCGGGGCCGATAAGGTTACCAAGACCTATCAAACTCTGAATGCCGGATAATTGATGCATAGCAGTCAGACAGCGTGAGATAAGTTTCGTTGTCAAAAGGGAAACAGCCCAGACCCACAGCTAAGGTCCCAAATTCATGCTAAGTGGAAAACGATGTGGAATTGCGAAAACAACCAGGATGTTGGCTTAGAAGCAGCCACTCATTAAAAGAGTGCGTAATAGCTCACTGGTCGAGTGACTCTGCGCGGAAAATATAACGGGGCTAAGCATGAAACCGAAGCTTGGGCTTGTCTTAGGACAGGGGTAGGGGAGCGTCGAGTATGGGGTGAAGTCAGAGCGGAAGCACTGGTGGACTGTACTGGAGTGAGAATGCCGGAATGAGTAGCGAGAATTATGTGGGAATCATAATGGCCGAAAATCTAAGGTTTCTTGGAAGGTTCGTCCGCCCAAGGTAAGTCGGGAGCTAAGCTCAGGCCGAGAGGCGTAGGCGATGCACATACGGTAGAAATTCCGTAACCACCGAAACTTAAACAGAGGGACACTTCGCAATAGCGGAACCCGGGCGTTGGTTGACCCGGGCGAAAGGGAGCGAAACTATAGTAGCGAAGTCCGCGATGTTCGGAGGCGAGAAAAGCTCTGAGGTATGCTAAGGTGCCCGTACCGCAAACCGACACAGGTAGATGAGGAGAGAATCCTAAGGCCAACGGGAGAAGGGTTGTTAAGAACTCGGCAAATTGACCCCGTAACTTCGGAAGAAGGGGAGCTTCCACGGGGGGTCGCAGAGAAATGGCCCAAGCAACTGTTTACCAAAAACACAGGTCTATGCTAAATCGAAAGATGACGTATATGGGCTGACGCCTGCCCGGTGCCGGAAGGTTAAGAGGAGATGTCAGGCAACGAAGCATTGAATTTAAGCCCCGGTAAACGGCGGCCGTAACTATAACGGTCCTAAGGTAGCGAAATTCCTTGTCAGGTAAGTTCTGACCCGCACGAATGGCGTAATGATTTGGGCACTGTCTCAACAGCCCGCCCGGCGAAATTGTAGTACTGGTGAAGATGCCAGTTACCCGCAACTAGACGGAAAGACCCCATGGAGCTTTACTGCAGCTTAATACTGAAATTCGGTAGTACATGTACAGGATAGGTGGGAGACTGAGAAATACAGGCGTCAGCTTGTATGGAGTCGCTGTTGGGATACCACTCTTGTACTGCTGGGTTTCTAACCTGCGGCCGTGAATCCGGTCGGGGGGACACTGTTAGGCGGGCAGTTTGACTGGGGCGGTCGCCTCCCAAAAGGTAACGGAGGCGCTCAAAGGTTCGTTCAGCACGGACGGAAATCGTGCAATGAGTGTAAACGCATAACGAGCCTAACTGCGACACCGACGGGTGGAGCAGTAACGAAAGTTGGAGTTAGTGATCCGGTGGTATGTGAGTGGAAATGCCATCGCTCAACGGATAAAAAGCTACCCTGGGGATAACAGGCTGATCTCCCCCAAGCGTCCACAGCGACGGGGAGGTTTGGCACCTCGATGTCGGCTCGTCGCATCCTGGGGCTGAATTCGGTCCCAAGGGGTTTGGCTGTTCGCCAATTAAAGCGGCACGCGAGCTGGGTTCAGAACGTCGTGAGACAGTTCGGTCCCTATCTGTTGCGGGCGTAAGAGATTTGAAGGGAGCTGTCCTTAGTACGAGAGGACCGGGATGGACGCACCTCTGGTGCACCAGTTGTCCTGCCAAGGGCATAGCTGGGTAGCTATGTACGGACGAGATAAACGCTGAAAGCATCTAAGCGTGAAACTCCCCCTAAGATGAGATCTCTCATCCTTCAAGGAGTAAGGACCCAGAAAGACGATCTGGTTGATAGGCCGAAGGTGGAAGCGCAGTAATGTGTGCAGCTGATCGGTACTAATAGTCCGAGGGCTTGACCTACGAATGAAGCAGGCAAGGCCTTGAGAGGAGCTTTGAAGTTACATTGTTCGGTTTTGAAGGTTAGATTTGAAGACATGCACCTTTAGCTCAGCTGGTACTAACGCCGACAGGCGTTGTATCGCGGGCAACCGCGGAGCGGCACTTAGCCTGCGATTGAGTACGTAGTGCGAGCAGGAGGAGCAGGCAGAAAGATAAGCGCAATGAGCGAAAGAACATGCACCTTTAGCTCAGCTGGTAGAGCACCTGACTCTTAATCAGGGTGTCCAGGGTTCGAGTCCCTGAAGGTGGGGAGCATCCCACTGGATGGGAGCACCATCCAGTGGGGACCCCACGACGAAGGGCATGGCCCGTTGGTCAAGTGGTTAAGACAGCGGCCTTCACGCCGTTAACATCGGTTCGAATCCGGTACGGGTCACCATTTTCTCCGAACTTGACAAATGAATAAAGGTTTGTTACTGTAGAGATGAAGCTGCAATACAGCAGTTGGTGCTGATTAGGGGCGAGGGTCCACCCGTTCCCATCCCGAACACGGAAGTTAAGCTCGCTTCTGCCGACAATACTTGGCTGGAGACGGCCCGGAAAGATAGGTAGCGCCAACACGGAGAGAAGCCACTCAAGAGAGTGGCTTTTTTTTGCTTTCATGGAAGAACGGCTATCGTATAGTGCAGGCTATTCTTTTGATTGGATAAGGTAAAAGTGGTTCACATATCTCATTACGATCCGGTGAATTGAATTCAGCAGGGGAGTTGGAAGTACACTACAAACAGATCGGATATCCGAATCAAGAATTTCTGAGTTTATTCAACAGGATATTCTATGAAAATTCTGGTCCCATAGTAAATTAAATGCAGAAAAAAAAAAGTTTAACGCTTTTTTCTGCATTATTTTTTTATCTATTTCAGGGCTTGAAAATGGGAGAAACGAGGTGACGAATGGTGAAGAAGCTGACGCTTGAGGACCGCAGAAAGATTGAACAGATGTGGAAGGACAACGCCTCCCCCTTAAAGATCGCCGCCGAGCTGGGTATCAGCCAGTGCACCGTGTACACGGAATTGAAGCGCGGGCAGGAAACGGACGAGCGGACCGGTGAGACGGTCCTGGACCATAACTTCCGCCCGGAGTACAAAGCCGAGCGGGGCGAAAAGACCTACCAAAGCAATCTGCGCAAGCGTGGCCGCCGTCCGAAGGCCGCGCCGAGCATGAAAGGAGCCTAAAGGAATGACCAACTTTGAGAAGATCACGCAGTCCCCGGAAGCGCTGGGCGAGTTCCTTGCTTCGCTCCCTGTGTTGGAAGGACCGTGGGACGAGGAGTTCCAGAGAAATTATTGCGCTGGCTGCGGGCGCGTGAATTGTGACGCCGGAAGGGGCTGCCCCCCTATAAGAAACAGCGGAACAGCCCGACGTGGTGGCTGAGATTGGAGGCGAAGACGGATGCGGGCCAGTAAAGCGGACAAGTTCTATATGGGTATGCTGCTGGCGATCATCTGCTTCTGCTTCGGCCTGCTCCGTATCATGGACGAGGCAGACGCCCGCCGGGCGGCGGAGCGGGAGACGCTGATCGTCGCCGAGCCTCCGGCCATCGTGACCCCGGCCTTTCAGCCGGTGCAGACGATCTACTTCGAGCCGGAAGCAGAGCCGGAGGAACCGGCGGCGGAGGTATTCATGTTCAGAGAGGACGTGCCCCTGAGCGCAGAACTGCAGGAAGTCTTGTGGGACGCCTGCCAGGAACACGAGGTCGAGTATGCGCTGGCCCTGGGCCTCATTGAAACGGAGAGCAGCTTCAACCCGGAGGCGGTGAGCTATGTCGGTTGCTACGGCCTGATGCAGCTCAATCCCGACTACTTCCCCGCCGACCTGTCACCGGCGGAAAACATTCAGTATGGCGTGGCCTTAATCGCTGAAAAAGCTGGACCAGTACGCCGGGAACGTCGGCGCGGCCCCTGACGGCCTACAATGCCGGGCACGACACGGGGAACCGTGAGTACTGCCGAGAAAGTCATGGCGGCGGCGGAAAGGTGGAGAACAGAATGAAACTGCTGATTGGCGGAAGCCCGTGCACCCATTGGAGCATCGCACAGACCAAGAACCGCGAGACCGAGGCCAGCGGCATCGGCTGGGAGCTGTTCCTAAACTACCGCATCGCCCGCGATAAGTACCAGCCGGACTACTTTCTTTTATGAGAACAATAAATCCATGTCCTCCGCAATCCGGGCACAGATCACGGCGGAACTGGGCGTGGAACCCGCGCTTATCACCTGCACTGGTGAGCGCACAGAACCGCCAGCGGCTCCCTTTACGGCCGGGAAGCGCAACCCCGATGGTGCGCCACAGCCGCGCCGGTCGAGTTGCCGGAGGGCCGACCGTGGCATCCTGCTTCGGGATATTTTTTTTTAGACGAAGGGCGCTTTGGTCGTCAATGCGCTGGAAAGCTGGAAGTCGAGAACGGTCGATGCACACATGGGAAAACTTGAAAACAATCTTGTGCCGAGAATGAACGACCCGAACCCAGCCAAAGCAGCAATATGACTGCATAGCGGAACCGCTCCATGTCTGCTTGCGATAGACGGAGAAGATGCTGTGCTGGTCGATGCAGAGAAAAATCAAACCGTCCGTCGGTCGATCAGCGACATCGTGGAGAAGAAAGGCTACCTGCCGGAGATGTTCAACCCATACAACCGTGCAGAAGTGTCAGAGAAAGCACCTACCCTTTCGACCGGGAGCATGGTCACGAGCAGTTGCGCCGTGCTGGTAGTAGATGGTGCGGTGATAAAGGCCGCCGCTCCTCCCATGCAGGTGAACGAGGCGACGAAGCTGGGGTACACAGTCATTCAGCCGGGCGAGTGTGTGGACCTTGCCATGCCGCAGAGCAAGACGCGGCGGCGGGCCATGAAGGACAAGACGAATTGCCTGACGACCTCGTGCGATGTTTTTACGAATACTGCGGGACCCTGACGCGCCGATCTATCAGGTGCGCGACGGAATGATCACGGTCAAAAGGGCAAGAGTACCCTATCAAGCTGAGGGACGGCTGCTACATCATCCGCAAGCTGACGGTCCCGCGAGTGTATGCGCCTCAAACGGTGCCGGAGACCTTTTTTCCCCTCGTAAGCCCCAGCCAAGCCTACAAAAAAAACAACGGCTGGGCACCGTGGATGTGATCGCGCACATCATGGCCACTTCAGGGACTGGCGGCGCCGGTGGAAGTCCTGTCTATGTACGATGGCATGAGCTGTGGGCATATCGCCCTGGACAAGCTGGGCGTGGAGATCGCCAGCTACCACGCCACAGAGATCGACAAGTTCGCCGTTCAGACCACGCAGGCGAACTTCCTGATGTGGTGCAGCTCGGAGACGCCTTTCAGGTCCGGGAAGATGGCTGGGCCTATGCAGGACTTCACCGGCGGGACCTCGAGGCGGCGTGGAATGAAGCGCACTGTGAAGGCAGACTACTCCCCGCACGTGCGAGGGCTGCCGCTTCCTCATTACGGAGCCGTGGCTGAACGATATTCCGTCCTTCCGCTGCGGCGCAGATGGACGATGCAAGGTACATCGTCGGAATTGAACGGCTCCTGCCATACATTCCGGCCTGGTGCCCTGAGCTAAAGGAGAACTAAAGAATGAAATATGCTGTGATCGTTACCTATACCACCGGCGAGAGGGACCGGCGCGACCGTGACGGCGAGCGGATGCGCCGCCGCCTGGGACAAGGTGTTTGAAATGTTCGATAAGGCCGATGTGCGCGGCGTGGAGCTGGCCGCGATATTGACGCCGGAGAGGAGAAAGTGATGAATGTCGTTTTTTGGCGGCCAACAGCACCGCCATGATCATCGGAATGTACCTGCAACAAAATCCCGATAGACCTGATCTTTATTCGCCGACACCGGCGGAGAA
>VOFK01001131.1_pt1 | contig 31038 bp, 32 predicted proteins | sample 5384121 | NCBI WGS metagenome assembly VOFK01 (sample SAMN12384730, study PRJNA508395) | human gut metagenome | isolation source: healthy gut J | host: Homo sapiens | reverse complement strand
ATCAGTGGCCGCTTCGTTCAGTTACGTATTGCTCGACGCTTCTCCACCATTCACGCCCCGTCGTGAAATGCTTCAACTCGCGGTAACGAGGGTTTACAGCCACAAGGCCATGCGCGTATTCTTCCGGATCGGCAGCGCTGGCCAGCAGCGTCTCGGCAGCAGCGGCGTAGTCCTTGTTGTTGAATGCCGTACCTCCCTGAGCTGATAAACTTTCATGAGAATCGTATTGGCTTTTTCAGCGCAGCCAGTACCGTAGAGTTCGGCGACCTCGGCCGCTTTCGACAGATTGGCGATCGCTTACTCGTCATGTGCCCTGCGCGGCATGCACGGGTTCCCACTCCCCTGATAACAGGTCGGCAGATACTTCTTCGCCGTCGACGCAGTTCAGTTCGGTGGCATCTTCCGAAGCCATGCCTTCGTCGATCACAGCCGAGACAACCGGCGCTTCGGGATAGTTTTCGACTGCAACATCTCGGCACCTTTGTTTTTACGATGCGGCGGTGACACCTTCCTGCGCCGATACGATGCACACCGCTGAAGAGCGGCGACGGATAAAACTGGCTTTCATCTTCTTTTGCAATTCCCAAAATTTTATAAAGTTTTTAAGTAATTCGCAACGAATCCGGTCCCTGTCGCAACGGCCCGAAACTCACCGTGTGCAGAGGGATGGGGCCGAATCGGAACGGTACACGGAGAACAAAATTATAATTTTTCGTTCTCCAACCCCTCAGCGCAACTCTTTGAAAAATTCCTTCATCAGCGCTTCGCATTCGGCAGCCAATACGCCGCGCACGACGACCGTCCACCCGGATGCAGCCGCAACCCTCGACGGTCGTGTAGCCCCGCTTGCCGTCGGCGCCCCGCCGCGCCGCCTGGCTCCATGCGATCGCGCCGGCGCACATCACGCGGCTCGACGGTGACGTAGAGCGTGCAGTCAGCGCAGGTACGCCGCCGAGCGTCGACGAGGCCGCCGTCGCGCCATGAATTTTTTCATCGCGCTTTGCTGCTGTGCTGCGCTTTGTCGTTGATCGATCGTTCATAATGGTTAGTTCTTCGTTGCGGCAGGGCCGGTGCGGCTGCGGCCCGATGCTGTAAAATAAGGCCAGCCGACTTTACGGATTCCGGGCCGCTGCACCGGCCGACTGTCAGGCGTTCATTGGCAGAGCCGCGTTTGCGAATCCCCACCTTGGCGGGGACTTCGACGAGGTCCGCTGGTAGTCGGGCTTTGGGAGGCAGCGGTGTAAAATAAAAAGGACTGTGATTTACCTATAAAAATTTTGCCGGCACTGCCGTTTTCGTAAATTTCGTACTTTTTTATCTTGCAACTGCAAGTACAAAGATAACCCAGAAGCCAATACAAATTATGTACCAGAACCCATACATGCGTTGCGTGCCGCGAACGTCGGCCAGACGGCGGTGACGCTCGCCGGCTGGGTGCAGAAAAGGTGCGCAACACAGGCCATGACCTTCATCGACCTGCGCGACCGCTACGGCCTGACGCAGATCGTCGTCGTCGAGGAAACACTCGTCCGAAGAGAGACCCGCCGGACGGCCGCCGCCGAACTGGGCCGCGAATTCGTCCTGCAAGTGACGGGGCGCGTCATCGAACGCGAGTCGAAGAATCCCCAAGCGCCCACGGGCGAGATCGAGATCGCGGCCGATGCGCTCGTGATCCTCAACCGCTCGGACGTTCCTCCCTTCACGATCGAGGAGGAGTCGGACGGCGGCGACGACCTGCGCATGAAATACCGCTACCTCGACCTGCGCCGGCCGCCGTTGCAGCGGGCGCTGATCCTGCGGCACCGGATGGCGCACGCCGTGCGCACGTTCCTCGACGGGGAGGGATTCCTCGAAATCGAAACCCCCTACCTGATCAAGTCCACGCCCGAGGGGGCGCGCGACTTCGTGGTGCCGAGCCGCATGAACCCCAACCAGTTCTATGCGCTGCCGCAGTCGCCGCAGACGCTCAAACAGCTGCTCATGGTGGCCGGTTACGACAAATATTTCCAGATCGTGCGCTGCTTCCGCGACGAGGATCTGCGCGCCGATCGCCAGCCCGAATTCACGCAGATCGACTGCGAAATGTCGTTCGTCGAGCAGGAGGACGTGCTGGAAGTGTTCGAGCGCTGGGCGAAGCATATGTTCCGCGAGGTGCTGGGCATCGACTTCGCCGAGCCGTTCCGCCGGATGCCGTGGATCGAGGCGATGGAGAAGTACGGATCGGACAAACCCGACCTGCGCTTCGGCATGGAGTTCCACGACGTGACCGGCCGCGTCAAGGGGCACGGGTTCGGCGTGTTCGACGATGCGGAGTACGTCTGCGGCTTCGCCGCTGCGGGATGCGCGGGTTACACCCGCAAGCAGATCGACGCGCTGACCGAGTTCGTCAAGCGGCCGCAGGTGGGCGCCAAGGGGCTGATCTGGATCCGCGTCGAGGCCGATGCCGTCAAGTCGTCGGTCGACAAGTTCTACACGCCCGACGAGGTGCGTGCCGTGGCCGAGGCGTGCGGCGCTGCGGCGGGCGATATGGTCTTCCTTATGTCGGGACCCAAGTTCCGAACGCTCACGCAGTTGTGCGCCCTGCGTCTGGAAGTGGCCCAGCAGCTCGGCCTGCGCGATCCCAAGCGGTTCGCTCCGCTGTGGGTCGTGGATTTCCCGATGTTCGAGTGGGACGACGAGACGCAGCGCTTCTACGCGATGCATCACCCCTTCACCTCGCCCAAACCCGAGGACGTGCCCTACCTCGAAAGCGACCCGGGCCGCGTGCGCGCCAACGCCTACGACTTCGTCTGCAACGGTACCGAGATCGGCGGCGGCTCGATCCGTATCCACGATCCCAAGTTGCAGGCCGCGATCTTCTCGTGCCTGGGCTTCACGCCCGAGAAGGCGCAGGAGCAGTTCGGTTTCCTGATGAACGCCTTCAAGTACGGCGCGCCTCCTCACGGCGGCCTGGCCTTCGGGTTCGACCGTCTGTGCTCGCTGTTCGGCGGCTCGGAATCGATCCGCGACTACATCGCTTTCCCGAAGAACAATGCCGGCCGCGACGTGATGCTCGACGCACCGTCGGCCATCGACCCTGCGCAGCTCGACGAGTTGTACCTCGCGCTGAAAGCGCCCGAAGCGAAATAGGCGGATGGAGACGGAGGTCATCCGGGAGAAGATTTGCGAGATCCGCGGTGCGCGCGTCATGCTCGACGCCGATTGGGCCGCTCTCTGCGGCAAAGAGCTTGCCGGCACAGACTCACAGAATTGAATGTCAAACCTTCAAAACGAAAAAAACGATGATACGACTCAATGTATTTATCCGCACGACGGCGACCAACCGTGAAGAGACGGTCGCCACGGCCAAGGAACTGGTAGCGGCTTCGCTCAAAGACGCGGGCTGCGTCGCCTACGATCTGTTCGAGAGCGCCACGCGCCCCGACGTACTGATGATCTGCGAGACATGGAGCGACGCCAAGGCGCTCGCCGCCCATGAGACGACCTCGCATTTCACGACCCCTCGTTCCGCGTCCCAACGAACTGGGCGAACTGAAACTCGAAAAGTTCGTCTTCTGACCGCACGGCATCCGAACAACCGGCCTGCGGCCAACCGCCACGAAAAAGCCTCCGACAACGGAGGCTTTTTCGATTTCGACTATCTACGGCACCGAGTGCCGTAGATAGTTCGCCGTACTTGACCTTTTTTTTGCTACTTTCGGGGCAAGCCAAAAGTACGAAGAATATATGCACGATCAGGGAATCGGGGAAATTCCCGCTTCGGGAATTCGCTTGTAGCGTGTTCTACCGCCTTTTGGTGCCAAAAGGTGGCGCCAAAAGCATTCGACAGGGTGAAAAATCGGGGAGTTGTCTCCGGTTACGCCCAAAACGCTGCGCGGACAAGCTTGCGCCTGCGTTTCTTAACGGCGGAACCGTCGCCGTTCCTTTTTCCCGATTTTTCACGATGCGGATTCGTCGTGCGCTTCGCGCAAAGTGATTTTCTATTTTGCGCAAGATGTCGGCCGCAAGTTTCGGGCATTCGCTTTGCCGTTCCGTGAAAAAAACGTACATTTGACTGCTCAACCGTTAGCTTATGTCGATTCCTTTGGCCGAACGCCTCCGTCCCCGCACGCTCGACGACTACATCGGGCAGGAGCATCTGGTGGGCGGCAACGGCGTTTTCCGCAAGTTTCTGGAGACGGGCAACGTCCCGTCGTTCATCCTCTGGGGCCTCCGGGGTGGGGAAGACCACGCTGGCTAAGAGCGTGGCCACGGAGCTCAAACGCCCCTTCTTCACGCTGTCGGCCGTTACGTCGGGGGTCAAGGATGTGCGCGAAGTGATCGAATCGGCCCGCAAGCAGCACTTCTTCAACACGCCGCCGCCGATCCTGTTCATCGACGAAATCCACCGTTTCAACAAGTCGCAGCAGGATTCGCTGCTGGGTGCCGTCGAGCAGGGTGTCGTGACGCTCGTGGGCGCCACGACCGAAAACCCTTCGTTCGAGGTGATTTCGCCGCTGTTGAGCCGCTGCCAGGTCTACATCCTGCGACCGATGGAGGACGCCCAGCTGCAACGGCTTCTCGACCGTGCGATCGCCACCGACCCCGAACTGCGCGAGCGGGGGATCGACGTGCGCGAAACGGAGGCGCTGTTCCGCTTCTCGGGCGGCGATGCGCGCAAGCTGCTCAATATTCTGGACATTCTGCTGGCGGCCAACGAGGGCCGGCTGACGATCACCGACCGGCTGGTCACCGACTGCCTGCAACAGAACATCGCCCTCTACGACAAGAACGGCGAACAGCACTACGACGTCATCTCGGCCTTCATCAAATCGGTGCGGGGCAGCGATCCCAACGCCGCGATCTACTACCTGGCACGGATGCTCGCCGGCGGCGAGGAGCCCCGCTTCATCGCCCGCCGGCTGGTGATTCTCGCCTCGGAGGACATCGGACTGGCCAATCCCAACGCCCTGCTGCTGGCCAACGCCTGCTTCGATACGGTGCACAAGATCGGTATGCCCGAGGCCCGCATTCCGCTGGCCGAAGCGACGATCTATCTGGCCACGTCGCCCAAGAGCAACTCGGCCTACATGGCTATCAACAAGGCGCTCTCCTTCGTCGAACACGACACGACGAACCGTCCCGTACCGCTCCATCTGCGTAACGCGCCGACCAAGTTGATGGATCAGGCGGGCTACGGCAAGGGATACAAGTACGCCCACGACTACGGCGGCTTCGCCGATCTGGAATTCATGCCCGAAACCCTCGTCGGCCGCCGTTTCTACGAACCGAACGCGCAGAACCCCGCCGAGGCGAAGATCGCCGAGCGCATCCGCCAACTGTGGAAGGGAAAATACTGAATCCCATGTTGAAAACAGCTGCCGTTCTGAATTTCCTGCTGGCCGCCGGACACGTGCTCTGCCTCTTCCGCCTCGACGCTGCATTCCGGCTCTACCGGATCGAACCGTTCATGGACCGGCTGGCAGCCTTGTGGCCGCCGATCCCCTATCTGATCACCCTCGGCGTCGCCTGCGGACTGACCGTATGCGGTCTTTACGCCCTTTCGGCCGCCGGCGCGATCCGCCCGCTGCCGCTGCTGCGCCCCGCCGTCTACGCGATCGGCGCCGTGTTCGCCCTGCGGGGCCTCGCCGGATTCGCCGCCATGAGTCTCGCCTGCGACTTCCGGTCGGCCGACCTCGCGGCAGCAGTCGTCGCGGGCGCGATCGGGGCGCTCTGCCTCGCAGGCGGACGCCGGGCATTCCAAACTTCCCGCACATGAAACGCATCGGACTCATCTCGGACACGCACGGCACCTTCGACGACACGCTGCGCGGCTTTCTCACGGACGTCGACGAGATCTGGCACGCCGGCGACATCGGCTCGCTGGAACTGGCCGACCGCATCGCCGCCTTCAAACCTTTGCGGGCCGTCTGCGGCAATACCGACGGCGGCACGATGCGGCGCGTCTGGCCGCTGGTCGACTTCTTCCGGTGCGAAGAGGCGACGGTGCTCATGACCCACATCGGCGGCTATCCGCGCCACTACGACCGCGCATCCTCCCGCGCATCCGGTCGGCACGCCCCACGCTCTTCGTGGCGGGACACTCCCACATCCTGCGGATCATCTACGATCCGGTCTACCGACTGCTCCACCTCAACCCCGGCGGAGCGGGAAATTACGGCATCCACAAAGTCCGCACGGCGCTGCGTTTCGTCGTCGACGGCGCCGAGGTGCGCGACATGGAGATCGGCGAGTGGCCCCGGAGCACGGGAGCGCATCCCTGAATTCCGGATTTCGGTCTCGCTTCGTCGCGAAAAAATTCCCGCCGCACAATTGCGGCGGGAGTGTAAAAAGGATGGATGTGATCTGATCGGTTCCGTGACCGGCGGATCAGTTCGTTTTCTGGCAACGAACCGACGAGGCCGACGCTCTGTTGAAAGCGTATTTTGCCGTTGCATAAGTGCCGTACATCGTATAGAACATCGCGGCATTCGAACCTTCCGCCGTACGCTGCCAGCATCCCATCGTTCCGTAAGCGCCTACATAGCCCAGTTTACCGGCGTCCTTGTCTCCCCAGCGATGGCCGCAAAGCGGGAACCAAGTCTTCGCACCGGAGTCCGTCGTATAGTACTTGCCGTCGCTGTTCGGCCCGTCGTCCACGTTGTACGAGGAGATATTGCCCCATGCGGCCTGATCCGGCACCCGGTAACCGGCGGGACATGGATCGTAATTCGTCTTCTTCCCTGCATTGTCCCACAAGGCGTCCTCGCCGGTGAAGAGCCAGTCCTTGTTGCCGTTGGGCGAGTTGAAAAGGAAGGTCGTCGGGTGCGCCGTCGCATAAGCTACCGTGCCTACCTGCTCGTCGCACTGCACGGCGATCCATGCCAACGATGCATGAGCCGGATTGACGATCGTCGATTCCCGTGCCCGCAGGAAGACGCCGTCGCCCGAATCTTCGTTCTTTTCGCCGCCGTAAAAAAGGGATCTTTGCGTCCCCATTGATAGAGTAGGCCGAAGGAGGCCGCCCCGTCTGCTTCCAGGGCGCTGGTCGCTCCGAGATTGCGATCCATCAATTCTCCTCCCTCGTCGTAGGCGAACAGCTCCGGCTGATCGGTCATCCATAGATGCCAGCTCCAAATCACCTCGCCCTTTCGCATCGAAAGCCGCCAACACGGTATTGCCTTCCGTACCATCCGACGTGAAATGCACGATACCGTCTTTGTAGGAGACCTCGAAACCAACGGGTTTCCCGCTGCATTCTTTGTCGACCACAGCCAGTCGACGGAAACAATTCCTTCGACATCCGAGCCGTCGACCTTGCGCGTCGCAAACCGATACTCGTCGGCCTCCGTGACGATGAAGCAGTTGGCATACGCCTCCGAAGCCGTCAAATCGATCGATTCATCGACGGGGGGGGGAACTACGGGCCCGTCGTTTTCGTTGTTTTCGTCGTCGCAAGCCGCCAATGCGACGGAAAGACACAATGCGAACGACCATGCCGCACGAACACACTTTTTTCTCATAAACTCTTAATTCGATTTGAAAAGATGATTAGATGCACCAAATATAACGATTTTTTCATTTCAGTTTCCTTTTCGGCTATTTTTGATGGATTCTTCGCCCCCTTCGCCGTTGGCCGAGCGGTGCGAAACGCCGTTGAAACGCTCCGGAAGGCATCGTGGAAGATCCCGTACACCTTCCGGCCCGCTGCCTCGACGAAACGGAATACTTTGGTGCAGCGTGTTGATATACAGTTTTATAATAGAATGCGGCGCGTTTCGATTGCCGGTTATCTCCCAAATTGTCATATTATTTATTAATAAGTTTAATATTTCTATAAGAATACACAATATCGCCTCTCCGCAAAGCGTTTTGTCAGCGAATTATTAGACGACGAATTTTATGCAGACCAAGATTTCAAAGACGCTCGAAGGGCTGATCGCCCGCACGGCGTTCGACACATCGAAACAAGGAGAGACCCGTTGGTTGAAGGATCGCTTGCTGCTCGAGATTGTACGGGAGGAGGGATCATTGGCCTATCAATTACTTTCAGCCCGTCTCAAGGACTGGGAACTATATCAGGTTCGCCTGCGCATCGAACGCGATTTTGCAGGAGCGTACCGACGGCCCGGCCGGAAATCCCGAAGAGTTTTACGTTCAGTTCGCGAACGAGTTGCGCAAACGTTATCGTACTGCTCCCAGCGTCTCTACGGCCCACGCCTTACATGCCATCATCAGCGACGAGCAGACGATCGGCGCGCACGTATTGGAAATGTACCACATCACGCCGGCCGTCGTCGAGGACGAAATCCGCCGCATGAGCGCGGCCGACGAACCGCGCGCCGAGCTGCACGTCCGCCTGCTCGACTTCGGCGAGGAGAACAGGGCGAGGGCCGAAGGCAGCCGGATGCTCGACAAGTTCGGCGTAGACCTGACCCGGCAGGCGCGTGAAGGGAAAATCGACCCCGTGATCGGCCGCGAATGCGAGATCGAGCGCGTGGTGCAGATTCTCTCGCGCCGCAAGAAAAACAACCGATCCTGATCGGCGAAGCGGGCGTGGGCAAGAGCGCCATCGTCGAGGGGCTCGCGCTGCGGATCGCAGCGGGCGACGTTCCCCTACACCATCGCGGGCAAGCGGCTCTATTCGCTCGACGTCTCGTCGCTCGTGGCGGGCACGAAGTTCCGCGGCGAGTTCGAGGAGCGGATGCAGCAACTGCTCGACGAGCTGCGCAAGGCCAAGGACACGATCATCTTCATCGACGAGATACACACCATCGTGGGTGCGGGTTCGACACAGGGCAGTCTCGACACGGCCAATATCCTCAAACCGGCGCTCGCACGCGGCGAGTTGCAGACCATCGGCGCCACGACGCTCGACGAGTACCGCGAGAACATCGAGACGGACTCGGCCCTCGAGCGCCGCTTCCAGAAGGTGGTCGATCGAGCCCACGACATGCGAGGAGACGCTCCAAATTCTGCGCAACATCGCCTCCCGCTACGAGCAGCACCACAAGGTACGCTATACCGAAGAGGCGCTCGAAGCGTGCGTGGAACTCACGAACCGCTATATCACCGACCGCTTCTTCCCCGACAAGGCCATCGACGTGCTCGACGAGGCGGGGTCGCGGATGCATCTGCAAACGGCGCGCGAACCGGACACGCTGCGCGAAATGGAGGCCGCGCTGGCCTCGACCTGCGAGGAACGCCGCGAAGCGGTCCGCCAGCTCGTCTACGAAAAAAGGCGGCCGCAGCACGTCTGCGGGAGCTGGCGCTGCGTTCGAAACTGGACGAGAGCCGCGCCGAGTGGCAGCGGTCGCTCGAAAGCCATCCGGCGGAGATCCGCGCCGAACACATCGCGCAGGTCATCACTTCGGCGACGGGCATCCCGATCGAACGGATCACGACGGGCGAGCTGGGACGCCTGCGCGGACTCAAAGACTACCTCGCCGGCCGTGTCATCGGACAGGATGCCGCCGTGGAGAAGGTGGCGCTCTCGATCCAGCGCTCGCGCGCCGGACTCAAAGACGAGAACCGCCCGATCGGCGTCTTCCTCTTCGTCGGCCCGACGGGCGTCGGCAAGACGCTGTTGGCCAAGGAGCTGTCGAAATGGCTCTTCGACGAGCGCCGCGGGCTGATCCGGATCGACATGAGCGAATACGGCGAGAAACACAACGTGGCGCGTCTGATCGGCTCGCCCCTCCGGGATACGTCGGTTACGGCGAAGGCGGCCAGCTCACCGAAGCGGTACGCCGCCAGCCCTACGCGGTGGTGCTGTTCGACGAGATCGAGAAGGCGCATCCCGAAGTTTTCAACGCCATGCTCCAAATCTTCGACGAGGGACACCTCACCGACGGTTCGGGCCGCAAGGTCGATTTCCGCAACACGGTCATCATCATGACCTCGAACGTCGGTTCGCGCGCCGCCGTGCAGCGAGCCGTACAGGTGGGTTACTCCACCTCGTCGAAGACGGTCGTCGAACAGGCCGCACCGCAGATCGAGTACCGCAAGGCGCTCGAACGCACCTTCGCGCCGGAGTTCCTCAACCGCATCGACGACATCATCGTCTTCCGCACGCTCACGCTCGAAGACGTGGAACGCATCGTCGAGCTGGAATTGCGCCGCCTGCTGGCCCGCACGCAACGGCTGGGCTACAAGGTGGAGATCTCGGCCGAGGCGAAACGCCGGCTGGCGGCCATGGGCTACGAGTCGCGCTACGGCGTGCGTTCGCTCAAGCGGACGCTGCTCGACAATGTCGAGGAACCGCTCTCGACGCTCATCATCGAAGGCCGCGTCAACGAAGGCGCCAAAGTAAAGATTCTCCCCGCAAAGGCGGGCGTTACGCTCAAAGTGGCGTAACTCCGCCGGCAGATGACGTGTACGCCCCGAAATGCTTCCGTGTTTCGGGGCGTTTTTTTACGTCGCCGCCCGCTGCTTTTCGCTGTGCTTGATCTTTTGGTGCTTTTGGATCAAGCCAAAAGCACGGAAGAAAGAATCTAAGAGAATTTTTTTTCGATCGATCCTTCGGGAAACAATCCTGCCCCTCCGATTGTGCGTCTCCTGCAAGGAGCGGATTTACCACCTTTTGTCACCGAAAGGTGGTGCCAAAAGTGTCCGCCAGGCGAAAAGCTGCGGGAAACTCACAGCGCCTCGCTAAAACGGGCGCCTGTCGCGGGTTTGCGAGCAAACCGGCCCCGTTTTTTAACGCTCGTCGCTGCTCGTTTCTTTTTCCGCACTTTTCGCAAGGCGGAGACTGTTGTGCGCTCCGCGCAACGATGATTTATTACGATTCGAATTCCTCTATACTCAAATTTAGCAAGCCTCCGCGGGCGGAGGCTTCGGCCCGCGCGGCGCCACATAGCGCCGCAGTGTTGCGGCGGGTAGAATAATACCCGCCTCGGTAATCGCGAATAAAATTTGCTTTGTTCTCGGCTTAATCGTTCTTCGGCTGCGCCTTGGATACTTCGCCTCGGAAAAAATGCAAGCGAGCTTGCTTTTTTCTCTCGGCTTATTCGTATCTTTGCGGCCCTATGTACAGTTTTTTCGCGTTATAAGGAACAATATCGGGCCAATCTGAAACTGGCCCTGCCCGTCGTGTTGTCGCAGGTAGGGCAAATTCTGGTGCAGTTCGCCGACAACGCCATGGTGGGACAGTTCGGCGGCGACGATCCGCTGCCGCTGGCCGCCGTGTCGTTCGGCGGCGCGGTCTTCTTCATCCTCTTCGTCACCGGAATGGGGCTGACGCTGGGGCTGACCCCGCTCGTGGGCGAGCGGTTCGCGCAGGGCGACAAGCGCGGTGCGGCGGATTATCTCAAAAACGCCATGATCTTCTACTCCGTGCTGGGTTTTCTGATCGCCGCCGTGCAGCTGGCCGTCATTCCGCTCATGTATCGCATGGGACAGCCCGCCGAGGTGGTCGACCTGGCGATTCCCTATTACAGGCTCATGGCTTTCAGTATGCCGGCCGTCATGCTCTTCTTCGCGTTCAAGCAGTTTCTCGAAGGGGTGGGCAACACCGTCGTGTCGATGGTGATCGTCGTCGGATGCAACCTGATGAACGTCGTGCTGAACTGGGTCTTCATCTTCGGACATTGCGGTTTCGAAGCGATGGGAGCGACGGGTGCGGGCGTGGCGACGCTCATTTCGCGCATCGCCATGCCGCTCGTCGCCATTTGGTATTTCTACCGCCGCAAGCGTCTGCGCGAGTATGCCGCGCTGCTGCCCGAAGTGCGTTACTCGCGCCGCTCGGTGCGGCAGCTGGTGCGCATGGGCGTGCCGATTTCGGGACAGATGTTCCTCGAAGCGTCGGCCTTCGTGCTGACGAGCATCATGATGGGGTGGTTCGACGCCGTGGCCATCAGCGCCAACCAGATCGCGCTGACGATGGGCAATTTCGCCTTCATGATCGTCACGGCCGTAGGCGCGGCGACGACGATCCGTATTTCGCATTGCTACGGCGCGCGGCGGTTCGACGAACTGGGCCTGGCAGCCAGGGCGGCGCTGCATATCGTCATCGCATGGAACCTCTTCGCCGCCATGGTGTTCGTCACTTTACGGCAGACGATTCCCTATATTTTCACCACCAACGCCGAGGTGGTGTCGCTTGCCTCGTCGATGCTCGTCCTGATCGCCCTCTACCAACTGCCGGACGGCATCCAGAACATCTCGGTAGGGGTGCTGCGCGGCGTGCAGGACGTGAAGATCATCATGCCGCTGGCGTTGGCCGCCTACTGGGTGCTGAACCTGCCGGTGGGGTATCTGTGCGGGTTCACGCTGGGGCTGGGGCCGTGGGGGCTCTTCATCGGCTATTTCGTGGGGCTGACGACGGCCGCCGTGCTCTACCTGCTGCGCATCCGGCGGGACGTGCGGATGCTACGGCAATCCGGTTCGGTCCGCCCGTAGCGCGTCCGTCTAAACCGAGGTCAGCGGCATGGCGGCCCCGTTTCTGGGAAGGGGGGGGGAAAATTCCCGTGTCGTATCGATCCGCCGTGCATTGAATCCGTCGTTCCGTCCGATGCGGTAGATGCTTCCGCAGATGAAGAGCAGCGTGACGGAGAGCAGCGCCAGAATCGCGAAGATGAGCGTCAGCCGCGTGCGTTGCGGCAGCGCGTGGAGGTAAAGGTCGAAATGCTCGCCCTGACGACGGGCCCATGTGCCGATGCGGCGGAGGTTTTCTTTCATGCGTTCGGATTTTTCAGAGTCGCCTGCGTTCGGGGCATATTGCCGCCGAGCGCTCCGATACGCTTGCAAAAGTAGGCAATACGGATTATATATGATACGAGCAAAGGCGTAAGAACTGTTCCGGCCGGCGCGTTTGGTGTTCCGTTCGGTCGGGCGGAGGCGATCCCTGCCGGTTCCCGCCGGAACGCGCGGATGAAACGGCTGCGGCCGTGCCGATGCGGGCGCGAAGCGACGGGGATTGCGGAAAGAAATTGCGATTCCGTCGAAAAATGATTATATTTGCAGATAAAACACGAAAGAATGTCCTGCAATTGTAAAAACAGACCGGAGATCGGCCGCGGCGCCGCCTTTTGCAACTGCGGAGAGGAGTGCCGCGCGACCGTCTGCGAAGGGTGCTTCAAGCTCCATGAGACGCAGTGGCTCGCCGATTATCCCGATCATGTTTCCGACCGATATATTCGAGGTGCGCTTCAAGAACACGCGCCGTTCCTTCTATCAGAACGTCAACAACCTTCCGCTCGAAACGGGCGACATCGTCGCCGTGGAGGCCTCGCCGGGGCACGACATCGGCATCGTCTCGCTTACGGGCGACATGGTGGCCAAGCAGATGAAGCGCACGGGGTTCAATCCCTACAACGGGGAGTTCAAGAAGATCTACCGCAAGGCCAAGCCCTACGACATCGAACGTTGGCAGGAGGCCATAGCGCTCGAACACGACACCATGATACAGGCGCGCCAGATTGCCGCCGAGATGGGTCTCGACATGAAGATCGGCGACGTGGAGTATCAGGGCGACAAGATCAAGGCCATCTTCTACTACATCGCCGACGGGCGCGTCGATTTCCGCGAGCTGATCAAGGTCTTCGCCGAGCGTTTCCACATACGCATCGAGATGAAGCAGATCGGCGCACGCCAGGAGGCGGGCCGCATAGGCGGCATCGGCGCCTGCGGCCGCGAGCTGTGCTGCGCGTCGTGGATTTCGAGCTTTTCGAGCGTCACGACCAACACCGCGCGGATGCAGGAGTTGTCGCTCAATCCGCAGAAACTGGCCGGGCAATGCTCGAAGCTCAAATGCTGTCTGGCCTACGAATACGATACCTATGCCGATGCGCGGCGCGATTTCCCGCGCGTGAAGGAGCCTTTGCAGGCGCTCGACGGCGAATATTACCTCGTCAAAAGCGATATTCTGGCGCGCACGATGCAGTTCAGCAGCAGCAAGGATGCGCTGGTGAACGTCACCACGCTTTCGGTCGAGCGCGTGAAGGAGATCCAGGCGCTCAACCGTGCCGGCAAGAAGGTCGACCGACTGCTCGCCGAGCAGGACGTTCCGGCCGCCGCGGAGGAACCGACCTATCGTTCGGAGGAGGACAGCATCACCCGTTTCGACGGCAAGCGCCGCAACAACAAGCGCCGTCGCGGCGACCGGAAGGGCCCGACGCGCGACAGGGCGGCCGAAGGCGCTGCGGGAGCGGAGGTCGCAGCCGGATCGGAAGCCGGCGCTTCGGATCGGGGGCAACGGGGTGCGCGTCCCGTCCGCAATCCGCAAAAAGGCGGCGGTTCGGTCAGCGGCGGCGGTGAAAACGGTGCGTCGCAGGGCGGCGAACGGCCGCGCGGGGAGCGTCGCTCCGGACGTCGCGGAAACGGCGGCCGCAACGGTGAAAACCGCGGCGGTGAAGGTCGCAATGGCGACGGTCGCGGCGAGCGCAGCCGGCAGGACGGCCGCTCCAATCGCGGCGGCAGTCAGGGAAATGCCAACCGTCCGGCGTCGGGCCCTTCGGGGGAGAACGGCGGCGGCAAGGGCGATAAGGAGTAATGGACCGAAACGGGACGGGCGCGGATGCGTCTGTCGCTGAACGAATCCGCCTGCGAGGGCGGATTCTTGACTGAGAGGCGCAGATGAAAGGGGCGAAACGGATTCTTCGTGCGGGATTGCTGCTGGCGTTGCTGCCGGCGGCCGGTTGTCTTTCGCAGCATCGGAGCGCGGTGGCCGATGTCGATCCGCTCGGATGGCGGGAGGCCGCGGAGGTGCGTTTCCCGAATGCCGATACGCTCGCGGTATGCGACCTGTGGCTCGTCGTGCGTTACGACGCGGCCTTCGCGGGCGGGCCGGTCGATCTGGAAGTGACGACCGTCGCGCCCGATTCGCTCCGCGCGACGGAGCCTTTCACGCTGCGGCTCGCCCCCTCGCGCGGGCCGTCGCCGCTGCTGTGCGATACGGCGGTGCTCTACCGGCGGCGTGCGGTGCTGCGCTGTGCGGGCGACTACCGGATGACGATCCGTCCCTGCCGTCCGGTACGCGGCATCGAGGCCGTGGGGGTTACGATTGAAAAAAGCATTTGACGATCATGGGAAAAAGATAAGTTGAAGAAATTCGCCGAGAACAAGACGTTCCGCTGCCTCGTTCAGCCCGAATTCGACGAGATTTTCGGCAAGGATCATCCGCTCAAAGGGCGCTGGCACGCCGATTTTTTCCGCAACGACCGCCCGATCGTGCTCGAACTGGGGTGCGGCAAGGGCGAGTATACCGTCGCGCTGGCGGCCGACGATCCCGCGCGCAACTACATCGGGGTGGACATCAAGGGCGCGCGCATGTGGCGCGGCGCGAAGACCGCCACCGAGCAGGGGATGGACAATGTGGGATTCCTGCGCACGCGCATCGAGTTCATCACGTCGTTTTTCGCGCCGGGCGAGGTGTCCGAACTGTGGATCACTTTCCCCGATCCGCAGCTCAAAACGCGGCGTGCCAAGAAACGTCTCACCGCACCGCCCTTTCTGGCCTGTTATGCGCAGCTGCTCGCACCGGGCGGCTGGATCAACCTCAAAACCGACTCGCAGCACCTCTACCGCTATACGGGCGAGGTGATCCGCCGCTGCGGACTGCGCTGCGCGGTCTCGAATCCCGACATCTACGGTACGGGATACGCCGACAAGGTGCTTTCGATCAAGACGGCCTACGAACAGATGTTTCTCGATCGCGGCCTGCCGATCACCTATACCCGCTTTACGCTGGACGACACCGTGCGCTTCGACTGGTTCGACTGGGAGGAGGACGACAAGCTCAAATGCGAAAAGGACTGCGAGGAGGCGCGCAGGAAGTGAACGCTGCGGAGTGGGCGGGAGAGCTTCGCGCCCGGCGGCTTTCCGTCCGGCGTGGCGCGCAGGGACGGCTTCCCGCCGTGCTCCTGAAACGTTGAACCCGACGAGTTGAACCGAAATTTGAGAAACAAACTGATATTCGGAGCGGCCGTATTGCTGCTGGCTGCCTGCGGCGGGGAGTATGCGCCCCGCACGGGCGACCTGCTGTTCCAGCTCACGGCGGCGGAGGGGATGACCGATGCCATCGTGGCGGCGACGGAGCGCGGCGGGGCCGTGACCTTCTCCCATGTGGGAATCGTCGAAGCGACGGCCGGCGGCGCGTTCGTCGTCGAGGCGGTCGATACGAGCGTGCGGCGTACGCCGCTCGGGGAGTTTCTGGCCCGTTCGGCGCGGCGCGGCGGGCGGCCGATAGCAGCCGTCGGACGGGTGAGCGGTGCGGACAGCACGGTGGTGCAGCGTGCGTTGCGACGTGCGCATGAGCGGCTAGGACTTCCCTACGACGACGAGTTTCTGCCCGCCAACGGCAAACTCTATTGCAGTGAGCTGGCGTGGGAGTGCTTCGTGGCGGCCGACGATTCGACGCACCTGCTTCGGAGCCGGCCCATGACCTTCCGCACGGCCGACGGCGAGCTGCCGGCCTATTGGGCGGAGCACTTCGCCGCGCTGGGGATGCCCGTTCCCGAAGGCGTGGCGGGAACCAATCCCAACGACATGGCGCACGATCCGGCCGTCGAGATCGTATGGCGTTACTACGACGAATAGTCGCGCAGCCCCGTAATCCTGAAACTGCCTGCTGAATAAAGGAGACTTTTACTCGTTTGCTGCCCGTGCCGTCGCTTCCGGCGTGCGGCAGAAGTTCGGAAGCGCCGGCAGGCAGCACGGGTCGCTGCGGAACTTCGGAATCCGGCCGTGTTCTTCTGGATCGGCGCATCGGATGTCTCGTTCCTGCTGCCGCTGCTCGACTGGCGGCAGCGCCAGGCGGAGTGCCGACGGAGCGAACGAAGGGGGCGTTCCGCACGGGACTCCCCTTCGTTTTACGGTGGCGGGATCGTTATCGGTCGGCGTAGAGCGCCTGCGCCAATGCATCCAGTCCCGCTTCGCCCGGGAGTTCCGGATAGGCCGCTCGCAATGCATGGGCGAATTCGTCGGCCGTCCCGTTTGCGGCCAGCAGGCGTTTCACGCATTCCAGATAGTCGATCTTGAAGCGCACGGCATCGGCCCCGGCTGCTCCACCGTGTCCGCCGATGAAGAGCTCGGCGCCCGATGCGAGCGCCCGACGGGCCTCGGCGATCTCGGCGTCGACGGCTGCCGGCGAGGAGATTTGCAGGGAATTCGCGTGTGCCTTCGCAGGAGCCCAGTGGGTGTAGCAGACCTTGCCGCCGATGAGGATGCTCGCGGCGGGAAAGTCGGTCGCGGCGCCGCGGTCGAAACGGAACGGAATCCCCGCCCACCGCTGCGTAGTGCCGAAGGCCACTTCGTCCGTCGCTCCCGTCGGCCGATCGACGATCGCGTCGCCGAAGGTCTGCGCGAAGTTCCGCATCATGCCGTCGTAGACTGCATCCTTCGTGAAGGCGGGCATCCCTGCGGGCATGACCGTCGCGTGGTCGCCCTGTCCCGCCCACATGGTAGTCGGCGATGCGCGCTTCGACGGGCTTGTCGAGCGCGTCGAGGTAGGCGTCGTATTCGGCGACGTTTTCGCGGAACAACGGCTGTTCCAGCGTGACGACCGCCTGCGTTCCCTCGACGATGTAGCTTGCGTCGCCGAGTGCGTCGTTGGTGTGGTAGACATGCAGTCTGAAATTGTCGAAATCGTGCGTTTCGAATGTTCCTTTCGTCTGTGCCATAGCTGTAATCGTTAACAATGTCGATAAAATAGCGAATCTCTTTTTCATCTTGTCCGGATTTATAGGTTCCGAAAAGTTATTCGGTTACTTTTCGAGTGCAAATATAGTCCGACGGATCGTACGTGTCAAGTAGATACTCGAATGTCAGATAGTTACCTCCGGGTAACGATCGCTGGGCGTGAACGGATTGACTGGCGAATTTTTTTGGATTTTCTCCGCCTCCCGCAAAAACGCCCCGATCGCCGTCACCCGGTGCTTTTCGCGGTGCCTGATCTTTCGATGCTTTTGGATCAAGCCAAAACGCAAGAAAAATCTATGAGAAGAAAAATTTCTCGATCGATGCTTCGGGAAGCGCCCCGATCCTTCGATTCAGCGTTTTTTATTTGCGGCGTAAAGTAGTTTTTACTTACTTTTGTAAACCGGAGCGGGGCAGCCGGTCGGCGTGGCGGCGCGGGTTCGTCGTGCGGCAGGGCTGCCGATAATCATGAAACGAATACAGACTATGGACAGAACGACCGTACAGGACGCCCTGAACCCCGATTGCCCGATCCGCAACGTGTTGGCGCGTATCGGCGACAAGTGGTCGCTGTTGGTGATCGTCACGCTGAGCGGTGCGCGGACGATGCGTTTCGGCGCATTGCAGCGGGCGATTCCCGACATTTCGCAGAAGATGCTGAGCGTGACGCTGCGCACGCTCGAAGAGGACGGTTACCTCACGCGGCAGGTTTATCCCGAAGTTCCGCCTCGGGTGGAGTACAGCCTTACGTCCCGCGCGCAGTCGCTGCTGGCGTGCATCGATCCGCTCGTCGCGTGGGCCGATGCGAATATGGCCGATATTCTCAACGACCGCAAGACTGCGCGCGGGGAGCGGTGACGAGACGGCGCGATCCGTTCCGGTGCGGAACCGGCGACCGGCGAACCACGACGCCCCGCCCTGCTGCAAGAAATAGCAGCAGGGCGGGGCGTCGCGTTCCGGGGTGCGCTGTACTCGAAATGCCTTCCGCAGTTACCGCTGCCGGAACTCGAAGGTGAACTGGTTGCCCTCCTCCGTGAGCCAGGCGTGCTGCCGCGTCGTGGGCGAGAGGGCGAACAGGGGCGAATAGGTCATCACGCGCACCGTGCGGCCGTCGGGGAGAAATTCCAGAATGCGGATCCAGCCGTCTCCGCCGTTGCCTTCGTACCCGCCGCCCATCGACTGCGAGTCGAAGAGCATCTGGTGGACGGGACGGCCTGCGCTGTTGGCATCCGTGCGGAATCCCCAGCCCGATACGTGGCCGCAGAGCACCAGTTCGATGTTCGAGGCGGGGTAAACGAGTTTTCGCCAGATCGCTTCGCCCTGATTGGCGTCGGGCAACTCCTGTTTGAATTTGGTGATCTTGCCGTTTTTGACTACCGGCTCGTAACTGGTGACACGCACCGGATCGCCCGCGATGCGTTCGCTCTCGGCGTTGAGGTAGGAGTGCGTCATCAGCACTACGCGGTGATTGCGGTACTCTTCCAGCCCCACGATGCGGCGCGCCCAGCCGATCACCGTGTCGCGGGGTGCGAATTCGAGGTTGAGGAAGAGGTAGTCGATCCCTTCGGGGCTCCGCAGCTCGAAGGCGGCGTTCTCGACGGCGTGATTGCCCTGTGCGTCCAGACCGTACTGGCTGAGCATCCGCCGGTTGAGGGGGTTCTTGTCGACGGGGAAATACTCGCCGATATGGGTGCGGCGGTCGCCCGTGCGCGTGTAGGTGTAGTCGTGGTTGCCGGTGGCCGTCATGGGGAACCACTCCGTCCAACTGCGAGAAGGCGCGGGCCGTAGCTTCCCACTGCTTGTGCGACGACTGGTCGCCCGAGTAGCCGTTGCTGATGCGGTCGTTCTGCTCGACCAGATCGCCCACGCAGAGCACCAGTTTGGTGTTGAGCGCTTCGGCGTGTGCGGCGATCCAGCTGGTCATGATCTCCATGATCGGCTGGTTGCATGCCTTTTTGGCGTAGCCTTGCAGGTCGGGAAGCAGGACGACGGTCCACGAATCGGGATCGGAGAGGGCGGGTTCGCTGAATTTCTCCTGTGCCTGTGCCGGCACGAGGAGTGCTCCGAACAGTGCTGCGAGCAGCAGCCGGGCGAGGAAAACTCTTCTGAACATGGTTTTATCGGTTTGTAGTGGGTTTCGACAGGGTTTCCGGCCGCACGATCGCCACGGCGGTTACGCCACGCTCTGCATCTCGATGAGCTTGGAGTAGATGCCGCCGCGCGCCATCAACTCCTCGTGCGTACCCTGCTCGGCGATGCGGCCGTGGTCGATGACGATGATCTTGTCGGCGTTGTGCACCGTGGAGAGCCGGTGGGCGATGACGATCGACGTGCGCCCCTTCAACAGCGAGTTGAGCGCATCCTGCACCAGCTTTTCGCTCTCGGTGTCGAGTGCCGAGGTCGCCTCGTCGAGGATCAGGATCTCGGGATTTTTCAGCACCGCGCGGGCGATCGACAACCGCTGCCGCTGGCCGCCCGACAGTTTCATGCCGCGGTCGCCGATGTTGGTCTGGTAGCCCTTGTCGGTCTCCATGATGAAGTCGTGGGCGTTGGCTACCTTGGCCGCGGCGACGATCTCGTCGTGCGTGGCGTCGAGTTTTCCCAGCGAGATGTTGCCTTCGATCGTATCGTTGAAGAGGATCGTATCCTGTGCCACGACGCTCATGTGGGCGCGCAGGCTCTCCTGCGTGTAGTTGCGGATCGACGTGCCGTCGATCAGGATGTCGCCGCCCTGGATGTCGTAGAAGCGGGGAATCAGTTCGCTGAGCGTCGACTTGCCGCCGCCCGAAGGTCCTACCAGCGCCACGGTTTCGCCCTTGCGGATCGTGAAGCTCACGCCGTCGATCACCTCGCGGTTGCCGTCGTAGGAGAAGCGCACGTTGCGGAATTCGATCCCTTCGTGCAGGCCGTCGAGCGTGCGGGCGTCGGGGGCGTCGGGCACCTCGGTTTTGGTGTCGAGCAGCATGAGGATGCGCTCGCCGGCGGCGACGCCCTGGTTGATGTTGGCGAACTGGTCGATGAACGAACGCACGGGGCGCGTGATCTGCGAGAACATGGCGATGAAGGCCACGAACTCGCCGGCGTTGAGCGAGCGGTTGATGACGAGCATACCGCCGAAGACGAGGATCACGCCGACGGCCGAGATCCCCAGAAACTCGCTCATGGGCGATGCCAGCTGCTGGCGGCGCGCCATCGAGAGGAGCAGCCGCGAGAACTCGGCGTTGATGTCGTAGAATTTCTGGCGGATGTAGTTCGTGGCGTTGTAGCCCTTGATGAGCTTCACGCCCGACAGCGACTCGTCCAGGACGCTCACCATGTCGCCCATGCGCTGCTGGCTCTGCATGGCGGGGTGGCGCAGTTTCTTGACGATGCTGCCGATGATGAGTGCCACGAGCGGCAGGAAGAGGATCGAGAAGACCGACAGTTCCCACGAGATGGAGAACATCGCCACCAGATAGCCGATGATGAGGAACGGTTCGCGGAAAGCTACTTGCAGCGTGTTGGTGATGCAGAACTGCACGACCATCACGTCCTGCGTGATGCGCGACATGATGTCACCCTTGCGCTGCTCGCTGAAAAAAATCCGACGTTGAGGTTGATGACGTTGTCGAACAGTTCGTTGCGCATCCTTTGCAGCGTGCGCGTGCGCATGTTCTCGACCGTCCATGCCCCCAGGTAGCGGAAGGTGTTCGACAGCAGGTTCATCAGCACCGTGACCGTGGCCAGCAGAATGAGCACGTACATGGGGTTGTACTCGCCGAAGACCGAGGTGTAGGCGTAGCGCAGCCATGCGCTGAGCGACGCCTCGTCGAAAGCGAATTCGGGACGGACGTAGAGCGGCTCGAAACGGAACTCGGGGTCGAACATCGCCTGGATGATCGGGATGAGCATGATGTAGTTGACCGTATTGAACAGCGCGTGGAGGATCGAGTAGATGAAATAGGGGACGGCGTATTTGCCGATGGGGCGCACGAACGTGAGCAGGCGGAGATATATCTTGAACATGTGAGGTCGAAATCTTCGTTTGTCCGCAGACCCGATACGGACGTGCCCTTCGAAGGGGGTTCCGCCGATCGTTTCGCCGGTCGGGCCGCGATGGTTTTCCGTGTGCAAAGATAGAAATAAAATTCGGATTCCCGCCATTCGGGTCTTCTTTTCAGCCGCTTCGCCGTTCTTTGCGGTGTTTTTCGATCGGCGGAACGGTTGAAATCGGAATAATTTTCCTAAATTTGCCGACTGAACCGTTGATTCGTAAAATCTTTCGATATATGAAGTTCAAGGAGTACAAAGGACTCGATCTGCCGCAGCTGGCGGCCGACGTGCTGGCACAGTGGGATGCGGAAGACACCTTCCACAAGAGCATTTCGACGCGCGAGGGGCATCCGGCATTCGTCTTTTACGAGGGCCGCCCTCGGCCAACGGACTGCCGGGCATCCATCACGTCATGGCGCGCACGATCAAGGACATCATCTGCCGCTACAAGACGCAGCAGGGCTATCTGGTGCACCGCAAGGCGGGATGGGACACCCACGGCCTGCCCGTCGAGTTGGGCGTGGAGAAGAAGCTCGGCATCACGAAGGAGGATATCGGAACGAAGATTTCGATCGAGGAGTACAACCGCACCTGCCGCGAGGCGGTCATGGAGTTCACGGGAGTGTGGGAGAACCTGACGCGCCGCATGGGCTACTGGGTCAACATGGACGATCCCTACATCACCTACGACAACAAGTATATCGAGACGCTGTGGTGGCTGCTCAAACAGCTCTTCGACAAGGGGCTGCTCTACAAGGGCTACACCATCCAGCCCCTACTCGCCGGCGGCGGGTACGGGTCTCTCGACCCACGAGCTGAACCAGCCGGGCTGTTACCGCGACGTGAAGGACACGACCTGCACGGCGCAGTTCCGCGTGGTGCGCGACGAACGCAGCGAACGCTTTTTCGAGGGCGTCGAGGGCGAGCTCTACTTCCTGGCCTGGACGACGACGCCGTGGACGCTGCCGTCGAATACGGCGCTGGCCGTAGGCCCCGCGATCGACTATGTGCGCGTCAAGTGCCGCAACCCCTATACCAATGAGGCGCAGACCGTCATTCTGGCACGCGAGCTGGTGCCGTCCTACTTCACCAAGAAGATGGAGGGAACGTTCGAGGTCGAGGGATCGTGTTTAAAGGGACCCGAGTTCGAGGGCGTCCGCTACGAGCAGCTGCTCCCGTGGGTGCGGCCGATGGGCGATGCCTTCCGCGTGATCGTGGGCGACTATGTGACCACGACCGACGGTACGGGTATCGTGCATATCGCCCCGACGTTCGGTGCCGACGACAACCGCGTGGCCAAGCAGGCGGGCATCGCGCCCCTGTTCGTGATCGACCGCGCGGGCAAGGAGCAGCCTATGGTCGACCGCACGGGCAAGTTCTTCCATCGAGGAGCTCGATCCGGCCTTCGTGGAGCGGTATGTCGACGCCGGGAAATACGGCGAGTATGCGGGCCGTTACGTGAAGAACGCCTACGACGATACGCTCGCGCCCGATGCGCCGACGCTCGACGTGGACATCGCCGTGGCGCTCAAAGGGGCGGGCATGGCTTTCAAGATCGAGAAGCACGTCCACTCCTATCCGCACTGCTGGCGCACGGACAAACCGGTGCTCTACTATCCGCTCGACTCGTGGTTCATCCGGACCACGAGCGCTGCGCGAGCGATGATCGAACTCAACCGCACGATCCGCTGGATGCCCGAATCGACCGGTACGGGCCGCTTTCGGCAAGTGGCTCGAAGGGCTGGTGGACTGGAATCTGTCGCGTTCGCGTTTCTGGGGCACGCCGCTGCCGGTGTGGGCCACCGAGGATTACCCGAGCTGAAATGCATTGGTTCGATGGAGGAGCTGACGGCCGAGATCGAGCGCGCGGTCGCGGCCGGCGTGATGAAGGAGAATCCCTACAAGGAGTTCCGTGTGGGCGACATGTCGAAGGAGAACTATGCCAAGATCGACCTGCACCGTCCCTATGTGGACCAGATCGTGCTCGTCTCGTCCAAGGGCGAGCCGATGCGCCGCGAGAGCGACCTGATCGACGTGTGGTTCGATTCGGGCGCCATGCCCTATGCGCAGCAGCACTATCCGTTCGAGCATCGGGAGGGTTTCGGCGAGGTCTTTCCCGCCGACTTCATCGCCGAGGGCGTCGACCAGACGCGCGGCTGGTTCTTTCACGCTGCATGCGATCGCTGCGATGCTGTTCGATTCGGTAGCCTTCAAGAATATCATTTCCAACGGACTGGTGCTCGACAAGAACGGCAACAAGATGTCGAAGCGGCTGGGCAACGCCGTCGATCCGTTCGAAGTACTCGACAGCTACGGCGCCGATGCTACGCGCTGGTACATGATTACCAACTCGCAGCCGTGGGACAACCTCAAATTCGACCGCGACGGGGTGGACGAGGTGCGCCGCAAGTTTTTCGGCACGCTCTACAACACCTACTCGTTCTTCGCCCTCTACGCCAATGTCGACGGCTTCACGGGGCGCGAGGCGGAGGTGCCCGTCGCCCGCCGGCCGGAGATCGACCGCTGGATCGTTTCGTTGCTCAATACGCTGGTGGCCGACGTCACGGCGTCGCTCGAAGGCTACGATCCGACCCCTGCGGCCCGCATGATCCAGGAGTTCGTGTGCGAAAACCTCTCCAACTGGTACGTGCGTCTGAACCGCAAACGTTTCTGGGGCGGCGGGATGACCGAGGACAAGCTGGCGGCCTACCAGACGCTCTACACCTGTCTGGAAACCGTCGCATCGCTCAGCGCACCCTTCGCGCCCTTCATCTCGGAGCGCATCTTCCGCGACCTGAACGCCGTGAGCGGCCGCCACGAAGGTTCGGTGCATCTGGCGCAGTTCCCCGCGGCCGATCCGTCGCTTGCGGACAAGGAGCTGGAAGAGACGATGTCGCTCGCGCAGCGCGTCTCGTCGATGGTGCTGGCCCTGCGCCGCAAGGTGAACATCAAGGTACGCCAGCCGCTCGGGAAGATTCTCATTCCGGTGCTCGATCCGGCGATGGGACGCCATATCGAGGCCGTGCGGCCGCTCATCATGAACGAGGTCAACGTCAAGCGGATCGAACTGGTCGCCGAGACGGCCGGCTTGATTACCAAGCGCATCAAGCCCAACTTCAAGACCCTCGGTCCGAAGTACGGCAAATACATGAAGCAGATCGCGGCGCTCACGGCCGCCTTCACGCAGGAGCAGATCGCAGCCGTCGAGTCGGCGCCGGAGACGACGCTCGACTTGGGCGGCGAACGGATCACGGTGACAGCGGCCGATTTCGAGATCACGTCGGAGGATATGCCGGGCTGGCTGGTGACCTCCGAGGGCAAGCTCACCGTGGCGCTCGACATCACCGTCACGGACGACCTGCGGCGCGAAGGTGTGGCACGTGAGTTGATTAACCGCATCCAGAATATCCGCAAGGACTCCGGTTTCGAGGTGACCGACCGCATTCGAATCGAGGCGAAGGAAGGCGGTCAGGAGGACGCCAAACATATCGGTCAACGAACTCTGGCGCACGCGACGTCACACAGCGGCCCGCTTCCCGAGGAGTTCGTCGTGGAGTCGGAGGGCGACGAGGAGCCGTGAAAATTGCCGTGACGAAGCTCTGAATGCAGTCATGCAGCGATTGACGACCGTCGGCTCCCGAGGGATGCCGGCGGTCGTCCGTTATCGGAGACGGATTTTTGCGAAAATATTTTGCAGTTACCGAAATAAATGTTATTTTTACGTTACACGTTAATAAACCGGACAAGATTATGGCAGAGGAGAAAACCCGATATAGCGATGCGGAATTGGCCCGTTCAAGGAGCTGATTCTGAAAAAGCTTGAAACGGCGCGCGCCGACTACGAATTGCTGCGCGCGACGATCACCCATACGGGCGACAACGATACGGAGGATACCTCTCCGACGTTCAAGGTGCTCGAAGAGGGTGCCACGACGCTTCCAAGGAGGAGAGCGGACGGTTGGCCGCCCACCAGATGAAATTCATCCCGCAACCTCGAAATGGCGCTCGTGCGTATCGAGAACAAGACCTACGGCATCTGCAAGACCACGGGCAAGCTCATCCCCAAGGAGCGCCTGATGAAGGTGCCCCACGCCACCGAGTGCATCGAGGCCAAGGAGGGACGGCGCTGACGTCCCTCCGCAGGCAGAGGCTTCGCCCCGCAGCGGCGGATCGCTTTCGTCCGGGCCGTGGCATTCCGGCTGCCGCGGCGAACGGTTGGAACGGCCTTTTGTGAATAAGTAAAATGAAATTACCCTCCGTGCAACGGGCGTTGCACGGAGGGTAATTCGTCGAATGCAGGCCGGCTATTCGCCTCGTCGGATCTTGTCGAGTGCGGCCTTGACCGAACCGCAGGCGAGCAGCAGGGCGCGGGCTTCGGCCTCGGCGATCCCCGTCTCCTGCACGATCATGCGCGTGCCGCGGTCGACGAGTTTGTTGTTCGTCAGCTGCATGTTGACCATCTTGTTCCCTTCGACGCGCCCCAGCCGGATCATCACGGCCGTGGAGATCATGTTGAGCATCAGTTTTTGCGCCGTGCCGGCCTTCATCCGTGTCGAACCCGTGACGAACTCCGGCCCCACGACTGCCTCCAAAGCATATTCCGCTTCGGCGGCGACGGGCGACCGGGGATTGCAGGTGATCGCTCCGGTTAGCAGCCCGTGCGCCCGTGCCGTGCGCAGTCCGCCGACCACGTAGGGGGTCGTTCCCGATGCCGCGACGCCGATCAGGATGTCGCCGCCGTCGGGCCGCCACGGCTGCATGTCGCGCCAAGCCCCTTCGGTATCGTCCTCGGCGTGCTCTACGGCCTTGCGCAGAGCGCCGTCGCCGCCGGCGATCAGCCCGATGACCGTGTCGAAAGGTACCCCGTAGGTCGGAGGCAGCTCCGAGGCGTCGGTCACGGCCAAACGGCCCGACGTGCCCGCACCGATGTAGAACATTCGTCCGCCGCGCGCTGCATCCGCTCGACGATCCGTTCGACGAGTCGTTCCATCGTGGGAATGGTCGCGGCCACGGCATCGGCCACACGGCGGTCTTCGCGGTTGATGCCCGTCAGCAGGTCGTGCACCGACATCCGCTGCAAATCGTCGTAGGCCGAAGCCTGTTCCGTTACTCTGATCTGTTCCATATATGATAGTTCAATAATCCTTCGTCGGGGGTCTCGACGATCCGCCCCGCGCGCATCCCTTCGGTTGCGAGCACGTGCCGCAGCTGCCGTTCGAAATGACAGGCGACGCCGCCCAATGCCGACACTTCGGCGTCGGCGGGGTAGTGCGCGAGGTTGCGCCGCACGAATGCGCGGAACGCTTCGCAGACCAGTTCGTCGAGTTCGGGGCGGTCGATGTGCCGCGCCACGAAGCGCGTGAACGAGGCCAGGAAACGGTTGGCCATCCCTTCGCGGTAGACGCGGCGGATGATCTCGTCGTAGTCGAGCCGCTCCTCCTCGAAAAAGAGCTGGCGCAGCGATTCGTCGCAAAGCCCTTTCAGCAGGTTCCCGACGAGTTGCCGGCCGATGTACGTCCCGCTTCCTTCGTCGCCCAGAACCCAGCCCAGCGGCGGCGTGTTGCGCACGATGCGCACGCCGTCGTAGTAGCAGGAGTTCGATCCCGTGCCGAGGATGCAGGCGATGCCCGCACGGCCGCCCAGCAGCGCGGGCCGCCCCCATGAGGTCGGATTCGACGGCGATGCGTGCCGCGGGGAAATAACGCGCCAGCGCCTCCCGCAGGCGGGCGCTCTGTTCGCCGGCGCCGTAGAAATGTAGCGTTCGCCGCAGCCGGCGCCGTAGAAATGGAGCGCGTCGGCCTGCACCGGTTCCGCGAAGGTCTCGCGGAGCAGCGCCTCCACTTCGTCGGGGCGTTGGAGCACGGCGTTGATGCCACGGCTCTGTACGCGGCGTACGCTGCCGCTGTCGTCGACGAGCTGCCAGTTGCATTTGGTCGATCCGCTGTCTGCGATTACGATCATCGTTTCGGTCGGGAGTTTACGGGGTTTCGTTTTCTATGCGGGGCGCGGTTCTCGGGCGGCTCCGCCCGCACTGGCCGGAAATATTCGAACAAATGTAGGAAAAAATCCCGAATAATCGGATCGGTCTGCCCGAAAACTCCCCGTCGGTTTCTTCGCACGGGCATGCTGCATCGGTCTTCTTCGGCTTCGGCGGCACGGAGGACATTTTGACGGATGCGGAGGGTGCGGGAAAACGAGAGGTCGACCTCGCGCAGCGGGGCCGGGGAGGATCCGAAATGTGCGGCGTCCGGAATCGGAGGCCGGCATCGGCAGCGGTTCGTTGTGTCGCGGCTGTTCCGGGGGCGTCGGTTGCAAAAAAACGCCGCGGAAATGCTTCCGCGGCGTCCTCACAACCTGACTGAAAATTACGGAACCTATTTGATGAACAGAAGTTCCCGATATTTGGGCAGCGTCCACATCTGGTCGTCGATGATCTCTTCGAGCTTGTCGATGTGGCGGCGGATCTCCTCGAAGTAGACCTCCACCGTGTCGTGGTAGGCGATCGCCTTCGCGCGTGCGTTTTCGATGCGGTTGGCCTTCTTGCGCGCTTCGATCATCTCGATCGTGAGCGTCTGGATGGCGGCCGTGTGCCCCTGTATCTTTTTGAGCAGATCGATGTCGGCCGAGGCGTCCAGCCCGCCGATCTGCGCCATTTTGTATACCTTGTCCAGCAGCATCGCCTCGTAGCGCGAGAAGCGATCAGGGACGATGCATCGTCAGGTCGCCCAGCACGCGCCCTTCGATCTGGATTTTTTTGGTGTAGGTCTCCCATTTCACCTCGGTGCGGGCCTCGATCTCCACCTTGTTCAGCACGCCCGTGCTCTCGAACATGCGGATCGAATCGGCGGTCAGATAGCGGTCGAAGATCAGCGGCGTCGAGGTTTCGCAGTCGAGCCCCCGGCGGGCCGCTTCGGCTTTCCACTCGTCGGAATAGCCGTTGCCGTCGAAGTGGATCGGCTTGCACTCGCGGATGAGCTTTTTGAGCTCCTCGTAGATCGCCTTCTCCTTTTTCATGCCGCTCTCGATGTGTCGGTCGACGGCCTCCTTGAAGCGGGTGAGCTGCTCGGCGACCGCCGTGTTGAGCGTCAGCATCGCGTCGGCGCAGTTGTCCGACGACCCCACGGCGCGGAACTCGAAGCGGTTGCCCGTGAAGGCGAAGGGCGAGGTGCGGTTGCGGTCGGTGTTGTCGAGCATCAGCGTGGGGATGTGCGAGATGCCGCTCATCTTGAACATGTTCTTCGCCGAGAAGGTGATGGCCGCATCGCTGCGGCTCGCTTCCAGTTTTTCGAGCACGGCCGAAATCTGTGCGCCCAAAAAGGTCGAAATGATGGCGGGAGGCGCTTCGTTGGCTCCCAGCCGGTGGGCGTTGGTGGCGCTCATGATCGAGGCTTTGAGCAGGCCGTTGTGCCCGGTAGACGGCCGCCATGACGTTGACCAGAAAGGTGATGAATGGAGGTTCTCCGGTCTTGCCCGGCCCGAGCAGGTTGACGCCCGTGTCGGTGCCCAGCGACCAGTTGTTGTGTTTGCCCGAACCGTTGACCCCCTTGAAGGGCTTCTCGTGGAGCAGGATGCGGAAGTTGTGGCGGCGGGCGATCTTGTTCATGATCGTCATCAGCAGCTGGTTGTGGTCGTTGGCCAGGTTGGCTTCCTCGTAAATGGGCGCCAGCTCGAATGGTTGGGCGCCACTTCGTTGTGGCGGGTTTTGACGGGAATGCCCAACCGGGCGATTCGTATTCAGGTCGCGCATGAATTCGATCACGCGTTCGGGAATCGCGCCGAAATAGTGGTCTTCGAGCTGCTGGTTCTTGGCCGATTCGTGGCCCATGAGCGTGCGGCCCGTCAGCACCAGGTCGGGGCGTGCGGCCCCACAGCTCGTCCACGAGGAAGTACTCCTGCTCCCCCAGCCCAGGTAGCTGAAAACCTTCGTGACGTTGCGGTCGAAGTAGCGGCATACTTCCGTCGCGGCCCTGTCGACAGCTGCCAGCGAGCGCAGCAGCGGGGTCTTGTAGTCCGAGCGCCTCGCCCGTGTAGGCGATGAACACGGTCGGGATGCAGAGCGTCGAGCCGACGATGAAGGCGGGCGACGCGGGGTCCCAGGCGGAGTAGCCGCGCGCTTCGAACGTGTTGCGGATTCCGCCGTTGGGGAACGACGAGGCATCGGGTTCCTGCTGGACGAGCAGCTTGCCGGAGAACTCTTCGAGCACGCCGCCCCGTCCGTCGGGTTCGGCGAAGGAGTCGTGTTTCTCGGCGGTTCCCCCCGTGAGCGGCTGGAACCAGTGGGTGTAGTGGTCGGCGCCGTGCTCCACCGCCCACTGCTTCATGCCTGCGGCGATGCCGTCGGCCACTTCGCGCGTGAGGGGCGTGCCGTGTTCCATGGTCTGGATCAGCGCTTCGTAGGTCTCGCGGTCGAGATACCGCCGCATGACGTTGCGCCCGAAGACCAACTCCCCGAAATAATCGGTCGAACGTCCGGCGGGAGCCTGTGCGGGAACCGCTACGTGGCTGAGCGCCTCTTCGACCATCCTGAATCTCAACGATGCCATATGAGTTTGATATTAAATGAAGGATCTGCGCCGAAATCGCAAGAAAAACATTGGCAGGGGCCCCGTCTTCGGCAGAATGCCCCGACGGGAAGGAACCAACTCAAAAACCGCCGCTCCGCTGTTAACCAAAACAACACCTAAAACCTAAAAAAAACAACACCGGAGAGATTCGGATTTACTGCCCCTGCACAATGTATTTTTTGTTCTTCGGGAGCAAAGGTAATTCTTTTCCGTGAGGTTGATACTCGGAAATCGATATTTTTTCGGAAAAAGTGAAAAAAACAGAACATTTTCCGAAAAACAACGCTGTTTTTTGGCGATGAAGACTGAAATTTCGCGGGTTTTCCGGAAAAATGCACTCGTTTTTTGGCGAAATCCGATTTTTTGTGAAAATCGATTTTTTTGCAAAATTCAGGGATAAACAGGATAATATTGATCTGAATGGTGTATTCGCTGCTCCGCTGTCCGAAGAGCTGTTCCGGCCGGCGGTGCGTGCGGCCCCCGAAAACCGAATCCGCCGCACATGGCCGGCCGTATCCGCGGCGGACGACCGTCTCCCCGTATGCGGCAGGGGATGGAGCGGGGCTTTCCGGACGCTTGCGGGGCGCGGTGTTAAAAAAACTAACACAAGTCTTGCCTCTTTCGCTTTTTTTTATACTTTTACATGCTTTTTACGATAAAGTGAAATTTGCACGAGCGTTTCCGCCTCCGTGTCGCGGCCGAAAGGGCGTGCGGAGCGGGGAACGATTGTTGAAGACGAACCTAATCTCAAAATAATATGGCAAATACCAAGCGTGAAAAAGCTGTTCGCCGAATTCCCCGCCGGTTCCGACCGAGAGTGGGGAAGAGG
>VOFK01001308.1_pt1 | contig 31070 bp, 46 predicted proteins | sample 5384121 | NCBI WGS metagenome assembly VOFK01 (sample SAMN12384730, study PRJNA508395) | human gut metagenome | isolation source: healthy gut J | host: Homo sapiens | reverse complement strand
CGTTGTGTTATTCCGCAGGAGCCAATTGAAAATAATTCACAGCTGCGTCAGCTGTGCGAAGAGATATTCAGTCGCTCATCATCGGAGACCGGGCATTCCGGCTTTTTATCACGATCGATCAGGAGGGCGGAATGGTCACACGCCTTGGCGCCCGGATGCTGCGCCCGCTGGCTACATGGCCGTCGCCGCGAGGGCGCATTGAGGACGCCACCGCCGCCGCGATGAACTGCGCGTCAGCTGCGCGGCGTGGGCGTGAACTTCAACCTTGCGCCGGTGCTGGACGTCAACAGCAACAGCCGCAACCCTGTTATCGGGGTGCGCAGCTACACGGTGATCCGCACGTGTCGCCGCACTTTGCCCGCGAGGCCGTGCGCGGATATGCCAGGCGGGCGTGCTTTGCTGCGGCAAGCAGCTTTCCCGGCATGGCGACACTGCGGTTGACTCTCATCTGGGACTGCCGTGTATAGATAAGTCGCTAACTGAACTTGAAGAGACTGAGCTTTTACCGTTCCGAGCCGCAATAGGCTCCGGCATACCTGCCATTATGAGCAGTCACATACTCTTCCCGCGAATTGAGCCGGAAAACATCCCCGCGACGATGTCTGCGGCCATCATGCGCGGCGTGCTGCGCGGCCGGCTGGGCTTCAATGGCTTGACGCTTTCCGACTGCATGGTGATGGACGCGATACGTGCGCACTACGGCACGGCAAACGGCGTTGTCGCCCGCACTCCTCGCCGGGGTGGATATAGTTTTTGTGTGCAGCGACATTGAACTTCAGCGCGCGAGCGCTGAAGCTGTTGCCGCCGCGGCAGCGCGTTGGCGATTGACAACGGATATGTATGAGAGCATTGCGCGTATTTTTGACGCTAAGGCAAAGTAATGCCTTTACGGATGCAAAGCCCGAGCTGTGCGGCCGTCCGGAAGACTTTGCCGCGGCACGGGATATTTCACGCCGGGCAATTACTGCGCTCGACGGCGCGGTCATCCGCGCGGATGAGAATACTTTCTTCTGCGGTTGTGCCGACTACCGCGTCACTCAGGCGGCAAATGACAGTACGGATGCGCTGCCGTTTGCAGAGGTATATATGCATCGCCGCTTCGGCGGGAAAACATGTCACCTGCTCGCTTGACCCGGATGCGGGGAAATCACGCACATTGTTGAGATCGCCAATAGCTGCGGCAGCATAATAATGTCAACATGCAATGCCCATATTTATGAAGGACAGCTCAAGCTTGCGCGCGCGCTGGCTGCGGCGGGGCATGACATGACCGTTGCCGCCTTGAGAAATCCTTATGACCTTGCCCAGCTCCCACGCAGCGTACACCCGTGTCGCGGCATGGGACTACAACAGCGGACAAGTCTTGCCGCGCTCGCCGAGGTATTCTCCGGCGGGATATGCGGCGGTGTGATGCCCGTAAGATTGTAAGGAGGGCGGACGATATGTTTGTTGCCGGGATAGACGGCGGCGGTACATCTACACGCCTTGAAATACGTGATGTAGACAATAATTTTATCCGCCGTGAAAGCTTCGGCGCGTTCAACATCTCCGCCATCGGTGCGGATGCATTCAGTGCGCGCTTAGGTGAGGTGTTTGCTGCCTGCGGGATATGAAAGAGTGCGCCGCGCTGTGCATCGGCGCGGCCGGATCATCGCTTCCGCTCACGGAGCGGATCATACGCCGTGCGCTTGACCTTGCAGGCTTCCGTGGTGCGCTGCGTCTCTGCGGCGATCATGAGATTGCTCTGCGCGGCGCGATGGACGGCGCTGGGTGCGTCCTCATTGCAGGTACGGGGTCAATATGCTTTGGTGTCAACAACGACGGTGTATCGGCGCGCTGCGGCGGTTACGGGCATATCCTTGACGATGCCGGCAGCGGCTACGCCATCGGGCGTGCTGCTCTGCGGAAGCTGTGCGCAGTGCTGACGGGCGGAGCGAGCCTAGCGCGCTGAGCCGAACCGTATTGGCGCGCTTCCCCTATGGAATCGGTGAGCTTGTAGAATACGTATACAGTAAGGCTGACAAAAGCAGACATTGCAGCGTTTGCGACGGCCGTAATAGAATGCGCGGAGTCCGGCGACAAGGCAAAGTCTCGGGATATCCTTCGCCGTGAAGCGCGGGAACTGAGTGAACTTGTGTATGCGCTGTCCCGGCGGCTTGGCATGGCAAAACCACGCACAGCGCTCCTCGGGGGGTGCTCACATCGGACAACGTATATATAGCAGCACGGTTCGTAGTGAGTTAGAAAGCTCTGCTGAGATCGTTTTTCCTGTGCACGATGCCCTTTGGGGCGCGGCGCAGATGGCGTATGAAAACCTGCAAGTGATGTTTGCTATACCTACCACCAGGAACGTAATTGCCGCTCATGCCAGCAGATGTGTTCTATTTGGATACTCTCCTTATAGAGGCAGGTGAGATTGACAGTACCGTGCTTCGCGTTATCGTTATGTTTATAACCTAATCGTCGGCAATTGAGGTATATGATGTCGTTGAATGTATTCCGTCCTATGTCAGAGACCGCGGAAAAGCTCCTAAAGATCAAGGACGATATGGAAAGGTTTGCCCGCCAGAATGTCACGGGCTCTGTCAACAACTCCAATCTGTTGAGCTTCTCCAGCCCCGGCAACCTGCGATGTGGTTATGATGTTATCCGAGATGCATCGGACATGTCCGGAATCCATGTAGTGCATACGACGGGGCGTGAAAACATCTTGAAAGAGTTCCTTGCCGGCGGACGCGGCAGCAGGTATATCGGAGATTCGATCCCCCTTGTTGCGGCATATATGCAGCGAGACGTGGACACCTTTGCGCGCAGCGTTTCCATGAGCGGCTCGCTTGGCCGCATGCATTGATGCAGCATGTGCCTTCTTACACGCTTTGGGCAGGGGCGGCGTAAAAAGCAGCAAAAAGCGGGATGTCACCCCCACCAATACGGGCGGAGGAACATCCCGCTGTGCGGATCTCTGATCCGCATATTTTACATATTACAAAATATAGTTTTTGTCAAGTGCAAGCTTTATTCCGTTCCGGCTGCACGCTCATTTCGCGCACTGCTTTCCGGTATGGTCTATCATATACTCCCCCGTCAGGAGTATCTGTGAGATGGGCACGATCTTATACCCGTCGGCGATAAGAGCCTCTATTATTCCCGGCAGCGCCTCCGGCGTGTTTTCGGCGGCGTTATGGAAAAGAATTATGCTGCCTGGGCTGACGTTTTTCAGAACGCGCGTCTTTATCTCCTCTGCGGATATGCCCTTCCAGTCCAGACTGTCCACATTCCACTGCACGGGCGTCATTCCCATGCCGCGCACGGCACTGATGACATGGTCGTCATACTCGCCGTAGGGACAGCGGAACAGCGTCGGCGTGACGCCCGTCACGGCGGCTATCTTCTCGTTGCATTCCGTGATGTCGGAAACTATCTGGTCGCTGCTGAGCTGTGAAAAATGCGCGTGGCTGGTCGAGTGATTCATGACCTCGTTCCCGGCATCACTGAGCGCCTTTACGGATTCGGGGTATTTGTCCACCCAGTCGCCGATGACAAAAAAGGTCGTGTTTATGCCGTATTTATTCAGGATGTCTATCAGCGTCTGCAAAAACTCCATTATGCTCTCTCCTTCTTCCTTTTTCCTCAAACCCGGCTTCGCTGGGCTTTGCTCGGAGTTTGTGAGGTGAGTCGTGCTTGCTGGATACGGTGTTTCCAAACGCCAACCGTCTGTTTTCAAGCCCAATCCGTGGAGACGGGAGTGAAAAAGTGGGTGGATTCTGTTGCTGAATTTTGGCATTGCCGCTGCGTCAGCGAGCCGTCCGAAAAGGCTTTCACAAACAAATACCAGCTTTGGTGCAGAAAGCATGGTTACAACTTCAGTGAAGCGAAGGCGCATGCCATTTACGAAGAAGCCAGCGGGCACATTGGTGTCATGCCAAAGTCCGAAACGACGAGGCTGCTCGTGGAACAAGCTGTATTCCAACTCAGGGCAACTTCTGCGGCGCTTGCTGCTCTCAAGCAGGAAATGTAATCATTGGCTTCCACGCTGCCAGAATATCCCGTTGTCATGGATATGTTCGGCGTAGGTCCGTCTTTGGGACCGCAGCTCATAGCCGAAATTGGCGATGTACGACGGTTCTACTCCAAGAAAGCTCTCTTTGCCTTTGCAGGCATTGACGCTCCTCCGAACGACTCCGGTGATGTGACCGGCAGACACAAGAGAATGAGCAAAGTTGGCGCGTCGTCTCTGCGGCGAACGCTGTTCCTTGTCATGAGTGTCTATTTACGGCGTGCCCCACTGGATGAGCCGGTCTACCAGTTCATGGACAAGAAACGCGCCGAGGGCAAGCCCTACCGCGTCTACATGATGGCCTCTGCCAACAAGTTCCTGCGAATCTACTACGCCACTGTAAAGCTTATCTGGAGTCGCTGGAACTCACCGCCTGATCTCACCATAAAGCATTGGCTGGCCGCCATTTCATTTTTTTGAGCTGCGAAGCGGCTTGGTTTGGTGTGGCCTTTTTCGCTCACTTAAAACTTTTGATTTTTACTCTTTACAAAACTTGGTAGGTCTTTGATGTTCCATATTCCAATGGTTTCACAGAAGGCCGCAACAACAAAACAAAAAAAGTACTGAAGCGCGTTTGCTTTGTTGTAAGCTGCTTCTCCACCTTTATGAACAGGATACTTCATTGCGCTTCAGCTTCCTGATGTATGTACATATTTATTTGCCGGTAAGAATAATGGCTGCTTTGGGATAGCCCTTCCATGCAAGCCGTTGACCGCAATGTACACAGCAATTCTGAAACTCGCGTTCAAGAGGAAAGCCGCATTGCGGACATACGGGGAAGAATGACGGCTTCCCTGAAAGCATCAGGCATCTGATACCGGTGACCGGCATTGGCGTCACGAGCTTCAGGTCAGGGGGTGAGACCCTCAGCAATTCGTTTGGCGTACAGTCGAACCCAATACACAGATTCTCTAGGGTATATATTGACGCAGTAGCTTGTCCTCTGGCAATACTGCCGAAGTATCTTGAGCTGAGTCCGCAGCGCCTCTGAGGCTGCTTCATAGCTGAGCTTATATGCGTCACATAGGTTGGAGGATCGACGTGGATAAATTGTCTGAAAAACATCTTTTTCTCTCGCTTTCTGTCTAAGATGTCTTCAGATTAGAAGCACTATGCTGCTCTCTCAAGGAACTATAGTGCCTATTTTTTAGTTTTTATCTGCAGGATCATTCTCTGTTTTTCTGCTTGTTATGCTGAACTGCTCAAATTCAATTATTCTTCCGTGAGCTTGCTGAGAAGCTTTTTTTCCTTCTCCTTCTGAAGCTGGGCTATCTTTTTCCCTGCCGAGGGGGTACATGAAGCGCAGGATGACAAAATGAGGAAGTACAGCACCGCAGGATGAGCACGGAATCGGTGAACATCATGTCCAGCGTACCGCCGGCGATATTCGCGGTGTTGAGGACGTTGTCCGTGTAGCCGATGCGCAGAAGCGCCATGTTCACAAGTATGGCCGCGATGGTCTGGCGAGCTTGCGCATAAAGGTGAAGAAGGCATAGCTCGTTGCCTCGTCATGCAGGCCGTAGCTGACCTCGTTATAGTCAATGGCGTCTGCCGCAATGGCCCAGACGAGCAGGAAGATGAACGCGTTGCCGACGCCCGACAGCAGACACACCGCAAGGAACATCCACACGTTCGTTCCGCCCACGAGGTACAGCGCGAGATTGCACACGCCCGCCATGAGCATCCCATAGGCGCAGACCTCGCGCCGTCCGAAGCGCGCGCCGAGCTTGCCGGCGAACAGCATGATGACCGCGACGGGCAGATACTGGCACACCGTCGGCATCATGGACAGGCCGGGGGCGTTGAAGTAGTAATTGAAGAGATAGGTGTTGTAGCTTTGGCTGAACATCTGCGCGGCGAGGAACAGCATACCCACAAGGCACACCGCCATATACGGGCGGCTGTGCAGCAGGATCTTTATTACCTTCCACGTCTGCTCCTTCTCCTTGGGCGCGGGCTTCGTGGGCACGCGCTCAGTCGTCCAGCGGTAGCACAGCAGGTACGCCGCCACGGACAGCGCCGCAATGACGGCCGCGCCCGTGAGTATCTTGCCATAGGACATCACGGAGGTGCCGTTTTCATTCTTGACGTAGCAGAAGCTGATGAGCAGCATTGCGGGCATTGCGCCGAATGTGGAGCCTATCGAGCGGAACACCGACAGGGATGAGCGCTCACGGTCGTCGGAGGTGATGACCTGCGCAAGCGAACCGTATGGATGTTTATGCCGGTATAGAGCATACCGAAGAGGATATACGTCACATAAGCATATGCGAGGTAGCCGCCCTCGCTGAGGCCGGGGATCTTCACGAACATCAGCACCGCCGACAGCGCGACAGGCACCGCCAGAGTCTTGAGCCAGCGGCGGTGCGCCCGTCCGGCGCAGGCGGGATGCGATCGATTATCCGCCCCCCAGAGGGGGGCATTTATCGCGTCCCACACGCGCGCGATGATGAACATGACCATGATGCTCACAACGCCGATACCGAGAACGTCCGTGTAGTATTTTTGCAGCACGCTCTGCACTAGCCCGAACACCAGCAGCGACGCAAGGTCGCCCATGGCGTAGCCGATCTTATCGCGCGTGTCGATCCCGCTCGTGCGGGAAATATAGCTTGTCTCCATATCGTCTCTCCTTTATAATTTTATTGTACCGGCCGCTTCTCTCGCGGCATTGAACACATCTGCAAATTCGCTGTTCCTGCGCCAGAACACAGGCGGGCGGCCCAGCGGCGCGGCAACGGTATATTCATCCCCTCCGGCATACTCCGCGCCTGTCCAGAAGTGCACCCACTCCCCCGCCGGCAGATATACGCGCCGTGAGCGCGCGCCCTTTTCTATCACCGGCGCGACGAACATGTCGCCGCCGAAGAAATACGCATATTCATCGCGGCTTGCCGCGTAGCCCCGCCGCCCAGAAATCCGGGCGTATCGCGGGGATGCCGCGCGACGCGTCACCGGCGCATTTTTCGATATACGGCTTCAGCGCCGCGTGCACGCGCGTGAGGGCCACCGTATGCGGCAGCACACCGGGCGCGTCAACTGGCTGTTCGCCCACGGGCGAATGGACTCATGACTGCGCATCATGAGGGAGAACGCCCCGGCCTCGAGCCATCTGGTGAAAAGCTCATCGTCGCGGCGGAGCTTGCCGAACGAGAAGAAGCCGCCGATATCCCAGTGCACCATCGTCACGCCGGAAAAAGCCGAGGGAGAAGCAGGCCGGCATGATGCATGGCATACCGTAATCGCGCGTATAGTCCGTGTGCTGATCCCCCGTTCCAGAGTATAGGGGCGTACTGCTGTATGCCGAGATAACCGGAGCGCGTGAAGAACATGACGTCCTCATCGCCGTACTCCTCTATCGCCTCGCGGTTGAGCTTGGCCCACATGACGGGCCACCTGTTGTGGAGCTGCGCGGGGTCGCCGTCGTGCAGGACGCAGTCCACCGGCAGATACTGCCGAAGTCCGCCATCCAGCCAGAGACGCCGAGCGCAAGCATGTTCTGCTTTATGAGCACATCCTTTGTGAAGCGCACGGCTTCCGGATTTGTAAGGTCAAGCATACCCGCGTCAAAGGTGGTGGATTTGATATGATATATACTGCCGTCACGGCGGCGGATGAGATAGCCCGCAGCGGCGCACTGTTCATAAAGGCGGCTGCCCTTGACGAGATAGGGGTTTATGTACGCCAGAAAGCGCACGCCGCGCGCACGAAGCTTTTCTATCGCGCCGCGCAGTCCGGGATAAAGAGTTTCGTCCGCCTCCCAGTTCCACCAGACCTGCTTGCCCATGACGGTGCGGTTCTCGCCTGACCAGTCCTGACTCCACACGCCGCATATCTTCGCGCCCGCGTCGAGCATGGCAAAGGTCTTGTCCAGCACTGTCTGCGTGCCGCCCTGCACGCCGAGGATCATTCCGTCCATGCACCATCCGGGGATATACTGCCTGTTCGGCACATTCGCCGCGGCATGGCCCGCAAGCTCCTCATAGCTGCTGCCGGTCTGTATCTTCAATGCCCGCGGACAGGCGTCGAACGCGAAAACATACGCCCTTTCGCCGAAAACGGCGCGCCCGTCGCTGTCAGCGTCGAACGCGATGAAGCGCCCGCCGTCCGTCACGAACACCGGCATCGGCGCATAGCTGCCTATCTCCGCGTGTGACTTCTCGCGGTAAAGCGGCGCGGGCAGAAGCGCCTTTTCAACGATGGTCGAGGCCTTGATATGCTCCGACACAAAATTGACCACAGTTTCACCGCGCAGGTTCACCTTTGCGGTACTGCTCACCGCCGCCGAAAACGGCCTCACCCCTGACTGCGGGCAGGCTGAACTCATAGCCCCACCCCGCCTCGCCGGAAAGGCGAAGCTCCGCGCCGCCGGGAAGCGGCGAATATTCCACGCGCAGCGTATGCCCCGCGGCGCTGAATGTGACGCTGCCGCCGCTTTGCTCAATATCCGTGAGCGGAATACGCTCCGCCTCGCACCGTCACCTTGACCGTGCCGCGCGAGGACTTATAGTCCTTCTCCCTGACGGACGGCGACGGCAATGGCGCATCCTGCGTATGCCGCACGAGCTCACGCCTCGTCGAGGCACAGCGCCCAGCCGCCGTTCATGCAAGTTTCAAGCATGACTGTTCCCTCCCTTTATTAGTTGGCCGAGTAAGTATCTGGTTATATATTACGGTCTTGCGCGGACGTTGTCAATAATGAATCATTGACTTTTTAACAGCGTGAATTAAACTGTTTTCAGAAAGGACGTGCTGATTATGGAGAAATCGCGTATCGGAAGCGCCGTATCGCGCCTTATAGACATGATACTTGCGGGCCTGTACTGGCTAATTTGTTCATTGCCCATAATAACGCTGGGCGCGGCAAGCACGGCGCTGTACTACTCCGTGGTCAAGTGCGTGCGGCATGAGCGCGGGCGGCGGCTGACAGGCGTTTTTCTTCTCCGCCTTCCGGCGTGAGCTTCGCCAGAGCACGCTTACATGGCTCATCTACATCGCCTACACCGTATTAGTCGCGCTGGACGCTTACGCCATCGGCGCGGCCGGACTCGGCGGCGGCGTTCTGGGCATTCTGCGGTGGGTATTCTTCCTTCCCGCGCTGCTGAGTCTGCCGTGGATGTTCGCGTATATCTCGCGGTTTTCAAACAGCGTCGGGGGCAGCTTCAAATTCGTTGCGGGCTGACGCTGCGGCACATCGGGCGGTCTGCGGCGCTGGCAGCCGTGCTTATCGCGGCGGGTGTTATAGTCTACCTCACGCCGCTGCTTCTGCCGCTTCTGCCGGGCGCGGTGTGCATGCTGATGAGCCTTGTTATCGAGCCGGTGTTCCGCGAGTACACGGCGGAGCAGGACAGCGAGAGCGGCGACGCATGGTACAACGAGTGATATGTGTTACATACAAAATATATAAACCATAAACGGAGGACTGGCTCTATGACAGTGAAAAACATTGAGTGCACAGCGGCCGTGCCCGCGCTTCGGCTGGCGATCGGCGGGAAGGACCTTCTGCTGCACACGCCGGAGTGCCCCGCGGTATTCGCCGGGCGCGGCAAGGAGCATCAGCATGTACCGCGGCAATTTCGACGTGAACGACCGCGTGTCGGAGCGCTTCGCACTGCGCCTCACGGCGGCGGAGGGCGGCGCGCTAACCTTCACGCACCCGGACATGGACGGCGTGCTGACCGTGCGCATCACGCGCGAGGACGGCTTCTGCGTCTGCGCGGGGAGTGCGGCGATAAAAGCATCAACCGCATCTGGCTGCGTCTGCGTGCGGATGAGGGCGAACACGTCACCGGCGGCGGCGAGCAGTTTTCCGCGCTGGATATGCGCGGGCGGCTCTTCCCCGATATGGACGCGCGAGCAGGGCGTCGGCAGGAACAAGCTGACCGAGACGACGCGCCTTGCCGACGCGAACGACGGCGGGGGCGGAGATTACCACACCACTTTCTTCCCCAGCCGACCTTCGTCTCCTCCTCCGCATGTTGGGCACATCTCGAAAACTATGAGTATTCCGAGCTGGACTTCCGCGCGGCGGACTTTCACGAATAGGGTCTGTGGGCGGGCGCGTTCTCGCTCGTCCTCTGCGCCGCCGGCAGCTACAGGGAGCTTCTGTGCGCGCTATCCGCGCTCCTCGGCCGCCAGCCGGTGCTGCCCGATTGGGCGCTGCGCGGAATATGGCTGGGCGTGCAGGGCGGCACACAGCGCGCCACGGAGCTTCTCGACCGCTGCCGCAAGGGCGGAATGGACGTATCAGCCGTGTGGATACAGGACTGGGAGGGGGGCGGCGCATAACCTCCTTCGGCAAGCGGCTGCAATGGGACTGGCGCTGGGATGAAAGATCCTATCACGGACTTGACAAGGTCATTGCCGCCGACCCCGGCACGCGCTGGATGGGCTACATCAACCCGTATCTTGTCGAGGGCGGCGTGCTGTTCAATGAGGCGCGCAGCAAGGGCTATTTCGTGAAGAGGCCGGACGGCGGGGATTATCTCTTTGACTTCGGCGAATATGACTGCGGCGTGGTGGATCTGACGCTGCCCGCGGCGTTTGAATGGTACAAAAATGTGATAAAAACCAACCTTATCGGGCTGGGCTTCCGCGGGTGGATGGCGGATTTCGGCGAATACCTCCCCGCCGACTGTGTCTGCCACGGCGGAAGCGGGATGGAGATGCACAACAAGTGGCCGCTGCTGTGGGCAAAGTGCAACCGCGAGGCCGTGGAGGAAAGCGGGCTTCTGGGCGAGTGCGTGTTCTTCATGCGCGCCGGTGCCGCGGGCTGTCAGGGGTATTCAACGCTCCTGTGGGCGGGCGACCAGTGCGTTGACTGGTCGGCGGACGACGGTCTGCCGTCTGTGATAATCTCCGCGCTGACGGCGGGGATGAGCGGCTTCGGCCTGCACACCCTGCGACGCGGGCGGGTACACGACGCTGTACGGCCTGCACCGCGACGGGAGCTTCTGCTGCGCTGGCTGGAATTACCTGCTTCACACCCGTCATGCGCACGCACGAGGGCAACCGTCCGACAACAATGTTCAACTTTATTCAAGCCGTGAAATAATTACGCGCGCTGCGCGCCTGTCGCACATCCACACGGCGCTGCTGCCGTATATCAAGCACTGCATGAAGCAGAATTCCGAGTGCGGCCTGCCCGTCATGCGCCCGCTGTGTTTCTTGATGCGCCGCATGAAGAGCGCGCCTATGACCGCGAGGCGTACAGCTACATGCTGGGCGACGAGGTGCTTGTCGCGCCCATCGTCGTGCCGGGCACGGATGAGCGGCGCGTGTGGCTGCCCGAGGGCGAGTGGGTGCACCTGTGGACGGGAGAGCGCTTCTCCGGCGGAGAGGCGTGCGTTCCCCGCGCCCGTTGGGAGAGCCGCCCGTATATTTACTGCAGCGGGCGCTTTTCCGAACTCTTCGAGAGCATTTCCGCAAACCGTGTTTGATATTTCTCTCTCCTCATGCCGCGTCTGCCCCGCACGCGGACAGGCGCGGCGTATTGTGCAAAAACGCAAAGATACCGTTAATTGTCCTAATGTTTTGCCATGATATGGTTGTGTGTGAGTGCCAAATGGGCGAACTGCACAAAAACGCCGCGCAAAAAATCTACACTTGCGACAGTTATAGATGCTTTACAAATCGCGCGGCGGCCATTATAATAATACCAGTGCCAGTACATGGCTTTTTTTGTGGCAAGTTAATTAACGCTGTTAATTAAAATTAAATCAAATGACAAAAGGAGACACGAAATGAAAAAAGCGCAGAGACTGTTAGTCCTCATCCTCGCACTTGCGATGATGCTTCTCTCTCGCCCGCCTGCGGCAGCAGCGCCGCCACGACGCAGCCCGCACAGAGCGACGCACAGACCGAGGCCCCCCGCCGAAGCCTCCCCGCGGGCGAGATAGTCATCAACTTCCCCTGCATCTGGGTCGGCACCGACTCCAAGGCCGCCTACCTTGCACAGATGGTTGAGGACTTCAACGCCGAGAACGCCGGTTCCATCAAGGTCGTCATCGAAGAGCAGACCGACTATCAGGCATACCGAGACAAGATCCGCACCACCATCACCACCGGCTCCGCGCCCGACATCTGCATCCTCGACACCACCTTCGACATTCAGGCGTATCAGGAATCCGGCAAGTTCATGGATCTGACCTCCTACCTCGCCGACGGCTGGGGTGAAAAACTTCACTGACGGCTGCTTCGACGCGTGGAGCGTTGACGGCAAGACCTACATTCTCCCCCCTTTGAGAGCGCCATCTTCCCCATCGTCTACAACAAGGACATCCTCGCCGCTGCCGGCTGGGAGACCTTCCCACCACCTATGACGAAATGTTCCAGATGTTTGCCGACATCAAGGCTGCCGGTTACAACGCCGTCGGTCAGATGTCGGGCGACAACGCCTGGACCTCCATGCTGTGGTACTCCCTCATCGTTGAGGCCATCGGCGGCAAGGACGTCTATGCCAACGGCCTGAGCGACCCGCGTTCGTCGAGGCGGCAGGCGTGCTCAAGCAGATGTATGACTACACGTTCGACGGCGCTGTCTCCGCGACGGCCTCCCGACGTCAACGGTCACTTCCTCAGCCGCGACACCGCCCTTTACCTCAACGGCCCGTGGTGGATCGCCAACTTCTACAAGGAAGAGAACGGCGGCCTGAACGAGGTCTGCGACGTTGCCACCAACCCCGTGTATGACGGCGGCAAGGGCGATGCGGCCGGTCTCGTGACCACCGTGCAGGGCTTCCTCGCCTGCGCAAAGCAGGATGACCCCGCAAAGGAAGCCGCAGTTGTGAAGTTCCTGCAGTACATCTCCGAGCCTGAGCGCGTGTCCGAGTGGGCGCTGTCCTCCGGCGCGATGTTCTTCGTCAAGTACACCCCGTCTCCCGAGACCAACGAGATCTCCCAGAAGTTCACCGAGATAGCCAACAACGCCAGCTACACCATCCTGCACGTCAACGGCGCTTTCCCGACGGCGTTCTCCACGGAGTTCCCGGCGGCTGTCTCTTCCCTCGTTCTCGGTCAGGTCGATGAGCAGGGCTTCGTCGATATGCTACAGACCGCTATCGACAACGCAGCGTAACATCATCTGATACTTATTGATACTTAAGTAAAAATCACCCGCCGCCGGGCAGGCATTTCCGGCTTGCCCGGCGGTCTTGATTTATCAAAGCAGTCCGGCACACTGACTGCTTTGATAAGTCAAGGAGGTGACGCGATGAAACCAACCAAAACCGACCGGCGCGCGCTGGCGGCGTTTATGGCGCCGGCGTTGGTCATGATGCTCGTTTTCTTCGTGATACCAGTGCTGTACGTTATTGCCGTCAGCGTCCTTAAATGGAACGGTATCTCCGCGCCGAGCTTCAACGGGATGAAAAACTTCGCCCTGCTGTTCAAGGACAAGGCTTTCATCCGCTCTATCGTCAGCAACGTCATATGGGCGTTCACCGCGGCATGCATTCGGTGCCGCTGGCGATGCTCATGGCGATCATACTCTCGCGCAAGCCGCGCGGCTGGAATTCTTCCGCACGGTGTACTTCTTTCCGCAGGTCATATCCGGTATCGCGCTGGCAATGCTGTGGCGCGGCATTTACAATGCCGACTACGGTCTGCTGAACGGGCTGCTGAAGGCCATCGGGCTGGGCATCTCGCCTGCGACTGGCTGGGCGGACTGAAAACGGCGTTCCCCGCCGTGCTAATCTACTGGTGTTCTATGTAGGGTATTACATGGTCATAATGATGGCGGACATCACCACCATCGACCAGAGCTATTACGAGGCGGCGACCATCGACGGCGCGTCCGACTTCCAGCAGGCGATATACATCACCATTCCGCTCATCAAGAAGACCTCTCTGCTCACCTGCGTCACGCTTGCGAGCATTATGGGGCTGCGTCAGGTTTGAGCAGGTGTATATGCTCACCAACGGTCAGCCCGCGAACACGACCTCGACGATGGTGCTGTATCTGTATAAAAAAGATGCAGGACGCGAACTATGGCCTTTCCAGTGCCACGGCTGTCATCCTCATCGTCGTCGGCATACTGTTCATCATCTGCATCCGCAAGCTCTTTGAAGGGCGCAGCGAGACCATACCGGCAAAGCCAAGGAGGAAACAGTGATGGAAAACAAGGCCACCCTCCATATGACTCCGTGGCAGAGCGTGAAGCACGGACTGCTGATATTCTTCCGCTGGTTCCTTATCATATTCTTTGCCGCGTATACGCTTTTCCCGCTGCTGTGGCTGGTCATATCCTCGTTCAAGACCAACTATGAGCTTCTGACGGATCCGTTCTCTCTCCCCCGTGTGGCAGATTGGCAACTATATAAACGCGCTGGCTGTCGCAGGGCTTGGGCGGATGCTGATAAACTCCGTTGTCGTCGGCCTCGGCGCAACGGCGCTGAACGTCATTATCGCCAGTATGAGCGCCTACTGCATTTCCCGCTTCCGCTTCAAGGGGCGCGAGAAGTTCTACGGGCTGTTCCCGGCAGGTATACTCATCCCCCTGAACGCCCTCATGGTGCCGTACTTTGTCATCATAAATAAGCTCGGGCTTTATGACACCTACGGCGGCATGATACTTCTCACCGCCATCGGCATCCCCATGTCCACCTTCCTCATCCGCGGGCTGATGGACTCCATCCCGATGGAGCTTGAGGGAGGCGGCTTATATCGACGGCTGCGGCTTCTTCGCCCGCTTCTGGCATATCATACTCCCCCTCTCCCGCACGGGCATCGTCACCGCCGCCACGTTCGAGTTTCTGACCTGCTGGAACGAGTTTGTGTTCGCAAACCTCATCGTCTCGTCCAAAGCTGCGCACGATCCAGGTCGGCATACGCTACTTTACCAATCAGTTCTCGACCGACTACGTCTCCATGTACGCGGCGATCGTCATTTCGATAATCCCTCTATCCTTGGCTACGTTCTCTTCCAGGAGCAGATAATAAGCGGAATGACCAGCGGCGCGGTAAAGGGGTAAAGGGAAATAGCTATAAAACTCTTTAAGCATTGTGTTTGATATCTGCCATTGTATGCAAAAAGGTTGATTTTATAAACCGGGATTATTTTCATGAGAATCCGGATGAAGTGACCGACTGAGTGTAAACCGCCGCACTGATATGATCCCCATAGAGTAGACACAGGAAAAAAACAAAAGCCGTGTTTACTGTATGGGGGGTAATTTTATGCACAAACAAAAGTTTCCAGCAGAAATCAAGATAAGAATAGTAGAGAGCATATTGGAAGGACAAACAACGCAGGGAAAAGCCGCCGACTTGCTGGGTGCAAATAAAGCGACGATCCAGGGCTGGATTCATATTTATCAGACATTCGGGCAGACAGGTTTCGCGGCGAGAAAAAAGCTCAAATTTTTACAGAGAAAGAAAAGAAAAGCCGCGGTCGAGGAATACCTGCAAGGAAAAGGAAGTCTTGCGGATGTCAGCAGAAAACATAGAATCCGAACAAAAAGCACTTTACTAAAATGGGTGGAGCAGTATAATCATCATATAGAGTTTCGAGAGCCGGGTACACACGGCGAATACAGGAGGGAGTGAAGTCTATATGAGAAAAGGCAGGGCTACCACACAAAAGGAACGGATTGAAATGGTCAGCTATTGCATAGAGCATGGGATGGATTATGCTCTGGTGGTAGAGAAGTATGGTGTAAGTTACAATCAGATCTATTCATGGGTAAAAAGTTCAGGGGAATCAGGCGTACAGGGGCTGGAAGACAGGCGCGGGAAGAAACGGCTTGTTTCGGAAATGAGCGAAGTTGAGCAGCTTCGTGCAGAGAAACAGGATATTGAAAAAAAGCAGGCCGAAAGGCTGGAATTGGAGAACATCATCTTAAAAAACGCAGGGAGTTGGAAAGGGGGGCGGTTTTGAGCGGAGTGCATCAGGAGCTGGAATACAGAACGATCAGGAAATCTCCGCAAGAGGCTATTCAGTAAAGGAGATTTGTGAGATTCTTGGTGTCAGCCGTTCTGGGTATTACAAGTGGACAAACCGAAAGAGAAGCAATCGAGGAGTGCGAAAACGAACAGCTTCTGCGGAAATTAATGGGTATTTATCACGCCCACAACGGAACATATGGGTACCGCCGCTTAACGGACGAATTTAACTGCAGCCATGGCACGAATTACAATGTCAAGCGGATTCACCGTCTTACAAAAGCGGCTGGGCTGCAGGCTGTTATTCGCCGCACAAAGCCGAATTACAGGAAATCCACGCCAGAGGTCGCGGCAGAGAATGTTCTCGGTCGTGATTTTACCACGCACAGGCCGAATGAGAAGTGGCTGAGTGATGTGACGGAAATGAAGTATGGCAACGGTCAGCGGCTTTACCTGAGTGCGATCATGGATCTGAACGGGCGGGATATTGTTTCCTATGTGATTCGGCACAAGAACAACAATTCTCTTGTCTTTGATACCTTTGACCAGGCGACAGCGAAGTACCCGGATGCGCATCCGATCTTTCACAGTGACCGTGGATTCCAATATACAAATCGCCTGTTCAGGGCAAAACTGGACGCGGCCGGTATGACCCAGAGCATGTCACGAGTAGGCCGCTGCATTGACAACGGACCCATGGAGGGTTTTTGGGGAATCTTAAAGTGCGAGATGTATCATCTTAATCGCTTTGAAACTTATGGTCAGCTCAAAAGCGGCTATTGAGAAGTTTATTTATTACAACCACCAGCGGCGCCAGCGCAAATTGAACTGCATGTCGATAAGGTATAATAAGTTGCGCAAATTTAGATAGCAAAAAGAGAGACATAGTTTGCAGACTCTGGTAGAATGAAGTCACCACACAGCATTCTGAAAGGAGAAAGCAAACTATGTCCGAGAAGATTGTACAGCTAAATGAGGAAGTAATCAAGGGGCAACTGAAAGAATTGGTTCGCGGCAGCGTGGAAGAAACGCTGAATGAACTGCTGGAGCAGGAGGCCGAGCAGTTGACTCAGGCTGCCCGCTATGAGCGCAGCGAGGCCCGTCGGGGCTACCGCAGCGGCCACTACGACCGGAATCTCACCACCACCTCCGGAAACGTCACACTTCATGTACCACGCCTTAAAGGTGTTCCCTTTGAGACAGCCATCATTGAGCGGTATCGCCGCCGGGAGAGCAGTGTAGAGGAAGCTCTCATTGAGATGTACCTTGCCGGTGTATCTGTGCGTCGTGTGGAGGACATCACCGAAGCTCTGTGGGGCGTAGCAAGGTGTCTCCCTCCACCATCAGTGAGCTAAACAAGAAAGCGTATGTCCACATCGAGGATTGGCGGAACCGTCCTCTGCAAGGTGGACGTTATCCGTATGTCTATGTGGATGGGATCTACCTGCGTCGCAACTGGGGCGGAGAGTATGAAAATGTAGCTATTCTGGTAGCGATTGCAGTAAATGAGGACGGATACCGTGAGGTCCTAGGTGCTGCAGAGGGCATGAAAGAGGACAAGGCCAGCTGGATCAGCTTTTTCCAGTGGCTCAAGTGTCCGTGGCCTGGACGGCGTGAAACTCATTGCTGGAGATAAGTGCCTTGGTATGCTGGAAGCTGTGGGAGAAGTATTTCCTGAAGCCAAATACCAACGCTGCACCGTCCACTTTTACCGTAATGTGTTCTCTGTCATTCCTCGCTCCAAGGTGAAGCTGGTAGCCAAGATGCTCAAGGCGATCCACGCTCAGGAGAGCAAGAAAGCTGCCCGTGAAAAGGCTAAAGCTGTTGTCGCTGAGCTGAACGCCATGAAGTTGAAAGAGGCTGCTAAAAAGGTGGAGGATGGTATTGAGGAAACGCTGACCTACTGCGACTTCCCCTCTGAGCATTGGACGCGCATCCGCACCAACAATGTGATCGAGCGACTGAACCGGGAAATCCGCCGCAGGACAAGGGTGGTCGGCTGCTTTCCGGACGGGAATTCAGCTTTGATGCTGGTCTGCGCCCGGCTGCGTCATGTGGCGGGCACCCAGTGGGGCAGCAAAAAATACATGAACATGAAGCACTTGGAGGCGGTCATGGACGACGTCTCTATTGCCGGCTGACCTCATTCGACCGGAGTCTGCAATTAAATTTGCGCATAACTCTTGACACTACCGAAATGGGGTGTTATTCATATGGACGGGCTGTTTTACGCGCTTATGCGCTTAAGAACATCGGGAGGAGCGGAATGCTCCTCCCGATGTAGGTTTACTATGTGTGCTGTATTTAGTTCTCTTTGCGTCAGCCCAATTTGAGCTTGACGTTTGCCGTCTTGTTGCTACCGTCCATTGCTTTGACCGTTATCGTGACAACGGCGTTCAACTTTATTACTGCGCCCGGTACTATGCTTACGCTATATTCCCGCTTGGGTCTATCGACGCAGCGACGTCCTTATTGCTGCTCGTCACCGTCCAGCCCTTATAGCTCCGCGCCGGGGAGTTCTCCACACGCAGCGCCAGCTCATCCAGATTGGTCATGCTGCCTGCCAGTGTCTTGCCCGTCACAATTCACTGCCGAGGAATATGTTTACCTTCGTCACTATCGGGTAAATCACGACGTCCATGCTCGCCGTCGCGCCGCCGCCGTCTGCCGCCGTTGCCGTCACCGTCACATACTTCGGCGCTGTCACGGCCTTCGCCTTCAGCACCCCGGATGCGTTCAGCGTCGCGCAGTCTGTGTCGCCAGACAGGCTCCATATGACCTTCTTGTTCGTGGCATACTGATCGCACACCGCCTTGTACGTCACGCTCTTCCCGCCGCCGACTATGTCCGCGCCCGCTATCGTCAGCGTATCCATTTTCCGCGTGAACGTCAGCTTTATGCTCGCGCTCTTTGCGGCTGCCGTCTGCTGCCGTTGCCGTGAAGGTAACTGTTCCCCGTCTTGGGAAGGCCGGTCTTTGCATCTCTGCATACCGTCACCGTGCCGTCCGCGTCTATCGAGGCGATGTTCGCACTGCTGCTCTTCCACGTCACGTCCTGCATCGCTTCCACAGGATAGCTCCGCACGCTGAGCTGTACGCTGTCTCTCTCTCGCCCACGTCTATCACTGACGGCGCATCGGCGTACACCTTCATGTTGTTCACAGCCGGGCTTATCGTCACCGTTATCTCGTCTCACTGCCGGGTCGTCATTCGAGACGACGCTCACAACGACTCTGTGCGTATACGTCACCTTTGCCGCCGTAAGAACGCCGCTGGAGTTTATGCCGGCATAGCTTGCATACTCCGGCGCAATGCTCCACGTGACCTTGCTGTTCGTCGGCTTTGCCGGGGTGAGCTGCGCCGTCAGCTTAAGCTTTCCGCCGCCGCATACCGTCTGGTCGCCGCCAACTATGCTTATGCTCTGCGCGCGGCTGACTACCGTAAGCTTGAATGTGGCCTTTGTCTTTTTATCTGCCGTTGCGGCAGTGAACGTCACAGTGCCCGCCTTCTTGAGCGTCACCGTGCCATTTGCATCGACCTCCGCTATCGCCTTGCTGCTGCTCGTCCATGTAACAGCCTCATCCGCGGGCTGTACCTCCGCGCTCAGGCTGACAGCGTCCGTCAGATCTGATTCACCGTCCGCATAAGGCCGGTCACGACCTCGCCGTTCATCAGCACGTCCACACGCTTCGCAATATTCGGCGTGACCGTGATGAGGCACGAGGTGCTCGCCCCTGTCGCCTTCACCGTTGCGATGACCTGTATATCCACCAGCACTGCCGCAGGCTGTACCTTCAGGCTGCCGCTGGCGTTTATGCTTGCATACGGCGCGGAGGCCGCGCTGACGCTCCATACGACTGCCTTATCTGTAAGAGTTCTATCCGTCTGCACATTGGTCTTGAGCGTCACGCTTTTACCGCCGGAGATGACATCCGGGGCATTCAATATCTCTATGCTGTTGGCATATTTGACGAACTTGAGCGTCACGCGCGCGGTCTTGTTGCTGCCGTCCGTGGCCTTTGCCGTCAAAGTAACACTGCCAGTCTTACCCTTGAAGCCGTACACATTGACGCTGCCGCCGCTGACGTCATACTCCGCGTACACGTTCTTCGTGTCGCTCACGGTCCACTGGATGTTCTTCTTCGCGTCTGCCGGGAAGGTCACAGCCTCCACCGTCAGTGCGTCCGCTGTACCGTTGAGGTCCACATTATACGCCGTGCCGCTGAGGGGCTTCGCCGTTCACCTTAAGGGCCACGGCATTCACCTTCGGCACTATCCAGACATAGGCGCTGGTCTCACTCGCGCCGTCCTTTGCACGGGCGACGACCTCTATCTCCACAGGGTAAGTTACTGCCTTTGCCGTCAGCTTGCCTGCGGCTGTGACCGTGGCATAGGGCGCGTACTCATCAGGGATGCTCCATATGACGGAGTTCGCCTTCGGGCTGCCCAGCACCTGCGCCTTGAGCTGTATGCTCTGCCCGCTGACGAGGGCGTCATCAGGAATGACCTGTGACGGCGCCGAAGCCATGCCGGTGATCTCCACGCCCGTGGACACGCGCGTGGTAGTGAGCTTCACGGCCGCTTTCTTGCGGCTGACGGTATCCGTTGCTGTGAGAGTCACAGTGCCGAGCTTGGCATTCGGGTCAAGGCTGACGTACAGCGCACCGTCGCCATTATCCGTATACGTGCCGAACGCACCCTTGGTATCGCTCGAAGTCCAGACTATATTTCCTTCTGCACCCGCGGGCAATACCGAAGCGACAAGCGTCAGCTCCGTCTCTGCATTGAGGTTTATCTCCTTCGCCGTGACCGCGGCGCCGTTTTCATCCGTGACGGCAACGCCTGCTGCCGCGGGAACGACAGTGATAACATGCCATGCGTCCGCAACGGAGCCGTCGGCTGCGGAGGCGATGACGGTGACGTCGTGCGCCTCGGTGACGTTCTTCGCCGTCACGGTCACGGTATTATTCTTCCCGGACTTGACGGAGGCGTACTCCTCATCCCCGGCGGCAAGGCTCCAGACTATCCCCGTTCCCGTCAGGTTTTCCGGCACGAACGTCGCCGTGACCGTGCCGCTCTGCCCTGTGCGGAGCTTGTCTATGCCGGCAACGGAGAGCGATGCATCCACTATCTCAAGAGTGAAATCCGTATACACGCCGCTGCCGTCGCACGCCTCAGCGCGCACGACCATAGTGCCCGCGGTATTACCGGCCGTAAGGATGCCTGTTTCATAATCTATCGTGGCAAGGTCCTGCCCGGAGAGAACAGTAATATCCATCTCCGTGTTCCACACGTTGTCAGGATATGTTCTTATGTCATACTGCGCGCTGCAGCCAAGACCGATAACCGACGGGCCGACGATTTCGAGATGTTTTTGACATCCGATGCCTCGCAGCAGCGGCGCGCAGAAGCGCTTCATCATCCGACACGGCATAGAGAGTTATGGCATCTGTGCGCTGACGCCGGTGATATCCGTCCTGAAATCGCCGATTCCATACCAGCATACCAAAGAGCCGTTATCGCCGGAAGCATAGCTGCCGTTCAGTGCAAGCTTCCGCCGTATGCGGCAGCATAGAAGTTATTTAAAAACGATGCCGCCGGCATCGACAGTAACGGTGCTTTCATTATAGACGATTATTTGGCCATTATTTGTCAGCGTCACACCACTCGGAATAGTCAGGCGGCCGCCGTTTATGACATAAAGCGTGAAATTCTCCGGAATGACGAGGTCTGACGTCAGCGTGATGCCCGTGCTGAGCTCATACCATGTATCCCCCGTCGGCTATATGCGAATAGAGGTCATCCCTGAACACATCGTCAAAGCCGGGGCCGGTCAGCAAAGCATCGTCATACTTGTATACACTGCCGCCGTTATTTGTATATGTTCCCGACAGGTTTATCCGGCTTCCGCCGTAGGCCTCGATATAGCCGCTGTTTATAAAGGTTCCGGGTACGGTCACAACGCCGTTTCTGTAAACGGACATAGCGCCGCCGTTTGAGAACGTGCCCTGCACATCCATCTCCGCCGTCAATTCCGCGTCAGCAGAGCCATATACGACGACGGTGCCGCTGTTATGCACGGTCACGCCCGCCGGAACTGTCAGCGTTGTTGCGGAGCTTTCGCCCCTCATAGATATTCAGCTCCGCATCCTGCGGGATATACAGGTCGCTGCGAAGAGTGACGGAGGACGTCAGATACGCCTTGCCCTGCTGCGCAAGAGCAATGCGCATGTTCATCTCCGCGCCCGGAATAAGTGTATCGGGCGTCAGGACACCGGATGCACATGTGCCGCCGTTATAGCAGTATACATGCGTATCGTCAATTGCGCGGGCCGTGGCCGTCGTCTCTATCCGGCCAAGAGTTTCCGCCGTTATCAGGCCGTTGTTGCGCAGGGTTCCGGAGAGGATAAAGAGTGCTTGTCGCGGTGCCGCCGTCTACACCCAGAACGCATATCTGGCCGTAGTTTTTTCAACCGTGACGCCCTGGGGCACGGTTATGACCGACGGAACATCCTGCGCCATCGTGCCGACCAAAAGCAGCATTCCGTTCGGGATGACAAGATCCTGCGTGAGCGTGATATTGCCCGAAAGAACATAGCTGGATTCCCCGTTCGCAATGGCGTTGCGCAGCGCCTGCTCCGCCGATACGGCGGGCTCCACCAGAGTAAAGGTCCTGCTGGCGGAGAGATTGCTGCCGTCAAGCGCCTTTATAGTCAGCGTGACCGTACCGGCCCGCAGGGCGTAAAGGAAATCATGTTTTGCCAGCACCGCCTCGCCGGTTCCGTTTTGAAGCGTTATTTCATAATCAAAATTTTCAGGATCTGACACGCCTTCGGCATATATGAAGCATGCGCTGTTATCCCCGACCTCCAGCGTGTCGTCCTTATTTTTTCAGGGAAAACATCTATCTTCGTTGCATACCTGGACTTGACTGTCAGTGTGAGCGAGTCGGATATCGACTCGTTATCATTGGCCGTCGCAGTGATCTCGACCGTGCCGGGTGCGACCGCAGTTATCACGCCGTCGGCGTCAACGGTAGCAACGTTTGTATCGCTGCTTCGCCATGTGACGCTCTTGTTGGAGGCGTTCGCCGGGAGAACTTCAACTGTCGCGGTCAGGGGTTTCATTCCGGATAGAACTCCGTTTCCGGGCACGACACGCTGAGCGACTGTACGTTCACCACAGGCTCCACCACCTTCACCTTGAAGGAGGAAGCGGTTTTGCCCGATTTGTCATTCGCCGTCGCCGTTATTGTGGCCGTACCTGCATTGTTGGCTGTCACCTTGCCGCTGGAATCGACAGATGCAACGTATGTGTTGCTGCTCGTCCAGCTGACTGTTTTTATCAGTGGCGTTCGACGGCTCTATACGCAAGAGGGGTGTAAAGTCTTGCCGGGGAAAGCTCCACCTCGACCACGCCCAGCATGACGGACGTGACCAAGACCCGGCTGTTATAGCCGCATATGGTGCACACGCCGTTTCCGTCAAAGCTGTGCGTGCACGCCAATGTCGTGAACTCGCCGGAATATGTGCATGTTTCCCCGTTCACCGCCGTGGCCGTAATTATATAGTAGTACTTTGTGCCCGGCTGGAGCTTCGGCGTCTCCGTGCCGAAATCCACGGAAACCGGCAGGGGATTATATTTATTCAAAATGCTGGCAGAGATATTATTATCCTCATAGCCGATCTTGTTAATTGCATTTTTTGCCGTGCCATACTTCAGATTCCACGACTTGAGCTTATTGGACGAAGAATAGGATATCGTCGTTGCCAGCAGCAGCGTCTGCGACGTCTGCTTTGATATCGTTGGTACAGCAATCGACACCCGCGCAAGAGTCCAGTGTGCATAAAGCGTATGATCCGTGCGCGACGTCATCTTTGTGGATGCGGTTATTCTGACGCCACCGCTTTTTGCCGTGTACCAACCGTCAAAGTTATAGCCCGTGCGCGTCGGCGTCGGAAGCGTTCCGTAGGCGGAGTTGTAGCCGGTGACGTTTTTGCTCGTCTGGCTGCAGGTTCCGCCATTGGCGTCAAGGCTGACCTTAAACGTGTCCTTTACATTCACATCGCCGGAATATATAAAAGCTTCCGTTATCAAGCTGGTACCAAGTATTATTTACATACGGTTTACGATGAGCTTTGTGATAATGAAGCTGCTGTCGGTGGACGTCGTGTAACGACGGTGTTGCTGCAAGTCCACGGCAGGCGCCACAGCTTAAGGCTGGCGTCCTTGCGCGTGGCGACGGCAGAGTAATCCGACACCGCGGAGGCATAGTAGTTCATGTAATCGGCAACAGACATATCTGCCGTGGCCGCAGGTATCGTGGGCGTTCCGGGGGTATACTTGTTTAGATATTTTTGCTTTGCGCGTTCGATTTTAAATTGCTTATAATAACGCAAATCGTCATATTCATACAAGCGATACGTAATTAAATTTACGCTTGTAATGTCATTAGCTACGCCATTGTTGTCCCAGTATATATATACCCTTTTCATTTGCACTTATGAAAAAGAGCACATGTTTCCCTCCGCCTAGTGTTACCATGTCTCCACATTGCGCTTGTTTGAAAAAAGTTTGTAGGTTGCTATTATCCGTGGTCTCGCCAATACACTCTAATCCTTTGTTGTAATACAAATTTTTCTCCGAACACATACTTCAATCCGAGCACAACGAAGCCGTAACAAGTCCATGCCCCAGATCCGTAAGTAAAGTCTAGCAGGCCTTCCTCCTGTAACTTTGCAGACACATTTCGAGCATCACATTTATCACAGCCACTCCATGCATCATGGCCACAATACGTGCCAGTAGTGCTGAAAAACGCTTTTTCGTCTGTGACGCCGTTTATCCTGCTGTGCTCCACGAATATGTTATAATAATTCCGGAGCGCTTCTTCAATCGTATTTGCTTTTGGCACAGCGGTCAGCAACGCAATGCCATTCCCGACGGTGAGCTCTATCTCGCCCACGGCGCCGCTGTCGTCAGCGGCCTCCGCGCAGATTGTGACGACGCCCTCGGCGATGCCGGTGACAAGGCCGTTTTCGTCAACGGTGGCCGTCTCCTCATCGGAGCTTGTCCAGAGGACGGCCTTGTTTTCCGCATCCTCCGGCGTCACGGAGGCGGAAAGCTGAAGCGTTTCCCCTACATCCACACTGTTCACGTCGCCGGGCGACGTAACCGTTATGGTCTCAACGAGTACGCCATCCGTGCCCGCGGTATCAGCCGCGCGCTGTCTGAATGTGGACGCGGCACAGCCTGCCGCGCCGTCGTCAGCATAGACGGAGCACGCATACAGAGAAGCCGCGCCGATGTCGCCCTCTTCCACGGTCACGGTGAGGGCGGGGGAATTTGCCGTGGGGTTCTCCGCGGGGTCGATCTCCGCATATGTACCAAGCGCAGCGTCATAGCGCAGCCAGACATACGTCAGCACGCCGTCATACACCGGCGCGGGCGCAAGCGTGACCGTCTCCCCGGCGGCAGTGTCCACGATATACTGATATATAAGCGCCTCATCGCGGTAGTCCGCGCCGGAGAAGGTGATGAAGCCCGGCTCCTCCGGTTCCGGCTCAGCAGTCGGTTCGGGTTCCGCCGTCGGTTCAGGCTCCGTGGAGGGTTCCGGTTCCGTTGTCGGTTCAACGACGGGCGGTTCCGTTATTTCCGGCTCCTCCGGTGCGGAGGGTTCCTCCACTGGGGGAATATACGGCTCCTCCACCGGCTGTTCGCCCTGTTCCTCCACGGACGGCTCCGCGATCAGCTCCTGCCCGGCCTCCTCGGCCCACGCCGTGGGAACAAGGCTGATGAGCATCGCCGCACAAAGCAGCATTGACAGAAAGCGTTTCATTTCATGTCCTCCCAACACAAAGAATCACATACCCGTGGTATTATATATCAGAATATACCATGGCCATGGTGCAAATACAATAGTTTCCGCTGAAATTTTTGTCAAATTGTACTGCAAGTATACAAAAACGCCGCTCCGGGCAGACGTGGCGGCCAAAACAGCGAACCGCGCCCGGTTTTCCGGGCGCGGCTTAACATTATTGCTTTAATTTTGCATCCGACACGAGCAGCGTGACCTGATTGTCCGCCACCTCCGCGATGCCTGCGCCGATATCTATCTCGGACGCGCCGCCGTTTTCATAGGTGCAGCGCACCCTTCCGTCGGCCAGCGCGCACACCATGGCGGCGTGGTTTGCCAGCACGCCGATGGAGCCGAGCGTCGTCGGGAGATTGACATAGTCCACGTCGCGCTCAAACACGGTGCTGTCCTGCGTGACGATGCACAGATGGAGTCTAGTTTCCATTTACCGCTCCTCAAAACTGCCCGCGCTTTGCAATGACCTCGTCTATATCGCCGCAGAGGAGGAACGCCTGCTCAGGCAGGTCGTCCACTTCGCCGCCGAGTATGGCCTCAAAGCTTCTGATGGTGTCCTCGAGCTTGACGTATCTGCCCTCCATGCCGGTGAAGTTCTCCGCCACATGGAACGGCTGCGACAGGAAGCGCTGGATGCGGCGCGCGCGGTTGACCGTTGCACGGTCCTCCGGGCCAAGCTCATCCATGCCGAGCACCGCGATGATGTCCTGGAGCTGTCTGTACTTTTCAAGCACGGCCTGAACGGCGCGCGCCGTCTCATAGTGGCGCTTGCCAAGCACTGCCGGCTCAAGTATACGCGAGGTGGAATCCAGCGGATCGACCGCGGGATATATGCCCAGCTCGGATATTGAACGGGAAAGCACCGTTGTCGCGTCAAGGTGCGCGAAGGCCGTGGCGGGCGCGGGGTCGGTCAGGTCGTCGGCCGGGACGTATATGGCCTGAACGGACGTGACAGAGCCGTCCTTTGTGGAGGTGATACGCTCCTGCAGGGCGCCCATTTCCGTGGCCAGCGTCGGCTGATAGCCGACGGCGGAGGGCATACGGCCCAGCAACGCGGAGACCTCAGAACCGGCCTGCGTGAAGCGGAAGATATTGTCGATGAACAAAAGCACGTCCTGTCCGCTGCGGTCGCGGAAGTCCTCCGCGATGGTAAGCCGGACAGAGGAACACGCGCAGACGTGCGCCGGGCGGCTCGTTCATCTGGCCAAAAACGAGCGCGGTCTTGCTGATGACGCCGGACTCGTTCATCTCGTGCCAGAGGTCGTTGCCCTCGCGGGAGCGCTCACCCACGCCGGCGAAATACCGGAATAGCCGCCGTGCTCATACGCGACGTTGCGGATAAGCTCCATTATAAGCACGGTTTTGCCGACGCCGGCGCCGCCGAACAGCCCGATCTTGCCGCCCTTTTTGCATACGGGGGGCAAGCAAATCGACGACCTTGATGCCCGTCTCCAGCATTTCGGTTGCCGGGCGGATGTCGGTGAAGGCGGGCGCGTCGCGGTGGATGGGCAGGCGCTTATCGGTGTTGACAGCGCCCTTGCCGTCGATAGGCTCACCGACGACGTTGAACATGCGGCCCAGCGTCGCCTCGCCGACGGGCATGGTGATGGGCGCGCCGGTGTCAGTGGCCGGTTCGCCGCGGGAGATCACCGTCCGTAGGGCCAGCGCGATGCACCGCACAGCGCCGTCGCCTATCTGCTGGACGACCTCCAGCGTGACCTTACCGGCCTCGCTGTTTTATTTCTACTGCGTTATATAATTCCGGCAGCTCTCCTGCCGGGAACTGAACGTCAACCACAGGGCCGATGACCCTTTTGACGATACCGTTTACCATTGATTCTTTTTTCCTCCTTTTGGCTATGAGGCTGCTGCCGTTACTGCATCGCGCTGCCGCCCACGATCTCGGATATCTCGGTGGTGATGGCGGACTGTCTTGCATGGTTAAGCTCCAGAGTGAGCGTGGATATAAGCTCCAGTCAGTATTATCGGTCGCGGCGGTCATGGCCGTCATTCTGGCGGAATGCTCGCCCGCTTTGGCCTCAAGCAGCACAGAATATACGCTGTTGCTGATGTAAAGCTCCACAAGCGAGTTCAGCACGGACTCGGCGTCCGGCTCGAATATATTTCCCGGCCGCTCGCCCCCTTCTATTCGCGGGCACCGGCAGAAGCGTCGCCCTGCCGGGAGCTGCGAAAGGACGGAACGGAACTGCTGGTACACCAGCACTATCTCGTCCGCCTCATGCCGGAAGTATAGACGACTTGAGGCATCATCCTCCGTCAATTCACGGCGTCTCCCTGCGCGGTGGGCGTGTCACTTATACCGTCGAACACGCGCCTGACACTGACGATCTGAGGACGCAAAATGCTGTCCCTGCCCCAGCGGCCGACAAAATGACCGCCGCGTCGGGCGATCTGCTCGGCATAGTGCAGAAGGGAGGAATTATACACGCCGCACAGGCCCCTGTTGCCCACGAAGAGCACATAACAGCGCCGCTTTATCTCCTCCCGCGGCTTGAGGAAGGGATTGTCAGAGTCCGTCATGCTGCCCATGAGATCGAGAGGATGAAGCGGCTTTTATCGGAAAAGCTTTTGAGATTGCCGACGGCAAGCTGGGTGCGCCGCCGCTTTGCGGCCGCGACCATTTTCATGGACTGTGGTTATCTGCCGGGTGCTCTCGATGCTTTTTATCCTGTTGCGGATAGCACGCATGTTTGCCACATGCCCCACCTCCTTCTTGTTTTTGCCGCGGCGGGGGGCCTCCGGCCCTCACCGCGGATGTTTTTTCGCAAAAGCGCCGCGCTCTTTTTGTCCTCAATAACGGCGCGCAGCTTTTTTGAGTCCAAGGCTTCTAAGCTTCTTGCCGCTGAGTATCTCGCCGCGCAGCTCGGGATAAGGTGCTGTTGACATAGGGGATAAGCGCCTTTTCAAACGCCGCGATGTCCTTCACCTCTACGTCGTCGGCATAGCCCTCAGACGCGGCAAAGATGGAAAATGACCTGCTTTTGCGACCTCATCGGGGTTCTGCTCCTGCCGCGAAGCTCCGTCATTCTGTCGCCGCGGTGCAGCGTGTCGCGCGTGGCCTTGTCAAGGTCGGAGCCGAACTGCGAGAACGCCGCCAGCTCTCTGTACTGCGCAAGATCCATCCTCAGACGGCCCGCGACCTGCTTCATCGCGCCAGAGCTGCGCGCTGCCGCCGACACGGGAGCACCGACAGGCCGACGTTGACCGCCGGGCGCACGCCGAGTTGAACAGATCCGTCTCGAGGAAGATCTGGCCATCGGTGATGGAAATGACGTTTGTGGGTATGTAGGCAGAGATATCACCGGCCTGCGTCTCTATGATGGGCAGGGCCGTAAGGCTGCCGCCGCCCAGCTCATCACTCAGGCGCGCGGCGCGCTCAAGCAGTCTGGAATGCAGGTAGAACACGTCGCCGGGGTATGCCTCGCGTCCTGGCGGACGGTGCAGCAGCAGAGAAAGCTCACGGTAGGCGACGGCCTGCTTGCTGAGGTCGTCGTATATTATGAGCGCATCCTTGCCCTTGTACATGAAGTATTCGCCCATTGCCGCGCCGGAGTATGGCGCGATGTAGAGCATGGGCGCGGGCTCACTTTGCCGTGGCGCTGACGACGATGGTGTAATCCATCGCGCCGTGCTCACGCAGCTTTCAACAAAGAACTTGCCACGGTGGATTCCTTCTGCCCCTATGGCAACATAGATGCAATCATGTCCCCTTGCCCTTCTGGTTTATGATGGTGTCAAGGGCGATAGAGGTCTTACCGGTCTGGCGGTCACCGATTATCAGCTCACGCTGGCCGCGGCCGATGGGTATGAGCGCGTCAATGGCCTTGATACCGGTCTGCATTGGCACGGAAACGCCCTTTCTGTCGATGACGCCGGGGGCCTTGGTCTCGATGGGGCGCACCTCATCCGTGTTGATTCTGCCCTTGCCGTCAACAGGACGGCCAAGCGCATCCACGACGCGGCCAAGCATGGCCTCGCCGACGGGAACTTCGATGATGCGGCCGGTACGGCGCACTTCGTCTCCCTCCTGAACGTTGTCATAGTTGCCCAGAAGCACGACACCAACATTGTCGCACTCAAGGTCCATGACCATGCCGCGCAGGTCGCCGCGGAACTCAAGCAGCTCGCCGGACATAACGTCCGAAAGGCCAGAAACGCGGCAGATACCGTCGGACAGGCTGATGACGCGGCCCGTCTGATAGCTGTCTATATCCGTGGGGGCGTTTGCAAGCGTTTCCTTGAAAACCTCCATCACGTCACCGGCGTCCTCGGTCTCGGCCACTATCTTCTTCACGCGGCTGAGCTGGTGCTGAAGCGTGGCGTTATACCGCAGAGTCGCCCACGCTGACACACGCCGCCGATAACGGCGTCGTTTCTTTCAACGCGGATATCCACGGCGTCATGGCCGTATTTATCCTCTATTACCTTGCCGATCTTCTCGGCGTCCGCAGCGGAAAGCTCCTCCCCGCCGCTTATAGTGACCGAAAGCTTTTCGCCGGAGGCGATCTTCACGCGGTCGCTGGGCTGTATCTCCAGCTTTGCGGGAAGCTCCTCGATAAAGCGGGCGATCAGCGTCTTTCTGCTTTCGGCGCTGCTGCCCGCGCGCAGTATGTCCGCCGCGGCGTCTGTCGCTCCTGTGCGGCCTCGGCATTGAAGCGCTTCTGCATATCGAAGCACATCTGCTCATAGCTGCTGGCGCTGTCGGCCTGCGCGTTCTGCCGCAGGCGCTCATTCTCGCTTTTTGCAGCGCCGGAAAGCTCCTGCGCCTGCTGCTTTGCGTCCGCAATAATTCTGTCGCAGTCGCTCGGCCCGCGGCGTCAAGCTCATCAAGGCTGCCCTGCAGCTTCTCTGCGTTGCCGCGGCCTCCTTCGCGCGCTCCAGATCGCCGGAGACCTTGTCGCGGTAGTCGCTTATACATCTTTGCCGCCGACTTTCTGCCGGCAAAATACAGGCCGCCTGCCAGTATAGCAAAGTTTAGAAGTCCGTAAAAATGTGTTCCACTCAAACATGCGTCAGTCACCCCTCCTTCCTGCTGTCTTTCTATTCATGCTCATTTGCCGGTGAGCCTTTCCGCCAGCGTCTGCGCAAGCTGCTCCTTCTCGGAGTCGAGCTTCGCCTTGGCGTCCTGCGCCATTGCGTCAACGTGCGCGGGCCTCCCGGCGCTCACTTGGCGTTATCCGCCGCGAGCCGCATACAATTATCATAAAAAGTCGTCCGCGTAAATTGAAACCGCCGCTACCTC
>VOFK01003976.1_pt1 | contig 31086 bp, 53 predicted proteins | sample 5384121 | NCBI WGS metagenome assembly VOFK01 (sample SAMN12384730, study PRJNA508395) | human gut metagenome | isolation source: healthy gut J | host: Homo sapiens | reverse complement strand
TTTATGTATTAAGCATGCTTCCGGGATCATCTGCCTTTTATCAAAAACATCCACACCAGTCTTCAGCAGTAAACAGCTGACCGTATAATTTTCGTATCCACATAACCAAGAACAGATTTCAAAAGTCTCCCAGATAATGGACTTTCTACAGCTATATTCTGATCTCAAACATAACGCGTTCACATAACCGCCTCCGTTGGTGCATCATTATCCCGATACAGGAACAGACTGTTATCTACCTCAAGTTTCATTTAAAAACCGTAACCTCTTTACGGATATTATCAGAGCGTTTCAGCATCGGAATACACCACTGAAGATCCTCCGGTCCCCCCTGATTCCTGTAAGCTTCAGCTTTGGTCTTCGACCACATTTCCTCCAGCTGCCCATCATCGGAAAGACTGTTTCTGTAAGCTCCTCCAGTTTTGCACCAGTTTCTCGTGCTGAGCGGCAAGCCCAATGCCTTCTGGCACAGCAAGTGACTGGTGACCATGTATTAAGCCATTTGGATCGCTCGAAATAGCCCCCTCATTAAGGCCTCTTTAATCTGTCATAAATAGACAAAGCTGTACCTGGGAAAAGCATTTCCGTCATCATAGAGCCAGCTTTCTCCCATAACATTCCAGTCCATACATTTGCCCCTTGGGGAACTGTCTGAAGCCTCCTGATATGGAACTCATATAATTAATACCCGCAAGAATAGCTCTTTGTCGCTCCATTTTCGCACAATATCCCTTTAACATGGATAACAGAAAAACAATTTCTTCCTTCTGGGATGCTCTCGTCATTAGAAGAACGCAGAACACCGTCACTATAATCGCCATAAATTTCTTACCGATGCCGGTATCCAGAAGAGCTTCAAGCTCAGTGAAATTCGCGCGCTGAGAAGCGCATAATCTAGCAACATTTGAAAGCCAGTCGCCAAGTGGTGTTGTCCATAGCATTTCCCACAACCATAAGAAAGATACGCCATCCTTTTCTCCTCACTTTCAGAAACCGGATACTTTGTGCCTCCCTTTCACCTGAAAGGCAGCCTGTTTCTTTAATCGTGCAACCAGCGCATCAGCAGACATTATCAATAAAAACAAGCTCCTCCATATCCATATGCCTGGAGAAGAGATGATATTGTGTGGTGGAAATCAGAATCCTCATAAGAAAGTTCCAAATATCAGATTGGCCGCCGACCCCACGCCATAGGTATTATCCGGGAAAGATGATCTTCTGTTCAACACCTCGTCGGGAAGAAAAACACCCCTCATCTTTCAGGTAAGAGGACCTTTCTGCTCATTTTGTAATTCCAGCTCTCCTGGCGGAAAAATTCCTCTGGTAAAAATTGCAAAACCGCATCCGAAATAACGCATCAGATTCTGAAATCCTGGTCATTAGCTGGCTACCGACAACAGGCCCATCCGTAATCATGGCATTCAGCAGCCTTTAACAGGCCTCTACGAAAGGATCCCAGCGAAATTCACGGGATCTCGCACAAAACACTGTGTTTCTCCAGAATGGGGAACACCAGTGCAGCCTTTTTTGGTGGAATGAAAGCAATGGAAATAATTTTATTTCATCATTTCGATCAGAACCAGTCTGCTCCTTTATGGCGAACCAGATATCTGGATATTTGTCACTTCTCCTGTTTCACAACTTCATATGCAGGAATATTTCCTTTCATTTTTCTCCAAAGGTGCTCAATCAGTTTAAAACAGCCGATATTGATTTCTTCAATTATGCCGAATTAACTGCACTTTAAAAGCTTTATACAATGCAGCTGATAATTCTGAGCATCTTTCATTAGTTACAATAGTGTTTAAACACCTCGTACCTGCACGCCCCACTCCCTTGCGGGAGATTTCACCCGAATTCGATTGCCGTAGCCCGCTACGGCGCCTCATCCGAGCGAAATCTCCCGCAAAGTGTGACGCACATCTTGCAGAAAGCCTTTTTCAAATACGCTCTAGCCTCTTCAACTTCTTGCATTAGTATAACACACAAAAGTATCTTACTACAACAAAAATTCTTTTAAAGAACCGCCCTGCGGGCGAATCTGGTAGGATTCTTCCTGCAGGGGCGGTTCTGATTATTTAATTGTGATTGTTAATCCTAGTTCTTTTTTTTGCGGCGTCTTCTGGTTGTTTCTTCGATTGCGAGAGCTGCAACAAAGGAGCAATGCCATATAGAAGCCGATTGGTGTGTCATCACCTGTCTTAACACCTGTGGAGGTGCCTGGGGTTTGGTGTAGGAGTTATGTCTCCTCGGAGTTACAGTAGGTGTTGCTTCCCGGTTGTTTCCTGGTTGATGATGGTTACCTCTGCATTGAGATTATTTTCATCAAACAGTACATTTCCATTTTCAACAGTTACTGCATATCTGAATCCGTCTGTACCACCTACCAGATTTCCTTCTGCATCTGTCTCTGCAACATAGAGCGTAAAAGGATTCATCCGGTATTACAACTGCCTGTGTACTCTCAGATACTGTGGAGCCGCCTGCAAGATCAAGTGTCGGATATTCTTCTCTGTTCTTGTGGAAAAGAGTTGTGCACTCTTTGTCATCAAAGATACCTGCATAGAAAATCTCATCACTTTCCAGGGCATTTCCATCTGCACCAAGAAGCTTCTTGGTTACATTCAGAGTCGCGATCTTGTAGAATCCATCCGGCCATTCGCTGAACTGGTTCTCGAATGTGATGCTGCTCTTTGCGCCATCCTCAGTTACGGTGATTGCCTGTCCCTGTGGATAAACCGGTACATAAACCTTTTCATCCGGCGTCATGCCTGAATCAATTCGCTTTTCCGGTTACATCTGTCTCACTTACATAGTAGGTTCTTCCAAGATCCAGATTGGTAAAGGTAACTGTGGAAGAAGATGCATTCTTAAACTCAAAGTGCTTTTTACATCAGAAGCAGGAATTGTGCATTCTGCATCTGCGAAAAGTGCTGCGTAGAAGGTCATATCCTTAGCGCCTGCAAGTGCATCGTTCAGCTTCAGTTCCTTGGTGATCTCAATAGCAGCAGTCTTGCCCTTTGTCATGGCATCCTTCATCTCAACTGCATTTTTTGGTGTCATCTGCATCAACAGTGAAGGTGATCGGCTCTGCGATCTCATATCCCTGATGGTGCTTCTGCCTCAACCAGTTTGTAGGTCTTGCCAAGAACAAGTTTCGCTGTGATCACATGTGGTGTACCATCTGAGGTCCACTCTTCCACAACCTTATCCTGGTCATCTACTACCTGAAGTTTTGCTCCTGCAAGAGCTTTCAGGGTGGTGTCGTCTACCTTGGAAATGGTAACCTTGGTAATATCGTTGACAAATTTCATGGCTGTCTCAGTGTAATCTTCTCCATTTACCTTGGTGGTAAGCTTCAGAGTTCCGTCACGGTTGTCTTCTACATTTACAGTTACTGTATAAACAGTTTTGTCGTATACGTAGGTGTCTGCCTCTGATGGGAGCTTTTCGTTTACGGTGTAGGTAAAGGTCTTGCCAGCATCTTTCTCTGTATAGGAAAGCTTGCTGAGAAGCTGATCGCACCCTTTCTCGTCGTTCTTAACTGTCTCAAATTACCTTGCCATCTGCATCTTTCAGTTCGAATTCAAGAAGGTTCCAAGCTGCTCAGCTTCTACCTTCATGGACTTCTGGGCTTTCAGTTCAAGGTCAGCGGAAGCGCTGTAGGTATTCGTGAAGGTAACTGCTCCAGTGAGGTCTTCACTCTTTACAGGTTCGCCGTTCTTTGTGACAGAAGTAACTTTCGCTGTTAACTTGCCTGCATTGTCGTCTGTTACGTCTACTTTTTACAACGTATTTGCTTTCATCATACTGGTATGCCGGTTTCTCATCTTTTTACTTCGGTGATCTGGTAATAATGGGTTCCGGATTCCTTGTATGTGATGATTGGGAAATGTGATGGTGCCGCCGTCAGCATTCTTCACAGTTTCGTTGTAACCATTTTCTACTGCCTTTCCATCTGCATCCATTTCTGTTGCCTGGAAGCTGAACTGCTCTGCTTCCAGTGTCTGGTTTTCCAGAGTCTTGGTTGCACCAAGAGCGATCTGACCAGATGTGGTGTAGGTGTTGGTAAAATTCCATACCTGTTACAGTGGCATCCTCAGAGGTTGCCTTGGAGGAATGGATGACTGGGGTTACGGTTAAGGTACCGTTGCCTGCATCTGTTACGGTTACGTTGATGGTGTAGATGGTGTCGTCGTAGGTGTAACCTGCTGCGTCACCTTTCACCTCATTTACGGTGTACTGGTATTCGCCGGTATCATCTACTTTCTTATCTGTGTTGTCTTTTACAAGGCTGTACTTGATTTCGTCAAAGGTTACGTTTCCGTCAGCATCGTTGGTCTTGGTCTGAAGAACAGTGCCATCTTTGTCGCGAAGTTCGAATGTAAACTGACCTTCTGTAAGTGGTGTCTCTGTGGTTGTCAGAGTCTTCTTAGCTGTCGTTTCAGACTTCCGGATGCGGGTAGGTGTTCTTCATCTCAACTTTGTTGTCGATGTCATTCTCACTTACAGTAAACTCAACAGGATCTGCCAGGGTATAACCAGCTGGAGCGGATTTCTCGACTAACTTGTAGGTTTCGCCGAGGATCAGTTTGCCAGTGATTACGCGTGGGTTGTCCTTAGTTGAAGTTGTCCAACTATCGATTACCACGCCGTCCTTGTCCTGGATTTCGAGTACTACGCCCGAAAAGCTGATTGCCAAGGGCGTCTACTTTGGTGATGGTTACCTTGGTGGTGTCATCTTCTACCAGGTATACCTTTGTTACCATCTGTATCTGTTGTAGTTTTTGCATTGGTTTCAATAGTTCCATCTTTTTTTAACAGTAAACTCAATATCTGTTGCATACTTATAACCAGCAGGAGCTACTGTTTCTCTAAGAATATAGCTCTTTCCAGCTTCAAGTTTAGGACCAAAGTCGTGAGTTTTACCTTTTTCAGAAACCCACTCATCTACAGTCTTACCTGTTTCCTTATCAATTACTACAAGATGAGCACCTTCTACCTCTTTACCACTTCCAAGTTCTACTTTGTTGACATTGAAATGAAGTTTAGCATCTACCAGAGTCAGTTTATTGCCAACTATTGTTTTTCGTTGTCCACTGTAATAGTTCCATCAGCTTCTACTTTAAAGGTAATTGGATCTGCTGCAACATAACCTGTCGGAACGTTGATTTCCTCCAGTATATAAGTGTTTCCTGCAATCAGCTTACCAATAATATCATAACTGGTTTCATCTGTCTTCCAGCTTGCTACTACATTTCCATTATCATCTTTTACAGAAATCTGAAGTTGCGCATCTTTAACTGGGTTGCCTTTTGTCATCGACTTTATCAACAATTACTGTGGTCGGTGTATTGACTACATCATAATTGCCAATTCCCTGTGCAGTAATATATCCATCTACTTTATCCTCTGTTATGGTGTATTCAATTTCCTGTTCCTTTTTCGTATTTCGGCTGATCTGCAAATTTCCATTTCAATCGTCTGCCTTTGATACGGTCTTGGAAGCAAACCAATTTGCCATTTGCATAAAGGTTAATGGTAATAGTTTCTGGTCTGATGTCTGCATTGCCATTGTCATTCCAGGTCTTGGTTCCTTCGATATCTACAGTTCCCGGTTTATGGGTATTTGTGATGTTGTTCTTGTTACTTGCATCGTAGGAAGTCTCATAATCTTTTTACCGGGGTTTCTGCCACACGGTACGTGATCTTCTGCTGGTTCTCATACTCCGGAAGGTTTCCGGCTTTGTAGCTCCAGATATCACCGGCTGTGTTTGTCCAGGTTGCCTCTTTCTCTACCGGCTCTTCTTTCCGTTTCCGACAGTCTGTAGAACTTCAGCTCCACTTTCTCGGTCTCAGACCGTCCTGGTTTGCTGTTGTCATCCCCAGGTCTTGGTTCCGCTGATCTTCACGGTTCCAGGCTTATGGGTATTTGTAATGTTGTTCTTGTTGGTTGTATCATAGGAAGTCTCATGTCTTTTTACCGGAGTCTCCTCCACACGGTATGTGATCTTCTGCTGATTCTCATACTCCGGAAAGGTTTTTCAAACTGTAGTTCCAGGTGTCACTGTTGGTATTTGTCCAGGTTGCTTTCACTCCCCTGTACCAGTTCTTCATCTCCAGTGCCGACTTTCCGGTAAAGCTTCAGTTCCACTTTCTCGGTCTCAGACCGTCCTGGTTGCTGTTGTCATCCCAGGTCTTGGTTCCGCTGATTTCTATTGTTCTTTTTTTCTTCCTCATTAGTAATAGAAACTGCCTGTTCTTTCTTACCTTCTGACAAAAACAACATCCGTTTTCTGATAAGTTACAGTATAGTTGATACCATTAACATTCGCCTTGCCATCCTTATCTAATGTAAGAATATTACCCTGTTCATCGGTTTCGAATACATAATATATAGTTTCATTTTCTTCACCAAGCGGAAGATTGTTAAATACGACTGATTCAGTTGTTCCAGTTGTAGTACCTGTCAAAGTCAAACTCTTTGACTGGTGAATAACGAACAAACTTATTATTCTCATTCCTTGTAAATACTGCGAAATAAAATGTTCTTTCTGTATTCTCAGATTTAAAAGGTTTTATTAACTTTGTAATTTTCCAGATTCTGGTGTTTTTAACCCATACACCAACCTTTGCTGGCTCTCTGCGATCAAAATCACCAGAGGTTTTTCCTTCATCTGTATAACTATAAGCAAAACTATTCCATGCAATATTACTTTCCCCAGTATTTTCTACATATTCCGGAACTTTACCATTAAACTGGATTGTAACAGTCTTTCCTGCTGGAAGTTTGAAATCTGCTGGGAACTGGAAGCGAATCAGTCGATCTCCAGCCTTGATATTCATTATGCCATTCTACTGTATCGTTATCCTTTTCAGTAGACCATTCTCCAGCACCATCTCCAATTGTTGTTGACGCATCACTTGAGAATTGTACCGTAACACCCTTAATAGTTGAGCCATCTGCACTTACTACAAGACCTCCATTGTAAGATACTTCAAAAGCACTTCCTCTTCCATAACCAGCAATTACACCAATATCTCCTACATATGGAAGGCGATCGATTACAACCATATTTGCAATTGTTGTAGTAGTTGCTTCATTCTTTACATTCAAGGTATATGTTACATCTTCTCCCTGCATGCCTTCCACATAGTTTTCTGGCATTGACGGTCACCACTTCCGGTATCATCCTTCGGATCCTTCTTATGATTTGCATGTCTATTATATGCAATAGTCTTTACAGAAGATGTTGCTACACTGAAAGTGTATAAGATGCCCGAATCCTCATATTCCTTATCAAAATCATCTCACCTGGAACAGTTCCTGGCTCTGTATATCCATGAACAGTCAATTTAGCATGGTTTTGTATAGATACCATCCTTAGAATCATCGGTGGATCTTATACTGGTGGCATATTTAATTTCAAGATATTCGCCAGGCTCCAGCTTAAACTCGCTATTCTTTGCCGTGTCAAAATTCCAAGCAATTGTTCCCCACTTCAGTGTCTATAGTTGGTTCAACAAATGGAATTTCACGACGTAATGTTCCATCACTTTTTTACTATAGACTATCATAGTATTTTTATATTCACCATTTTTAGATTTCTGATACTGATATCCGCTAGGTAACGTATCCAGAATAGAATAATTAGTGAGTGCCGCACCTCCGTTTCCATACGTATCATTATTAATTACAAGTTTCCATACAATCTTACTTCCAGCAGTTCCACCAATAGTGGTCAACTGACCATTATAATCTTCTCCTCCTGCATAACATCCTTCAGCAGCCTTTTCGAAAGAAATATGTGTGTAGTATCTTCTTCTATTGTGAAGTTATCACTGTCACTTGTTTTGTTCCTACTTTTCCTTCTGAATTAATAAATGGTTTCGTTGCCTTTAAAGTAGCTGTATTTTTGAAAGTTTCAAGGACAAGGGAATCTTTAGAATCCTTCAGTTTCTTATATATTTCTTCTGCTTTTTTCTTGTCGGTCTCTGCCTTATAAAAGATTATTAAACTAATTTTTTCATCGTTATTTCCCTGAACTGCTTTCGAAAAACTTAGTTGTTATAGTATTTCCAGAAACACTTACCGAAACTTTTCCCCAGCTGTTTTCTGATTCCCAGGTGTATTTGTTTTTTTATCTGTTCCAACTTTCACAAAGAACATCTTTTGTCTCATCATATTTCGTCCATTCCAGTCCTTCTGGCAAAGTATCTGTAACTACAAAATCATCCGAAACTTGGCTTCCACTTTTTTCTGAAAGATTTTTTACAACTACAGCATAAGGTATTATAAGTTTATTCTGCAAATCCTCTACACTGCTATAATCATCTGGATTTAAAGAAATAGATTTATTCAAATTATCTGGTTCAAAAGAATTTCCCTCGCCCAGACTTCCGCCTGCATATTTAAACACATCCAGTTTTTCCATCTGCGCTCCCATATTCCCACAGAAGTCACAGGCTCACGTCCATTAATTGAAACCTTGATTATACGAATCTTTAAAATTATCTTTCAGTTTCAATTTGTAAGACAAAAACCAGTTTTCCCTTCGGTTCAATGCAGAAGCCATCTATTTTTTTAATCACATCCGCATTCTTTTTTGCGAATTTTTATTAGATGTAATCAGGAAACTTAAAATCTTTTACATCCCACTTATTTATAACCAATTCATCGCCTTTATTAATTCCTTTTACACCTTCTGGCTTCTTCCACTGTTAAAATTAATTGATAATTATTATTTGCATCATCTACTTGATGCGTTGTATCACTGTTATTATCCTTATTTACCAGAGTGTCTTTTTCCATATACTTCTGTGATATTACTACTCTCCAGTATTGGTAATGGTAATTTTATAAGTAAGAACATCCCCTCTTGAAACAATTCCTGGATTAGGCAAAGGATTTCCATCTTTATCATATACTACTTTTGTTTCCGTAATGTCCCCTTGACTTGGTTCTACTACAACCTCAGAATCTGATTTATGATTTTCATGATTTCTGCTGTATTTTTAACTTTAACAAAGCCAGTCTCTACTTTCGGCATCGTCGCCCAAACATTAACGGATGCAGATTCACCAGCATTAAAAAGTTCCAACGGCCTTAAATATAACTTTTGTAATTTTCCCGTTTTCGTCTTTTTTCATAAACTCTTTCAATAGTGACATCGTTAGGTTTATTTTCCACGAATTTATCACTCTGTTTATTTTCTTCAATGGTAATTCCATTTGAATATCCCAAAATGCCAATGGCTCATTTTCTGTTAATACAGATGAACTAATTCCAGTATTTTTTACTGTAATTGTATATTTTACAAGATCTTCGAATCAGCCAAAGTTCTGTCAGCTGTTTTGGTAATATCAAAATTGCGGAATTCTTATGTACGGTTTACTTCACCCATTTACAACATGCTCCCCTTTAATCACCTGTGCAACATTTTTGAAACTCTCTTCTGTTGAATTACTTTTCAGCTTAACTGGAACTTTGATGGTAACCTTCCGCCAGGTTGTATATCCGCCAAAGTGCCTGCAATTTCACCAGTAACTGAATCATAAGTGACCTCGCTGAGTAAAGCTGCCACCCTCAATAGTTACCTTTGCAACCGTACCGTCCAGTTCCATTCCAGCAGGAAGCACATCTGAGAACTTCCAGCCACTAGCCGCTGCAGTTCCTGTATTTTTAATTGATGGTATACTCTTCTTTTCCATCTACAATTGGTTCGGCGGAAGCAGTTTTGGTTTACTTCCATTTTTTCTTCATCTTTTTTTCTGCTTTTACGGTATTGGTTTTAGTTGCTTTATCATTATTGATTGTAATCTGGTTTGTAATTTCCTGCCAGGTTTCGTTTTGAACAACTTTCATGAGTACATAGCCCAAAACTTCTTTCCAGATGGTACACTTTTCAAATTTCCAGGTTGCCTTATCTCCAGCTATTTCTGCTGTTGTTTTATTGGGGAATCTGCTTTTGTCCAAATTCTCTTAGATGGAGTAAATGCATTTCCACCCTACATTCCACTGACCATTAGTCGACAATGTATTAAGCTCATCTTCAGTAATAAACGCAAGACTTCTGGCAGGACTAACCTTAGTAAGATCATCTTCAATAACGATATCTGTATCAACGTCTCCGTTATTTGTTGCTTTTTTACGATATAAAATATAATCGCCATAAAGTACATAGCTATTATTTTGATTATAATCATTCCAGTGCCCTGTCTTAGCTGTTTCAACATGCAAAAATTGATTTATTATTGCCATAGTCATCCCGAAAATCAATCTCACCAGGTTTCTTAACGAGAACAGTTGCTTCCGCTTTATCAAGCAAGCTTAATATCTGCAGAATTATCAATAGGTGAAACTGTTGTTTCTAACTCGTTGTTCACTTCTCCATCTACATAATTTTCTGCAAACTTAATTTTATCTTTGCTTACTATTACTTTTCAGTCCAGTCATCAAGCTGTTTTTTTGGATCCTCAGAACTAGAACTTTTTTTGTGTAATAGCAATAGTATCCCACAACCTTATTCGAATCATTTTCATCATAGATTGAATTTTTCATGTATCCATCCATATTCTCAAAGGAAATAGCGGCATCTGCATCAGCCGCATCAATATATACATTCCTTCGGAAAACGCATTGTATCTGTAATGGTAAAACCTTTTCAGCCAAAAGATTTCCCTCTTTAATCTCATCGTGATATTCATGCAGAGTAAACTTGAGATCATCTTTCATTACAAAACTTGTTGTAGTGCCAGTAGTTCCAATAGATACATTATCTGCTGTTTTTTATGATGCCATTTCGGCTCTGCTTCACATTTCAATGAGGCATTCGCTTTGTTTTCTCCATCTACTGTAAAACTAGCATTAATATCATCTTTACTACTGCTTTACGCCTTCTGGAAATTTCACTCTCATTTTTATCAACTGAGTAGATCCATTTTCAGTCAATCCTTCAACTTTGATTTTTTGATTGCCATCCGCATCAGTGCTCAAAGTGTATGTTATACCATTTGCAACATATATGTTATTTACAAAATCTGGAAATTTTGCATTCGTCTTTCCAAGATTAATTTCTACGTCAGAAGTAACAATATGATCATTGTTATTAGCCATTCCAATGGATGCAAACAAGTATCCTTCTTTACCAGATTTTATACTGTCAATAGATGCACTACCACTTTCCCCATTTTCCTTAAAAGACAAAGCAACACTAGTAATTACATTTGGATTTGAAGCGCGCGTAATTGTAGTCGTCACGCCACCCACAATTGAAAACTATCCTGCGTAAAACCCTGCGTAAAACCCATAGAGGTGATCTCGCCGTCTGCGTTTGTGTTTACGTATTCGGTTACAACTTCGGCCTGTCCATCATTGTCCAGGTGGACAACATCTTTATTTACGACGTCGCCATCAACGGTGCTTTCCTGAATCTGTTTGAAGCTCATATCTACTTTTTACATTTCCGTTTTCGGTTCAATTCTGCTTCCATCGGCGGTCAGGAAATATACATCGTAAAGTACGTACTCAGCTTCCGTATTCTCAGCGTCCAGTCCCAACTGGCTGCTCAGCTGGCTGTTGAATGCTGCTACTGCTGCATTGTAGCGGTCGGTGCCAGGTGCGATGTAGTCAGCTTTTGATTTCTGCATCCTGTGGAAGGTTTGCATCTTCCGGAGCTGTTGCTGTAATCACTACACGACTGTCTTCATATCTGAAAGAGCAGTCTTCGGTGCTTCTGTCGGAGTCGGTGTCTCACTTCGCGGGGACGCGCTGACTTCTGGTGTCGGAGTTGCAGTTGCCTCGGCAGCTGGTGTTGCTGCTAGCTTCCGGTGCTGCAGGAGCTTCCGTCACTTCTGCTGCAGGTGCCGCTGTGGGCTCTGTTGCAGGTGTTTCTGTCGGGCTCTGCAGGCGCCTCTGTTGCTGCTCTGCTGGCCGGCTGCTCTCGGCAGGTGCTTCCGTCGGCTGCTCTGCTGGCGCTTCTGTTGGCTGCTCAGCAGGTGCTTCCGTTGGCTCACTGAGCTTGTTCCGCAGCAGGAGTTTCCTGCACTTGCTGAGATTCTTCCTGTTTCTCAACAACCGGTTCCGCTCCCCTCCTCTGTTGCGTATGTTTCTGCTTCGCTTTCGACGGGCAGGAGTCGGTGTTGCCGTCGCGTCCTCAACGTAGGTATCGTCTGTTGCCAGAACAGTCAGACTGGACTGCTGGAATATCATAGATACCGCCAGAAGTATGGCAAAAAAACGATTTCAGCCTTGAATTTTTTTCATGTTACAACCTCCTTTTTTAAGATCGGGTTTTCCTTTTTTCAGTGTGGTTTTTGCAGGCAGAAGTAGCCCAAAACTCCATTTTTATCATCATATCACACTGATTTTGTAAAGGAGCAATAATTTATGATCACCTGAAAAAATCCCTGTTTTCTGCTGTTTCACTAAGAAACCCGGCACGAATCGGTCTTCATTTTCGTATTTTTTACAGTGTGTACTTTATTGGTGTACTGTGTTATTTTCGACTTTTCATTGAAAAAAAAGCACATAAATTTTATTTTTCTGCTTTCACAGGGCAAAAAATGTTTATGTCCATTTTTCCCCTGTCTGAATTTCAGCATTTTTTACAATTTCACTCCTGTTTTTTCTAAACTATATTCGCTCCAATTTCTGCATTTACTCATGGTGTATCTTGATGTACTTTTGTGTGGTATAATAAATGCCAGAAAACCAATGCACTTATACAATTGGCACGAATAGAATACGCACCATCTTCATTTTCAAATGATAAAGACATACCCTATGTTTCTCAAAGACCCCCAAGGCAAAGGGAACTTACGTTGCCATTACCGAATCCAATATGATAAAAGAAGAAAGCCACTCGTCAGAAAAACCATTATGGGTTGGGATATCTGGAAGATTTTAAAGAAGGGATTACCGGATCCCATCAGCCATTTCGAGAAGGTTGTGGCTGATATGAACCAGGAACGAGAAGCCAAAAAAAGAACTCTGTGGTATATGTTGACCTTACTACTGCTCTCACCAGGAGAACACTCTCAAAATGTAGGCTACGGCATTCTGAAATACCTTTTATAAGGAGCTTCAGCTGGACATTTTCTGGCGTACCAGGACCTGGAATCTATCTCTTTCGTATAATATAGAAGAGAACTTTTCCCGATATATGGTCATTTCCGTGCTCTTTACCCGAATTGTACCTGGAATGAAGCTATTGAAAAAAGGAATCTACTTCAGAAGAATCCGGAAGCATCTCAGACGAAGACCTGGATTCTGCCTTTCATGTTATTGTGAAACTGCAAAAAGATCTGCAGAAGTGGATTTATGAGCATTCCGGCAGCATCCTTTCCAGAGATACTACTTCTGCTTTTTTGGATCACACCAGCTATAATTTTTTCCATTCCGGGAAGCATGCCCTCTGACACGCAGCCCAATGCCAGACGTACAGATTCCACCCTTCACCTGGATCTTCTCACGGACAGAAATGGAATTCCCATTGCATATGACCTGTCTACCAGTGGTACTGTGTTGAACCAGTCTGTTTTTAATGCCGTAAAGCAATTAAAGAGAGAGAATCCAAGAACTCGTTTTTATAATACTGCACCTGTACGTCCGGAGGAGGAGCCCTTTATTTGCAATGGAGTTCTGGCAGACGGATATATTTATGGTCTGCCTGTACATACTGCGAATGCAGAATTTAAGGATTGGGTTCTGAAGGATGGTTATCAGGGAAATGAAAATTCTGAATGAATACATCAGACTATCCCCTTCTTTATAAAGAGCGGATTTTTTTGAGGATAGGGAAAAACAATTTGTATATTACCATGAACTTCAGGCCAGACAGCAGCGCCTTGCCAGGAGTCTTCCGGAAGGCGCACCGGACCGAAGCTGGACGGATATACTGCCATTGCTACTGATAATCTGGAGGCGGATAATCTTGCCCCCTTATCGTCTTTTCAGCGGACTTCGTCATATGGAGAAAATTTTCCTTGATTCCAAAAGCCAGTATGACTCCTCTGCTACCTTTATCTGGACACCGGATAAGATCAATGCCCATTTTGTGATTGGGTTTGTGTCCTTTACTTTAATGCGTATGCTGCAGGCGAAGCTTGATTTCCAATTTTCCATGGAACAGATTGGGATTTCTTTGCAGCGGTATAATTGTGTGCAGATTGCAGGTAATATTTATCAGTTTACCTATTATGATGTGATTCTGGATGCATGTGAGAAGGCGCTGAAGCTGGAGCTGCATAATAAATACCGCAGCCAGCTCCAGATTCGAGACTGCTGCGGTACTAAGGACTTTATATTTTTATATCTTTTATACATGTCTTTTTCGCCTGGCATGTTATCTGTCTGCTCCCAGGCTTCCCCTGGAAAAATGCAGTTCGTACATTTCCCGGGCGGCGCGGGTGACGATTCCAAGCTCTTCTTCCATCTTCAATGTCTGCGGAAGCACCACGGCAGTATCATAAATATCCGCTTTCAGCTTGTCCTTGGCACGCTCACTGCTCATTTTCATAATTCCAAACAGCGTGCTGTTATAAGCCTTATCAGACTCACTAAGCTCCATATACGTCTTCACCATATGGCAGCACTCCCTGTAAAGAAGCTCTTCATAATCCTTTCCCTTGGCGCAGATTTCCTGGAATTTCATTTTATTCAGCTGTTTCATGATCTCCTTACGTCCGCCGCGGACTCCCATAAAGCGCTTGCCGCTGTCCTTATTAAACTCCATCAGCATCCACAGTGCGATCAAACCGTCAGCCCGGTATCACCGCCAAGCTCAGACGGATCCCGATAACGGATGTCCCAAAGCTCCCTTGCGGATCTGATTCAGCTCCGGCTCCTCTCCTGCCTCAATTGACATATTCAAAAGTGCCAGACGTCTGGCCGGGTCCGATTCTCTGTAGTATTGTGTAATAGTCGGGGTATCTATAATATTCTCCTTTTATACTTCTTCGTAGGTCAGCTCGGTCTCAGCCATATTAAGAGCTTCCTCGATTACTTTATCCATATCCATATAACGATACATGCCGAGTCTTCCGCCGAAGAGTACATTCTTCTCTTCTAATGCACGGCGCTCATACTTGTCAAAAGAGCTCGTCATTCTTCGGATCATTAATGGGATAATATATGGCTCTTTTTCCCTTCTCCCATGCTGCCGGATATTCTCTTTGTGATAACTGTCTTCGGCTGTGTCCCAAACTCGAAGTGCTTATGCTCTATAATACGGGTATAGGGCACCTCATAATCTGTATAATTGACAACCGCATTGCCCTGATAATTTCCCATATCCAGCACTTCTGTCTCAAAAACGCAGGGAACGGTACTCCAGCTCACCATAGCAGTAATCATAAAATTCATCGATCATACCGGTAAAAAGGATCTTATCTGCCTGTGCAGTGAGCTCTTCTCTGTTTGCAAAGAAATCCGTCTTCTAGGCAAACCTGGACACCCTCCAGAAGCTTCTTGATAATACGGGTATAGCCGCCCTTCGGAATACCCTGATAGGGATCCTTAAAATAGTTATTATCATAGGTATAACGAAGAGGAAGTCTCTTTGATAATAAAGGACGGAAGGTCCTTACACTCTCTTCCCCCACTGCTTTGCGGGTATAGCCACTCTACCAGCTTCTCATACACATCCTGTCCCACCAGCGCCAGTGCCTGCTTTCTCCAGGTTCTTCGGGTGTGTGTGATGTGCATGCGGCGATCTGCTCCTGAATCTTCGCCTTCGCCTCTGCCGAGTCCGAACTCCCCAGAGCTGGTGGAATGTATTCATATTAAACGGAAAGATTATACAATTCATCCTATACACAGCAATAGGTGAATTTACAAAGTGGTTAAACTCTGTAAACTGATTTCGCATAGTCCCAGATTTCCTTCTTAGAAGTATGGAAAATATGTGCGCCATACTTGTGGACCTGGATGCCTTCTACTTCTTCTGTGTAAATATTGCCGCCGATATGATCACGCTTGTCGATCACCAGGCAGGTCTTGCCCTTCTTAGTAGCTTCGTGAGCAAATACTGCACCAAAAAGGCCGGCTCCTACTATCAGATAATCATATTTTTTTCATCTTGTGTTGCCCTTTCTGTTATGGGAATGCAGATTTATTACGTCCATTTTCTGCCAGACACTGATATACAATGTCTTTCATTCCCGGATAAAGATGTTATTATTATAACAAATTTTCAGAAAAAAAGGTAGCCCACTTTCCATAAGGACTACCTTTTTATAAACTTTAATGGTCGCATCGCAACCTATAACACGCATCACGATGCACAACGATCATGCACCTTTGCATTATTTCACGCAGCAACTCTGTCAAACTCATCTGTGATTTCTTTGGATGGAGCTTTCGTCACAAGGCTGACGATCACGATCATCACCAGACTGAGCAGGAAACCAACTGCCAGGGGATAAAGTCCTGTATAGGTTCCCCAGTGTCTGTCCTCCGACTAACGGAATATAGTCCCAGATAATAACAGTAAGTCCGCCAGTCACCATACCTGCAATGGCACCTGGAAGATTGGTTCTTCTCCAGAACAGGGACATCACTACGATCGGTCCAAACGCCGAACCAAGACCTGCCCATGCGTTAGATACCAGTCCCATAATACTGCTGTTCGGATTCCACGCGATCACAAATGCGATCACTGCGATCACAATAACCGTGATGCGGCTTACTTTCAGAATTTCCTCTGTGTCGGCATCCTTCTTGATAAAGCTGTGATACAGATCCTCAGATACTGCAGAAGCAGTTACCAGAAGCTGCGAATCCGCTGTGGACATAATCGCTGCAAGGATTCCGCAGAGGAACAGTCCGCCGATAAAGGGAAGCGCAAGCTCTGAGGTAAACACCTTGCGGATCATCTCAATAAATACGCTCTCAGAAGAAGCGGCTCCGTTCTCCCCAAGAATAACAGGAAGCAGATAAGCTCTTCCGATCACAGCGATTGCAAATGCAGCTGTCAGGGAAAAAGATCCCATACAATGGCAATCGCCCAGGATTTCTTCAGTTCCTTCTCGTTCTTAACTGCCATAAATCTTACCAGTACGTGAGGCATTCCACAGTATCCAAAGCCCCATGCCAGCTGGGAAAAGATCTCTATAAAAAGTATATGGTCTGTCTCCATTCATAAACGGGTTCAGATAAGCACCTGCACCGCCGGTCACGCCGCTCTGGGAGATCAGGTCTGTAAGATTGCCTGGAAGCAGGAAATACGCCACCAGCGGAACTACAAGCAGTCCGATAAGCATCAGGGTTCCCTGTACAAAGTCTGTTACACAGACCGCCATAAAAGCCGCCCATGAAGGTGTAGCAAAGAAATAACTGCAGCTCCAATGGCAAGTGCTATGTGATAATCAAGTCCAAATACGGTATTGAACAGCTTACCGCCTGCTGCCAGCGCAGAAGCTGTATACACCAGGAAAAAAGATTACGATTACCACTGATGAGATCAGAAGCAGGATCTTTTTTCTTATCACGGTAGCGGTTCTCGAAAAATGCCGGGATAGTCATGGAATTGTTTGCTGCGATGGTGTATTTACGAAGTCTTCCGGAAATACAAACCCAATTGAGAACAGTTCCGATAAAAAGTCCTACCGCGATCCAGATCTGTCCGGATCCAAAAGAATAAATGGCTCCTGGAAGACCCATCAGAAGCCATCCGCTCATATCAGAAGCCTGTGCAGAAAGGGCTGCCACCCATCCGTTCAGTCCTCGTCCTCCAAGGAAATAATCCTCTGAGCTGGAGGTCTTTTTCATGTAAACCGCGCCGATGACGATCATCATGGCAAGGTAAAACACAAAAAGCAATCAGAATTATCACTGTTGTACCACTCAATTTTTTCTCCTCCTCTGTTATAAAATCTGCCGTCTCCAAATCATCCAGACAGCAAAAATAACATATTTCATACTTTACCACAGAAGAGTATGAAAGTGCAAGTGATATTATATATTTTTTTGAAAGTATGCGTTTTATAAACACAGAATATGAAACTACTTATCCTTCCCTTTCAGATAAACATGCTTAATATACCACAAAAGCCTTTTTCTTCCCCTTTGTCATTGAGTATCCGAAGCAGCCCCTCTAACTCTTTTTTTTGGTCTGGGGATGTACAAACCACAGCTTCGGCTTGCTTTTTTCAGAAAAAATATTCCAGCGGCTTGTGATTGTCATATGCGTCCCCAAGATACGTCACTGGAGGCACTGATCCTGTCCATCACCATCTCTGCCACATATCTGCGGGGGCATTTTTTCGCCCCCATGATCACATGCTCCGGATCATTTATGGAATAATCCACCCAATGCTCATAATGATGCTTATTGCGCCCTTTATGATGGAGCCAGGCGGTAGACACGCCAGTATCCTCACGTTCTGCGTTATTTGGACTTCTGTTTCCCTGATAATATTTGCAGCCCACCAGAAATTCCGATGGAGTATATTTGGAAAGGTCATGGAGAAGCCCCCTGCTTGTAAAGTCCGATTCGGAAGCAATAGTGCATGACCATCAGCTGCACTTTGTGATTGTTTTTAAAGTGAAGCCATGGATGCATTGTCGCCGGACCTCCTTTCCCCTTATTCTCAGCTTCTGTCACAGTATTGTCTGAAGCTGCAGTTTTCTTCGCTTCTGGCGCCTGGCAGTTTTCATTCTTTTTTCCTTTGCCAGTATGCTTTCTTTCAGTCTCCGGTTTCTTCACCCCCACGGTACAACCACTGTACGCGGTCCCACCTCCACGGCTCTTTCATAGACCTGGCCATTTTTCCCCATAAAATCCGTCACAGGTCAGATCTCCGGTATCCATCACTTTCTTCCACTCCATCCCCTCTGGCAGATTGGGAAGAGCAATATTCCTGGTTTCCCAGTGAAAATTATAGCCTGTATAAAGGAAATCATCCTCACTTCCGTCCGGCAGCTTTGCATATGCCCCTGCACAGCCGATCATGCGGCTGGTATTTTCCATGTTGCAGAACCATGCACGTTCCCCATGAAAAAGACATATCCGGAAATCCCTTGCCCAGGTAATCTGCTTCTTTCATGCTCTCACTCATATGGACGGACAGGATGAGCCTTCCGAAGTGCAACTGCCTTTTTACAAAGGCAAAGCATGCTGGCATTTTTTCGCAGTCCCGCCAGTCAATCCAGCCAATGGAATTGTCCTGGCAGTAAGCATTATTGTTTCCCTCCTGGGAATTGCCGATCTCATCACCGCCATAGATCATGGGCACTCCTGGGGAAAACAGCATCATGGCAAAAAGCAGCACGCATCTGGCGCTCCCTCATCTGACGGATCCACTGCTTCCGGCTGTCCTTCAATGCCGCAATTCCAGGAATAATTATAGCTGCAGCCGTCGTTATTGCCTTCCCATTTGCCTCATTGTGCTTATAATTGTAGGAAACAAGGTCATTTAAAGTAAAACCGTCCTGGCAGGTAATATAATTGATCACTCCATGGTCATCTGATTATGACGGATGCGGTACTGCACAGCCGGAACCATATCCTCATCGCTTTTTGAGAATCTGCGCATATCCTGCAAAAATCCCGAATTATATTCCCGCAAAAGCATCGCTTTCCTGGTCTGCGATTCTTATAAAGAGCAGCCGTATCCATTCCTTCTGCCATGATCTTCGTTCCCGCAAAGCAGGCCGTCCTTCATGATCGATGTCAAGAGGTGCCCCTTCTCCCAGAATATGAAAGCCGTCCACATGATAATTCTGTTTCCAGAATTGCACTGCACAGAAGTGCCATTAAAGGATTAACCTCCGCCGGAAAATACATTTCCATGATACAGCCAATCCCTGCTTTGTGAAAAAGCCCCGATCATGTCACAAAAATTCCCTGTGGGGATCCCGGGTAGCGCAATAAGCACTCTTTGGCGCAAAATAAAGACCATTTCCATATCCCCAGTAATTTACCTCGTCTTTTTTCCCCTTCTGGGAAACAAGACCGTCTGGCTCCCCGCGGAACCACCTCCATAAATTCATAGGCCGGCATAAGCGCTACTGTCATTAATGCCAAGCTCCTGCCAGTATGGGATCATCTGTACCAGACCGGAAAAAGTTCCCCGGAGACCTGTCGGCAGCTTAGCCTGCCTGGTGTATCCCCGGACATGTACTTTATAGAGGATCATATCTTTCAAAGTCTGTTTCCGGTGCTTTCTCATCCCCCAGTCATAACCATTTCCTGACCAGAAGCCGCAGCGCACCTTGTGGGGATCTTCCTCCCACTCTGCCCCAAAGTGCTTTCTCTTCCACTGATCCTGCTGGCACAGGGATCCAGATAGATTTCCCCCTGTTTATCTTAAAATTGTACTCCAGATTGGTTACATTTAATTTTTTTCATAAAGACAAAAAAATCCGTCCTTGTAATGATATTTTTTCATCCAGAAGGAGCTCATAAAAGGGCTCTCTTCCCCTCTTCCTGTAAAGGAGCAGGTAAACCTCGGAATCCTCTTCCGCTTCCACTGCAAAATTTATATCCATCTGCCATCTGGGTTACCCCAAGTAAAAGAGGATAACCGTATGTCACAACCACGCTCTTATTTCCCGGTATTGGCACTTTATAAGCCCTCCTGTCTTTGTCTGCTGTCTCGTCTGTAGCCATTTTTGTACACAGAGCACGTTTCCCAAAGGGAATCTGCACAATGCAATCTTTCTCATGAAATAAAATCATCCGATGATATCTGTTTATCCCCAAATCCTGCCATACAGGACTCCCTATGGTCTAAAATTTCAGATCCAGCTCTACAGGACAATGGTCGGATCCCATTATCTCGCTGTGAATCTTCGCATCTTCCAGATTCTCTTTCAAGGACGGAGAGGTGATGAAATAGTCAATTCTCCATCCGGCATTCTTCTCTCTTGCCTTAAATCGGTAAGACCACCAGGGAGTAAGGTGCCCTCAAGCTCCGGATAAAAAAGTAACGAAATGTATCAATAAATCCAGCTTCCAGGTTCTGGTAAAGCAGGCTCTCTCTTCATCTGTGAAGCCTGCGTTCATTCGGTTGGTCTTAGGGTTCTTCAGGTCAATTTCCCCGATGTGCCACATTCATGTCTCCACAGCAGATCACAGGCTTTTTCTCCTGAAGCTTCAGAAGATAAGCCAGGAAATCTCTTTCCCATTCCATGCGGTATTCCAGTCTTCGAAGCTCGGACTGGGAAGTTGGGCGTATATACGGTAACCAGATAAAAATCGTCCATCTCTGCAGTGATCACACGGCCTTCTTTATCGTGTTCCTCTATTCCAAGTCCGTAAGTCACGGACAACGGCTCTTTTTTTCGTAAAAACAGCTGTTCCGGAATATCCCTTGCGGTTCGCGTAATTCCAATATTGATAATAACCTGGAAGCTCCAGCTTCACCTGGTTCTCCTCGACATTTGGTCTCCCTGAAGGCAGAAAATGTCTGCGTCCAGCTTCTGCAAAGCTTTCTTCAAAGCCCTTGGTAATACAGGCACGGATTACATTTACGTTCCATGATACAAGCTTCATGTTGTTCTCCAATCTGTAAAATTTATATAATGCACAAAAAATCCTTCTGTACATGATTTTGCCCATTTTTTCAAAGTTTCCAGTGAACTTCATTCACAAAAAACCTCTCATAGGATATTGCCTGTGAATATTCAATATATTCTAACACTTTTTCTTCATTATAACACAGATTTCCCTATTCACAAAAACCCTATTTTTCTGGTACAATCTAAATATTGTCCGGGCATACCGTTACCAGTGAAAACATGAAGCTAAAGAAGTCCCGGTGTTACCTTGTTTTACAGCATGAACATGTTTTTTCACAGGTAACATATAAATACAAATTTTTTTATAAAGTGAGGTATTTTTTTTAATGAGTGATTCAGATATGACAAACTCCTGCAGCAGCTGTGGAAGCAGCTCATCCTGCGGCGGTTCCGACTGTTCCACATGCGGTGGATGCAGCACTAACGCAAACCAGCACAGCACTATTACTCTTACCATGGAGGATGATACTGAGGTAGAATGCGCCATCCTTACCATTTTCCCCGTAGATGCAAAGGAATATATTGCGCTTCTTCCTCTTGACGAAGAGGGCCAGAATCATGACGGTGAAGTTTATCTGTATTCCTTCACCCGCACTGCAGAGGGTGCTCCCATGCTTTCCAACATTGAGAGCGACGAAGAAAGTACAATAAGGCTGCTATCGCATTTGACACTGTTTTACAGAATGCACGAGAAGCAGAAGCTGCCGGAACACCTTTAGAGTAATCTCTCCGGTGGTCTTTAAAGAAATTTCCTGCGGGAGCATCAGAGTAATCTTCCCGGTGGTCTTTAAAGAGATTTCCTGCGGGAGCCTGTTTGAAAAAGGCTTTCTGCAAAATTTGAAAAAAACTTAAGCACAATAAAAGCAGGTATCTGTGATTGATAAATTCATCACATTTACCTGCTTTTTTGTATTCCCATAAAACTGCGAAGGCACCGGACGGTTCCTTTCCCTTTATAACGATCCTGCTGTCCTCACATATATGCGCTAACTGGTCCATGTACACTACTTCGTCGTACTTCCAAACCCGCCATTTCTCACATCTGTCACATCATCATCTACGGTAATCCCGTACTCAACGAAGATTCCCTGCATAAAGCCTGTATCTGCCTTCAATTCTACCACTTTTTATTCTCATTGGTATCATTCGTCAGTTTCGCAAAGATATGACCTTCATTATCAGAATAGAAAATAATCGCTGTCAATAATTCCTACCGTATTATTCAGCTGTAAACGGAACTTGAATCCAAGTCCGCTTCTCGGATAGCATTTGAGCACCCATTCCTCGATCCATCTCCACACAGATCCCGGTCGGAATCTTGATGGTCTCGCCTGGCTTGATGGTAAAATCAGCCGAGGAAAAGAAATCATAGCCTGCGCTTCCGGCAGTAGCCCGTCTTGGAAGACGGATTCCCTCATAAATCTTCTCTGCCTCGTCAGCAGACACGCCTTCAAAAGCATCCATCCAGTCTGCCACAAAGCGCTCTTTTACTTACTTTATGAAATTTTGCAATTCTCTTCATGTTTCCTCCTGTTTATCCTCCGTGCAGACGCATTTTCCAAAGCTCCGGCTCTGCAGCGGATATAAAAGAATGCCGGGCACATCTGTCCGGCATCCCCAAGCTGTCACTGTGCTTTTCCTACACAGTGGCCTTGCATTTTATTCTTATTTTGCCTCTGCCGGAACATCCTTGATGCTGAAGCTCATTCTTCCCATCTTGTCTTTTCCAAGGCATACAACAGTTACCTTATCTCCAAGTGTAAGAACATCCTCTACGCGGTTGATTCTCTCCTTGCAGATCTTGGAAATGTGAACCATTCCCTCTTTGCCAGGTGCGAACTCAACAAATGCACCGAATTCTTTGATGCTTACAACCTGTCCGGTGAGGATCTGTCCCTGCTCAAAATCAGAAGCAATGATTTCAACCATACGATTTGCTTCCTGCATGTTCTTATCATCTACGCCGCAGATAGATACAGCACCATCATCTGTGATATCGATCTTAACACCTGTACGCTCGATGATGGTGTTGATAGTCTTATCCTCTCTGGCCAACAACATCACCGATCTTCTCAGGATCGATCTGGATCTGGATGATCTTCGGTGCATATTTTCCAAACAGTTGTACGAGGTTGCAGATACATTTCTCATAACTTCGTCCAGGATGTACTCTCTTGCCTGTCACTTTGTTCTTCTGATTGCTTCTTCTCACAATCGGTCTTGTCAGGCCGTGGATCTTGATATCCATCTGGATTGCGGTGATTCCGTCATGGGTACCTGCTACCTTGAAGTCCATATCTCCGAAGAAGTCTTCCAGGCCCTGGATATCGGTCAGGACGATGTAATCATCATCGGTGTCGCCGGTAACCAGACCGCAGGAGATACCAGCAACCGGCTTCTTTGATCGGTACACCGGCAGCCATCAAGAGACATGGTGGATGCACAGATGCCTGGGAAGTAGAACCGTTAGATTCGAAGGTCTCGGATACGGCACGGATTGCATAAGGGAACTCTTCTACGCTTGGAAGAACCGGAACAAGTGCTCTCTCAGCCAGTGCACCATGACCGATTTCACGACGTCCGGGACCTCTGGAGGGCTTTGTCTCGCCTACAGAGTAGGACGGGAAATTGTAGTGATGCATATATCTCTTGCTTGTCTCAAACTCGTCAAGTCCGTCAAGCTTCTGTGCCTCTGTAAGAGGAGCAAGAGTTGTAACGGTACAGATCTGAGTCTGTCCACTTGTGAACATAGCGGAACCGTGTACACGCGGAATGATATCTACTTCTGCAGCCAGAGGACGGATCTGGGTGATTGCACGTCCATCAGGACGCTTGTGGTCCTTTAAGATCATCTTGCGGACGGTCTTTTTCTGGTACTGATAAACTGCTTCTCCCAGCACAGCCAGCCATTCCTCATTATCTGCAAATGCTTCTTTCAGCTTGTCTGTGATCTCTGCAATATTGTTTCTCTTTGTCTGCTTGTCATCAGAGAATACGGCAACTTCCATTTCTTCCGGAGGAACGATCTTCTTGATCTCATCAAAAAGCTCCTGACGGTACTGCACAGGACTCGTAGGTGTGTTTCTCTTTCCGCACTCAGCGATGATCTGATCGATGAATTTGATGATCTCCTGGTTTAGCTCATGAGCTGCATAAATAGCCTCGATCATCTTGATCCTCCGGAACCTCGTTGGCACCGGCCTCGATCATGATGACTTTTTCGCTTGTGGAAGCGACAGTCAGCTGAAGGTCAGAAATATCCTTCTGAGCCAGTGTAGGGTTCATTAACATACTCTCCATTGATCAAAGGCCGATCTGTGTGGTTGCACACGGGCCATCAAATGGAATATCAGAAATACATGTTGCAATGGCAGAACCAAGCATAGCCGGGATCTCCGGGTTGCACTCGGATCTACAGACATAACCATGTCTACCACCAGTGTTACGTCGTTTCTGTAATCCTTCCGGGGAACAGGGGACGCATGGGTCTGTCGATGACACGGGAGGTAAGGATTGCGTGCTCGCTTGCCTTTCCCTCTCTCTTATTAAATCCTCCAGGGATCTTTCCTACTGAATACATCTTCTCTTCAAATTCTACACTTGACGGAAAAAAGTCGATTCCCTCTCTGGCTCCTTTGATGCAGTTGCGGTAGAAAGTACAACGGTATCACCATAATGCATAAACGCTGCGCCATTAGCCTGTTTCGCAACACGTCCGATATCTACGGTAAGTGTTCTTCCAGCTAATTCCATGGAATAACTTTTTGTACATGTCTTCTCTCCTTTTTCATATAAAATATTGATCTGAAGCCACCTTACACTTCTGCAGAAGCTGTAAAAACCAGTTCTGACCGACGTATATTGCAGCTCTCTTTGCCTCTGTCACAACAGAAGTCCGAAACGACTGAAAAAAAATACATTTGATATTGCTGGGAACAGTTCTCTTCAAATGTTTCTTCAAATGTCCTTTTCAGAAGTCTCGAAATCTTTATCTGTCGGGTTGCCCTTACAGACAATAGTGCCTCTATTGTGACACTTATCACTATCCACAAAAAGCTCCGGTAGGAAGCTTGTCAGTGAACAATCATAACTTTCCTCACATCTTAAAATAGGGCGGATGGATATCCGCCCCTTCCGCATACTAATTATTTTCTTAAACCTAATTTCTCAATCAGTGCACGGTATCTTTCGATGTCTGTTTTCTTTTAAGTAAGCTAACAGTCCACGTCTCTGACCTACCATTATCAGCAGACCACGTCTGGAATGATGATCCTTGCATGGTTGTTCTGTAAATGCTCAGTGAGCTCCTCGATTCTTGCGGTAAGAACAGCTACCTGTACCTCTGGTGAACCAGTATCTCCCTCAGTTCTTGCATACTCTTTCATAATTGTTGTTTTTCTTTTCTTTTTGAAATCATCTTGATTTCCTCCTTATTATTCTTAATGGTCTCCCATGCAGGTATTCCTGTGGGGACGTAATCGCCGCATATTAAGAGACGGTCGGAGTGTCCAACCCCTGAATATGGGCTGTCTGATATGTGAACGCAGGAAGTTAAACCTACTCACACCTTGCCTAGTATAGCATACCCGCCAGATTCTGTAAACTGTTTTTTTCGTTTTTCTTCCCGATATTATTTCTCAGTTTTTTCAAAAAATCTCCCGCTGGCCATCCTCTGCATCCGCCAGAAGTCTGCTCTTCAGCGCCTCAAGAGGAAATTTCCGTTCCGGCCTCAAAAAATGTTTTTGAAATCCACCCGGCATTCCTCTCCGTAGAGATCTTCACGCTTACAGTCAAAAAGATAATGTTTCCACCCTATAAAGCTCTCACCAACCGTAGGCTTACAGCCAATGTTGGTAATTCCGTGGTATATCTTATCCCCAAATAAGAGCTTGTCACATACACACCGTTTGGCGGCAGGATCTTGGTCCTGGGAGGCACGAATATTGGTGGTTAGAAAGCAGAACCTTCTGTCCCATTCCCCTGCCATGTACCACCTGTGCCTTCCACAAAATAATCCCTTCCCATAAGGGAAGTGACTTTCTCCATATTTCCTTTTTTTCAGTTCTTCTCTGATATAGGTACTGCTGATCTTCCTGTGTCCATCCATTTCTTTTGGAAAGGATTTCCACATCAAAGCCATACTTTTCTCCAAATTCCATAAGAAGCCGGGGGCGTACCCTTCCGCTCGAAAGCCAAACCGGTTGTCTCTCCCACTACTACGTAGGATGCCCCCAAGATCTCCCATAAAGAATCTCTTTTTATAAAATTCTCAGCCTTCATATGCCGGATCCTGTCATTTAACTGGCATTCTACCAGCACATCCACGCCAAGCTTTTTCAAGAAGGGAAGCGCGCTCCTGGCTGGTAAGGATCATGTTGCTGGAAGCATCAATGGCAAAAAGAACAGCCTGTTCTCCAAGTGTCTTCCGCTCCCCTGATCTTCTCAACCAGTTTCCTGTGGCCACGGTGGATCCCGTCAAATTTTCCCATTGTTACTGCACAGTTGGCAAGCTTTGGAAACTCACCCTCTATCTTCAGGTATTCCATAATCTCTCCTGTCACACCAGTTTATGTCTGATTGGTGACTATTCAGCACCTGCCAAATCGTCACTTTATTATTCAGAACATTTTCACCGGATAATATTTCTTCTTCCCTGCATCCCACTGAAAAATACCTGTAAAAAGTTCCGTCACTGGCGTACATGCGCACCCAGCCTTCTTTGTGCTGGGGACTCACCAGATTGTCGGACAGCGGATTTCCATTTGCCAGAAGCCTGTCCCCGTAAGAATCCGCATAAAGAGCGGGGTACTCAGCCAGAACTGCTTCCACCGGGTCGATCATATCCTGGACGGTTCCATCTGCCACGGCAGCTTCCACCTGGGCAAGTGTATGGCTCTCAAAGAGAAATACCGACCAACCCTTGACCGGAGCAGTTCTTCCATACAGCCGCCACAGCCAAGCTTCTCGCCAATATCATGGCACAAGGTGCGGATATAGGTTCCCTTAGCAGTGTCCTCTTATTTTCACCAGCGGAAGATGAAATTCAGAGGCTCAATCTCGAAAATCTGTACCGGTCGGGCTTTTTCGCTCAACTGTTTTGCCTTCTCTGCAAGCCAGCTCGTAAAAGTTTCTTTCCATTTACCTTCAGAGCAGAATACATAGGCGGAACCTGAAGCATGCTCCCCACAAAGCTTTTCAGTACCTTTCGCCTTCCTCCTCGGTCACATTCACCGGCTTCTCTTCCAGAATCTGTTCCAGACATATCCTGGGTATCCGTGTCGATTCCCAGATGTAACACTGCCTCATAGACCTTTTTCCTTATCTGTTAAGAAGATCCACCAGCTTGTGTTTTTCCAAGACTACCGGCAAACACCGGTAGCATCCGGGTCAAGAGTCCCTGTATGTCCTATTTTTTCATGCCCTGCGATTCCACGCAGTTTTGCCACCACATCATGGGAGGTAAAGCCTTTTTCTTTGAATATACATTTAAAATCTACCGTTAGCATCCTGTCCTTTAAGCTGTTTTCAGAAGGCTGTTCTGAAATTCATTCTTCTATAACATCGTACATGGAACCGGCCATATCGCAGCCTGCTGCTTTCACATGTCCGCCTCCTCCGAAATAGGAAGCGATCTTGCTTATCTACAGAACCGTTGGAACGGGTGATGACCTTGAATACCTGGCTTTCATGCTCGTAAATAAACATTGCCACTTCCACACCTTTCGTAAGACGGAGCTGGCTTACGATTCCATCCAAATCAGACGGCTTTACACCATAGAAATCCATGTCTCTCAGCTTCATGTAGCCAACGATACATTTGCCATCCAGAAGCATCAATGCTCTCTGCCAGAACACGTCCCATGACCCATAATTCTGAATGATATGCTCTTCTGATAGAAAGGATTCGTCAATAATATTAGAAAAAATCAATTCCCTTTTTCCATCAGGTCACCGGCAATATTCATGGTGTCCGGAGATGTGGAGGAATACTGGAATACCCTGTCGTGGATCATTCCCATAGATACAGTTGCAATATCCCTTGAAATTTTTTTTGTTAAAAAGCTCAAATAGAACCTCGCTGGCAGAGCTGATCTCACCATGTATATAGTTCTCATCTGCAAAACTCTGGTTTGCTGATGTGATGGTCGATGCAGATTGTCTTTTTGCTGCCGCGAAATAATCAGCCTCTGCCAGACGGTCAGTATCTCCCACATCCTGTGCGATAAAAAAGTCATGGCTCATGGATCACCTGCTTCATAATTTCCTTTGTCCATGCATGCAATATGTCCGAATACCGGAATCGGTTCTCCAAATAGAATCTGCCTGAATTTGCGGATACCATTTCTTTGATATAATTATAGGTTTGCCATGCAGGAACCTACGCAGTCACCATCCCACGGACGTGTCCCCCGATCCCTGCTATGGTCTGTACGCCTCCAGTAACTGTGATTCTCTCCATTCCTTCACCTCGATTTTTCCCCCTTCGGTCTGCTGTATCCTGTTTTTCTCCTCACTCTCCTGTAATGGTCGTTTGTCACTTCATCGATCAGTCTGGACATATTGACACCATATTCAATGGACTGGTCTAAAATAAACTGATTACCTGTGGTGTGTTACGCAAATTGATATTCTTTGCCAGCGTTCTTCGGATATAGCCTTCCGCACTCTTTAAGCCTGCGATCGTATCTTTCTGGGACTGTTCATCCCCTAAAACAGAAATATATGCTTTTTACAGGTCTTTAAGTCCGGTGCTACTTCTACTGCAACCACACTGGTCATCGGATTGATCCGCGGGTCTTTGATCTCCCCACGGATGATATTGGAAAGTTCTCTTAGAACTTCCTCATTAATCCTTGTATTCTTAATACTGTTTTTTTTCGCATTCTGCCTCTATTCCCTTCGTTCTATCTCGGCACTTCTACCATTATATAGGCTTCAATCTGATCTAATTCCTGGATATCATTGAAGTCTTCAAATACCAGACCACATTCATAGCCTGCTTTTACTTCTTTTACATCATCTTTAAAACGTTTTAAGGATGCAAGATTTCCTTCAAAGATCTGCTTTCCTCGTCTCTGGAAATACGTACCATACAGCCACGCTGGAAAGAACCGTCTAAGACATAGGAACCTGCAATATTTCCAACGCCGGATGCTTTGAAAAGTCTGACGTACTTCTGCATGACCGATGACTTTTTCTTCAAAGATCGGGTCTAACATTCCCTTCATGGCAGCTTCTACATCCTCGATGGCATTGTAGATGATCTTGTACAGACGCACATCTACACCTCACGGTCTGCAATCGCTTTTGCAGTGGTATCCGGGCGTACGTTAAATCCGATAATGATGGCATTGGATGCAGATGCTAACGTAACGTCGGATTCGTTGATCGCACCAACACCGCCATGGATGACTTTGACTACAACCTCTTCGTTTGAGAGTTTTACAAGACTCTGTTTTACTGCTTCTACAGAACCCTGAACATCTGGCTTTGACGATGATATCTAACTCTTTGACTTTCCTGACTGGATCTGGAGAACAGATCGTCTAAGGAATTTACCCCTTGATTTTGTCTCTTCGATCAGGCGGTTCTTGCCTTCTGAAATAAAGGTTTCTGCAAAGCTTCTTTAGCCTCTTTTTTCTGTCTCCGTGGATACAAAACTTCTCCTGCATTCCCGGTACGCTGGATAATCCTAAAATCTCTACCGGTGTAGATGGTCCTGCCTCTTTTTACATTGCGTCCCTTTATCATCCATCATGGCACGGACGTCCGTTGCATGCTTCCGCAGGCTAAAATCGGCCAACCGACTTTTAAGGTTCCTTTCTGTACTAAGACGTTGCAACCGCACCTTTGCCTTTATCCAGTCTTGCCTCGATAACGATACCACGCGCCTGACGTTTTGGTTTGCCTTTAACTCACAGATCTCTGCGGTTAAAAGGATCATTTCAAGAAGGTCATCAATGCCCTTCCGTGTTGGCAGATACGGAACGAAGATGGTTGTTCCACCCCAGTCTTCCGGAATCAGTTCATTTCTGCAAAGCTCCTGTTTTACACGTTCAATTGGCACTTCGGTTTATCGATCTTGTTGATCGCAACGATGATCTCAATGCCTGCTGCCTTTGCATGGTTGATCGCCTCAACCGTCTGTGGCATAACGCCATCATCGGCTGCAACAACTAAACAATATCTGTGGAGTTTGCTCCACGCATACGCATGGCAGTTAATGCCCATGTCCCGGTGTATCAAGGAAAGTGATCTTCTGCCCGTTAATATCAACTACATAAGCACCGATATGCTGTGGTGATTCCACCAGCCTCGCCTCTTGTTACGTTTGTCTTACGGATTGCATCCAGAAGAGAAGTTTTACCCATGGTCAACGTGTCCCATTACACAGACTACCGGTGGTCTTGAAACCATTAGGATTCATCTTCCTCTTCCTTCTTTCAAAAGTTCCTCAATTACATCTACTTTTTCTTCTTCTTTTTTCTGCAATAATATCAAATCAAGAGCCATCTCTTCTCGCCTGCTCGAAATCGCATTCTAGCAATACGTAACTGAACGGA
>VOFK01001106.1_pt1 | contig 31087 bp, 44 predicted proteins | sample 5384121 | NCBI WGS metagenome assembly VOFK01 (sample SAMN12384730, study PRJNA508395) | human gut metagenome | isolation source: healthy gut J | host: Homo sapiens | reverse complement strand
GTTACGTATTGCTCCGGAAACCGGCGGCAGCTGGAAAAAATCGCCGGACAACACCACCTGCAGCCCGCCGAACGGACGTTCGTCGCGGCGGATGATGCGGCAGATCCGGTCAACCATGTCGAACAGCCACGCGTGCAGCATGGAGACCTCGTCGATGATGAGGATGTCGGCTTCCTGCAGCCTGCGTTTGCGGCGTGTGCGAACGGTTTTGACCAGATTGTCGGTCAATGCCGTGGCCAAGCCGATGCCGCTCCAGGAATGGATGGTGGTGCCGTTGATATGCGTGGCAGCGATGCCCGTGGATGCGGTGACGGCCACGGATGCGCCGTCGGCACGCGCCGCCGTATGAATTCGTTGAGCACGTAGGTTTTGCCGGAACCGGGCGCGCCCGTCAGAACACGCTTTTGCGCCGGAACCCAGAATCGCAAGCGCCTCGGATTGCCTCATTACGCCACCTTCTTTACATCACCGCGCCCCATGCAACGAAATCGTCAGGCAACCAGCCTGTCCACAACCTTGAGCACACCGTGCTCGACGTTCGACGGTGCGATGTAGCGCGCGGCGGCCTTCAAATCGGGGTGCGCGTTGCCCATGGCGAACGACCAGTCGCCCGCCTCAAGCATGAGCAGATCGTTGAGGTAGTCGCCGAACACCGCCGTCTGCGCGGGTGTGACGCCGAGCACGCGCTGCAACGCCTCGACGCCCTGCTTTTTGTCGGTTTCGATGTTCATGATGTCCACCCACAGTTTGCCGGAGACGACCACCTGGTAGTCCGCGCGCAGATGTGTGAGCTTTTCGTTGGTGAATCGTTCGGAGCCGTCAAGGTCGAGGATCGCGAGTTTCAGAACGATTTCAGCGTCGCCGTCAGGGGTGTAGGCGGACGGTTCCTGCGCGAAAGTCGAGCACTTCGTGCAGATCGTCCACGATGCTCAGCGCCGCGTAGTATTTGCCGACTTCATCGAGGAACGGCTTGTCGGAACGCTGCACGTATGCCGATTTGAGGCCACACCACCAGTCCCACGTTATGCTCGCCGGAGGCAGCGGCGTCGGCGACCAGGTCGATGACGTGACGCGTGACGTCCAAATCGACGCCATGCACTTCCACGACTTTGCCGTCGAGCGCCACCACATTGCCGTTTTCCGCGATATAGGACAGTTCTCCCCCGTCGAGAATCTCCGCGGCTTTGTCGGCGAACATGTTGCGCAGCGTGGCGTATTGGCGTCCGGACGCGGGCACGAATTCGACGCCACGGCGTTTGAGCCCGGGCGAGCATGGGCCAGAATCCGTCGGGGGATTCGGCTTCGTTCGTCAAGTAACGTGCCGTCCATGTCGGCGACCACAAGGCGGATATCCTGCGGTTGGCCGATGGTGGTCCAATCAGCTGCGGTCATGCGGTTCCTCTCGCTGGAGTCGTGCTGTCAGTCCTTGTTGAGCAGGCTGGTTTCCTGGATTTCAGAGGCGATGGCCTTCGCCTCCGCTTCGCTCGGACCGGGCACCGGGGCCATGAACGCCTTGCGGTAGTAACGCAGTTCGTCGAGCGATTCGATGATGTCGGCGAGCGCGCGGTGGCCGCCGTTCTTCGGCGGACGGTTGAGGTAGACGGCCGGATACCAGCGGCGGGCGAGTTCCTTGAAGGTGCTCACGTCGATGGTGCGGTAGTGCAGGTTCTCCATGAGTTCCGGCATGTAGTGGTCAAGGAACTTCTTGTCGGAGCCGATGGTGTTGCCGGCGAGCAGCGGCTTGACGCCGGCCGGAGTGAATTTCCTGACGTATTCGATGACCTTGGCTTGCGCTTCGTCGAGGCTCAGACCGTGTTCCCATTCGTTGATCAGGCCGGAACGGGTGTGCATGGCGCGCACGAAGTCATTCATGTGGTCGACAGCCTTCTGACTGGGCTTGATCACATAGTCGACACCTTCGTCGAGCACGTTCAGGTCGAAGTCGGTCGGCACCACGGAAACCTCGACGAGCTCGTCGCCGCCGAAGATATCCAGGCCGGTCATCTCGCAGTCGATCCAGATCAGACGTGAGCCTTCGGACGTGTATGTTTCGCCATCGTGTGCATCTACCATCGTTGCCTCTTTTCGATTGGTCCGCGGTCGCGCCTCTGCGCAGGCCGAACATATGAAGATACCGCAGGGTAGGTACGTCGGACCGTCATCGTTGGAAAAAACGGTCGTTGGAAACAGGAAAAGCCGTCCGCGCCCAAATGGAGGGACGCGGACGGCTGGAGCGCGCTGCCGGTTCGGTGGTTCAGCGCACGAGTGCGGTATCCGGCACGGACACCCTCAGATCGGGGCATCCTGCGTGCGGTCAATCGGCCAGTTTGAGCCAAGCGCTGGTATCTTGCGGCAGCTTGCCGTCGTCGGTAAGCGGTCCTGATGTCAGAAGCACTTCGCCTTGCGGCAACGTGATTGGTTCTTCGCCGAAGTTGGTGATCGAGGCCCAGCCGTTGGCACGGCGGTACGCGATGGTGCCACCCGGGAAACCGTTGGCGCCGTCATGCGCCTTGCCGGGCTGGTCTTCCGGAAGCCATTCGAGACTCAGGTCGGTGGTCTGCAACTCATGTCGCAATGCCAGCACGCGGCGGTACAGGTTCAGCATGGAATCCGGGTCGGCCGATTCGACATCGACCGCGAAATCCTTGTACCACTTGGGTTGCGGCAGATGCGGCTCGGCCTTCGCGTCTGCCGGCGAGAAGCCGAAGGAGCCGCCATGGCCGAACTCATCGTTCGGATCGTCCACTGCGGAGCGTCGGCCGCAACCCACGGCAGCGGCACACGGCAGCCGTCACGGCCTTTTGGTGCTGGCGGAACAGGGAGGTGCGCCATGCGGACGGATCCTCCAGCTCATCCCACGGAATGTCGGCCACTTCGAACAGGCCGAGTTCCTCGCCTTGATACACGTAGGCGGAGCCGGGCAGCGCCATCTCCATCATGATCGCGGCGCGGGCGCGCTTGGTGCCGAGCGCGCGGTCCTCCCGGTATGTGGTGCCGTCGCGCAGCAGCCAGTCGAGCGGCAGTCGATGGTATTCGCCGGTCGGCACCTGGGGCAGCGCGTAGCGGGTGGCATGGCGGACCACGTCATGGTTGCTCATCACCCAAGTGGCGGTGGAACCGGACCGTTCGGCGCTTTCCAGACCTTCCTCGATGGCGAGGTGCATGTCGTCGGATCCAATCCTTCTTGGCGAACTCGAAGTTGAAGATCTGGCCGAGATCGTCCGGGGAGGCGTACAGATGCTGGCGGCTTGGTCGGACCCACGCCTCAGCCACGGCGAATGCTGGCGGATCATACTCGTTGAACACCTTGCGCCATTCGCGATAGATGTCGTGCACTTCGTCGCGGTCGATCACCGGATGGGAGCCGTCTTCGGGCTGATCGTTGGTGCACCAGACCACATAATCGTCCAGATCGTCGCGGTCGAGATCCTTAGCTAGGCCGTGCGCCACATCCACGCGGAAGCCGTCCGCTCCATGGTCGAGCCAGAAGTGCAAGGTCTTGATGAAATCGGCGCGCACGTCCGGATTTTCCAATTCCAATCGGGCTGTTCGACGGTAAACATGTGCAGATACCATTGTCCGTCGGGCACGCGCGTCCATGCAGGGCCGCCGAAGTGGTTCTGCCAGTTGGTGGGCGGCTCGTCGCCGTTCGGTCCTTTGCCGTCACGGAAGATGTAGCGGTCGCGTTCCAGCGAGCCGGGTTTCGCGGCCAACGCGGCCTTGAACCATTCGTGCAGGTTGGAGCTGTGGTTCGGCACGATGTCCACGACGATTTTGATGCCGTCGGCATGCGCGGCTTTGGCGAGCGCGTCGAAATCGTCCATGGTGCCGAGTTTCGGGTCGACGTTGCGGTAGTCGTCCACGTCGTATCCGCCGTCTGCCAGTTGAGACGGATAGAACGGGCTGAGCCAGATGGCGTCCACGCCCAGTTCCTTCAGATACCCGATTTTCTCGGTGACGCCGGCGATCTGGCCGAGGCCCTCGCCGCGGGAATCCTTGAAGGAACGTGGATACACCTGGTAGACCACGGCCTGCTTCCACCACAGCGACGGATCGTTGACTTCGGTCATGTTGTCCCCGTCCCTTTCATACAAACGCTTGTGCACCGTGCGCACGTATCACAACTCCGTACGTAGAACGATTTTCGTTGATTTTCCTACGATGGTTATGTTGTGTTGTGTAGCTTCGTTGCTGTTATCGCATTGCTTGACATAATCAATAATAACGCTTGTGCAAAAAGCGCAAACCACAGGAGGCAGAACAAGGTGGCAGCACTTCAAAAAGCAAGCAATAACAACACCTGAAGCCATGCAAGCGTTTTTTTACAAAAGCAGCGTGTCGTGATAGAGTGAAGCAGTCGCGGGCAACCGACCGCCCGCATAGTCCACCCTAAGGAGCCATCCGACCATGCCACGAACCACCATCGCAGACGTAGCCCAGGCAGCCGGAGTGTCCGTCTCCACCGTGTCCCGCGCGCTTCGCGGGCTCGACAGGGTCAGTCCCGAAACCAGGGAACGCATCGAGCAGGGAGGCGAAGCGCCTGCATTTCTCCTTTTCGAAAAGCGCGTCGTCCCTGGCGTCCGGGCAAAACCATGCGAGTCGCCGTGCTGCTGCCGAACGAAATCAGCAGCTGGTTCAACGCCCACGCCTTCGAAGGCATTTACGAGGTGATGTCGAAGGCCGGATACGACATCGTTCCTTACATCGTGTGGACGCAGGACGATTTGGATGCGTTTTTCCAAAATCTTCCGGGCAACCGCAACGTCGACGCGGTCATCGAGGCGTCATTTGACTTCGACGAGGCGAAGAAGCAGGTGCTTGGCGATCTGACCATTCCGGTGGTCGGCATGAACGCGCCGAGCACGCACGGTCTCGACGCCGGCGTCGCCATCGACGACGAGGCTTCCATGGCGACGATTGTACGGTTCCTCAAATCGTTAGGGCATAAGACGCTCGCCTACATCGAACAGCCCATCAACACCACGCCGTTCGTCTGCTCCGACAGGCTGCGCAAGAAGGGATTCAGCGAAGCCTCACAAGCTTGCGGTTACGCGGATGAAGACATCATCGTCATGCCGTCACTATCCCATATCGATGCTCGCAGCGAGCAGGACATCTATTCCGGCATCGTCGCGCAGCTGCTCAGCGCTCCAAAGCAGCCGACCGCCATCTGCGTCTCCGTCGACGCCGTGGCCGCCCCCTGCTGAAGGAGCTGCGGCGCATGGGATGGCGCGTGCCACAGGACGTGTCGCTGGTCGGATTCGATGATGACGACACCGCCACCGCATTGGATCTGACCACCATGCATCAGGATCCGGCGGAAATCGGCCGTATCGCTGCACGTAAGACGCTTGCACTGCTCAATGGCGAGACGCTTGACGAGCCGTTCACCGTCATGCCGACGTCGCTGGTGCTGCGCGTGGCACCACGGAACGCGTAAGTTGACGTTCATACGGTGCCATCGACATGGCTCAATTAACTAAACGTCACTAGACCAATGGCTGTCGAAAACGCACGAAACCCGTCCAGCGGCATTCCTGCCACCGGACGGGTTTCGTATTATCTAGCGTTTAGTCGCGTCGTATGCGTTTCGCGCGGTATTCGCCAATCACTGACGGCCGGAGTAGTTCGGGGCTTCGGTGGTCATCACGATATCGTGCGGGTGCGATTCGCGCAGGCCAGCGTCGGTGATGCGGATGAAGCGGCCACGTTCCGGCATTTCGGAGATGTTGTGCGCGCCAATGTAGAACATGGACTGGTGCAGGCCGCCGATCATCTGGTACAGCACGGCGTTGAGCGGTCCGCGGTACGGCACTTCGCCTTCGACACCTTCCGGAACGACCTTGTCGTTGGAGGTGACGTCGGCCTGGAAGTAACGGTCCTTGAGTAGGACTTCTTGCCACGCGGGAGCCATGGCACCGAGGGAGCCCATGCCACGGTACAGCTTGTACTGCTTGCCGTGCAGGAGCACCTTCGCCCGGGGCTTCCTCACAGCCAGCGAGCGTGCCGCCGAGCATCACGGAGGAAGCGCCAGCCACGAGGGCCTTGGCGATGTCACCGGAGTAGTGGATGCCACCGTCGGCGATGCAGGGCACGCCAGCGGCACGGCAGGCCTGGGCAGCCTCGTACACGGCGGTGAGCTGCGGGACACCGACACCGGCAACGATACGGGTGGTGCAGATAGAGCCGGGGCCAATACCGACCTTGACGGCGTCGACGCCGGCGTCGATCATGGCCTGCGCACCCCTGGCGGGTGCCGACGTTGCCGCCGATGATCTGCACGCCGTCGAAGGCGGAGTCGTGCTTCAGGCGGGAAATCATGTCGAGAGCCAGCTTGGCCTCACCGTTGGCGGTGTCGACCACGAGCACGTCCACGCCGGCCTCCATCAGAGCGGAAGCACGCTGCCAGGCGTCGCCGAGGAAGCCGACGCCGGCGGCCACGCGCAGACGACCCTGCTCATCCTTGGTGGCGTCCGGGTACTGCTCGGTCTTGACGAAGTCCTTGACGGTGATCAGGCCGGTCAGGCGGCCTTCGGAATCGACCAGAGGCAGCTTCTCGACCTTGTGCTTGGCCAGCAGGGTCGTGCGCGTCTTCCTTGGAGATGTCGGACGGACCGGTGATGAGGTTCTCGCGGTCATGACCTCGGAGACCTTCAAACGGTCGTAATCCTCGGAAGCGATGAAACGCATGTCACGGTTGGTGATGATACCGACGAGCTTGCTGTCCTTGTCCACGACCGGCAGGCCGGAGATGTGGAAACGGCCGCACAGCTTGTCGAGGTCGGCGAGGGTCACGTCCGGGCTCACGGTGAGCGGATCGCTGATCATGCCGGATTCGAACGCTTGACGATGTCGACCTGGGCGGCCTGGTCGTCGATGGAAAGGTTGCGGTGCAGCACGCCGATGCCGCCGTTGCGAGCCATGGCGATGGCCATGTCGGATTCGGTGACGGTGTCCATCGCGGCGGAGATCGCCGGGACCTTCATCGTGATGTTGCGTGAGATGGGTGGTGGTGTCCACTTCGGACGGAATGACGTCCGTCTCGTTCGGCAGCAGCAGCACATCGTCATAGGCGAGGCCAAGCTGGGCGAAAATCGGAGGGAGGGGGCGAACGTGGAATCTGCATTCATATCAGGAATTGTAGCCATAGACCCACTATATGAACGTGGCTGACTTACTGCGACACGGCGCGAAAAAGCCGAAATTATCAATCGTAATAAAAGCTGCTTATATCGTTTGGCAAAGCGTTTCATCAGTTTTTTCTTGCGATTGCGCCGGACGGACGATCAGCGTCCACCGCGCGTTTTGTCGCCGCGCGCGCGTCCGACCGACGCATGTTGCGCATCGGTTCCGGAGATTGCGTTTTCCTCACGGATTTCGGGAATGCGGTGTTTCAGATACGGGTCATCGTGGCGACCGTCAGCAGCGCCGCCGCGATGAGGAAGCCAATCAGCACATACTGCGCTTTGAAGAACAGAATCATGATCGAGCCGAATGCGATCAGCGACGCCCACCCCCAGAGAATCAGCACCGCGCCCTGCACGGTGTGTCCGATGCGCAGCATGCGGTGGTGCAGGTGGCATGCGATCGGGATGCATCGGCGACTGGCCTTTGCTCAACCGCCGCACGATGGCAAGGCACATGTCGAGAATCGGCAGGAACAGCACGAGCATCGGCAGCAGAATCGGCATGAACACCGGCAGGTAGATGCTGGCGTGGATGGATGCCGGGTCGAGACGGCCGGTCATGACGATCGACGCGCAGGTGATCAGGTAGCCAAGCAGCATGGAACCGGAGTCGCCCATGAACAGTTTTGCGGGATGCCAGTTATGCAGGATGAAACCGACGCAGGTGCCGACCATGGCGATGTCGATCAGCGTTGCCATGGATGCGTACGACGGCGAGCTTCTTGCGATGATGTACGAATAGATGGCGAAGGCGATGCCGCCGATCGCGACGATGCCCGAAGCGAGGCCGTCAAGACCGTCCACGAAGTTGACCGCGTTGATGGACGCGACGATAAGGAACGCGGTGATGGCCATCGACAGGCTCGGCGACGCGGTGACGAGCGAGCGAGCCGAGAGGCAACGAGATGATCTGCAGGCCGCCCCAGGCCACAAACACGGAGATGAGCAGCTGACCGGCGAGTTTGAGCATCCAGTCAAGGTCCCACAAATCGTCGGCCATGCCCAGTAGGCTGATCATGATGGCGCCGGCTAGAATCACCCATGCCTGATGCGATTGGGCGAACAGGCCTTCGATGAAAGGGATGCGAGAGGCGAACAGCATGGCAACGGTGAAGCCGATAAGCATGCCCAGTCCACCCATGCGTGGCGTCGGCACGGTATGCACGTCGCGTGCGCGCACTTCGCCGACTGCGCCGATTTCGATGGCGATGTGCCGGATCAGCGGCGTGAGCAGATAGGTGACGCCACCTGCGACCGCGGCAATGAACAGGTAGATTCTCATGCGCCCAAAGCACCGCCATTCAGTGTTAAAGCCTTACGGATGACCAGCTCGCGAATCACTCCCTCCCGAAGAATCGCGATGCCGTCGCGCTCGTGCGGGTCGGCTGCAACCACCGTGGACGATACATGTCCCGGAGTCGCTCCCCCGTCCAAATACAGATCCACCGCATCTCCCCAGCGCGTCCGCGGCTTCCTGCACCGTTTGTGCGCTTTCCTCGCCGGAACGGTTGGCGCTGGTGGCGGCCAACGGCCCGGTGGCTCGCAGAATACGCAGCGCGACCGCGGAATTGGGGATGCGCACGCCCTGTGTGGCTTTGCCGGTTGTCGGATCATGACGCAACGTGGCAAGCGAACAGTCGTCTTCCGCTTCCGCTATCGGCGAAAAAGCGCCCGGCATGAACATGGCGGCCAGACGGTTGAGCGGCACCGGCAAGGTCAGATGCAGCTTCTCCATGCTTTCGATTGACGGCAGCAACACCTGCAACGACTTGTATTTCGGTCGTTGTTTGGCTGCGAACACCTTGCGGATCGCCTCGATGTTACGCGGATCGCAGGCGACGCCGTACACCGTGTCAGTGGGGATGACCACCAATCCGCCATCATGGATGATTTCAACGGGCCCGGGCAAGGGATTCGTCGTTTACTGTGCAAATCTCGCTCATGACACCTCCCTTTCAGCCAGTCAACTTACCTATTGTAAGGCATGGCTCGATGGCGCGCCCGAATGGAGGGAACACGACCGGCGAATATTCCATCGGATATAGAAAAAAGCCCTGTCGGTTTGGATGCGTCCAAGCCGACAAGGCGGATACGGCACGAATCAGGCGCCCAGATACGCCTTGCGCACCTGCTCGTTATTGAGCAGTTCCTTGGCGTCGCCTTCCATCGTGATACGGCCGGTTTCCAGCACGTATGCACGGTCGGCGATCGACAGCGCCATCTTGGCGTTCTGCTCGACCAGCAGCAGAATCGTGATGCCCTGCTCGTGCAGCTTGCGGATGATGGAGAAGATCTCCCTTGACGAGCTTCGGGGACAGGCCCATGGACGGCTCGTCCATGAGGATCGTCTTCGGATGGCTCATCAGCGCGCGGCCCATCGCCAGCATCTGCTGCTCGCCGCCGGACAACGTGCCGGCCTTCTGGTTACGGCGTTCCTTCAGACGGGGGAACAGGCCGTAGACCATGTCGAGGTCCTTCTTGAGGTCCGACTGGTCCTTCAGGCTGAACGCGCCCATCTCCAGGTTCTGCTTCGACGCTCATGCGTGTCCGAAGACGTGGCGCCCTTCCGGAATGTGCGCCATACCGAGGGTCACGATCTTGTTGTTGTGGGTTTTCAGCAGATCCACTCCGTTGTACATCACGGAACCGGATTTCGCAGGCACCAGACCGGTGATGGTGTGCAGCGTGGTGGTCTTGCCGGCGCCGTTGGCGCCGATCAGGGAGACGATCTCGCCGGCGTTGACGGTGAAGCTGATGTCCTGACGGCTTCGATGGCACCGTATGAAACGGAAAGGTTCTTGACTTCCAGCATCAGGCTTCCTCGCTTTCGTGCTTGGCATCGTCGCTGTCGGTATCGTCGTCGGAGCCCAGGTATGCGGAGATGACCTGCGGGTTGTTGGCGATCTCCTCCGGCGTGCCGGATGCGATGGTGCGGCCATAGTCCAGCACCTGGATGCGCTGGCATACGCTCATCACCAGGCTCATGTCATGTTCGATGAGCAGGATGGCGATACCGAAACGGTCGCGGATCGTGTTGATACAGTGCAGCAGATCCTCGGTCTCCGTCGGGTTCATGCCTGCCGCCGGCTCGTCGAGCAACAGCAGTTTCATGCCGGTGGCGAGGGCGCGGGCGATTTCCAGCTTGCGCTGGGCGCCGTACGGCAGGTTCGCCGCTTCGGTTTCAGCCAGGCCCTCTAGTCCGAAGATCTTGAGCAGGTCGATGGCTTTGGCGTGCATCTCGCGTTCCTGCTTCCAGAATTTCGGCGTGCGGAAAATCGCGCCGCCCATGTGGTAGCTGAACGATTCGTTGAATGCGACCAGCACGTTCTCCTCCACGGTCATCTGCTTGAACAGGCGGATGTTCTGGAAGGTTCGGGCGATGCCGGCACGCACGACCCTGATAGGTCTTCTTGCCGTTCATGCGTTCGCCGTCCAGGAAGAACTCGCCTTCCGTGGGCTGGTACACGCCGGTGAGCAGGTTGAACACGGTGGTCTTGCCGGCGCCGTTCGGGCCGATCAGGCCGACGAGCTCGCCGGAGTTGATGGTCATGTTGAAGTCGGATACGGCTTTGAGGCCTCCGAAGGTGATGCCGAGATGTTCGGCTTTCAGGATGGGGCTCGCTCATGCCTGCGCCTCCTTGGTGTCGGCGGCCGTCTCGACGGTTTCGTCGTCCGTCTTGGCGGTGTCCTTTGGCTGCCTTGGCGGTGGATTCAGCCTGCTTCGACTTGCCGTGCGCCTTGACCTTCATCGGGTAGAACAGCTTGTTGATGGTCTTGGTCAGGGAGAATTCCCAGTTGCCGAAGATGCCCTGCGGGCGGAAGATCATGATGAGCACCAGCGCCACCGAATACACGAGCATGCGGTAGGTGGAGAAGGCGCAACAGCTCCGGCAGGATCGTCAGCGCGATGGCGGAGACGATGGAACCTGTCAGCGAGCCCATGCCGCCGAACACGACCATGATCACGTAGTTGATCGACTGCAGCCATCCGGCCATCGCGGGGTTCAGCGAGCCGATGTACTGGGCGAAGATGCCGCCGGCGATGCCCGCGAAGAACGCGGAGATAGCGAACACGAGCACCTTCATGTAGGTGATGTTGAGTCCGGAGGCGCCGGCCGCGATCTCGTCGTCGCGGATGGCCTTGACGGCACGGCCGTAACGGGAGCGGGCGAACATGAACAGCAGCACGACGGTGACGACGGTGATCCAGAACACGACGTACAGGTTGGCGAGTCGGTCGATGCCGATCAGCGCCTGGCCGGCCGCGCCCTTGTCGAGGCCTGGCGCCGCCGGCGACCTTCAGGTTCTGGATGATCACGCGGATGATTTCGCCGAAGCCCAGCGTGATGATGGCGAGGTAATCGCCATGCAGACGCAGTGCCGGAATGCCGACCAGGATGCCGAAGATGCAGGCGACCACGCCGCCGGCGAGCGTCGTCAGCAGGAATCGCAGCGTCGGATCCATCGCAACGCCGTTGGCGACGAGCAGCTTGCTCAGCAGGGCCGCGCTGTACGCGCCGATCGCTTCGAAGCCGCAGCAGCCCAGCGTCAGCTGGCCGAGCACGCCGATGGTGAGGTTCAGAGAGGTGGTCATGATGATGGCGATGCAGCTTGTCATCATGATGCCCTTGATGGTGCTGGCCATGCCGGATTCGCATACACCCATCAGAATGCCGAACAGCACGACGATGCCGACCGCGCACATCAGATAGGACTGTTTGGTGGAAAGCATTGATTTCTTCATGAGGTCACACCTTCTCGGTTTCCGGTTCGCCCATCAGGCCGGACGGCTTGACCAGGAGCACGATGATGAGGATGCCGAACACAATGGCAGTCGGAGAACGCGGACGTGATCACGCCGCCGGTGATGGTGCCGATGTACGCCTTGGTCAGGCTTTCGACCACGCCGATCACCAGACCGCCGACCATGGCGCCCGGGATGGAGCCGATGCCGCCGAGCACGGCCGCGACGAAGGCCTTTCAGGCCCAGCATCGCGCCCATCATCGGGGGACACCTGCGGATAGGAAACGCAGTACATCAGCGATGACGGCGGCGAGGCCCGAACCGATGGCGAACGTGAGCGTGATGGTGGAGTTCACGTTGATGCCCATCAGGATCGAGGCCTCCTTGTCTTCGGAGACCGCGCGCATGGCCTTGCCCTGCTTGGTGTAGGTGACGAACAGCTGCAGCGCGACCATGATGATCACGCCGAGCACGATGGTGATGATGGTCGCGCCGTCGATCTTCAGCTTGCCGATCGCCAGCGTCGGAATCTGGATGATGGTGGGCACGGTCTGGTAGTCGGCGCCGAAGATGGCCTGGGAGCCGTTCTCCAACAGAAGGCTCATTGCGATTGCGGTGATGAGGGCCGTCATGCTGTTGCCCTTTTCACGAACCGGCTTGTATGCGGCCCTTCCACGATGACGCCCACCGCCACGCACATCAGGATCGCGGGGATGACGGCCACCCAGGCGGGCAGGCCGATCGCGACGATCGCCGGAATGGTAAGCATCAGCACGTAGGAGCCGACCATGATGAAATCGCCGTGTGCGAAGTTGATCAAACGAATGATGCCGTACACCATGGTGTAGCCGAGTGCCACGAGCGAGTACACGCTGCCGATCTTCAGACCGTTGAACAGCTGGCTGATGAACATGATGATCTGATCGCCCATCATTCCTCCTTTCAAAAGTTGATGATGCCGGACTTTTGACATAACCGTTCCGGCTTGGCCGCTGAAGAAGCCCAGCGGCTGAATATGGTTATTTTCGTCTTGATACGCGAAAGGGAGAAACCGGTTTCCCGGTCCCCTCCTCTTCACAGATTCAGGCCTTCAGGCAAGCGACGCTCACTTGGCAGGCTGAATGGTGGTCTTGTACTGCGGCTTGCCGTCCTTGAGCTCAAGCACGACGACGGACTTCTTCGGGGGAGCCCTTCTTGTCGAGCGTGAAGTTGCCGGTCACGCCTTCGAAGCTCATGCCGGCGATGGCGTTGCGCACGCCTTCGCGGGTGGCGTTCTTGCCGGCTTTCTCGATGGCCTGCTTCATCATGTACACGGAGTCGTAGCCCAGTGCGGTGAAGGTGTTCGGATCGGCGTTCTTGTTGGCCTTCTTGTAGGACTTGATGAAGTCCTGCACCTTGGCGTTGGAGGTGTCGTCCGGAGAGTAGTGGGTGGTGTAGAGCACCTTGTTGTACAGCGACTTGTCGTCGGTCATCTTCAGCCGTCGTAGCCGTCAGGACCCATCACATAGCCCTTGTAGCCGACGGAGCGGGCCTGCGGGATGATGTACGGGCCAGCGACGGGTAGTAGTACGGAGCGTACAGGAACTCGGCGCCAGCGGCCTGGATCTTCTGCAGCTGGGCGGAGTACTCGGTGTCGTCGGCGGAGGAGGAGCTTTCCTTGTCCACCACTTCGAGGCCGAGCTTTTCGGCGGCCTTGGCGAAGGCCTCTCCCACGCCGGAGGAGTACGGATCGCCGGTGCCGTAGAGCACGGCCACCTTCTTGACCTTCAGGTTCTCGGCGGCGAAGCGTGCAGCCACCTCACCCTGGTAGGAGTCCTTGAAGCAGGTGCGGAACATATAGCCACCGGTCTCGATGGAGTCGGAGGTGGCGGCCGGTGCGATGGCCGGCAGCTTGGACTGGTCGGCCAGCGGAGCCACGGCCGCGGTGGTGGAGGAGATGGTCGGGCCGACCACGCCGAGCACGCTGTTGTCGCCGGCGAGCTTGTTGAAGGCGTTGGAGGCTTCGGTGGCGTCGCCCTTGTCGTCCATGGACTCGAGCTTGACCTTCTTGCCGTTGATGCCGCCCTTTGGCGTTGATCTCATCCACAGCCAGCTTGAAGCCGGCGACCTCGGCCTCGCCGTATGCGGCGGCGGTGCCGGGAGTTGGTGGTGACGGGCCCAGCATGATGGTATCGCTGTTGGCCGCGCTACCGTTGGAGCTGCTGGAATCGTCCATGCTGCCGCCGGAGCAGGCAGCGAGGGACATCGACATTGCGCCTGCCGCGACCAGGGCGACGACACTTGGCGGAGAAACTTCGCGTTCATTCCGTTCTTCCTCTTTTCTTGAAAACGCTGCACATTCCTTTCAACGCGCACCTTGGAAAAAATCATGTTCATCTCAACCCCGTGCGCGGAACCACGGCGACCACTCATGACGGACGCCCGTTCTCTCTCTGTGCATTCCGATTGTTCTTTATAGCCTGACGGACGGCGGCCTGCATAAAATGTTCTTATAGTGAGACTCAACTTCTGGTTATATCCCCGTCAGCATGGCGCAAAAGAATATAAGTTACTGTGCCGGCTGTTTTTCCGCCGTCAGATAACGTGGCCGTCCGGTGTAGTCGTTATGCACGGTAACGTCGACGAAGCCGCAGGTTCGTGCGAAGGAGGCAAGCCGCTCCCCCTGCGTGATGTCGTGCTCCATCACCATAAGTCCACCCGCACGAAGCAGTTTCGCCGCGCGTGCGATGATGCGTTCCGGAATGAGCGTGCCATCCGCCGAACCGCCGTATAGCGCCAGATCGGGATCATAATCGCGCACTTCCGGCTGTTCGGGAATGTCGGCAAGCGGCACGTACGGCGGATTGGTGAGCACGATGTCGATGGTGCCGTCAAGTTGGCTTAGCGTCGGCATTTGCGTGGCGTCGGCGATGTCCAGATGATAATTGCCGGCGATTGCGGGATACCGTTTCGCGGTCTCGTCGAAGTTGCGCCGCGTCCACTCGGCGGTCGTAGCGCTTTTTCTCGACGGCCCACCTCGCTTGCCCGGCACTTCCGAAGCGAAGGCGAGGCCGATCGCACCGCTGCCGGCGCACAGATCGACCACTTTGGCGCGGTACATGCCGCTTCTGGTGGCCCAGTCGACGCCTTCCTGCACGACCAGTTCGGTTTCCGGACGTGGAATGAACACGCCTGGACCGACTTTCAAATCAAGGTAGCGAAACGGCGCATGGCCGGTGATGTGCTGCAACGGCTCGCGTTTGACACGACGGGCCAGCATGGTCTGGAAACGTTCCATCGCCGGTTCCGCGTCTTCTTTTTCGGCCAGACGTTCGACGCCATCGCCCATGAGCATGGCTTTGTCCACGTGCTGCAGGTCCGTATGGAACGCTTCGGCGAGCAGCAGTTTGGCGTCGTGCTGCGGAGTGTCGACGCCCGCCGCACGTAGTTCGTCCGCGGCGGAACGCACCGTTTCGAATACCGTCGCCACCCAATCGCCTTACTTCTGGTTGGCGAGACGATCGGCTTCGTCCGCCTGGATGTCGCTGTCGATCACGGCCTGCAGATCGCCGTCAAGCACGGCGTCGAGGTTGTACGCCTTGTAGTTCGTACGATGGTCGACGATGCGGTTTTCCGGGAAGTTGTACGTGCGGATACGTTCCGAACGGTCCAGCGAGCGCACCTGGGGAATGGCGCATATCGGCGGCCTCGGCGGCCTCCTGCTCGTGTTTCATGGCCAGCAGGCGGCTCTTCAGAACGCGCAGTGCCGCCGCGCGGTTCTGGATCTGGCTCTTCTCGTCCTGCATGTTCACGGTGATGCCGGTCGGGATGTGGGTCATGCGCACCGCGGAATACGTGGTGTTCACGGACTGTCCGCCGGGGCCGGAGCTCATGAAGATGTCGATTTTGAGGTCTTTCGGATCGATTTCGATTTCATCGTCGTCCTCGTCGGCTTCCGGGAAGACGATCACGCCGGCAGCGGAAGTCTGGATACGGCCCTGCGATTCGGTGACGGGGATGCGCTGCACACGGTGTACGCCGCCCTCGTACTTGAGGAAGCCCACGCCGTCCTCCGGCGCCGGAGTGCCTTTGGCGCGGATGGCCAGCTGCACGTCCTGACGCCACCGAGCTCGGTGGTGTTCCCGCTTTGCACGGTGACCGACCAGCCGCGCTTTTCCGCGTATCGCATGTACATGCGCAGCAGGTCGCCGGCGAACAGTGCGGCTTCCTCGCCGCCGGTGCCGGCCTTGATCTCCATGATGGTGTCGCGCGCATCATCCGGGTCACGCGGGATCAGCGCGGTGCGCAGCTTCTCTTCGGCTGCGGGCAGCTCGCCTTCCAACCGCTTGGCCTCTTCGGCGAAATCGGGATCTTCGGACGCCATCTCGCGGGCCGCCTCCAGATCGTCCTTCACCTGCTTGTATGCGGTGTAGGCGGAGACGATGGCACCCAGTTCGGCGTGACGCCGACCCAGCTTGCGCATCTTGTCGGGATTGGATGCGACCTCCGGCTCGGCCATCTGCTGTTCGATATTGTGGTATTCCTCAAGCGCGGTGACGGCCGCGGGGAATTGTTCGTCTGCCAATGTACGCCTTTTCTTCGTATCTGCGCTTCAGCGGAATCACTCGTCGCTGAACCTTACCAACCTGTCCATCATATAAGGTGGCGCGGAAGTGCGGTCGTCGGAGGTGGGCGACGGCACGTCGGTAACGACATGAAAACGCCAGCCCACGAATGGACTGGCGTTTTCATTGCCTAAGCAATAAGACTCACTTGGGCCTTCTTGCCGTAACGCTTCTCGAAGCGAGCCACGCGGCCACCGGTGTCGAGGATCTTCTGCTTGCCGGTGTAGAACGGGTGGCAGTTGGAGCACACGTCGACGGTCATGTGATCGCCGTTGTAGGTGGAACGGGTGACGAAGGTGTTGCCGCAAGAGCAGGTGACCTGCACTGCGTGGTAATCAGGATGGATACCCTGCTTCATAGTTTGTCTCCCTAGAGATTCGGGGGACCCGGGTCGCATTGCCCCGATGGCAAGGCGTGAACCGGATAACCTTATGGAGTGTAGGCGATGGCCGGGACACGGTATGCGCCGTCACACGCAGGGCGTACGGACTGCAATCCGCGGATATGCAGAGGACCCGCCGCTTCCGGCAGGTCCGCATGTGAGCAGCCCCTCGCTGGGACTTGAACCCAGGACAAACACCTTATAAGGGGTGCTGCTCTAACCAACTGAGCTACGAGGGCAACGGGAGGAAGTATACCCCGACCTCTGCCCGATTGCGGCAGCGTCGACAGATGACCATTGAAGACCGACGGCAACACGCCAGCAAATCGTTATTTATAAGTTTTATAAATAACGTACTAACCTATTAATTAAATCAATGGACGATATACCCATACAGTACACCTCGTCACAGCCATTTCACCGACGAAAGGACACCCATGCACTACGGTCATTTCGATGATGCCGCAAAGGAATACGTGATTGAAACCCCGGCGACCCCCTGCCGTGGATCAACTACCTTGGCAACGAGGACTTCTTCTCGCTGATTTCCAACACCGGCGGCGGCAGCTTCTAAAGGACGCCAAACTACGCCGCATCACCCGCTACCGGTACAACAACGTGCCGGCAGACAACGGGCTCCCGCTGCTATTACCTGAGCCTGATGGACTCCGATTCCGCCGATGCCAAGCCGGTCGAAACCTGGTCGCCGACCTTCCTTCCGTGCAAGACCCCGCTTGATTCCTACAAGTGCCGTCAAGGCATCGGCTACACCGTGTTCGAAGCTTCCAAGCGAGGCATCGAATCCAAGCTCACCGCCTTCGTGCCGCTGCACACCAATGCGGAAATCAATCGGCTCGACGTGACGAACACCACCGACGAGCCGGCCGTCATCGACGTGACCGGCTCCGTGGAATGGTGCCTGTGGAATGCCGTGGACGACTCGTCCAACTTCCAGCGCAACCTGTCCACCGGCGAGGTGGAGATCGAACGCGAAACCGATGCCACGCTGCTGTACCACAAGACCGAATTCAGGAGCGCCGCAACCATTACGCGTTCTACGGCGTCAACGCGCCGTCGTCGGTTTCGACACCAGCCGCGACGAGTTCCTCGGCCAGTTCAACGGCTGGGACACCCCGCAGGTCATCGCCGAAGGCAAGGCTCACGATTCCGTGGCGTACGGCTGGTTCCCGATCGCCGCCAACCGCGTGCGTCTGGAACTCCAGCCGGGCGAAACCGCATCGCTCGTGTTCATGCTGGGCTATATCGAAGTGGCCAAGGACCAGAAATGGGAGGATCCGAACGATCCGGCCAAGGTCGGCATCATAAACAAGAAGCCGGCCCATGAGCTGTTCCGCCGTTTCGCCACCGTCGAACAGGTCGAAGCCGCCTTGAAGGAGCTCAACTCCTACTGGTCCGAACTGCTGACCACCTACAGCGTCGATTCCGGCGACGAAAAGCGACCGTATGGTCAACATCTGGCACCAGTACCAGTGCATGGTCACGTTCAATATGTCCCGTTCCGCCTCCTACTACGAGTCGGGCATGGGACGCGGCATGGGCTTCCGCGATTCCAACCAGGACCTGCTTGGCTTCGTGCATCTCATTCCGGAACGCGCACGCGAGCGCATCATCGACATCGCCTCCACCCAAATGGAGGACGGTTCCGCATGGCATTCCGCTCATCGGCCGCGCCGACTGGAATGATTGTCTGAACCTCAACTGTTTTCTCCGATACTCCGGGCGAAAGCTTCCAGACCGTGGAGAACAACGACACCGGCGTCGCCGAATCCGTGTTCATCGGCGGCATGTTCGCGCTGTACGGCAACCAATATGCCGACATCCTCGAGCATTATGGACGTCTGGCCGGCATGTCCGACGTCGAAATCGCGTCCGAGGCGGCCAACGTGCGCGCCGAAATCGGCCAGGTTTCCAAGGCCGTCAAAACCGCCGGCTGGGACGGCGAATGGTTCGTGCGCGCCTACGACGCCTACTCGCGCAAGGTCGGCACGCATGAGGACACCGAAGGCCAGATCTACATCGAACCGCAGGGCATGTGCGTGATGGCCGGCATCGGCCTCGATGACGGCAAGGCGCAGCAGGCGCCGAAGTCCGTCAAGGAACGCCTGACCTGCGATTGGGGCACCGCCATCCTCGCACCCGCCTACTCCATCTACCGCATCGAATTGGGCGAAATCTCCTCCCTATCCGCGCGGATACAAGGAAAACGGCGATCTTCTGCCACAACAACCCGTGGATCTCCATCGCCAACGCCATCGCCGGCAATGACGACGAGGCATTCGCCGTCTACCAGCGCAACTGCCCGGCGTATGTCGAGGACAAGTCCGACGTGCGCAAGGTGGAACCGTACGTCTACGCCAGATGGTGGCCGGTCCCGAGGCAGCGACCCCGGGCGAGGCAAGAAAACTCTGGCTGACCGGCACCGCCGCGTGGACGTTCGTGGACGTGTCGCAGTATCTGCTGGGCGTGCGACCGACGCTCGACGGCCTGGCCATCGAACCGCATCTGCCGGAACGGTTCGACCAGCTGACCGTGACGCGCGTGTTCCGCGGCGTGACCTACCGCATCGCCATGAAGCGCACCGGCGAGCGCACGGTGAGCGTCGACGGAGCGAAGATTGGCGGTAATGTGGTTCCCGCTTTGAGCGATGCCAAAATCCGTCGATGTCGAGGTCACGTTCTGATGTGAGCATCAGAACGTGCTCACAAACGGGGCGGGCCTACACTCTCCTCAACATGAACATGGATTGCCGGAGCATCTTGCATATAGGTTGTTCCGGCGATCCTCCATCGGTTTCCTGCAACCTTGTGGAAGGCAGGAACCGATCAGAACAGTGCGAATCCGTGTGCCGCATAGAAGGCCGCATGGATTCGCACACACAATCCGTCTAAGGTAGCGATATGCAGTATTGTGAAGACATCATCACCGGCATCGATGGCAGTGAGGCCACGTTCGTCCGGTACGTTCTCGACAACAGCGAGGAGATCGATCCCAAACGTCAACGCCCCAGCGTTCTGGTGATTCCGGGCGGCGGCTGCCCATGACCTCCGACCGCGAGGCCGAACCGATCGCCATGCAGTTCCTCGCGGCCGGATGCAACGCGTTTGTGCTGCGCTATTCCGTCGCGCCATCCGTCTTCCCCACGGCTTTGCTGGAAGCCGCGGAAGCAGTGCAGCGCATACGCGCGCATGCGGACGACTGGCATTGCGACCCCAGTAAGATCGCGGTAATCGGATTTTCCGCAGGCGGTCATCTTGCGGCCAATCTTGCGACCACGGCGGGTGACGACACCATGCGGGCATGGCTATGACCCTGACGCGGTGCGCCCGGAACGCATTGATGCTCGGCTACCCGGTGATCACTTCAGGCCCGCTCGCGCATCGTGGCAGCTTCGACTGTCTGCTTGGCGACAACAGCGATAATCAGGTGGCGTTGGACGCGGTGTCCATCGAACGGCATATCGACGCGAAGACGCCGCCCGTATTCGTATGGCATACCATCACCGACGATTGCGTACCGGTCGAGAACACGCTGATGTTGGTCGATGCCTGCAAGAAGGCCGGCGTGCCGGTCGAGGCGCATCTGTTCCCCCAAGGCGGGCATGGTCTGGCGCTTGGCACTGCGGAAACGGCGTGGCAGGGGTTAATGGCATCGAGCCATGCGTCCAGCAATGGCCGGTGTTGGCCAACGCGTGGCTACGGCGACTCTTCGCCTAGAGGCCAGAGGGCGTAATAGTATTGGATGGTTTTATGAGGGACACGATGAGCAGGGGGTGTAAGGGAGCTGGCTATGAGCGTCGCGGCATGGGATGGATTCCTGAATGACCAGAGCAACTGGCCGGCCGCCTCACGCATCGGCAACGCTACGGGGCCACTACCGCCAGGGACACGCTGGCGACAAGACCTTCGTCAAACGCAAGCGTATGAGTCAGGAGGAACGCCACCTGCAAATCCTGCAGGCCGCCGTCAAAATCATCGCCACCAAGGGGTTCTGGGGCATGTCGTTGCAGAACATCTCCGACGAGCTGGGCATCACCGAGGCGGCGTTGTACATTCATTACATCTCCTCGAAGGACGATCTGCTCAACATGGTGCTGTCGGAATGCTACGACACCATCGATGCCGACGAATACAACGCGGTGACGGCCGCCATCGTCGACGCCGACGGGCACCGCGTCTACTACTACCCGCGCTATTGCCTGAACATCGTGCTGTACAATCTGCAGCGCCCCGAGCTCGTGCAGCTGTATTCGGTGCTGAACGGCGAGGCGCTGAACCCCGCACCCGGCCCACGATTTCTTCATCGGCCGCCATTTGCGCCAATGGGGAGATGATTTGCTCGATGAACTGGCTGCTGCCGCCGGACGTGGACGAGAACGGTTCTACGACCTGTACACCCTGGCGATGAGCGCCATGGACGGTCTGCAGTACCGTTGGCTGGGTGACAATTCGATGAATCTGCTGGAGCAATGGATGAGCATCTCCGACATCATCTTCCCCGATAGCGAATGGCAGGGCTTCCGCGACCCCTCGGAGCACGACCCGAAGAACGAATCCTGCCTGCTGCCGCTTACCTTGTCGGCACGGCAGTAGCTCTGACCCCGAAGATCAGCAGAGCATTACAGCGGAAGATCGATATCGACCGCCCACCGCTCTTGTGCATATTCGCCATCGGCGGCCGTTCACGGGAAGCGGACCCGCCGATTTTCGTATCGGAAGCATCCGCGACTAGCGGATCGGCATTCTCCATGCCTTCGACCTCGGTTTCGAAGGCGTAGTAGGCCCGATCAGACCGGCGTTGTTGGTGTGCCGGCAGCGCTTGACAACCGTGTGGAAATCGCTCCACTGCGGGATCTTGTCGAGCGCCGCATTGACCAGCGGCAGCAATTGCTGTTCACGGCAGATGCCACCGCCCAGCAGCACGCATTCGGGGTCGGCCACGGCGACGATGTTGAAAATGCCGATGGCAAGATAGTCGATCCACCGGTCCACGATCTTGCGCACACGCGGCTCATCGAGACGATGGAACAGGGTGGCCGGCACGATGGAGCCTGTCGGCACGTCGAATTCCTTGGCGTACTCCTCCGCCAGCACGATGGTCGACAGGTAATCCTGCATGGTGTGGAATCCACCGGTCTCATAGTTCGGGATCATCATGCCCAGCTCGCCTGCACGCCAATCCTTGCCTCGGCGGATCCTGCCGTCCAGGAACAACGCACCGCCCACACCGCTGTCGATGGTGATCAGCGCAAAATCGTCGAGTTTGACGGCGTTGCCGCTCAGCTTCTCCGCCATTGCCGCGCAGTTGGCGTCGTTCTCCATCCATGTGGGGATCGGGTCGTCAAGATAGCCCTGCAGTTTTCTGCCGATTTCATGGCCGTACAGTATGCTTAGCGCGCCGGCGGTAACGGCGACCTGCTTCTCCGTGTCGATGAAGCCGGGCACGCTTATGGCGATGCCGTCAAAGAGGGGCACGCTGCTTGGAAACAATATGCGCGAGCGCCTGGTAGAAGGGCTCCTCGCCGTCGACCGGAGTCGCGATAGTACCCGGAATGCCCATGCGCCCGTCCTCGAACACCACGTATCGGGTGAAGAACGTTCCGATTTCGAACGCAAGGATGCGCTTCTTTGCAGTCATATCGTTATCTAACCCATCTTTAATAAAAATCCTGCCTTGGTACAGTATAGCGTTCCCGCCCATACTTAAGCGCTTCCGCCCCATCCCCCCGATACGCTCAGCCAACACCCTTTGCGTACCACCAATGCAATGGCGGAATCGAGAAGTGCGTCATAGCATATTCGTCTGCCATTGTGCAACATATGCCATAACAACTTGTCAATATTTATCGATATGGTTGCCTATTGGAGGCTCTTGCAATACACGCTTTTATGACTCCGCCGCTTACGGCGGGCAGCCCCCCTAGATGCCCCCATCAATGACGTTTTCCACGTCGCGCGAAGACAGGAGAAATAGATGAGAAACAAGGCAATCGCATGCCTTGGCGCAATCGTCGCTTGCGCAACGGCTCTCGCCGGAATCCCGGCCACCGCCATGGCGGACGACTCCGCCGGCCTGACTCCCCAATACACCTACAATTCCCAGAACGATAACGGCATGACCTTCGAAAAGGTCAGCCACGCCGATCAGGGGCCTGAGCCAGGCCGATGGCGTGGTCGATTACACCGGCGACGGCACCATCGCCCCCTATACCGCCGGCCTGAGCACCACCGGCAACGGCGACCGCGGCCAGTCCTACAGCTATGCGGCAGCATCCTCCGGCGACTGGGTCTACATCGGCACCATGCGGCGGCCTCGGCGTGCAGGCTGAACCGAGGAAGCAATGCAAGATAGGTGAAGCCTTCGGCATTGGCAGAAACTCCCATGCCAAAATCGGCCACTGCTATGATAAAGCGGTTCCACCATCAGACTTCCCTACCGCCGCATCACGCCCAAGGCCCGTGGAGGATGGAGGAATGGACCGGTGCGCTGACCATGCGAACTCCACGCCCCTGCTGCTCCACGGAGCTTTTCAGCACGGCTTCAGGCCAACGGGCCGGGTGCTTTGGAGGAAGCGCGGCTTCGTCTTTTACTTCAATAGCTTCTCCTGTAAGTTCAATAACTTTCTCTTGTTCCATCAATGGCTTCCACCTGTTAGTTCAACGGCTTTTACTTGTCGTCTCAACAACTTCTTCCTTCTCTTTTTAATAGAACATCTATTGTGTTATCAATCAGTAAAGTATGATATATCGATTCAAGTAATCCTTTGGCCGTTCTGCGATGGCTCGGCGCCGTACTTCCTTCAGTTCCTCGTCCGTTGGCAGAGCGCGCGGATTCACGCCGAGTCGCTGCAGCTGGTGACACAAGGCGCGTCCCATCCCATGGATCAACCGCCTCCACCTGATGAGCCAATCGGCGCAACGTGGGCGTATCGACAAACAATCCTGGGGGGAACATCGAGGCCCAAACGGCGTACATTTTCCAAAGGCTTCTTGCGGCTGGTCGGTCCACACAACGCTCTCCTCCCCCCACCCATAGTGCAGGGAGAAAACCGAGGTCGGCGCGCAACTGCCGTCCCGCTCGTGGCGACGTGAAAAGCGGGCTGCCATGGGCCAGGGGCGATATCGTGCTCGGGATTGAAAAATGTGGAGTCGTAAAGCCATTGCTTGGCAAAAAAGATAGCTATTTTTAGGCTGAAAAAGTGGGTCTGTAAGGGGATAAAAGGCCTTAAAAGACGAAAAAAAAACGCAATTTTGCAAAGTAGAGTTTGCAAATCAAAAAATATTGCGTAACTTTGCAGTACCATAATAAAAAGTAGAAGAATGGAAGCGTTTTTCAGAACACATACCTATCTCGTCGAACATACACATGTCGCTGTCGTGGCGCACCCTGATGGACGAGATCGATTGGCGCGGCCGCTTGATTGGCATCAGAGGGGCGGCGCCGGTGAACAAAGGCGTTTCTGCTGGAGATAGCGAAGGAGCGGTTTGACGCCGCGACCACCGTTGTACCTCTACATCAGCATGAACAACTTCTGCTTCAGGGCACGGCATCCGCGACTTCGCTGGCAGTTCTACGCCGAGGCAGCGTGCTGCTCATCGATCCGTCTTCAGAAGTCGGGTGGAACCGAGCTGCGCCGCTGCTACGACGACCGGCTGCAGATCATCTTCACCGGATCGGCGTGATGCGCCTGCTCAGCGACCCCATGATCGGCGACATCGTTGCCTGCTACGGTCTCGGCTTCCCCGCGGTACGTCAATCTGAAGACCGACAACCACTTCCACCCCGCACGCTCGAAGGAATCACTGCAGCAGCACGGAACGATAGCCCACGGGTGGCGCCAAGGTCGATGTGAGTCCTTTCTTCGGGGGAGTATCTCCACCATGGTTTCTACCCTTCTTCCTGGAGCACCCAACTACTCGGAGAACCTGCTCAAGACGATGAACATGATGATCGAGGTCGATGTGCTGCTGATCCGATAAGAGCTCAAAATATCTCACGAAAATCAAAAGCTCTACCCTGCTGGCCCTGGAGACGAGGCAAAGTCGCCCAACGTCAGCAAGCTCGCCGAACCATCGACACCAGCCGCGCCACGGTGATGAACTATATCAAGTATCTCGCCGGCGGCGCCTCCTCACATCATCTACCACCAGGGTTCCGTTTCCCAAAGCCCCGCCATGGTGATGCGTCAACAATCCCAACCTCATCTACACGGTCTATCCCGCAGCTTCGGCGACCGCGAATCCTCAACTTTCTTCTTCATCAACCAGCTTCGCAAAGACCATACGGTCAACAAAAAGGGCGCCACCGGACGCCCACCGCATCGACGGCGAGACCAGCGTGCACATCAGCGCCGAGGGCGAGCAGTCGAGGGCCAGGGGCAAAAAAAAACCGCCTCCAGCGGCCTCGTGATCGGCAAAGGAAAATACCGTTATGGCTCTTCGGTTTTCTCTACTAAAAGGTCCCTGGCACGGCCGCCATACTATATATAGGGAGAAGCCTCAAGAGACATATGATGGGGAAGCCGTCCAGGAGCTGAGGCTGATGGCGATCTGAGCTATATGAAGGTAAAACGTCCGAACTATGAATAGGTAAGGCACGTTCGATATACCAAGTATTCATAAGTCAAAGACAACAGTAATTTCATTTAACAGAGTTAAACAAATGGCTAAGGAAAAGAGGTATATGACTTGTGATGGTAACACCGCTGCTGCCATGTGAGCTGCATGTTTCACCGAGGTGGCCGCTATCTACCCTCACCCCGTCTTCACCGATGGCGGAGCATGTCGACGACGCTGGGCTGCTAAAGGCCGCAAGAACCTGTTTGGTCAGACGGTTTCCGTCCAGGGAGATGAGTCGGAAGGTGGTGCCGCTGGCGCCTCCACGGCTCTCTCCAGGCTGGTGCGCTGACCTCTACGTACACGGCTTCGCAAGGTCTGCTGCTGATGATTCCGAAGCATGTACAAGATTGCCGGTGAAGCTTCTCCCCCTGCGTGTTCGCGTCACGGCCCGTACCCTGGCACCCTGCGCCGCTATCTTCGGCGTCACCAGGACGTGATGGCTTTGCCAGATCAGACGAGGCTTCGCCATGTTCTGCTCCGGTTCGATGCAGGAGGTCATGGACCTCTCAGCGGTTCCTACCTCTCTACGCTTGAGAGCGAGGTTCCCGTTTATCAACTTTCTTCCAGGCAGTTCACCTCCTATGAGGCCCTGCCACAAGGTGGAGGCCATGGCAGCCGGAGGACATCGTCCGCTCTCGTCAAGCCCCCGGGGTGGTCGAGCGTTTCCACCAACCGCGCCATGACGGAGCGTCCTGACACCGAGAGGTACGGCAAAGGAGCAGAGGCGCCTTCTTCACCCACTTTGAGGCTTGCAACCGTACTACGACGCCGTTCGGAGATCGTGGAGAAGCACCTCGCCGAGGTTTCCAAGCAGAGTACCACCTCTTCAACTACACGGCTTGATGCAAGAACGTCATCGTCCTCATGCGGGTTCGGCAGGAGCCACTGCCATGAAGATGCTTCGACGCTACCTGATGAAGCAGGGCAAGAAGGTCGGTATGGTGGCACAATGCACCTCCCCATCGTCCGTTCTCTGTCGATTACCTGCGCAAGGCGCTGCCTGAGGCGTGAGCGCATCGCCGTGCTCGACCGCGAAGGGAGCCGGGTGCTGAGGGGGCAGAGCATACCTCGTCAGGTGGAAGCCCTCTACGATGACCCACTTCATCCGCTCATCGTCGGCGGACATACGGACTGGGATCCAGCGCTTTCACGCGGCCAAGATGCCGCCGTCTATAAGAACCTCGGCTCCCTGCCGAGCCGAGGCACGGTGGGTATCATCGAGACTACACCTTCACCTTCTCCCCGAGGAGGCAGAGATCCTGATGGGTGGTGAGGGGCCTCTTTCGAGCGAAGTTCTACGGTCTCGGTTCTGACGGTACGCCGGTGCCAACAAGAACCCATGCAGATCATCGGCAACAACACCGACTGAAGTACTGCCAGGCACCACTTTGCTCCTACGACTCCAAGAAGTCGGTGGACTTTCACCTGCTCTGCACCGTTTCGGCGACGAGCCGCATCCACTCCGCCTACCGGGTCAATACGCCTAACTAAATTGTGCCAAAATTAATTCTCCATGATGTGACAGCGCTTAGCGGTCTCGCGACGGTGGCCTAACTTCCTGCTCAACACCATCTTTGATGGCGAGGCTCGTCAACTTCATCCCCAACAAGGTGAAGCGCTATTTCGCGCAAACACAACATCAAGGTCTATTATATCAACGCCACGAAGAAGATCGGCCAGGGAGATCGGGGATCGGCAACCGCACGAACACCATCCATGCAGTCCTGCCTTCTTCCAAATCACGCAGGTCATCCCGACCGACCTCGCCGTCGCAGATGAAGGCCTTCATCGTCAAGTCTATGGCAGAAAGGGCGAGGACAACTTCGCCGACGACGCCGTTGTCGAGCAACGCTCCCTTTCGTCAAGGGAGATTGGTTCATGATGAACGCTCAGGCCGGCGACTTGCTGAAGGGTCTCCGACTTCGTGAAGTTGGTACGACCAGCACTGGGATTCCGGCACCGCCGCCTGAAACAACGTGGCGTCGACTTTCATCCCAGGTGGAACCTGGGCAGCATCGGTGCAGCAGGGTGTGCCTTCTGCTGTCCCGCACGCTGCCGTCCGTCCGTTCGTCCTGCGACGACGAGGGAGGCCCGCCAAGTTTGAGGGCAAAGACCGGCATCGGCATGCTGGCTCCAGGCCATGAAGGGCAGCGCTTCCCGCAGTGAGCCCTCCGTGCTAACAGGCTGTCTCGACTGCGGCACCTGCGCCGATACTCTGCCCGGGCAAAGAAAGGGTGAGAGGAGCCCTCATGATGGTGCCAGTTCAGCACCGAGCAGCTCCCGAGATGAAGCTGGAAGCCAAGCACTGGGAGTACCTCGTCCACGAAGGTGAGGTCAAAGCAGCATCTCGTCAGATGTGAGAAGCAGAGCGCGCAAAAGAACTCTCAGTTTCCCGGCCGCTCTTCGAGTTCTCAGGTCCTTTGCTTTCCGGTTTGTGGTGAACGCCCTACGTGAGAAGCTCATCTCTCTTCGGTGATGTGCTGGGTTTACTCTTCAAAATACTCTTGATTGTGCACCTCTATACCTTTGCAAAGTTAAACAACTCCCTGTTTGGGACTTCTGTGGTTTTTGGGTCTGATGGCGGCGCTCGCCAACAAGAAGATGTGGGCACATCTGCCACCTGCTGGCTGAGGCCAGGCTGGCACACGCGCAGGGTTCATCGCTGCCGCCACAACTGGGTGTTGGCATGAACAACCTCACTTGCAAAGGTTGCCGTGCTGCAAGGGCACAGGCCACTATAATGACGTTCTGGTCATCGGTGGTGATGGCTTCCACTACGATATCGGCTGGTCTCGACCCGTCGCCCCAGGGTCGGGACATCCGGCATTATAGATCGCCGATAGAAGTCTATTCAACACCGGTCTTTTCCAAGGAAGTCCACGCCGCTCGGCTTTCATCAGCTATCGGTTTGCCGCCGGTGGCAGGCGTGAGCAGAAGGACCTCGGTGCGATGCCAGACACCGTGGCTTCTGTATTGGCCCGGTAGCCATGGGTGCCAACAACGGCTGAACGCTGAGAGCTATCCGCGAGGCTGGGGGAGCCTACGATGGTCCGTCTCTCATCATCACTGCCAAAATGTATCAACCACGGTATCAGGGGCACGGCCAAGGATCGCCGCAACATGGATTAAAAGCCAGCACGAGGGAGGCTCTCGCCGATCGGGGGTGGCTTTAACCAAGGGAGGGGCAAAAAGAACCGTTACGCTCGACTCCCGAGGCCGCAGTGGGATGAAGTTCCAAGTTACCTCATGGGCGAGGGTTCGCTTCATGAAGAGGCGTTCAGGATGAGGCCGACGGCTCTCTTCGCCAGAGACGGAAGAAAAAGTGCCAGCGCTACGGAAACTACCTGCGCAAGTCGCAGGAGGACTGGAAGCGATATCATCAATCCGGCGACTTTCCACTATCAAAGGCTGCCGCCGCCGTGCGGGCGAGCGGCGTCCCGCGACATGGGGCTTCTCACGCTGGGGAAACGCTTTTTGACACCGAAGGGGCGGCGTAACTGGGTTGTTTCCCACCTGCTCATCGAAGATAACCATTATACGGCCTGGCTGGGCTGGGGAAAACAAAGAAATTACGGCCTTTTCAACTTTATGGTCTTGCGCAACTATCATAGTCTTTGCAACTATACGGAGAAAAGGGAGACGGCAATGGCGAAACCCGCGTTGTCACCCATACTGCATGCAGCTTGCTAGTGAGATTGCAGAGAGTCTAACAAGCCTAATAGCGAGAATTGTACATAGCCAATAGCAAGGGTGTCCACTGCGAGGTGGAATCTGAGCTGGCGGCAAACATACGGCTAACTTGTACAGAAAGCTTTCACTATAAGGCATTTGACCATGGATGAGAGGATTGCCCGACAAATCAAGAATCCCTATAGCTATTCAGGAATGGTTGAATTATAAATGAAATGGTATAGATAAGGAAAGAACAAGCCCTTATCCGAGGGTCTTGCGGACATGACGATTAAGTTGTGAGGATCATGGGTAAAACTTGCCGTGAGAGATCAGCAGAATGCCATAGTAGTGGAGTTCTCGATAACGCTCATGAAGGGCAGAACAGGAGTAAACCGTGTATTGAAACATTGCCTCATGAGAAGGAAGAATGCAGAAAAACATTGGCTTGAGAGATCAGGGCTGCCCTCAGGAGGTTGGAATCCGAGGATATGTGGGAGTGCAGACGCTGTGGATATGTGAAGACAACATCGTGGAAACATTCGACAAAGACACTATTGGGCGCATCATCAGTCCGGCCAACTTGCACTAAAGCCTACAAGTGCAGCGTAACAAGAACTGTAGCGGTACTCGACAAAATGGTCGTAATGAACAAATGCTCGCGGCTCTTGGCTAACTGGATGTCCCTAATCCGTTCCTTGCTTGACGAGTTCCTTTCGTCGAACAGTAAGGGTAGAATGCAAAGACAATGAATGCGCCTGTTGGGCATCCCCACGGTCGCGAGCAAATGCGGTTCAACAAGCCATCAGCAGAGACCTAACCCCATCTATGGGCATAATTCTCTGTCAAGCTACGGCTTCAAACTTGGAGCGTTTGCTGAAGCACCGTGAGCCATAGCAAACTCATAGAAATCCTCAGCACGATAAAAGGATGGCAGGGGTGATAAGCCTCCACAATATCTCCACCAGTGGTGTGATGAACAAAGGTGTGTTCCGAACTTAAGTGAGGGAAGAGCCCCCAAGGAGACCGTTAAGTCCCTTTTGAGCAGCAATATGCTCAGCAGAGTTGAACCCGGAACTCCCATGAGGTCTCCCTTTTGTTCAACTGCGATGACTCAGTATTTTTGTAAGTCCCAAGCGTGCAGCCAAGCGTGAAGGAATCCATAACCCCGATTCATCCGAAGGAGAAACTTCTTCTAAGGTGAATAGGGATAAGACAGTTTTCACTGCCAAAAGTGTGAAAATACCTTGCTACCCTTTATGTAAAACAAAATGCCAACTCACTGTACATCCAAAAGCCAAAAGCCAAAGATGAAAAGCCAACAAGTTGACTTCCAGCACAATGGTTGGGGGATACGCCAAGAGAAGCAAAAACTTGAAAGAAAAATTTTTATAAAGGGCTGGGTAGGATACTATCACCTCAGCTAATATGAAACAGTTTCTCACTTAGAAACGGATGAGGTGGCTAAGGCGACGGCTTCGTGGCAGCTATATGAGGAAGTCGTGGAAGAAGAGGTGGCAGAGTTGCCAACGGTAAAGTGCGGTATTGACAAATACCAAAGCTTACAGCAACCGTAACATTGCTGGGCATCGACACCCAAAGGTGTCTAGTGAAATAAGTCACGCTTGACATGGCGTCGCTGGCGCAGAAAAGAGGCAGCGAAGTCAATTTCAGGAAATGTCAGATGGGGTGTCAGAAGAAGGACGGAACCGATTTGCCATCCATCATCCCTTCAATTATACGATGATAAAAAAGCATTCAAATTGACGAGACGCGGCGAGAAGTCGATATACCATATCTTGCCGGAAAAAATGTAGATGAAATAGCTAAAAACTAAACCAAACACAAGCGGGCAATACGTAGCA
>VOFK01003196.1_pt1 | contig 31119 bp, 54 predicted proteins | sample 5384121 | NCBI WGS metagenome assembly VOFK01 (sample SAMN12384730, study PRJNA508395) | human gut metagenome | isolation source: healthy gut J | host: Homo sapiens | reverse complement strand
TATGCACTACAAGATGCTCGGGCACATAAAGGGGAGGCGGAGTACGACCATAATGCACCGGTTTTGCGCAGTTATCCGCCAGAGATTTTTTGCCGCAAAGCGCTTTCTTCAAAACTCGAGGAATTGCCCAGAACAAAGAAAACCATATTGTTGGGATGGTAGAAGCGGGCGGTAGTGCGGCAGCATCCTCACTGCAGAAACTGCTTTAACTGCTCGGGATTGCCAGAAATGTTTGCGTCCCAGGGATGCCCCCCTGAATATCAAAGTCTCAAAAATCATCGAAAGATTAGCTCGGAAGGGGGTTGTCTTCGTAGGATTGTATCTCGTCGATAATCACCTCTGTCTCCCTTCTCTATCTCGCGTTGCGGAAAGGTGGGAGTGGAATAATATCCACCAGAAGTTCGAAGGCACGGCCGAAATGCTCAGTCAGGAAAGCAGAAGTAAATCACCGTCTTCCTTGTTGGTGTAAGCGTTGAGGTCACCGCCCACATTCTCCATGCGGTTCCAGATGTGCTGCCATGCCTTGCGCTTGGCGGTACCCCTTTAAATATAAGGTGCTCCACAAAAATGCGCCATACCCTGCTCGTTTTCAAGCTCGTTTCCATGCGTACCCGCATCTACGGCAAACCACAATAAAGCCACTTTGGAGGCCGAGGGTTCATGAATGATGCGCAAGCCGTTGGGCAGGATATATCGGTTGAAAGCCGACGGTAAATTCTCTTTAACTTCTTCAGTCCTGACTTCAAACTATTTGAGGCGACAAAAATACACAAAACTTATTAAGCCGTTTATAGAAAAATTGCGAGATATTTGTATGTATTAACAAGATAAAGTTAAAGTTACCGACCATGGGTATCACAGCTAACCATGCGGGTATCACAGCAGCCACTAGCAATATTAGCACATTAATCACATTAACACATTATAGGTATATGATTGCATCCATTCAAGAGCTTTTGCAGAAAGAGGCACAGGCCGTACTGAACATCCAGTGACGGACGCTTATGAAAGAGCTGTAGAACTCATCGTAGAACAAGTGCACCGCAAAAAAAGGGAAACTGGTAACTTCTTTGGGGCGGCAAGGCTGGTCAAATAGCCATGAACATCGCCACTACCTTTCTGCTCCACCGGCATTCCTTCCGTTTTCCTGCACCCCAGCGAAGCACAGCATGGTGACCTCGGCATTCTTCAGGAGAACGACTTGTTGCTACTTATCTCCAATTCGGGCAAAACTGCGAAATCGTGGAGGCTGATCATTGGCCAGCTGGCAACATAACCCGAACCCGGACTGAAGTTCATCGTCATCACCGGAAACCCCTGACAGCCCCCTCGGCACACGAAATTCAACGTATGCTCTCAGCAATTTGAAAACCCAAAGAAGTATGTACTGGCATGACACCACGACTTCGACCAATGCCATGACCGTCATCGGCGACATCCTCAGGTGGTACAGAATATGAAAAAGAAACAGGATTCACCATTGAAGACTACTTCCAAGCGCCATCACGGTGGTTACCTCGAGAAAAAAATCAAGATCGCTATGCGTAAAGTACGGGGCATCGGAGAAACCATACCGGACATCATATTCCGTGGCGAACCACAGCAAGCCTCGTTCCAAGCGGTTCTGGTATTCAACGGCATCACACTGGGACGTATCGGTGTTCCCATCTGCTTTATCAGTGAAACGGGCAACGACCACGTGGGCAATATCATCTCAACTTCATGCGCGAGAACAATATTCCCACAGACCATGTCAATGTGTTCCCGACGGAAGTCCCCCGTATCACTCGCTTTCCTGAACAACCGGAGCGATGCGGAATACATCTTCTACAAAGATTATCCCAAGCAGCGCCTGGACGTGGGGCATATCCGCAGATTCCAGGAAGACGACATCGTAATCATAGGGTCGTACTATGCCCCCCGGAATCCGGTACTGCGCGACAAAGTGGTGGAGCTACTGGAACGCGCACACGACATGCATGCCATTATCTACTACGATCCCAATTTCCGTTCGTCCCATAAAGAGGAGGCCATCAAGCTGGCTCCCACCATCATCGAGAATCTGGAATACGCGCCAACATTGTGCAGCTCGCAAGAGGATTTCTTCTATATGGGGCCTGCGGGAGGCTTCCACAAGATATACAAAGATGTAAAGTAAAGTTCTCTACTGCCGCAAACTAAAGCCGAAAGTGGGAGCGGAGAAGCTCTTCATTGCGCACCGGCACGATTTAAGCGAAATGGACCCATCCCCCCCACTGGGCGGTGGTCAGCACCATCGGTGCAGGGAGACAAATCTCAACGCAGGTATTCTTCGCTGTTGAAACATAATACGCTACGAGGATACCATGGACGAGGCTTTGGGACCAAGTTATCCAATACGGCATTGAGTTTTCCTCGCCGAGGCGCAAGAGTTTCAACAACCTGTTTCAAAGGAATTTGCAGTATGAAGCACGAAAATACCAGCCATAGATTACCCTCATAGTAGGTAGCTCACCACAGAATACATGGCCCTGAAAAATCCATGCACCCTGTGAGGCAAACAGCTTCCGGATTAACAAGAAAAATTCTCCCGCTTTCCTTTCATTTCTGCTTTTTTTGCTTTATTTGTCTATCCCTTTATACCTTAACATTCGCGCTATGAATACAAAAAGGAAAGATGTAGCACTTTCTCAACCCCCTCTAAGCAGAAATGGCAAAAACATCTGCCTTGCCTTGTGCATTTTTTAAGGAATACTCGCCTCTTGCCGAAACAGAAGAATCCTTCTATCAACCCCTGATTCCCGGCAACGATGTCCCGTTGACCCGGCAAGCGTTATTCAAGCCGGAAAACTTCTTTGCCTCACACCGACTCTACCCTAAAAGCCGTGATTTCCGCACTACGCAGAGTGGAAGAAGAAAAAGCATTTCACCGCTTTTTCCTGTTGAAATACGGCATTCCTCTCTGGAACTTCACCCATAAATTGACTGGAGAAGAGATCTCTTCGTTCCCCACCGCCTTGACAAAGCCACTGCATCGATGCCATCTGGCTGTTGCACATCAAAGACGGATGGATGAAGTTTTTCCATTGAAGCGTGATGACGAACTCATAAGAGAAAGCGACCAAGTGTTCATATTCGACTTGTTAAGCTATCTAGTATTTGGCGAAGAGAATGCGCAAGGACTCACATTCAAGCCTCATGCCCAGACCCGTTCGGTAATAACCGTCACCCAATGCTGGGATGTATATACCGACCTAAAGACCAGCTGGAATACAGCTATACCAACTGCGTTAGTCATTCCTTTGGGTGGATGATGCCCTTATAAATAATAGCAACTGGAACAGTGAAGGAGGAGGAAAAGCGGCGATGTGTGGATTGGAGGAGGAAGTTCAGGAGGGTTCCGGCTCTTCATCGGGCACTCCGGCAGGAAATATTCAAGAAAGGCCGACCAAGACTCGCTTTTATGGGTAATCACCGAAAACATGACAGCCAGATCATGGAGAAGACTGTTTGGGGAGGGAGACCTATACAGCCAACTGAAAGAAAGTCAAAAACAACAAAATCAATCTGAATTCGATTTCGGCAAAGGGTGGCTCCCAATTGGGAAGAGCATACCTTGCACATCGGATTGGAAGAATTGGAAGCAAACAACCTTCTGCATGAAATGTTCCATGTTTTCCAAACCGCGCAAGAGTCCATATCGTTCAAAAGCTCTATGATGAACAGAGATAGAAGCGCATTACGCGCAATATCTTTTCTTACAAAGGAGCGTGGAGTGGACGGAACAGAAACAGAGGCAATATACAGAAAGCCAACGCTTAAGAGCGACAGCCTCGCTAGAGAGTACGTAAATCAAGGGCATGTCAATTTCCTTTTGGATTTCTTTTGAAACCTATGTATCTAATAATGTTGTTAATGCTTTCCCCTGTAAGGAAGGATACGAAGATTATCCATTCAAAAGAGTATTCGATATCACCAATATTTTTTCCCAACATAAAATTAACAACTAAAAAAATTGTAACGAATGAAAAGACTATTATTTATTACACTGCTTATAGGATACATCTATCCTTGTGTAGCACAGGACAAACCTATCAGAACAGAAGAAACGCTCGAAGAAACAGTCATTTATAAAAAGACTACCACTTTTTAGGGTGGATGGTTATACGTACCAATGCGATGTAGATGACGGCAGCCAGTTTGTGACTCTTCATAACAAAGAGAACAAGTTGACATACAAAGATATTGTATATAAAGCCACAGGAAAAATATACATCGGTAGCTGGAATGAAAAAAAGTAATGAATACGATAGCTTCATGAGTAAACAAGCAGACCGCATTGTGGACGAAGCTTTTTACCAAAGCCATGGCAGATGAACTCGGAAAGCGTGAGTTCACAAAACCATGCTTCTCAGTCCGGATACGGGGAAAGTAATAGAAGTGAATTTCAATTTCACAACCTTTAGCCCATACGCCAGAGTGCCACTGCATGTCTATAGGGAAATCGAAGTAAAACTGAAAGAACAAATACACTTTAAACCCGGAGAAGTGGGAAAACAACTCAATTACATCATGCTATCATGGAGACAAAACCTAAAGGGGAAACTCCCCCATTACCACCTCCCGGTTCGCTAATGTAAGCAACATACAAAATTAACAACTAAAAATTGTGACGAATGAAAAGACTATTGCTTATTACACTGCTTATAGGATACATCTACCCTTGTGTAGCACAGGACAAACCTATCAGAACAGAAGAATCGCTTTGGGAAACTATTATTTATAAAAAAAGACTACTACTTTCTATGTAGACGGTTATACGTATCAATGCGATGTAGATTACGGTAGCCAATTTGTGACTCTTTATAATAAGGAGAACAAATTAACATACAAAGATATTGTATATAAAGCCACGGAAAAAGCATATATTGGTAGTTGGAACAGTAAGGTGGTTGAATACGATAGCTCCATGAGTTGGCAAGAAGACTTCATTGTAGACCAAGCATTCACCAAAGCCATGGCAGATGAAATTGGGAAAGATGAGTTATCAATAACCATGCTACTAAGCCCAGACACAGGAAAAGTAATCGAAGTATATTTCAATTTTACGACCTTTAATCCATACGCTAGAGTACCACTGTATGTCTATAGAGAAATCGAAGTAAAACTGAAAGAACAAATTCAATACAAACCAGGGAAGGTAGGAAAACAACTCAACCATATCATGTTGTCGTGGATGCAGAAACCCAAAGGAAAACTCCCCCATTAAATCCTCCCGGTCCTCTGATGTAACATTGTAAACCAACCTGCCTATGCACGAAAGAATCTATAGCAGTTTTTTAAAGTTCAAAAAAAGAAATATAAAAGCTTGGCATTGCTGTTACCTTCTGTGGGTAAATTACATATATTTGTGACCGACGACATCAGAGAGGTTACGAATTATGTATAAGAACTTATTGAACTTGCTTGTTTTGGCAGTGCTGCTCCCTTCCTGCAGCGGCAGCTTCCTCACATTTCCGTTGTATGCGAAAAAACAACGTGGGCAACTGCATTGTAAAATGGGAAATGGCCCCCTCATCAAAGGAAATGTGAAGGTATATGCTTCGACCAATCCCGACCATATCCCCGAAGATGTTCCGTTGCCGTCGCCAACATCTCCGACCTGAAGATGACTGTCATCACTACCGACCCTACACAACGATACTACTACACACCCTTGTATTCAGTTTAGGACACCCAGTAAAGATTGCCACTCAACATCCCCGGCATACAGAACTTCCGTGACCGAGGCTATTCCTCCTATCCCACCCAAAAAGAAAAAGTGCATTGGGGCATGTTATATCGCTCAAGCCGCAGCTGACAAGCTGAAAACCGTGTTCATGCAAAGAGCTCAAGAAATGGGCATAAAGCATCTTCATCATCGACCTTGGTGTTCATCTGTCGAAGCGAACAGACAAAGCCCCTTTTTGCAACAGGGAATTCAAAAAGTGACCCATATCCCCATTCCTACCGGCGACATGGAGCATATCCCCGAAGGTGCAGGAACAGAAAATCAAGAGCGATTACTGCTCATCGAATCGTGGAGCAGATGAACCGCGAGCTCATCAAAGCAACTACACCAAAGAATACCGCCGATTTCGATATTCTTGCTGGACAAGAACAATTATCCTGTCGTTATCCATTGCTCGTCGGGCAAAGGGCGCACAGGCATCGTATCGGCACTTGTGCTTGCCCCTTTGAGTGGACGAAGACATCATCATGGAAGACCACCGCCTCAGCAACGACTACTAACATCCCGGCGGCCCTCCGATACGCCTACCAGCTTCCGCACGCTTCGCAAGAGGCCATCACCACCCCTCTTCTCGGCACGCGAGATTTCCTCGAATGCCGCCATCGAAGAAATGGAACGAAGGTATGGAGATACCGACACCTACCTGCAAAGAGGCATCGGTCTGACAAAAGAAGAAAAAGAAAGAGACTGCAAGACATTCTTTAACGGATAATTGACAATGGATAATGGATAATGAGTAGCCAATAAAAAACGATTTTTCATGTAATTGCATAATTATCAACCATCAATTATCAATTATCCATTGAAAAGCACTATCTTTGCGCCCGAAATATAAAGATAAAGATATACAGAAGATTTAATGAAGACATTTGAAGAGCTCGGTGTGTCGCCGGAGATACGCCGCGCCATCGAAGAAATGGTTACGAGCAGCCCATGCCGGTACAAGAGGGAAGTAATTCCCTACCTTTTAGGAGAAAACAATGATGTAGTAGCACTGGCACAAACAGGAACAGGAAAGACCGCAGCGTTCGGCCTGCCGCTCATACAGAAGATTAACGTCAACAACCGAATTCCCCAATCACTTATTCTTTGCCCCACCCGCGAACTTTGTTTGCAGATAGCGGGCGACTTGAAACGATTATTCTAAATATACCGATGGCTTGCGAGTGTTGCCCGTATATGGAGGCTCGTCCATCGAAAGCCAGATACGCGCCCCTGAAAGCGGGGTGTACACATCATCGTAGCCACCGGGACGACTGCTGGACCTGATGGAACGCAAAACCGTGTCCCTCGCCACCATACAGAACGTGGTTATGGACGAAGCGGACGAAATGCTGAACATGGGTTTCTACGGACAGCATCAACGCCATTCTCGCCGATTGCCGCAGGAGCGCAACACCTTGCTGTTCTCCGCTACCATGAGCCCGGAGATTTCACGCATTTCCAAGAACTACCTGAACAATGCCAAAGAAATAACCATCGGACGCAAGAACGAAAGACAAGCAACGTAAAACACGTAGCCTTCTGTGTACATGCCAAAGACAAATATGCTGCACTGAAACGCATCGTCGACTATTACCCACAGATATATGGTATCATCTTCTGCCGTACCCGTAAAGAGACACAGGAGATTGCCGATAAACTTGATGCAGGAAGGCTATAACGCCGACCGCTGCACGGCGAACTGAGTCAGGCGCAGCGTGACGCCGTTATGCAGAAGTTCCGCATCCGCAACCTGCAACTGCTGGTTGCCCCGGACGTTGCCGCACGCGGCCTGGATGTGGACGACCTCACACACGTCATCAACTACGGTTTGCCGGATGATACGGAAAGCTATACGCACCGTAGCGGACGTACCGGACGTGCCGGAAAGACAGGTATTTCCATTGCCATCATCAACCTGAGAGAAAAAGGCAAAATGCGCGAGATTGAACGCATCATCGGCAAGAAATTCATTCAGGCGAAATGCCCACCGGCAAACAGATATGCGAAAAGCAACTGCTCAAAGTGATTGACGATCTTGAAAAGGTGAAAAGTGAACGAGGAGGAAATCGCCGACTTTATGACCGACATCTACCGCAAGCTGGACTGGTTGAGCAAAGAGGATCTGATTAAACGTATGGTTTCCCGAATTCAATCGATTCTTGGATTACTACCGCAATCGTGAAGAAATAGAGATAGCTACCGGCAGCGAACGCAACGCCAAAGGCAGTGAACGGGTGGAAGCACCCGGCAGCTCCGGGCTTCAAGCGTCTGTTCATCAATCTCGGTAAAATGGACAATTTCTTCCCCAATGAGTTGATCAGCCTCCTGAACAGCAATACCCGCGGACGCATTGAGTTAGGACGCATCGACCTAATGCAGAAATTCTCTTTCTTTGAAGTGGAGGAAAAGGAAGTCGGTAACGTCGTAAAAGCCCTGAACCGCGCCAATTGGAATGGCCGTAAGGTCTCGTAGAAATCGCAGGAGAAGAAGGAAAAGATACGCCCAAAGGAAAACGCAGAAGTGAAGGCGGCAGCTATGGCAAAAAGGAATTTGACGGCAAAAAGCGCAGTAACAAGGACGATCGCCGCAGCGAATCCACCGGCAAGCGTAACAATAAATCCGAAATACCCTGCCACCGACAAGAAAAGAGCAAGCCCAGTCGTGAAGAGCGCGGTTACACCAAAGCACGTGGTAAAAAGACGACTGGAAACAATTCTTCAGGGGAACAACGAGTTTAAGGATTCAGAACCCGACTTCAGCGAAGAAGGCTGGGCAAGACGAACACCTAAAAAAGAAATAAACAAGCGGAATAGCCGCCATTGTTTAAGATTATAAAAAACAATGCGGGGGGTGTCAAAATGATAACTGAATTTCATTTTGACACCCCCACTTTTACATCGCTTATTTCTCCCTGGCAACTCCTAGTGCTGAAAGCCACGAGCATCCACACCATTTTTTCCTGTTCTTTCAGATAGCCGGTCATCAAATCGGCAGTTGCATCATCACCGGCTTCATTAGGCTCAATCCCTTTCTTTCCTCACCGATGAGGTAACTGTAGGTTTCGAGGATATGGTCAACAGCCTCGCCCCCGCAAGTGATACCGGAGATTTCTTTCACTTTCGCAACCTTGAGGTAGCTGCTGAATTTATTTTCGGGCGAACTGCCTAACATCAGGATACGTTCTGCGATTTCATCCACTTTCTCCGCAGCATCGTTGTACATATCTTCGAATTTGCTATGCAAAACGAAGAATCCATGTCCTTTGATATCCCAGTGGAAGCCGCGGGAGATTGGTATAGTGTACTTGGAAGTCTGCCAACAATTGGTGCAAGGCAGATACTACGCTGTTTACTTTGTTCTCATTCAAATGCAAATAATCTAAAGTCTTCATAATCTTTCTATTTTAAAAGTTTGTACTATTTTTCTTTGTTTCTGTTGCAAAGATAACCGGTAAATAAGTGCTTGTCAAACAGATAATTTCTATCTTTGCATAGAACGATTCTATATATAACATTCAAAAGCCCTGTTTACTATGACTCTGCAACAACTGGAATACATACTTGCCGTCAATCAGTTCCGCCATTTCGCCAAAGCTGCCGAATATTGCCGGATCACGCAACCCACCCTGAGTGCCATGATTCAGAAATTGGAAGAAGAGCTGGACACCAAGATTTTCGACCGCAGCCAGCAACCCGTATGCCCTACTCCTATCGGTATCCACATCATAGAACAAGCTCAAATGTGTTAGTTCAGGCAAACCGTATAAAAACATTATAGAAGAAGAAAAACACTCACTCGACCGGCACCTTCGCGCTGGGCATACCCGACCGTGTAGCCTTCCTGCCCTTCAAGCTTTTCCGCAGCTGATGAAGAAATACCCGACCTCGACATCGGGTAGTCGAAATAGGCATTAGGCGGATCAGGTAAAGGACTGTAGGCATAGAAAACCTTATCTCCAAAGCCGCAGACTAACGCACCTGCACACATATAGAGCACCATCCGATAGAGATTTTGGAGGAGCGTAAGATAGGGAAAGTAAAGTTGCAGGAATCTTAAAAAGTGTCTCCACCGTAGCGGCGCAGATGTTCCATGCATCGGCCGCCAGCGCCGGCAACCGAATGGGAGGGCGAAGCGGAATACCACATAGGACGCGGCATTTTGTCCGGCATTGCGACGGTCCGTTCTATCAAAGGCAAGCATGTGGCGGTTATCGGTGGAGGTAACTCGGGGATTGAAGCTGCCATCGACCTGGCATCTTCTGCCGGAAGGTAACGGTATTCGAATTGCCGATACACTGAAAGCCGACCAAGTGCTGCAAGAAACCTGAGCCTGCGAAGATTAAATCTTAAATTCCTCGTCAACTTGCATTAGAAGTTGATGGAAACGGGAAAAGTAACTTCAATCACGCTCAAGGACCGCCTGGCGAGGAACGCGCGACTTCCCGTTAGACGGCATCTTCATTTGCAAATCGGTTTGGCAGCCAACAAAGCTCTTTCCGCAACAAGCTGGAAACGACTTTCCGACCGGGGAGTTAAGATTGACGCTTTCTGCCGTACCACACTTCCGGGGGGTATATGCGGCAGGGGATGTATCGAATGTTCCCCAAGCAGATAGTCATTGCCATGGGCGAAGGGGCAAAGGCAGCACTCTCGGCATTCGATGACCGTATCCGTGGAGTGATTTAGAAAATATCACCCATAAAAAGTATAGGCAGGGGGGCGCACACGTTAAGGATTGGCAAGCTTCAGTTCCTGAATCAGATTTCCTGCCTTCCCATACTTCTCAATCATAAACAGTATGTAGCGTACATCTACCCCGATGGTACGCTGCATCTTCGGCTCATAAAGGATGTCGCTGCTCATGGCTTCCCAGTTCCCATCGAAGGCAAGCCCCAGAAGTTCTCCTTTTTGGCATTGAACATGGCACTGCCGGAATTACCTCCCGTAATGTCATTATTGGGAAGATAAAGCAGACATTCATTTCTCCCTTCTCATCGGCATATCTACCGAAATCACCGGAGGAAAGAAGGGATAGCAACTCGAGCTGCACTTCAAAATCCCACATCGCCTGCATGAAAGACTCTGACTTTCTCAGAATACCTTTCGCGGTGGTATAATAATCATATTCCGCTCCGTCGAAGGGGGCATAACCGCAGACAGTGCCAAAAACTCAAACGCATGGTGGAGTTGGCGTCGGGGATAGAAGTTACAGGGATGCGTACATACGTCGCACGGCAGAGTTGAACAAACGTTCATTCCGCTCGATTTCACCGGAAGCCTGCTGTACCTGCATATTCATCTCGGAATAGCTTCGTGATGAGGTCGATGCCCCAAGTTGATGGCAGGGGTCATTATATATCTGATAGGTGGTTGTCCTGCTCCAGAAAACGCTTCAATCCACGGGGGGGGTGGTCAGCTCCGAGCGGGCATAAAAAGACTATCCACATAGGTACGCTCGTTACCTCCGTATTCTGTCGCAATCGTCTGGTAGAGCTCGGGCAGATAGGTGGAATCCACTTGGGAGCGGTATTCTTTCAACAGTGCTGTAAACACTTCCTTTGTCAATGCCCAAGTCCAGATTGGCATATTTCTCAACGATAGCTTTCAGATTGGCAACCACCGTTTTCTCTTCCCCCTCAAAGTCGAAGTTGAGGATGGACAAAAGCAAGCTGCACCAGTTCCGGACCGTTCAGGAAAGATTCGGCAAAGTAAGCTCTGGCACGATAAGCATCACGGCGGCTCTTGTAGTTCAACTCCAGGTCGGAAAAAAAGATGCAGCAGATGTTCCCGCTCCTCCGGTGTCTGCTGTATCCAGCGACGGAGTTCGGTCTCCATGGCACGCTTCTTGTCCAGCACATGCAGTTTCTTGATGGTGCGGTTCACTCCTATGCTGTTCTTCCAATAATTGGAACTTTCGTCGTATTTGGAAGCGTACTTGATGCGGATGCTGTCACGGCTATCCATTTCACGCTTCCAGATGGCCTGCTTCACACCACGGACATCTATCTGAGCCTGGTTGGTGGTGGTCATCATCTCTTCGATGCCAAAAGAGGAAAGATAGCGTTCCGTACTGCCCGGATAGCCCATCGTCATACAGAAGGAACCCTCACGATAGCCGTCCAGGGATATCGGAGCCACGTATTCGGGATGGTAGGGAACATTGTCGGGAGAGTAGTCGGCAGGACGGTTGTCTTTGCCGGCATAGATACGGAATACGGCGAAGTCGCCCGTATGGCGCGGCCATACCCAGTTGTCAGTGTCCCAGCCGAACTTGCCCACTGAAGAAGGGGGGGTGCAAATACCAGACGCACATCATTGTAGTCGCGATAAACGGAAAGCCAGAATTCATTGCCTCCATAGTAAGCATCCACAATGCCTATCAGCGTTGGAGTCTTTACGAGAAACCTCTTCGCCAATGACCAGCATCACCGAATCTACTACACTTGTACGCTCAGATTCGTTCATATCCGGTTTTACTGCTCCAAGTACCCGACGGGTCACGTCTTGCTGGTGCAAGAGGAAGCGGACGTAAAGTTCCGGATTAGGCAGTTCTTCACTAAGATTACGTGCCACAAAGCCGTCTTTCAGATAGTCGTGCTCCACAGACGAGTGTTGCTGTATGCTGCTGAAGCCGCAGTGATGATTGGTAAACACCAGCCCGTCCCCGGACACCACCACTCCGGAACAAAAGCCTCCGAAGCTGACTACCGCATCCTTCAGAGACGGGCGTTTCGTATTGTATAGCTTGTTGACAGACATCTGCAAGCCCAACTCTTTCATGGTCTGGCGTGTCTGCTTGTTCAGATTTCCCAGCATCCACATCCCTTCATCCGCTTGTCCCGGCAGAGAAAAAAAGGAAGCAGACAGCTATCAGTATAAATCTTATTTTTCATTCCGTCAATTCTTGTATTATTCAGTAATCAGCCTCAATTGCTTGGCACCCGTACGCGCCTTGAGCCACTCCGCAATCTTTTCCTTCTCGTGCGCACCCGGATGCTTGCCGAATTTCAAGACGGCAAGGGTCACAGTATCCACCCGTACAGAATCTACCGCCAGTTCAATCGCATGAGATATTGATACGGTCTTTACCGACGGGTAGAGCACTTTCAGTTCTGGGATAATCTTCTTGCCCAATTCATCGAAGGTTTTGTATCTTTCCAAATTCTGCTCCAGTGTGGCAATCTTCTGTTTCTGTTCCACCAGACGCTGCTCACTGTTCTTGTAGAAGTCTTCCATCACCATGGCACGGATGGAAGAAATATCCACCGCTTCATTGTTCATACCTTGGAGGACTATCAGCTTGGTATTGTCCAGCTTATAGTCTTTCATCTTGCTGCGGGCAATGGCGATGGAAGCTTCGGGCACCTCCTGCCCAATCAGCACGACACGTATTTCGTGGCCCTTGCCCTCGTGATGGATTTTCTTGTCCAGCACCTGCGTATTCTCAAAGGAGAGCTGCTCGTTGACAAAACGGTTGGCAGCACTCTCAAAGAAGGTATCCTGGACAATACCTACCGTCAGATAGACAGCGGGACACATGGTCAGGATAGCAATCAGGACGATATATTTACGTACTTTCTTCTCCCGGTTCTTATCCACAAACTCCTTTGCGCTGGAAGTGCATCACGCGCACGCCCAGGAAAGTGGCAAGACTGATAAACACGGAATTGATGAAATAAAGATAGAATGCACCGAGGAAATAAATCAAGTTACCCGTTGCCAGCCCGTAGCCTGCCGTACAGAGAGGCGGCATCAAAGCCGTAGCAATGGCAACACCCGGAATCACATTTCCTTTCTCTTTGGTAGAGAGCGCCGTCACACCTGCCAAGCCACCCATCAAGGCGATGAATACGTCATAAATGGTGGGTGACGTACGTGCCAGCAATTCCGACTGCCCCTCGGCAACGGGACTCACCAGAAAGAAAATGGTAGCAGTGGTCACACTGAACAAGGTAGTTATCAAGAAGCTCTTCAAAGACCGCTTCATCAATTCAAAATCATTCAACCCCACAGAAAGCCCCACGCCCATGATAGGCCCCATCAGCGGCGAGATGAGCATGGCACCGATAATCACGGCTGTGGAGTTTGCATTCAATCCCAACGAGGCCATGAATATGGAGAATATCAGAATCCAAAGATTGGCTCGCTTTGAATTCCACTCCCTTACGGATGGAATCTACAGTTTCCAGTTCATTGTCCTTGTCTTTACGCAAATCAAGATAGTCTTTCAGAAAAGTCTTGATAGCGAAGGTATTTCTGTTGTCGGTCGTCTTTTTCTTCCATTATCAATTATCAGTTTTCAATTTTCTCTCAATGAAACGCCTCGTAAAACACTGCTGGTCATCTCGGCAGCAAAGTCCTTTGCCTTAATGCCAAGAGTTGGCAAGAAATCTGCCAAAGCACGTTTTTCCGTGCTCCAAGTTTACGTTTAAGCATAGCAGTGTTCATGCGAAAAAGAGCTTGGTCGCCCTTACTACGTATGATTCCGAACCCTTGTCATCCACCCACGCTCGTAAAGAACACCAGAGGCGTTTCTCTGTCTCCTGCCAACTTATGGCGAGCCTGGACACGGTCGTAGTCAAGAAGTCGTTGCTCTATTACCTCTGCCACACGTGTTTGTACAGCAAAGTAATTTTGGGCAAAAGCAATCTCCGACTTACGAGGGTCACCATTTTGTGCCACGAGGTAGCAGGCATAGCGAGTGAGCATAAAGTCTTCAATGTCCTTTGATGCACCTTTAGGCATAAGTATCGTTTTTACTGATGCCGGTAAAATGATTACTCGTCTCTACACCAGCGTTTTGGCAAGCCTCCTTAGCTTTTCTAAAACATTCTCAAACGTTTGCCATTTGGCATAGCCCAGAATGGGATATAATTCGCGAGCACTCCAGCACTCCACGCCTTCGTATTCACACGCAATGGATTCGAATCTTGCGAGGAGATTCTGAATTGCTTCTGATTTAATCATACTTGATTCTGAATTTATTGTTTGCTCTTCTGCACAATCCTTGATTTCAAAACAATCTTTATGCGATTGATTTTCTGTCCATTGTGTCACTTCAGTTTTTAATAACAGTACAAAAAGTAATGCTTTTCTTGACAAAACTGTTAAATACGCAATGTTTATCAATCTAACTTCTCTAACCTCACTTCACCAGCCTACCAATGAACGGAATCTGCCTCAACGGCAAGTCGCACTTCACGATATAGGCCACAAAGAGCAGCAACAAAACGGTACGGTACGCCATACGCAGGTAAATATTTTCTATCGGGACATATTCGGCAGCCAGATAGAGTACTGCCGCAAGCAGCACATAACTACCGATAGCCTTCAAGTCATACTGAATGGGATACTTCTTCTGCCCTACGAAATAGGACAGAAGCATGTGGCGATGCCATAGCCACAGAATCCTGCCCAGGCACAAGCCATATAGCTGTATCGGGGAATCAGAAGTACGTTCATCACTACCAGTACCGTGCAACCTATCAGGGAGAAATAAGCGCCCCAACGCGTCTCGTCAATCAGCTTGTACCAGAAGGAAAGATTGAAGTAGATACCCATAAAGATTTCGGCAGCCATCACGATGGGCACTACCCGCAACCCCGGCCAGTAGTCGCGACCGATAATATGGCGCAGGATGTCCAGATAGAACATGACAGCGAGGAATGCCAGCAGTGTGAAGATGATGAAGAACTTCATGGCTTGCGCATACATCTGCTTGTTGTCCTTGTCCCGGCTCTTCCCGAAGACAAAGGCTCGTATGCATAGCGGAAGGCTTGTGTAAGCATCGCCATCACCATGGCAATCTTGCTGGCAGCCCCATAAATGCCCAACTGTACGGAAGCTTCCGCCTCATCCGGATAGACAAAAGGAAAAATAATCTTATCCGCCACCTGATTCAGGATACCTGCCAAGCCGAGTACCAGCAACGGCAGACAATAAGCAAGCATCCGCTTCAGCAGTTTTCTGTCCAGCACGTAGGCAAACCCACACGTATCCGGAATCATGCAAAGCATGATGGTAGAGGTGCATATCAGATTGAAAAGGAAGGCATAACCCACGTCATCCCCTTTCATTCCCCACATAATAGAGCAGATTCAGTGCAATGTTCAGGAAGATGAACAGCAGTTTGAGTGCCGCAAACTTAATGGGACGCTTCTTGGCAGCGCAAATAAGCGAAAGGAATGCTTTGAATAGCATCCATCGCCACCACAATCATCATCATGCCCACGTACCAGGGATGGTCACCATACTCCAGCCATCCGGCAATGGGGTTGAGGAACAGCAATCCCAATGCAAGAAAGGTAAGCGCCCCCACACTCACACTGAGCAATGTCGTGGAGTACACCCGCATCGGGTCGTCCTCTCCTTTATTGGCAAAGCGGGAAAGAAACCGGTCTCCATGCCGCACGTCAACAACACCAGCATGAGCGCCACCCACGCATATACATTCGTCACTACGCCATAGCCTCCGCTTTTGTGCGGACATCGCCATGGTATATACGGGCACCAGCAGGTAATTGAGGAAACGCCCCACAATGTTGCTCAACCATAAATGGCAGTTTCTTTTTTGCCAATGATTTTAATCCGGCCACTTCTTTAATGGTTGTTATGAACACAAAGGCACGGAGGCACAAAGTTTTCTAGGATAAGAGGAAAGAGAGACTTTATGTCTCCGCATCTCTGTATTCGTTTTCTTAAAATGAATCACTCGTCGCCAAACAAGGTACGCTGGCTACTATAGAGGCTTCGCCCCAGATGCTTGTAGGCAAGCTCCGTCACTTCACGCCCACGGGGAGTGCGTTTCAGGAAACCTTCTTTTATCAGGAACGGTTCATAGACTTCCTCTATCGTACCTGCATCTTCGCCCAAAGCAGTGGCGATGGTAGTCAATCCCACCGGACCGCCTTTTGAACTTGTCGATGATGGTACAGAGTATCTTATTGTCTATCTCGTCCAGACCATACTTGTCGATATTCAGAGCCTCAAGGGCAAACTGTGCGATTTCCGTGTCAATGCTCCCGAACCTTTCACTTGGGCAAAATCGCGTACACGCCGCAGCAATGCATTGGCAATACGCGGTGTGCCACGGCTGCGGCTCGCAATCTCGGCGGCAGCCCTTACGGAGCAAGGCACATCGAGGATGCCGGACGAACGACGGATAATGCCGCTCAACACATCATCATCGTAATATTCCAGATGCAGGTTGATACCGAAACGGGCACGCAACGGAGCTGTCAACAGACCGCTACGCGTGGTAGCTCCCACCAGCGTGAAAGGATTCAAATCAATCTGTATGCTTCGGGCAGAAGGGCCTTTGTCTATCATGATGTCTATGCGGTAGTCCTCCATGGCTGAGTACAGATATTCCTCCACTACGGGGCTCAACCGGTGTATTTCGTCGATGAAAAGTACATCATTGGGCTCCAGGCTGGTAAGCACTCCCGCCAAATCCCCCGGCTTGTCGAGTACCGGACCGGAAGTTATCTTGAAACCTACGCCCAGTTCGTTGGCTATGATATTGCTGAGTGTTGTTTTTCCCAATCCGGGAGGGCCGTGAAGCAACACATGGTCCCAGCGCCTCGCCACGCAGGCGGGCAGCTTTCACAAATATGCGTAGATTGTCCACCACCTTGTCCGGCCCGCTGAAATCCTCAAAATTCAGCGGACGGAGAGCGTTCTCGAAATCACGTTCTCGGCTGGTGACGGGCTGCTGGTTGCGTATATCAAAATCTTCTTGTTCCATTCAGATTCCTTTGTTTTCTGCAAAATAACTAATTTATTTTGAGATAAGCGATAGAAGTTAGTTTTTCATGGCTATCTCTCCTAAAAAAAACTGCATGAAAGAAAACTCCATTCATACAGTTCTTAAAAATCATCCATAAGCTAATCTTGCTTACCTTACCCCTATGCAATACTATGTTACATATTAATACCTATTTATTGTTTTTTGATATGGTTCCTAATCAGCATAGTATTTCACAATCATTTCTTGCCTTTTGAATAAACGATATAATCCCAAGAATTCAACAAAAGCATTAGCACCATCTTTTATGACTTCTACCTTTTTGCTTGATGTTTTACCCTCGGGCAGCTGATATTTCCAAAATATATCTAACCGCCGATCATGGAAGTGAGTCGGAAATGCAGCAGCCTTCTCGACCAACTCCCCCATCAAGATACAGATTAACTTTCAGTACTGCATCCGGCCGATTCATGTCCCTACGAACAGCCTCCCCACGGAGTACAAATCCCGTACCCTCAAACTCAAAAGTCAGTATATCTATATCGTGTTTAGACAATTCAACCTTAGCCGTGGGATACATATCTGTAAAACTCTGCTCCAAACGTACAGTCTCCGGGCCTCTGTACGGCAATTGTCACATTCTCCTTTTCCACTTTTCCTCCATTCCTGCGAATCATCTCCAAAGCATGTTTATTGCTGATAGTGTAAAATCTGATCCAAACAGAGTAACGTATACTTGAAATTCTTGCCTTCCGCCCCTCTCAAACCTTTCATCCAATATTCAGGGATAGCATCATAGCCTATCATTGTGCCTAATATCCCTCCTGCAGAAGACGGATTACAATCTGAATCTGACCTGCCCGCGTTGATATTTCCATTGTCTTAGTGAAATCACCATTGCCATACAATAATCCTAAAACGATGTAAGCGGCATTAATTTTGGCATCAATATCTAATGGATGAAATACTCCATCCGGACAACCGATCTCTTCCGCATGATGTTTCTGAATTTCGAACCAAGTACGTTTCCAATCATCAGGATAGATTTTATACCACTCTATCACATCTGCAATACATTTATAGAAAACCACTTTCCTCCGGAATCGTCTTTAAAGCCTCAGTAACAATAAACTGGATATCATCAGACACAAAAGCAAGACTATACATGGCACCGACATAAACACCACCATACCAGCCATCGCCATAACACATAAGATGCCCCACCTTATCACTGATTTGAGAAGCAGAATTAGGCATACCCGATTCATCAGTCCGGCAAAATCTGCTTCAATCTGATAATCAATGTCATCGGCATGTAAAGGTTATTCAACCAATGTCGGGATTGTCCACTCCATGAGCTATATTATACCTCAGCAGCCTGATTGGCATGCCATAAATTATAGTCTGCCGTAGCAAAAGCTACAGCAAATCTTTCACCGAAGCATCCAGCCCTTTTTTCTCCAATACATCTACAAAAAGTGAGGTCCATGTAAATGTCATCATATAAATCAAAGCGAGAATCCATCAATCTTTGCACATAACCTTCCCCCCAAGGAATCGTCTGATAATCTTGAATAAAAAGTTCCTTGATACCTAAATTCCGTATAACTACCGAAGCTAACCCCGATAGTCTGGCCGGCCCAACCTCCCTTTATCTTACCCAAAAGACGAGCCTTGCTCATTGTGACCGTTGCTGGCTGTGACGAGTCAGCCTTGATCGCCGCTGAACCTAACAGCAAACATACATACATTCAATTCTAATAATCAATTTCAATGTTTCATATTTATTTTTTTTACCCGTTAGCGGAATTAAATTAGCGCATATTTAACTCTACCAATAGGTCTCATCATTTTTATAGTTAATATATTGCAGGATTGTAAAGTGCGCTAATCTTCCCGACAATCCGGGTAAACAATCCGTCTATATCTTTCGCATAATTCCTTATAATCATAAACTGGTCACACAATTGCGAGAATAGAGTTTCAATTCTTTTTCTCGCTTTGGCAAAAGCTGGGAATGTCGGTTTCCATTTTTTCTGGTTAGTTCTGTATAGTACTTCCAATCTGATATTGGCCGTTTCAAACAGATCCAATTGTACGAGCATTATATATCCTCTGTCCCTATGACAGTACAATTACTATAGTCCACTTTCACATCCTTCGGTAATGAATGTCATGTACACTTGCCTTTGTGAGGTCAAAGGAATGGATGACTCCACTTAATCCACAGACCGCGTGGAATTTATATCCGTAATAATACACTCCTTGTGATGCACAGTATCCTACCCCCGAGCGCTTTCTCAAAATCCTTCTTCCCCATACCGCAACGCTTGGAACGGGAAAAACGGCATACCTCTATCGGCTTCAATCTATGCAGAAACAATCTTCGTCTCCATCCATTTCTGCGTATTCTTTCCCGGATTGTATTGCAGAAGGAGGAAGTGATTTTACGTCTGTCATTATTGTCTGCGGGATATAAGATTGGGAAACTCAAGCTTATATTCCTGCAACTTTCAAAACAACAATGACTCACTGTCAATACCAGCTGCTTCGGATGTCATATTCAATGCCACTATTTCAAGCTCTGAACATCTGGGAACTACTCCTCTTCTTGGCTTTATTTGTGCGATTCATTGACTAAATTACCGGCTACTTGCTTTGTATATGTTCAGTAATTTTGCGAATATTGCATATAGGTTGGGCATACGATATTTATCTATTAAAAGTTTGGTCACCTTTTAATTTACTAAATATCAATAATATGCACAACTTCTTATACATAAATCTTTTTTTTTATCAATCTAATTCCGCCAACGGGTTTATTTTTTTAATTAATTTTACCATTTAGGATTCTGAATCAACCATGGAACCCTATCAATTCATATTGTTGCAATGGCCAAAGATAGTGTTTAGGAGCATCAAAACACGAGTCTCTATTACCATTCTGGTATAAAAAGTATTATCTTGTAAACTTGTTCCTAAATGACGACTAAGCCCCAATATTGGCCCATTATCTGTTTCTTCTGCAATCTTCCAACGGTGGCAGTCAAAGTAACGGTGAGTTTCAAAAAGCTAATTCTATTCTTCTTTCATGGCGGATTCTTTCTCTCATTTCATCCTTTCGAGTTAAATTTTTTTGGGAAGGGCAGGCATCCCAGCACGTTTCTAATAGCATTTATATAAGTGTATACATCATCTATAGGGCCATCAATCTCATTCAGAGCCTCAGCATAATTCAAATAAAGTTCTCCAAGCCGGAAAAATATCCATGTCTTCAGAGTCCATCTTCCCCGAGGAATATTTTATGGCCTCATCTGAATATTTTTCTCAACAAATAGCCCGTAGATGGAAAATCGGGACCAGCTCCACGGTCTAACCCTGTACTAAAGAACTCCAGCTGACGTCCTCCATTGTTGACCATTAAAATTCACAGAAGTTATAGAACCGCGGATCACGCCCTACATACATATTACATGTACCAGCAGGATAATACCCTTTGGGATGTGCCTCCGAAGTGAATCCTTCTTCAACATATTTGGTTCTGAGTTAATGATGGGCACAGTACCATCATAGCCTATGATAGGACGTAAGCCATTGCTTTGCATTTCATAAGCATCCACTAAATTCTGTGTGGATTCAATCCTCCATCCACCCTTGACCGGATGCTGAACATAGTTGTTCAAAATAATATCCTTCACCGCTATTACGTGCAAGCAAAATTTCAGAAGTTATGTCTTACCAAAAGAATAATTCCGAATAAGATTCAAACGGATCTTGAGACGCCGAATAATATAGTCTGTAGCCAGCCGCTTCTGTTTTATCGATACAATCCTTAGCTGCATTAGCTGCTATACGCCATTTCTGTTTGTTATAATTAATCGGAAAAAAATTCTCTCCTTCAGCATTCTTGAAATCCACGCTAGTCAGGGATTTCCATTGGCCTGAGACTTGCGGCATAAAAGCAATGTCTCACAACTTTCAAAAACCAATACAGCAGCCGAAGTGATACGTCCATTATTTTAGGGGAAGTTGCGCCCAATATCTAATAAAGGATAAGCTTTTTCGCAATCATTCAAAATAAAATGAGACAACTTCTTCTATCGGTCTCCGAGCAAAGTTCGTAAAGTCTTCATCTGTACTGATAGACCTATCCCTAACAAAGGGATAGGGCCATATACCTAAACAACATAAAATGATAAAATGCCCTCATAAAATGAGGGCTTCGCCAATCATTTATTTTTATCAACCTCATTCATAGGTGTCTTGTGTATATTCTCAAAAACAAAGATTGGTTTTGCGAATAGCCTCCCTAATACCACCACCAAAAATGCCGGTGTACCAGTCCCGCATCCACTGCAGAAGACCAAGCTCCCGAGTTCATAAACTGATTGTGGGGAGTATTCCATGACATTTCCATTTCATCGGGCAGCACCTACAAATGGATTCAAAATTAAAAGATCCCTTCCCATCCAACTATGCCAAGCCATGTCAATTCCAAAGGCAAATAAGAATATATATTAGAAAGAAAGGCTTCTGCATAATTCCTCTCTTGAAAAACCATTTCCAAACTCATATCCTCATCGGGGAGTTTTATCTAGATAACTATCGGAACACGACATTTACCAAGCAAACAAGCAACAATAATATATATTTTTTCATATTTTTTCTATTTAAAATGTTATTTTTGTACCCCACCATTTACTTGCATATTTAACGGATACCCTCCAGAACCATCATCAGATTCGGGATCCATTATATCTATTTTATCCCACAATTGGGAGATTCATACCATTTATAAAGACTCTCATATCTTTAATTCTCAATTTTTATTAAGCATTTTTTTAGGCAAGTTATAACCCAATTCCACTGTTTTCAAACGCAAGTAAGTGCCATCTTTCATCCAGAGAGTAGAACGACGTTGGTTATTCGGGTTAGCATTTTCATAAGGAGCTGGATACTTCCATTTCTGTTATCTTCCGTCCACCGGTTGTCATAATACTCTCTTTGTATATTAAAAACTCCTGGCTCTCCTTCTACAAAAGGCCAGATGGTCCAACCTTCCATAAAGAGGCTTGTACAGTAGCTCCAGTGAAAAAAGACTTAAATCAAATCCCTTTATAAGCGACGGTTCCACCAAAGCCGAATGTCATTTCGGGTATACGAGGATGCCCTATAGGCACTCTATCATAATCATCAATTACTTTGTCACCGTTTACATCTTTTATATTTGATATCACCCCACATGGACAGGAGAGAAAGTATGTTTAGGACTGGCTTTTATTTCTCCTCTTCGTTTTGGAAAATTCCTTCTGCAATCAGCCCGTAATTTTTGACCGATAGGTCGAAGCCAATTAATGGATAGATAATCAAACTTGGGTGTTGTTCGTCATTTTCAACCACTTTATTACGAGCAAAAGTTATATTAGCTAATACTGAATAGTAAAAACCGAGGGTCGTATTCTTAAATTCAATAGAGCCTCATCAATGCCTCGGTTTTTCACTACACCAATATTACCATAGGTATGCTATTGCCGTATATCCCCGAACCCGGAATTTGCTTGGTTCTTTAAAGAAATATACCATTTCTGTTTTCCCAAAAAGCATCCACTTCCAAAGACTTAACTTATCATTGAAAAGTTTTAAATACACAATGTTTGCTTTGTTCGAAACTTCCCAAGTTATATTTGCAATACCCATTTTATCTTCCATCCCCAGTACCACCTTTCACTTTCACCAAACTACAACCTTTTTTGTTAATTGTAGTAAGATATAAAAACGATCACCGCCAATCTGATCGTTACCGACTTTACCGAAAGAACCTCTAAGTTTCAAATGCAAATAGCATCTACGTGCCAAAAGTTTTCATTACTCAACACCCAACCGACAGAAGATGGAAAAACCATATTTTTGTCCATTAGGAAAATTCTCGAACCAGCCAAAATTAAACCTCAATCAGATAGCGGTTAAGCATAATCATAAGTGCACGTCCAGCCACACCTTCCCTTGCCTTCTATAAGGAAGATTAAGAATTGAGGTTCCTGCCGTAATCAACATTGTTCTCTACGATTAAATAATAGTATTTAAGAAAACAGAATGTACTTTATTGAAGGTGCGTTGTCATAGTTTATGCCCTGCCATATAATAGGCTCTGTTTCCTGTGCTGTATTTATTATACCAATACTCCTTCTTTCTCTAAGTACAACATACATATCCTCTCCAGTCGTTTCATCTTTACCCAAATATTGTTTTACCTCAAACTGTTTAGCACGTTCAGCCTTTTTAGTATAATAATAAAGGTCATAGGCAAATTTTCCATTAACAGACAGTCCCTTTGTGATGAGGTTACCCAAATCCCATTTTCAAGCCAAAGTTAGCTTGTATCGTATGATGCCGATCTGCTGAATATCCGATTGGGTAGCCATTCCCCCAAGTTACTACCGACAGTATTAACCCACCAGGACTTCCATCCGATTCCTCACAGGAAATGAAATAGGAGAAGTCCTTTTTGGCTGCATCAAATATTCCAATTCCACTATTTCGGGATAATGACGTTCTCCACTACCTCCAATACCCAAATTCATATTCACAGTTCTAGTAATATCTATATCCACATTCGAACGAAATGAGTATCTCTGTAAATTGGCATTAGTCTTATATGCGTTCAAGTCTTTGTCCCTGTTTATAAATTCCATCTTCCATAGTGAAACCGACATTAATATAATATCGTACTCTTTCTGCACCACCTGTGACACTCAAATTATGGACAGTCTGCATAGTCCGCTTTTTAAGAATAACATCTAACCAATCAACATTAGGATATAAATACGGTTCGGATCCATCTTTTAAATTTATTTAGCTCTTCTATACTCCAAACGTACCCCCCTTTCCGGAATGTATATAAGCCTCATTCATCAATTGAGCATATTCGTAGCCATTAATATAGTCAGGAAGTCTTTTTGTGGAACTAACATCGCTACTTCTGAACGTAACACTACTGTCGGTTTTCAACAGTTCCCCTTTTCGTATTAATTAGTATTACCCATTAGCACCTCTTACGCCATAAACAGCTGTAGCAGAAGCATCTTTTTAAAACAGAAAAGCTCTCTATTCTGCTTACATTGAGATTACCTCATATCATGTTCCTGTTCATCTACTAAACAAGCGGATTTTATTCCCCAAAGTACCAATGCACGAATATAAATATTAGCTGCACAGGTGCCAAAGTCCCACTGGTCTGTCGAGGTCAATACCCGGGATCTTTCGATATAGCGTTTTCAAAGAAGGTAGAATTCATTTGAAGTGATTTTACCGGAACATTGGATACCGAACCCGTAACGGATACTTGAGTGCCATATCCCACAACTACGACCTCTTCCATCAACACAGAGTTTTCTCATTATGATATTAATTACTTCGTTACGAATCAACACCTCTTCTGTCCGATAGCCAAATGCAATGAAAACAAGAGTTTGACCAACTGTAATGTTATGAGTGTAGTATGCTCCATTGTACATCAGTAACTACACCTAAAGAGTGTTCCTTTTTACCGAAATGGTAACCCCAATCAATGGATTCCCAATATTGTCAGAGACAAGTCCAGAAATTGAACGAGTTTTGAAAGCAAAAATAGTATGCCCTAGCATACAGAATGCATATAAACAAAAACTCTGTATATAAACATGTTTTCATACGTGAATTGTTTTTAAATTAATAAAACCACTTGTCTCGAATCCTCAAAGCTGCCTCCCAGCACAAGTGAAAGTCCTAAAATGTTGAAACATTATTGCCAGAAGTCTATTCGTTCCGCGCGGACTTCCTGCAAACTCTTTTCCAAATAAACACTCCCCAGCAGCAATCATAGGAGCTCCCTGCCCTCTAGTGTGCATATGAAATAGCAGTACCTGCCTTTCAGCAGCAATATAGCTCAAAGCCGTTCCCAGCCCCCAGATGCATCCACCCAAGATACCAAATCAAATGTGTTTCTATTTTTCCCGCAAAATATTCCTTTTATAAGTAACAGATACCCCAAAAAGGGTGTTTTTCATCACCAAAGTATTGAATATAAATTGAAAAGATTCCGACAGCAAAAGATGAAAAATGCTGTATGAGGTAACCATCCCATTGATGAGAAATAAAATTATTCAAATCCATGGCGAAACAGCAAAACGATAATAGAAAGGACAATCCGGCTTGATAAAACAATCCCTTTCCTGCTCCCAATAGTACCACTATTCTTGCTTCCTTTACCTGCAGCCATTCCAGTGACACGGTAAACTGGCACCACACAGAAAGAACCCACTGCACCACAAAGCGGATGCACTTTCGGAGACACTAAAATGGTGATGTTGATAAAAACTCCCGACCAGTGCCGGTCAGGCTACCCAAACGGAAAAGCCGTGTCCATGGAGCTGACTGAAGCGGATAGAAATATGACATTAGATTTGAAAATCACACACTCTACAAATGCACGCGATATTTCGCTGACTTGACGGGCGAATATGCTCGAAACTTTTGCTTCATGACTTCCAGAAACTCCTAAAGCTGAATACCAAAAGAAGTGCAAAGCAACCCAGAATGCACTATGGTATAATCCCAATAATGAGCTCATAACGCCAACTCTTTTCCGCCAATTTCTGGTATTTCCCAAAGAGCCCAGCAAATCATTGTGACAAAGCAGAAAAGAACGGCTAACGTATAACTGCTGACAATAAACATAGTACAAAAAATATTAAAAAGATTAAACGATAAAAGATATTTCCCTCTCAAGTCTGAAACGTCCGACTTCTTCAAGTGTAGGAATAGATGGCTGAGCACCATCGGGTAACTGCGATTGCAGCTGCAACGTTAGCAAATTCAATGCTTCCCCTATCCAAACCTCTCTGCGGAACAAGCCACGGCTAAGGCACCACAAAAGGTATCACTGCAGCAGTTGTGTCAACAGCATTTACTTTATAACCAGAAAATACGGACAGTTTCTATTCTTCATACTACGCTTTACAACGTATATAACATTACGTGCTCTGATTCCATTAATGCAGTAGCTATCTCGTCAAGATTATCTCCGTATAACTCATATCCCGGAAAGCCAAGGAAGCTTCCACTTCATTCACTACCAACAAATCGGCGAGTTTCATCAATTCTATCAATTGGGCAACAGGGCAGGTTAAGTAAAACTTTCCTCCCCCTCATTAGCCAATAAAGCCACTTTCTTCACCGTTTCATAAGGAATCTCCATACAATCATATCCCCTCATCAATGACTTTTTCGAAACGTATCACCGCATCTGGCAGTAAAGAATAATTAGCTCGAGGAGCTGCAATACAATTTCGCCACTATCACCACAAAGATGAGGGCAGTACCCGTGGATGGCATTCATCATCCACGATGTAATCCGTAATGATACCTTCTTTCTCGAACTGTTTTCAGAATATCGCATACATATCTACAAGTGGAAGCATTGACCAAGCTCCGAGCCAAGTGCTGCCACCAGCAACAGTTGCCCTTCCTCCAGTAACTGCATGAAACAAGCGTCTCCGACTGTTTCGCCCGGTGCAGAAGATGGCTGACTTGCAACCATATCTATGTTTGAACTTCCAATAACTACAATTTTCATTTTATCAGATTTATAAATACTTCGAGGTTGGTTTATCTCATAAGTTATCTCCCGTTTATAAGGAATGGCACTCTGTCACCCACACGATGTCACTGCAAGAGCTGCCGCAATTGGAAATTCCACCGATTCTGTCAGCGTATTGGTTCTCTCGGACAGAGGCACTAAACGCTCCACCGCAAAAACACACATCTCCAGCACCAGTAGTATCAATTGTTTCTTCCTTTAGGAATCATAGTATATTCTTCCTTTTCCTTACATAACATCTTTTCAATGTAATGACGACATTCTCTATTCTTTCACCTATAGCTTTCGCTGCACGCCAAGCACTTTCCTCATCTATGCGATTTCAGCCTCAATCCGATTTGAAGTATGGTATGCACACACAACTCAAAAATGAATTGCTCAGAACAGAAGCCGGGCAGGATTCCATATCTTTCCAATCGTTTGCGTATTAGCAGCAGCATATTCTGTACAGCTTTCACTGAGTGCTTTCCACTGCATCAGTACATATCAGCCTCCTCCAGTTACTTTTTGCTTTTATCTATATTCCTCGGTCGATAAAGCAACGACTTCTCGCTCCGTGTGCAACACATGATGCTATTTCTCCGTCACAGAATCTACACAGAAATTAGAGCAACATTCCCACGAAGGACTCTTTTTGGTCCGTAAAGATGAACTCTCAAGTATTTATCAGAACGGTATAGCTCCAAAAGCTTTGCAACCCGAGAACAAATCATAGCCGGGCCTTTTGGGAAATTAATGGCAACCTCGCACCTAATCGCGGCTGCAGTGACTGATTGGCTCCTTTTCCACCAGGACTCATATAAAAGGCTCCATCCCAATGACCACAGTCTCTCTACGGAACTGCAAACGTCCAGCCTTTACCACCATATCCGTATTACCGCTCCCGATGACTACAATCTTTTGGTTTATAACAATAGATTCTCTCTCTCCATAATATATTAAGATTATGCAAATGAAATGTAAATAAATAAGAGAGAAAGCTTTTGGGCACTATTAATTCATTTATATATATTACTGACTATATATCTTTCTATAAATAGATATAAAACAGATTTTTATGTACTCTTATCCCACTTATTTTATATATATTACAAGAGAGAGAGAGACCATAAGTGAAGGTATTTTATGGCAAAGCCACTCTGCCACCTGCACTTTTATTTAGGCTTGATTTCGTTTCATATGCATATGCCGTTTATCTGGTATCAGACACAAGCTTTTCCTTCAATATCTTGGCTTCATCCACTGGCCGGGTCGGCAAAAGATGCAATGGCGATTCTCGCATTTTATCACCACACAAGCCTGCACTATCGGGAAAGAAGTTTTCTCCCAAAAAGCTTCATGATCTTTTCTCAAAACTGGAAGATGCTTGCCGGTTCAGAAACCACAGAATGATATGCTCACGTTTGAAAGCATGCTCTGTGGGAGAAGAAAGGCTGCACGCTTGATAAGAACGCTGATTCAAGATATACAAACTCATATGCATGCATTTCACACGTAATACTATAAAGCGCACTAGCCGGATGGTCTCATCAGAGATTTGATACTTTATATTGCAGATCACAATGGCATTGCATAGTGTATTTCTTTGCTGCTTTGTAATTCTAGAGTTACCTTATGCAAGTGCAGTATAGAGTAGCAATCGCACTTTTACGCACAGGAGTCACGCACGCTTCCCTTTAGCATAAAGTGACTTTCACCTGATAATATGCCATCACTGCGGACAATCACAGAAAGGTATCTCCGATTATCTAAACTAAAGGAAAGCAGTTCATACTGAAAGAAGGCAAAATGGCGTTCACTGAAAATTCAAACGAAGAAGCGCGTCCCAGATAAAGCTTTAACTGTCGAGGAAGATGGTTTCTCGTCATATTGTCCACAGACCCTCAAACATACAGTACTCAAGTGCTGATAAAATAGTAGATAGGAGGATTCTGACCAGAACTGCCGGTTCTTGCCTTCGAAACAGCCACGGCTAAGCTCGTATAAAATTCCAAGGCAGCCCTTTATATGCCTTCCAGCTCCCCATCAAGTTGGTTTGAAAAAGTCTGTATTCCCGGCTAACTCAAAAATTCTTCTATTCCGGAAGAAGCAGCTATGGAAAGTTCATTAACCATAAGGTCATCTTGCTATCTGTTTGTTTTGCAGTTCGATAGAACCGATATGGCTGCGTTGTACTTCAACAAGCTATGCAAAGCAAAGACTGTTCTGCATACTCCTGGTTTTCTTTAAAAGCTTCATTTTTTGTAAAAGTGTTTATGATAGAGTTCAATTCAGCCAAATTCGGGAAATTGTCTCAGCAAAATATTCCAGCTCCAGCTTTTAAGGCAATGGTCAGCACTTCATTATTTTCATAATATGTTGCTTGTTCTATCGTGTTATTTCTCAAAAAATTCTTCAAATAAAGAACGTTCGTAAAGCATACGGGCTTTGTTTACAAATTGTTCAGTAGGTCATAATAGATATCTTTCTTTCTTTCGCAAAGTGAGCAAACTATCCGTCGGTCTTTCATACAAATATTGAATAGAGACTTCAAACTGAACCCACTGGCCTGCGCTTATGAAATTCCCCTTTACATTTTTACTATCCAGTTGCTTACTTTTGGTAATGATATCATATATCACCAAAGTAGTCCTTTTCCTCCTTATCCTTCAACATTTTGGACGGAGAAAGCTTTCTTTCCGCGCTTTGGACATAGAGCATATATCCAGTGATATGACTGAATCGACCCCGTTTCATAGCGGTTTTTATAGTTCTTGCTGCAAAAGAACGCTAATTTATTTCTACTATAGAAAGCTGGAAAAGTATTTACTGCTCCCCAAAAGAAAGCCTACCTTTAGATAAAAATGCAAACCCATATACGTAGTTTAACGATTTTCATTCCCCATCAGCGCTTCATAAACTGCGCCTCCTCCTCCTCCGGAAACTTCTATGGCATAGCGCAACATCGTTCGCGGCATCTCGTCCTGCACAATACTTCGCCAAGATGTACGCAGCAGAGCCCTTGTCCCGCTTACCCATCTCCGGAGCATCACCATCCTACCGCCTTTTGCGTCAGTCATGCTTATGATGGAGCAGCCGTTCCGAAAAGGGCTAATATATCGATGAAATCGCCGCATGATAAGAGTAGTAGGTGAGATACCACAGCGATGCTGGTTCCCAGCAGCGGACTATCCGCCGTAGCCGGTGATGAGTGTCTTTACGAAGTTTGTCTTTCTCATGTTCAGCTGCCCACAATGCGAAGGTGGGCGAGACCACGACTCAAATCCCACTATTGATACGGCCCGTTTGTGCTGTAAAAGTCAGAAATCCTCAACATCCACTTTCCCCACTCTCCCTGAATCGCTCCACCAACATCAGCAAGGCACAAAGGCGACACTCGTGCCATTCGCTCTGAAGCTTAAGGCTGCCATTACCCAAAGGTTCGTGCTTTGTGCTGCTTGCCACCCTGCCGGGTGTTGGGTACCACCACTCCCAAGCTTATCCCCTCATACTGCCCTTTCGGTCTTGAAGAAACGGGGGAAGACACTCCTTTCACGGGTCGATATACGCTTCCAATTCCTGCTGAATCTGTGCCGAATGCACGCCATACAACTGCCGAAAGCACACGTTCGCTGAACCCTGCTTCATTCTTCTTTTCATCCTTCTCATTTACAGTTTACACAGTTTGAATTCATCCATAACGGACAAAAATACGACATTTTATATCAGCGGAACTATGGAGATTGCTCTTTAATTTTTTTTTGCAATCGATCAATCATAAAACCATTTTGACATGTATAAAGCTGCGGGAGCAATCTGCTGCCTTTCTTTCGCACTTATCGCCCATGCGTCTCGAAAGGTTGCAAAACGTCAGCCACGCTATTTGAGCTGATGACTGTCAGCTTTCACAGCCGACGATACGGTTCTGGCTGCCGCTTATCTGGCATAACGCATTGCCCGCTGGAGAGAAAAGGAGACAGTATTACACATATAAAAAAGTCTC
>VOFK01001838.1_pt1 | contig 31152 bp, 39 predicted proteins | sample 5384121 | NCBI WGS metagenome assembly VOFK01 (sample SAMN12384730, study PRJNA508395) | human gut metagenome | isolation source: healthy gut J | host: Homo sapiens | reverse complement strand
TTACGTATTGCTCGGCTAAAATTATGGACCGTCTGCTCAATTCACCAGTCTAATTTGACATCCAGTGGGCAACCATTTACCTGCTGGATGGGCGCTGTGTTCGCCTGCCACGGTGTTAAAAGCAACAACCCCACGCCATTTAGACAACTACGCAGACCGGAGAACGACTGGCATCTCGCTGGTGAGTCCATCACCCGCTGATCAAGCGTACCAACGCGTTTTTAAGCTCGAGGGCTGATTATCCGGAGTTCGATGGCGAACGACCTGCCTGTTACTTCGACAAGATCGACCACGATTACCGGCACGGTCACGCTTCAAGCGACGGCAGCGTGTGGCCGCCCGCCGACCGCTTTGTCTCGAAGTGACCCTACACGCTCACGCAAGTCTCAGAGCAGCGTTATCATCGACAAGTTTCGTGTCTGGAGTTTGTAATCAAGCTGATCAGTACCGCGTTATTATCGATTTCTACACCTTACGGCGGCTGTCGCCAACGGCAACCGGTACCTGCCTACCCAGTTGGCACCTTTAGCTTAGTCTCTGCTCGCACCGCACGCCGCGATTATCTCGATTTTTGCGACCACGCGCGGCGCGGGCGACCGCGATGCCCTCGACTGATGTGGTACCTGTGGATTGGCTTCACCACCGCCAGCGACGCCCGTGCGTGTACTCTTTGAGCGCGCCTATATCGCTGAGCAGCACTGGCCGAGCCGATGGATCGTATTTTACGCTGGGCCGTCGCCTCGGTCTGCGACATGATATCATGCGCGAAAGCCATGTCGCGCCCATGGCATGCCTGCCGACCGCCACATCATCAACGGCCACGCCCGTTAAAACCACCAAGCGGCGAGCAGCTCATCCGCGCCGAGGGCAAGCCAAAGCTGGTCATCGATGGCGGCTTCTGCCGCGCTTTACCATCCCAAGACGGGTATCGCGAAGTTGGCATGCTCATCTTCGAGTTCGCGGTTGCCGCCTCAAGTCGCACCGGGCCTTTACGACGGTTGCCGAGGCACTCAATACGCGCAACGTGGACATCGAAAGCGAGACCAACTGTTTGACTAAGCAAGGCACTGTTTCGCATGGTGAAAGCATTACCTTATTAGCGCCAAGATTCGCAGCCAGATCCAGATCTGCGCCAGCTGCTCGATGCATATAGAAACGGTGCTATCGAAGAGCGCGTTCATCCCACCCGCGGGACACAAACTTGCTGAGCCTTGTCATCTCTACGGCGTCCCCTGTTAAGCGCCACCCTTAAGTAAAGCTCCTTTGCGCAGATGAAATTTGGCGTCGTCGGTGCCATTGCTACTGCTATCGACTTTGGCATTATGAATCTGCTCCACTCGCTATTTCAACATTCACCGCTAAATAATTAAAGCGGTTTATTATCTTCAATTTACCTTAACTACCTCGCAAGCATGAAGCGCCGTGTTTGCGCACATGGAAGGCATGAGCCGCCGCCGCGAGTTCATCATCTTGTCGTGCTGGGTCCGTGACGGTTTGGTGCTCAACGATGGCATCGTGCTGGCGCTCTTTCAACGCTGGCTCGACTCGACGCTGGCCGCTAAGCATCTGCGCCACTGCGCGCGAAAGCCATTGGGTGGTTTCCATAAATTTTGTGACCTGAAAATCTTCGAGGGCGATGGTAATCGCGAAGCCGAAATTTCAGAGTTATGGCGCTTACGACGACGTGCACTCAGCGCAGTATCGTTCGTGGGTGCTGCCAGTTTACGGCACCAAATGCCCAGGACATTTCAGTTTGAAAATTTGCTATGCCCGTATAGCGTTTCTGGCAAAGACCTTACGTTTCCCTTTGTAAAAGCTCTAAAAGTATCCTCTGCTCGATTCATCAACGCATTGATGTGATCGCGTGCGCAAGGCGCTGGCACAACCTCATACCAAGCAGTTCCTCAAGTTTGCTGTCGCGGCGCTCCTTTGGCATCGACTGGGGGCAGCATGTCATTGCGCTGCGAGCTGTTCCACCTCGACTTTTTGATGAGCACCATTGTCGTTTATCACGTCCGTCGGTCAACTACTGGCTCAGCATGAAGTACGTGTTCGACCACCCGCGAAGGGCATGAGCCGCAAGGCGGAAGTCACGATCTTCATCCTGTCGGTGATCGGCTCCTGGCCTCAACGACCTGTATATGCTTGTGGGCGTCACGTTTTTGAGCATCGGCTGGGCCAAGCCATGAAGGCCATCGCCACGTTCCTTGTCACCTGGTACAACTACTTCAGCCGTCGCTTCTTCCTCGAGGGCGCACGGTCGAAGTCGATTCACTATTTGCTTGAATGTATCACCGGTTGGAATTCCCGTTCCAACCGGTGTTTGCAGAGAGACCCGGCGACCTGCGTCCCATTTCTCCGGGCGGTCCGGATGTTTGGTCGAACCGCCCGTCGCTGTCAGCCTCTAGCGATAATACCAAACAACGTTGTCATATTGGAAGAACGTAGTTACTGCAGGCCGTCATGGGCGTTGTGCCGTTGACGGGTACATCAACCGCTCGTGCCGCCGTACTGTTTCTCGGCAAACCACCAATCGCGGAGACATACGTACCGTACGACGAGCCATGTGCGTTGACAGAAAGGCCCAGCGCACAGGGCATCGTAGACGGTAGCGCCTTCGTTAAAAAGGTAAAGGTGCCACCAGAGGACACAGGATTGCCCACAGGCTCGATGTGACCGAAACCGTCACCGTAACGTAGCTAGGCTGCTGCGAGCTGCCCCCGTCGCCAGTAGAGGCGTTGCCGTTATCGGGGGCAGAAGATGCCCCCCGCTGGATGAGGCGCGAGGCGCGTAGAGAGCCGGCCTTCGCCAGAAGAAGTCGAGTTCTGAGAAGTCGACTGATTGCCGTCGGTCTTTTATTGCTGTTCTTCTCTCCAGACTTCTTGCCATCCTTGTCTTCGGACTTTTGCTATCCGAGCCCTTGTTTGATTCCTTGTCCGAAGACTCGGACTCCTTCTTAGAGTCAGATTTATCCGAACCCTTAGACTCGTCGTTCGCACCATCCGAAGATTTGGAATCCTTGAGCCAGCTTTACCCGAAGCGACGGTCGAGTCAGACCCCTTGGCGTCCTTCGCGACGACGCTCTCCCCCGTCACGGTCTGAACGATCCAGTCAATGGACCAGGCGCCGCTCTCGGAAGGATGGACGAAGCCCAGCGATATGACAATTAGCGCAACGCACGCGGCGGTTGTCAGGACGCCAGTAAGCGCCTTGCGCCGAGGGGCGGACGCCGCCGAAGCGACGCCCTTTCGCTTAGCATCGTCAAACTGGATGAACGACGAGTTGGGTTGCTTGGGGTCAGCGTCCTTGGATTTATTGGACACAGCCCCTCACCTACCGACGTTTGGTGAACACGAACACGCCGACGATGGCGAGACCGATGACGCCGGCGGCAACGCCAACAATGGCGAGCGGGTTGGCGCCAGTCTCCTGCTCGGAAGCACTAGAGGGCTTCTTAGCAGTGGTCGTAGAAGCAGCACCCGTATCGGACTTGAATCGGACTTCTTGTCGGACTTGCTGTCCTTCTTGTCAGACTTCTTGTCAGACTTTCTTCTCGTCCTTCTTATCGGACTTATCGGGAGTCCTTCTTGTTGGGCTTGTTGTCCTTGGTCTCGGTCTTGGTCGACACCGTCGTCTTGGTCATCGGCTTATGACCCGGGCGACAGCCTGCCGCCCCTTCGTGCCGGAGGAGAACCGGAACCCGTGCCCCGTGCCAGCGCCAGCACCGGAACCGTTGCCAGCGCCGCCATTGCCGCCATTGGAGCCAGAACCGCCATTGCCGCCAGGGTTAACAGCATTCTTGGTCCACTTGGCATACAGCGTCAGATCGGCCGTCACCGGCGTACTGAAGTCATACGCCCGCGTGCAAGCCTCATCGGTGAACCAACCGCCGAAAGTGTAGCCATCGCGCGTCGGATCGGCCGGCTTGACCAGCTTGCCGTCGTCCGTAGCAACAAACTTAGTGTCGCAAGCAGACCCCGCCGTTGGAATTAAAGGCAACCGTCCAAGACTCGACAGCTCAAGTTTAAACAGCGTGCCCGAATCATTAATGTAGTAGAGATTGCCAGAAGCATCGGCAATGACCGGAGAGTCACAGTACTGGTAATGGGCAGCCGCATCATAAATCTCTGCGTCGCCTCTGCATCGCCGAGCGTATAGCGACACGCCACCACCAGCAGAGTAGTTGACGTAATCGCTTGCTATCCGCGCTGTTAACGGTGAAGTACACATAGGTCTTGCCGCCCTGAACACTCACCAGCGGGTAGCAGCAATACCGTTGAGGCCAGCCGGCAGCGCGCCGTCGGCAGCAGCGACCATCGTGGTCTTACCCGTCTTCAGGTTATAGAGAACCAGAGCAGAGCCCGGTAGCCGTCTGTCCGCCGACAATCAGTTGTCTGCCAAACACCGCAGGGGCGCTCAGATTATTCGTAAGGCCCAGATCAACCGTCTTCTGTTCACTCAGCACGCCCTTCGCCGAAAGCGAAATCACATGGAGTTTCCGTCGTGCGTCATCTGATAGAAGGTCGAACCATTGGACGGATCGGCAATGCAATCGGCATTTACGACAGCGCCGGCTTCATGGTCGAAACGACATCGCCCTCGTCTTATCAATGCACCAGTGCCCGCGCTCGTAGGAACAATGGCGTACTTATCCGTCAGCAGCGCCAGTCCAATAATAGCCCTCGGAGGGGTCAATGTTCTGCCAAGAAACTTCGCCCGTGGCAATCTTAATGCGCTGCAGGAGGCCGTTGCCGTAGGTCGCGTTGTAATTCTCGTCATACGAAATATCGACCGTACCAACATAAGACGTACTCGCCGTCCGAAACCACGGTGCAGGAGCTCTGCGTCAGGAGTCCGTCAAGCCAGGCGTCAGCCACTTGCAGATCAGCTTGTCCGCAGTAATCGCCTGGACCGCACCGCCGTTGAGCGGAACGATGATAAGGCCGTTGGTATAGATCGGACGAGAGGTGTAGCGCTCACCTTGGAGGCAAGCGGCGCAGAGGCAACCTTTTTTGCCCGTGGACGAATCACGTCTTAATGAGCTCGTTCTCGGTCGCGATGTACACAAAACCGTTAGCAATGACAGGCTCGCTGCAGTTGGCATACTGCTGGCCAGACTCGGCCTTCAATCGAAGGCCCACTTAAGACCGGCGGCTTGCGCAGGCGTCTTGGCATCCGTTACGGTCGAACCGTTGCCACTGTTGCCGTAGCCGGCCCAGTCGGCATCCCAATCAGGAGTCGTCGCACTCGGGTCCACGACAATCTTGTCGGGATCGGGCATGGGCGAATCGTCCGGTGGTATAGGCAAGCGTAACCTTATCGCCGCTCTTGAGCGTAATCTGATTGGCGCAGAGTAAGGAGGGCTCTCCATTGATATACAGGTGCCAATATTTGCTGGTCGCAGCATCCCAGAGCCATACGGCTTGTGATCGAACGGCGAAGTTGATGGAATTCAGGAGCCAGTATGCACCACTTTGGGGAGGCGTTAATCAACGCCCTTCTCCTTCAGAACCGTCTCAATAAGGTTCTGGGCCGTAGAGCCTTCGGGCAAAGAAACATTGCTTGCCGAGCCCCAGCGAGTATTGTTGCCGTTGACATCGGGACCAAATAACATCGACGGACCCAAGAACCTGACCGAAAGGGCATCGGCGTCAGCACCATACATAAAGGTGACGGCATCGCCCTCATGGAGCTCGTAGGCACCGGCGCCAACGTCGGCGAACTCTGCCATTTACGTAGAAGCGCCAATAGCTATTGGTCGCAGCATCCCAGCCATAGGACTTACCATCGAACGGCGAATAAATGCCGTTGAGGAACCAGCCCCAAGACGATTCGCTATCGAGCTTAAGGCCGGTCTGCTCAAGGAGATCCTTGGCAGTGGAGCCTGCCTTTGAGACTCGTCTGGCCCGTCGAAGCCCAAACCTGCTGCTTGCCGTCCTTGTCCCCCGAGGAGAACCTGAACAGAAGCATGGACAGGAATCGGAGGGCAGCTGGTCGCCCCCAGCCACCGTAGAACCACGTAACGGTATCGCCGGCATGGATGGTGACATTGTCCGCCGTATAGTCACTCGACTTGCCGTTGATGAACAGCTGCCAATAGGTCGAATAATCTTGGGGCGTACCCAGCTCAACACCGTTGTACTTAGGCTCAGAATGAAGGAGCCCGCAGCAACGCGTCAATGTCGTTTCGCCTCGAGTGCGACCTTCGTAAGATCAAGCGCTCGAGCCGGACGTCACCACATACTGCGCGTTATCGACCCAAGCCTGAGTCTTGCCCTGGGCATCGCGACCAATGACGGTCACATTTGCGGCAACTGGTCCTTAACGACAGGGGACGCGCTACCAGCCGTATAGCAAACTCAATCTTCTGCTTTTGGGTGAGCTTAACGCTGCTCGCGCCAACCGAGGAAGACGCACCGTCGACGAACAGCTGCCAGAAGGCATAAGTCGTCGGATCGAAGGCAAGCGTACGGCCATCGCTCGGGGATGTGATGCTTTCGAGGTAGAAACCGTATGCCGTGTTCGGATCGTAGTCTGCCTTGAAGCCCGTCTTCTGCTGCAGCTTAACGAAGGCATCCGCAGCCGTCGCGCCCCTCGTCGAGCTTGAGCTGCGTGGGTGCCACCCAGGTCTGAGCCTTGCCGTCGGCATCGGTGCCGATAATCGAGAACGAGACCTCGACTTGCTTCTTGGCGACATCGCCGGTTTCTGTCGGGTTCTCCGTGCTGGACGGCAGTCGCGGCGGCAGATCCTGCTTGGCCAGCGGATGCCGTCGAAGACTTCTTTCGCTCGCGGCAGGGGCTCCCCGTCGCCGAGCCTTCGTCGCCAGTTGCTGCCTCTGTTGTGGCGGCACTAGCTGCAGGCGCGCCCTCGGAATCCGAAACCTCGGTGCCGCTCTCTGCTCAGCGGCAATGCCCGCAGCTGCGTCCTCGCCCGGCGTCGCAGCCTGAGCCACAGCCTCGGCAATGCCCTCGGCGCCCTCGGCCCACAGTTGAGCCGGCAGTGGTGCCAAAGGCATCGCGAAGGCGTGCCGGCCGCGCCCGTAACCGCGTGCCACGCGCCACGACGATGCAACGAGGGGCGCGCTCACGCTCGTCCTCAAACATATCCAATTGTCCCCCATTGTCGTACTTGGGCGTTGCCTTGAGGCTGCCCCACGTCATCGCGCGCATGTTGCGCTCGAGTTCCCCCATCGGGGTCCCTTCCCTCAGAGCCCCTATGCACCGGCGGCATACGCCGCGGCAACTGCAAGATGGGAGGCGATCCGACTTAACCTTAACGGCTCGGCACGTCGTCCGATCTGCGACGCGAGCATCCCGAGCCAAGGAGGAATTACGGTTACTGGTACAGCCGGGGACTTGCACCCGATTCTCCCAAACGCGCAGGAAAACCGCGCATTCGTGCGTCTCCGCACCACCATCTGAACCATCGATTAATACCGTCAATATGCTATCACGCAAAAGGGCCTCGCACGGGCGAAGCCCAAGGTAAAAAAACTATTGTTTGCGATAGAAAGAAATGCGGTGACGGTCGCGAACTCTAGTGTGCTTTGTCCGCCGTGGCTGTTGAGCCAGATATTTTGTTCGGCCCAGCATAAGTGCCACCGCACCAGCGCGCTCACGTAGCCCATAAAGCCAATGACTGGGATACCAAACACAACCGGCTCGATGCGCGCGTAGTACACCACCGACGAACCGATAAACAGACCGGCGATCACAAGCGCCATCGACATGCGGTCGATACCGCCTTACCAGCTGTCGCAGCGCCTTATCGCTGCTCGCCATGATCTGCGTGTTCACCTTTGCTGGCCGCGTGAGCATACGCGAAGCCAGGCCCAGATACCAGCCGCCTCGAGTGAGCCCTTCGCCGCGCGATAACTGCTCGCCGCAAGAGTCGCGACTCATATATCGCGCACGCGCGCATAGGTGCTCTTCTCGTTTTTGATATGAGCCTGAATGATCTGGATCATGTTGACGTCGGGCATGTACTCGGTCAGCAGGCCCTCGAGCGTCACCATGCCGCGCGCGAACATCGTCACCACGCTCGGCAGCTCAACGTCATTTTTGCGCGCGAGGTTTAACAGCGAGGTCAAAAACTCGCCGATATCTAGGTCCTTAAGGTCAAGGCCCGCAAAGTCAGCCACGATAAAGTCCAAATCGGACAAAAAGGCTGAATGATCGAGCTCGGCCGAGTCGCCACGCGTCACGACGAAGCGCATGAGCGAATCCTGAGCTTGGGCACGTCGCCCTCGGCCACGGCGAAAATCATGTCCTTGACGATACCGCGGTCGTGGCTCGACATGCGTCCGACCATGCCCAAGTCGATAAAGTAAACGATGCCGTCCTTGAGAATGATGTTTCCCGCATGCGGGTCGGCATGGAAAAAGCCGTCATCGAGGACCTGCGTCGAGTAGTCCTCGACAATCGCGGCACCGATCTTTTCCAAGTCATAGCCCTCGGCCACCAAGCGTTCAGGATCGGCGATCGAAATGCCGTCGACGTAGTCCATAACCACCACCACGTGTTCGGTGCACAGGTCCAGATAGGATTTAGGGCACGTCACGCCATGAACGCTCTTATGGAACTCGTAGAAGTCGTTGAGGTTTTTGGCCTCGGCCAAAAAGTTGGTCTCCTCGCGAAACGAGGTCCACAGCTCCTCGACCACACCGTGTAGGTCAACGAATTTGATCGGTGTTGACGAACTTGGAAACGATACGCACCACCGAGCGGATGATATCGATGTCCTGTGCCATAACCTGCTGCGCACCGGGGCGCTGCACCTTGACGGCCACGTCCTCGCCCGTCACCAGACGAGCGCGGTGCACCTGCGCGAGCGATGCGCTACCAAGCGGATTGGGATCGATCGCATCGAACATCTCCCCCGGCGCAGGCCGTATTCTTCCTCCAGACAGCGAAGCACTACCTCGTACGGCACCGGCTCCACGTCGGAGCGCAGACGACGCAGCTCGTCGCAAAAAGCGTTGCGGCAGAATCTCGGACCGGTTGGCCAGAATCTGCCCCATCTTGACGAACATGGGGCCGAGTTCCTCGAGCAGGCGGCGCAAACGAACCGGCGTGAGGTTATCCCACACGCGGTACTTTTTGACCAGGCGAACAATCTGCCCAATGCGTTCGCGACGACCCGCCGGCGTGAGCTGGTATTCCTCGTCCGGCGCCATCGCGTCGGGCTCCTCGGGGACCATATCGACAGCGCGCGGCTTTTTGCGAGCGCCCGAGACGGCGGCGTCGACCTCATCGACAACCACCGCCTCGTCACCCAAAGGATCTAGATTGTTGTAATCGGTGGTGGAATCTGCCATCTGCGCTGCTACTCGGCCTCTTCGGTATCCTTCGCATCGTCGGGCTCAACGGACTCGACGGGCACCGAGGTCACGTTGTCCTCGACCGAATCGACGATGTCGCGCACATGGGCCAGGAAGGCCGTGCGCTCGGGAGCGGTCATGACGCGGACGCGGGCAAGGATGAGCTCGTCAAGCACGCGCTGGGCCGCGGTCTCGCCCTGCATGCCCAAGCGCTCGGTCAGATCGGAGATGGTACCGCCGGCCTGCTCGAACATGTCGGACACACTGCGGGCGATATCGGGGGTGGCGGTGTCCTTGCGGACCTGTTCGCCTTTGGTGTTAAGGTCGTCGAGGACCTTCTTGCCGCCTTCGACAGCAACGGCGGCAGCGCCAAAGCCCACGTTAATGGCGCCGTTAACAAGCTGATCGAGTTTCATAACCATGGTTGTCTCCAATCACAAACAACTGCATTGGCGTTCTTGTACCCAAGATTGAGCGAAAGCGACAAAGCGTTTTAGCGCTATTCGATCGACGGGAAACCCTTACCTCACGTTGTCGTTCATCGCAAAAGAGTTCTTCATGGCGCAGCTCGTGGTGTAAAGCACCTTGCCCAGCAGGGCATCGGTCTCCACGCGAACACGCTCGGCAAAGGCCTCGTTGGCGCGTGCAAGCTCGGCAGGCACCTCGGCCTCGGGCAGAGCGGCTACGGCAGCGTCGATGTCATGGATCTGCTTGTGGCCCATGCCACCGACCTTCTCCTGATAATCCTCGACCGCGCGACCGCACTCATGGAAGCGGGCGTCAGCCAGCGCGCCGATCAGGCGGTTGGCCCAGTAGAAGTTTTCGGACGTCACGCGAGCCTGCGTGTCGGCATAGTACTCGGGCATGGTCTCGACGTTGGCGTACAGCGGAACCAGCGCGTTAAACGAGTTGGAACCAAACGCCATCCACTGCACGGCGCGATAGGCCGGCTGCGCATAGGGACGCAGCTGCAACACGGCGAGCTGGCTGTTGCGGTTGATGCCGATGGGGCGATAAGCGCCGCGCGTGGCGGGCGTGCCCTTGCTACCGTAGCAGTCGTACTCCGTGCCCTGGTAGTGGCTCGAGAGTACGTACTTGATGTCCTCGATGGTCACCTTGCGCTCGGGCACGCGGCTCCAGGGGATATCGTCGCTCTCGGGCGTGTAGTCGGCGTCGGGGCCATCCCACACGTCGCTGGGGTTGAGGCAGCGCTGCATGTACCAGCGCGCGGCGTGTTGTAGACATGGTCGCTGTCGCTGTGCGAGCCAAAGGCCTCGCGCGGGTTAAAGACCGCAGCCGGGCCGTCGCCCTCGACGCCCAGCGTCAGGTCCAGATGCCACTCGGCCATCCAGGCGCGCAAGTCGGCGGAGCACATGTGGTCGGCCTGGGCGCCCTCGGCGTCATCCAGGTCAAAGCTGTCGATACCCAGCTGGTTGGGCATGGTCACATAGGCGTCGTCAGGCACGCGCTTGGCAATCCAGTGGTGGCCGCCGATGGTCTCGACGTACCAGATCTCGTCCACGTCGCTAAAGGCGATACCGTTGTTCTCGTAGGTGCCGTAGCGCTCGAGCAGGTCGCCCAAGATACGCACGCCGTCGCGGGCGGACTTGGCATACGGCAGCACCAGGGTCACCATGTCCTCCTCGCCCAAGCCACCGGACTGTGCCGGAACATATCCGTCCTCGCCCTCGTTGCCCTTGGCGGGCACATAGTCCACGAGCGGATCGGCGCCGCGGACGCGCTCGTTGGTGGTAAGCGTCTCGGTTGCGGACATGCCAACATTGAGCTCGTTGAAACCGGCCTCGGCCCAGATACCGTGGCCGGGAACGACGTCGGGGACGCTCGTGTAGCGCATGGGGTTGTCGGGCAGCTCAACGGTCAGGTGGCTCAGGACGCTCGTGTAGACACGCGGCTGCTCGTCGGGATGCACTACGCGCATGCGCTTGGGCTCAAATACCCCGTTGGACGAGTCCTCGTTACGCGCGACCAGGGTCGACCCGTCGTAGCTTGCGTTTTTACCAACCAAAATCGTTGTGCACGGCATGCGCATCCTCCTTGAGCGAAGAAATCAAACGGCAACAGTGTATCGCTTCGGCGCAAAAAGGGCGAAACCACGGCCTCGGCAGCCCCCGTGGTCAAAAAATGCCAAATATGAGTACTGTCACAAATTTAGTGGCAGCAAATTTCCCTGTAACGAGTGCCGAAAATCCCCATTTGCCCAAAAGCAAGACAACGTTATTCCCCATAAGTTCAATAAAATAGGCTTCCTAACGATAATGGATACCGTTAGGAAGCCAAAAAGACGTAAGACATATGTGACTATCTTGGCAACAGTACTCATATTTGGCATTTTTTGACCACGTGGTATATAGCTAACCCCCTCAAACAGCTCAAAACGCCTATTTCGATGCGCGCTCCGCCGCCTCAATCACGTGTTTGGCGAGAATCGCGGTGGTCACAGCCCCCACGCCGCCCGGCACGGGCGTGATGGCGTTAACGACCGGCTCCGCGGCATCAAAATCGACGTCGCCGACCAGCTTGCCAGCGGCTTCGTCCCAATTAATGCCAACATCGATAATCGCCTGGTCCTCGCGGACCGCATCTGCGCCAATCGTGCGCGCGCGTCCAACGGCGGCAACCACAATGTCGGCAGCACGGCACTCGGCAGCAAGATCGCGCGTATGCGTATGGCACGTCGTCACGGTCGCGTTGCGCGCCGTAAGCATGGCGGCAACGGGACGACCAATCACCAGAGACCGACCGACGACCGCAACCTTGGCCCCATCCAGCTCAACACTGTAATGGTCCAGCAACGCCAACACGGCCTCGGCCGTGCAGGGAGCAAAGCCCTCGCCACGACCCGAAAGCGTGGTAAGCAGCGAGGCCGGCGTCATGGAGTCAACATCCTTGGCGGGATCGAGCGCCGCGGCAGCCGCATCCTCGTCAAGTCCGGCGGGCAGCGGGCGGAACATAGACAGCCATGAACAGCGGGGTCGGTATTGATGTCCTCGATGGCCGCCAACAGCTCGTCCTGCGAAACATCGGCAGGAAGCAAAACGCGGCGAGCCTCAATGCCAACCTTCTCGCAGCGCTTGAGGGCACCGCGCTCGTAGGACAGGTCGTCCTCGCGCTCGCCCACGCGAACGATGGCCAGCGTCGGCACAACACCGCGCTCACGCAGGGCGGCGCAGCGAGCAGCAAGTTCCTCGGTCAGCGCGCGAGCAACAGGAGCACCCTTCAGTAGCTCAGCCATGGCTATCCTCTCTTCCTTGCAGCGTCGGCGGCGCGGCGCGCCAGCGCATCGGCGCGCGGCAACCATGTGTCGAGCAGCTCATCACACGCCGTCTCGAGCTCCTCAGCACGAGCGCGATCTTTCATAGACGTGGTGTTCGCAAAGAGCGTCAAGCTCGCGCCCTGCATAGCGGCACGGCAGAACACGGCGCCGCACGCCACATCGGACAGCAGCTGACGCGAACCCTTGTCGGCCATGTCCTCGAGCAGCGCCAGCGCACGCCCGCAGGCATCCATAATGCGATACGGCGGCATAGCGGCCACATGCAGCGCATCCTGAATCGCGGTCGCTCGAGCCGGATCGTCACGCGGAATACCGTACGCCGCGGACACCCGCCTGTAGGCACGAACGTCCTCGGAAACCAACTCGACAAGCTCCTGCGCCAACTCATCCGCCTGGGCAAACGCGCGCGTCAGATCGTCTGCGCGATCGGCAAGCGCGGGATTTGTCGCCCCATAGCGAGCAACCATCCCGCAAAGCGAGGCGCCCAGCGCGCCCACAAAGGCGCTCGCGCTGCCGCCGCCGGGAACCGGCTCACGCGCGGCAAGCGCCTCGGCAAAAACCCTCGGCAGGTCTTGTCCATCATCTCTTGGCTCATACGCACGCACCTTCAAGTCATATACATCGGTCGGGTGGCAACCGCCGACCGACCGCATCGATCACATAATGGTGCTAAGTCTAGCCCATAAGTACATAAGCGTCAGCGCACCTGGCCATCGCGGATTTCTATGACGAACGATAGGCGTCGGCACCGCAAACATGGGACACATGGCCCACCTTTCGAGACTTCCGGGCAGCGGCAACTGGGGCATACATATAGGTAAGGAGCCCTATGTTGGGGCAAGCTCATCACGGCACCGGACGACGAATGGAAGAATAACCGCACAGTAAACAAAGACATCATGCGCATGCGTAACCGCCGCCCCAGCGATCCGCGGCACACGATGTCCCTGGCAGACAAGGAGGACGCCACCATGAAGAAAAAAGACCCTATCGATCCTTTCCCTTTGCATCGCCCTCTTTGCCGCGCTCGCCCTTGTGGGCTGCGGCGGGAGCGGGGCGGCGGCAGCGCCCCCAAGAGCGAGAGCAAGGAAAAGGCCCCCGTCGCCAAGAAGACCGACTACATCTGGTTTAAGGTCGAGATGCCCGAGGGCGTCGGCGTAAGCGACTCTGCCGGCAAGAATGCCGACAGGGTCCAGCTCACCTTCCCCGAAGACGAGAACGCCTCGGCCGATCGCTTTATCCCCGTTTGGAAAAAAGCGCTGACGGCCGAGGAATCCCACGCCGACCAGGCGGAAAAGAAGGGGGATACGTTCCAGTGGAAGGATGGCGGGTCCGTCGAGTATAACGGCAGGACGTGGCTCGTCGGAACATACGAGGACAACAGCGGCATCTCAACCATGCTTTTTACCGATGTTGAGCCGGGAAGCGTCTACGTCCTCATCTCGAACTTCGACCAGCACAAGAAAGAAGCCGAGGCACTCCTCAACTCCATCGAGTTCCCCGATGACATGGAAGAGGCAGTTTCCGAGGCACGCGAAGTCGAGATTTCGAGCATCGAGATCAAGTAACGGGACACCCGCACGCGCCTACGCGCACCCGCGCACATGCGCCCCATTAAAACAACGGGCGCCCAACCCGGGGAGGGCCGACAGCACCAGCCCTCCCCTCTTTTGCGCCCGAACATATTGCCACTTAACGGCGCAAATCCGGCCCTCAGAATGGGACACATGGCCCACCCTAGCGAGCCGTCCACGCGTACAGTAAAGACAGGTAATCCATGGACGATTACAGATCGAGGAGGACACGACCATGAAAAAGAAGGCCTTTGCGATTCTCACCCTCTGCATCAGTCTCTTTGCCGCAGTTGCCCTGGTGGGCTGCGGTGGCAGCGGCGACGCTACCGGAAGTGGCGGTGGCGGCGGGGCAGAAAAGCCAGCCGTGGATATGAGGACCGACTTCATTTGGTTTAAGGTCGAGGTCCCCGAGGGCGTCGAGATCACCGACGTCGCAGGCGACACCGCCGACAGGGCCCAGTTTAAGTTCACCGAGAGCGAGCACGCCAGCGATCGCTTCATCCCCGTCTTCGACTCTGACAAGAACGCCGATGAACTGTTCGACTACGAGGCAAAGTGGAAGGCCAACTCCGGATGGACCGAGAGCGATCCCGTTAAGTACAACGGCAAGACCTGGCGCAGCGCCTACTTTACGCACTCGGGCGGCGTAACGACCGAGTACTTCACCGACGTTGACGGCGGCAGTGTGTATGTGCGTATCGACAACGTCGAGGAGCACAAGGACGCCGTCGAGACCATGATGAAGTCCCTGGAATTTGCCGATGACATCGCCGAGGCCAAGACCGAGGCCATGGACGTCAAGCTCGACGATATCGAGATCAAGCGCTAAGCGACTGGCGAGCGCAACGGGAAACACGGTCGCAGTGCAAACAAGCGACGGTACCCCAGCGCTTCGTACCCAGGGAGGGCCGGTAAACCGACCCTCCCTTTCTTATGCCTGTAGCCGACGAACGCGAGGATGCCGGACGCCGGAACCGCCCCAAATGTGGCAACAGTACGAAAACGACAAACACCCCAACACGTCCGCCCACCGATTTATTGCGCCGCGCAGACAATTAAACCAGCATCTTTAAACATCTGGGCAGTATAGTGACCAAAACTATCGCATAACCGCACTCTGCGAATGGAGAAGTTATGACCGAACACCATGCCATCAGCCGCCGAGCGTTTACGCTGGGCCTAGGGCTTGCGGCGTTGTCGCCACTTGCAAGCCTGCCCGAAACCGCAGCGCCGGGCATTCCCCTGCGAGCGGCATTTGCAGACAACACACCCGCACCGTCGGACAGCCTCCACAATTTCGTCATTCGCCTTCGCCCCGCGGGCTATTTTCGCACCGCGAGCGTCAACCAAGACGGCAACGTTCGCGGCAACGTCTGCCACCTGTTTAACGACGGCACGTCCAGCAAGCTCATCCTTGAGAACGTAACGACCAAGAATGACGATACAAACTGGTATGCTATCCGCACCTTGCTCAATTTCGAAGAGCATAAAAAGACGGGCTACAGCATTTGGTCGGTCGACGACGACTCTGACAAAGATGGAAAGGTCATCCACGTATGGGGCGGCGAGTATGACAACAAGCCCAGCCGCGCTTTTTGCGTTCGAGCGTCAATCAAACGGTACCTATATCATCCGAGACCGCACGGTCGAGAAAGAAACCGAGAAAAAAGACATTAAGTACCGGCAATAGAATCGAACGGCGAAGACCAGGACAACAATAAGATCTGCCATAAGAGTAAGAGCATTCCGTGGGAGCTCGAACTTATCGGTTACGACATGAAAAAGAACGATGCCACGGTTAGCAGCCTCGACTGGATCACGTACAGCAGCTACGTCGACGGACCATGTTGGATGAAATACGTCGCCGACAGCAAGTACCTCGACGAACTGAGCATCCCGGGAACTCACGATTCGGGCACCTGCAGCGTGGACAACGACACTGAGCCCCAATCCTCGCAAGTAAAATGCCAGCAGGATTACATTCCCACGCAGTTGCTCGAAGGCATTCGCTATTTCGATATCCGGTTCGGAAAGGGCGATGACCCCGGCATCGACCACGGGATTTTCTACCTACTCAAAAAAGACGGGAACTATCTGCATCTCTCCGATGTCATCGGGTACTTCAAAACGTTTTTGAACGAAAACCCGACAGAAGCGCTCATCATGCTTGTATCGCGCGGCAACGATGAGGCTACCGACGAAAGCATAACGACGGCCTTCGCCAAGGTTATGGCCGATAACCCCAACCTGTTCTACACGTCGAGCCACGTCCCCACGCTGGGCGAGGTGCGCGGAAAGATCGTCCTGCTGCGTCGATTTGGGCTCGCCGGCAACAGCGTAAGCGGCCACACGGGGGCCTCGACCTCACCCAATGGGATGACAAGATCAAGACGCATTCCGGGCAGTCGATGTGTCTCGTCCAAGACGCGCGGGGATTTGAAGCCATAGGGGAAACGGGCAATGAAGAGCCCTATTGCACCAAGGTATATGCCCAGGACAAGTACAAACTCACGGGAACCGACAAGCTCAGCTGGGTCGATAATGCGCTGAAGGAAACGACCGGGCGCACGTGCAACAAGGTGGACGTCGTGGACGATGCCGGGGCCGAGGTGCAAGTCCAGGAGCGTTGCTGGTCTATCAACTACACCAGCTGCACGGGCTTGTCGCACGGAGGCAATCCTTTTACCTCGGCACGAGTAGTCAACGAGCATCTGTACAAGAGCCCGTACATCAATCCCAGCGGCACCGAGGATACAAAGTCAGATTACCTCAAGCACATTGGCATCATCGCATCCGACTTTGTTGATGCGGCGCTGGCCCGGAGCATCTACCAGCGCAACTACAATTACGATACGAAGCACACGCAGTCGGCTTCGTGCTGCCTCCCGACCCGCATGCGCATGACGTACGGCGACTCGCTGAGCGATGCCTCGCTCCAGGATGGCAAGACCGTTGGCGAGGGCCATTTCCGCCTTGTCGACAGCAGCAACGTACTCAACGTGGCGGCTTCGGGCCATGCGTTTACCATCGAATACGTGGATGTCGACGCCTTGGGCAACGAGACCGTTACGGGGCTGCAGGGATCCGTGCCCATCGATATCGATCCGCGCGCACTGACACCCCACTTTGAGGGGCTCGAAGGCCTTAAGGCCGGCGAGGATGTGCGCACAAAGGTCGCGGCACTGCTCGAGGGCAAACTCGAAAACGATGCCTGCACGGCTCAGCTCGAGTTTGTGCACGACGCGGACGGCGCTCCGGGCACGGCAATGGTCGAGGGCGAGGCATTTACCGCGGGAACGTACTGGGTGCGCGCGAACGGTCTTTTGGGCGACGCGGCGCAAAACTACAAGCTTGCTAATGACGGAGCCGCGAGCTTTACCGTAGCGGCCTCGAGCAGTGCAGGCGGCACCGGCACCGACGGTGGCACGGGTTCCAACGCAGGCAGCGCTGATAAGAACGGTAAGGGCAACAAGGGCAAGAACTCGGGCGGAAAACTCGCCGACACGGGCGACGGCTCCGGCATTGCCGCCGGGCTCGCTGCCGCCGCCGTAGCGACAACGGTCGCCGGCGCGGCAATGCTTGCCAACGACCGCGAAAACGCTGGGGACGGTAGCGAATAGGCAAGCCGGCCTTTTAGACACATCGACTCAATGGGGGGCGCAGGACACCGTTCTGTGCCCCCTGATTTTTACCTTGGCCCAAACGCCGCCATAGGCTACATCACCATGTTCAGCGCGTTAACAAACTCCTGGGCCTTCGCACGGCTGCTCAGGCTAAAAACACAAGCAGTCAACAGCCTGTTACGCAGAAAAACATCGCGGCCCTTGATCCTGTTGACCCCCGTAATGTCCTTAAGATAGACAATCTCGGTGTGCTTGCCACCAAAAGTGCCCTTCTTGAGCACCTCAATACGGTTGGGGTAGATCTTGACGTCTTTATACCTACCCGAACCTTTGTCCTGGAATAGCAGCGTGTTATTGTCCATACGCGTCACTCCCATGGGATTCGCTAAAACTGCCTCTATGGCCACATTTTAGTCACCGCAAGGCCCCCATGCGAAGGTGCCAGACAACGCAGCAATTCGTGTCCGCGCGAGGCTTTAAACTAAATGTAATAAAGATGCATTCCTCAAAAGGAAAGTCGGGCGATAGTGATGGGCGAACTGGTAAACCGTGGAGAATCGGCAATCGTGCCCGAAGGTTTTTTACAAGCAGGTTTCCTCGATTCTCAACGCCGCTCGCAACAAGGCATATACCGCCGTTAACTTTGCGATGGTTGAGGCGTATTGGGAGATCGGCAAGAGCATTGTTGATGAGCAGGGCGGAGAGGAGCGCGCCAAGTATGGAGAGGCACTGCTCAAGGCCCTCGCAATCAGACTTACCAAGGATTTTGGTAAAGGTTTTGAAGCAAGAGAGCTGCGTAAAATGCGTCAGTTCTATCTTACATTTCAATTCGGGACTCACTGCGTCCCGAATTGGAGCTGGACACATTACCGCAGGTTAATACGCATTCCTGACCCCGAAGCTCGAACATGGTACATGAACGAATGCGCCAATTCTCGCTGGAGCACGCGTCAGCTCGAACGCCAGATCAACACCATGTTCCGCGAGCGCCTACTTGCCAGCAAAGACAAAGAGGCCGTCACCCAGGAAATCCAAAAGAGCGCCCCGACCCATCGCCCCGAGGATATCATCCGCGACCCATATGTACTGGAGTTTTTAGGTTTCTCGGACGATGCTGCGTTTCGCGAGAGCGATCTAGAGCAGGCGCTCATCACGCATCTTCAGAAGTTCCTGCTGGAGCTTGGCCGTGGCTTCGCTTTCGAGGCGCGCCAAAAGCGCATCACCTTTGATGGGCGCCATTTCTATATTGACCTTGTTTTTTACAACTATCTGATGCGCTGCTTCGTGCTCATCGACCTTAAGACCGATGACCTTACGCATCAGGACCTGGGCCAGATGCAAATGTATGTGAACTACTACACGCGTGAGCTCATGAACGAAGGCGATAATCCGCCCATAGGCATCGTGCTCTGCGCGGACAAAAGCGATTCGATCGTCGAGTACACGCTGCCCGAAGACAACGACCAAGTGTTTACCGCCAAATACCTGCCGTATCTTCCAAGCAAGGAAGAGCTGGCGCGCGAGCTGAGTGCCGAGTACCGCGCCATCAACGAAGCGACTAATGGCGAAGCGCAAGGATAGCAATGAGGTTCCGGCGAACGCGACAACGGCAACGGTTCGCTCATGCGCATCGCGCCCTTGGCGCTCACCGATGCGACAGACGAAGAGGTCAGCGAGGTCTCCGCGATTACGCACGCCCACAGAACGTCAATCGACACATGCATCATATCTTCTTCGGGCAGATGCTTGCTCAATTCAAAGAGAGCTAGAGGCTTGATTGCCCGTTAGATCGACACCACTCCAAAGGGGTCGGACATCCCCCACCGTGGCCTGTGAGGTAAAATCTTGACTGCCGCGGAATCCGCCTGCGGGCAACGCTCCGATCTCTGATTGGGGTGAAGCCTATGAACTTGTTTCTTGAAATCCTGCGCCTCTCGATGTATGTGACCGGCATTGCCCGGAACCTCTACTCGATCTGGCGGGAATATAAGCAGTAACGGATAGCGAAGGGAGTCATGCAAAGGGCCGGTTGCAGCCGGCCCTTTAGACGATAATACCTGCGTTGCCCGCGCTTCCGAAGTGTGACTAGCTGAGGAGCGGGTTCCGCGGCACAACTTGATTTTGACCCAGCGGGGCGGCTCTTGTGCAGCCGCTCCACCGTTTATTTACATCCACTTCCCGTTAATCGACTGGACAGCAGCTCGCGCTCCCCTACTTCCCAAAGATCGCAGCGAGCAAGCCCTTGCGTTTGGGCTTCTCTTCTCGGTAGGAACCCTCGGCAACCGCTGCAACCTGGCGCGGTTGCTCGCCGCCTCCACGGCGCACGATCTGGTACAGAAACGGCGACTTAACGTATTTGACCTCGATGGGCGTGGCATGCACGGTGCTCTCACCGGACAGATGCAGGCTCGGGTTGAGCGGCGCCACGACGTGCGTTTCGCGCTTGTCACTAAACACCACCGCGGCCGCGCGGCCCGTCTGTCCGTTTACGGCAATGCGCACCTGCTCGCCATCGCGGCTGTCCGTCGCCGGACGATCGACAAAGTAGACCGGCACCATCACCAGGCCATCCTTATGCTTGCGGGCCTTGCGCGCCCAGGTTCGGATGCTCTTTTTATTGAGCCCCAGTACGGCCTCGGCATCGTTGCCCGCAACGTCGAGCGCCAACTTATCAATGACCACCTGGTCCTTGGTAGATGCATCGACGGAGACGACGCGGAAGTCGCCTTCCTGCATGGCGGGATCGAACGGACCGACCTTGGCAAAGTCCCACGGTTCCAAAATGCCCATGAGGCGAACGTCCAGGTAGTTTGCCCTGGGTATGCCCAGTCGAGCACCTCGTAGTACACCAGGGTTTCCTTGCTCAGGCCCTTGCCCGGGAAGCTCGCCATCATGCGCAAGTCCGCCAGCGCCATGGGGAAATAGAAGAGCATCATGTCGTTTTGGATCGCGTCTTCCACGTCGTGCCCGGCAAAGGCATCCGGGTACTGGCGCACCAGCTGCAGCGCGTTGGCACGTGCCTGCTGCGGCGAGATTTCGCAGGGAATACCCTGCTCGGGCACATACCCGCACCAACGCCCATGGTCAGGCGCTTGCTAAACGTCCCCGGCTTGAGCAGGTCCGCAATGCCGATCTTATTGCCGCAGGACGGGCACTCAAACACGCGCTGGGTCGACTCGCCCTCAAAGGACGCACCACAGAAGGGGCAAGGAATACTCACATGCGTGGCCTCTTGGAACTCCTGCGCCGTGCCGCGATCCTCCCACAGCAGATGTTCCAGGACCGACTGATTGCGCCAGTGCGAATTGAAGAAATACCAGTCCGGGTCCTCCGGGCGCTCGAGTTGCGACACATGCGTGAGCTTGAGCAGTCCATCCACCACCGTCAGCGGCGTATGGCGAATGCCCAGGGCGCTCTTGGGCTCCCCGCATCAGCCTGCCACGGAACGACCGTGCCGCAATAGGCGCACTCAAAGCTGCGCTTAGCCTGGTGCGAGTACATAGGGCCGCCGCAGTTTTGACATTTAATGGCAAACATCTCGTCCATGGAAACGTCCTCCTTTGCACAGGGGCTGTCGACATTAAGTATGTCGAGCAAGCAGGCACATGCCCATACCCATGTGGCCCAAAATGGACCACCCAGGCAGACGAGAAGGCTCGCTCGTTAGCACCGGCAGACTATTGCTGCATTTTCTGAGCATCGGTGCACGGCGCCCCCGCGCGAGCTACACTATCCCCTTAAACATGATTGTGAGGACGACCGCTATGCTATTTGTAAATCGGCTGGTACATACGCTTGTTCCCGGCAGCGAGCGCGAGCCGGTCGATGCATCTTGCCGCACCAACGCGGGCTTTTCCGCAAGCCTCGTCTGCATTGGCCTCAACATCACCCTGTGCCTGGCCAAGGGCATCGCGGGCCTGCTCGCCGGCTCCGTCTCCCTCATCGCCGACGCTTTCAACAACCTCTCCGATGCCTCGAGCAACATCGTGAGCCTGCTCGGATTCCGACTTGCCAGCCGCCCGGCCGACGAAGGTCACCCCTATGGCCACGGTCGCTATGAGTACCTAGCCGGCCTGTTCGTCGCCGTCCTGGTTTGCGCCGTCGGCATCAACCTGATCCTTGAGTCGGTCACCAAGATCATCAAGCCTTCCCCCACTGCATATTCGGTGCTCTCCTTAGCCGCCCTCGTCTTGTCCATGCTCGTTAAGCTCTGGATGGCAGCGTTCAACCGCACGCTGGGCGACCGCATCGACTCGGAGACGCTCATCGCCACGGCACAGGACTCCAAAAACGACGTCATCACCTCGGGCTCGGTCTTGGTGGCGGCGCTTATTTCGCAGACGACCGGCTTTGACCTCGACGGCTGGGCAGGCCTGGGTGTGGGCATCTTCATCTGCATCAGCGGCATGGGCCTAGTGCGCGACGCCATCAGCCCGTTGCTGGGGCAAGCGCCCGACCCCAAGCTCGTCCAGGAAATCCGCGATAAGATCATGTCCTATCCGCAGGTCTTGGGCACACACGACCTGATGGTGCACGACTACGGCCCCGGTCGTCAGTTTGCCAGCGCCCACGTGGAGATGCCCGGCGAGGGCGACGCATTTGAGCACCACGAGATTCTGGACACCATCGAGCACGACATCAAGCGCCAGATGGGCATCGATATCACGCTGCACTGCGACCCCATCGCCACCACTGGCGACGACCTGCGCGGCTGGGTCAAGCGCGGCGTCATGCAGATCGACCCCGCGCTCTCCATCCACGACCTGCACGAGCACGACGGGTTCGTTTCGTTTGACCTGGTGTGTCCCGACGGCTTTGACATATCCGACGAGGAGCTGCTGGAGCTCGTCACGCGCATCGTGCACGAGCGCCGGCCCGACGTCTCGTGCGTCGTCACGTTTGATTCGGGCTTTAGCTCGCCCGAGCGTCCGGCCGAGCAACTGTAGCCCGCTTAACAGCTAGTTTCCCTGCGCGCCCGAGATGCCGTTTTGCAGTGCGTTCCAGGCATCCGTCGCCATATCACCCAGGTTCTGCGCGGTGTCGCCCAGGTTTTGTGCCGTGTCGCCCAGCTCTTGCGCCTTGTCTCCCAACTCCTGTGCCTTGTTGCTCAAGTCCTCCAGCGTATTGGAACTCGAACTGTCCGCACCGTTTTGGCCGTCGGACGAGTTGCCCGAGCTGTTCTTGTGCGTGAGCTGAATTTCGAGGTTGCCGCTGTCGTTATAGTAGGCAGAAGTAACGACCCAGTTGGCATCGACGACGGGCGTTGAGCCATCATCAGTCAGGACCACGGCATTCGAAAGATCGGCGCCGCGCGACTTGAGGATCTTCTTGGCGTTGGACCAGTACTGCCCCGGAATATCGCTCAGATCGACGGTGCTAGACGAGGCGGACTCGGTTTGCTCGGCAGTGGTATCGGCCGTTGAACTCCCTCGCTTGTTGAGCATGCCCGACACGATGGCAAACACAACCGACAGCGCAAAGAAGATCGCCAGCACGATGAGGATCTTCTTGATCACGCTCGACGAACGCGACGGCTTCTTCTCCTCGTCCTCGCCATATTGCGGAATCGACTTGGGGTACTCGCGATACGGCTGGCGCGACTCGTAGCGAGGCTGCGCCGTGCGAGGCATATACGTCGTCTGCTGAGGCTGCGGAATGGGATTCTGCGGCAGGTCGTCATAGGGATTCGGCGTCGAGGCAGCATAAGAATCCTGCGGCGCGTAATCAAACGGATCCGGAGCTGCGTTGCCATAGGGGCCTTGCGAAGATGTAGCGTAAGAATCCTGCGCCGTGTCGCCATAGCCCATAACCCGGGTGGGCTCGACAGAAGGCTGCGTCGCGGCGGGGTCGGTATAACCGGGGTTGGGAACAACGCGGGTCGCATCGGCGCTATCGCCAGCCTGCGCGGAACCGTAGCCGCCCATCACGGTTGTCTTGTCCTGATCCATGCAACGATTCCTTTCCGTCGCGCGTGAGCCTCAAGTTATCCATGCATTCTACCCGCGCAAAAGCCTATGATGGGCAGAGCCCGCCGGTATCTACAAGACATGCGCGGGCCTAAGGATAAAAAGCCCCGCCGGGCCTTGGGGGCACGGCGGGGCGGGCAGGCAGCTAGGGGCAACAGGCTTAGAACAGGCCGGTGATGTTGCCGTCGTTGTCGACGTCGATGTTCTCGGCCGCGGGGACCTTGGGCAGGCCCGGCATGGTCAGAACACTGCCAGTCAGTGCGACCACAAAGTGGGCACCGGCGGAAACCTTGAGCTCGCGCACCGTGATGCGGAAGTTCTCGGGAGCGCCCAGGGCCTTGGCGTTGTCGCTAAAGCTGTACTGCGTCTTGGCGACGCACACCGGCAGGTTGCCAAAGCCGTTCTCGCGCAGCTCGGCGAGCTGGCGCTTGGCGGCCGGCGTAAAGTCAACGCCGTCGGCGCGGTAGACCTTGGTGGCAATGGCCTCAAGAGCGTCGGCCACATCGGCGCCGTCCTCATAGGCAAACTTGAGCTCGCTCGGCTGCTCAATCAGACGCATGACCTCATCGGCCAGGTCGAGCGCGCCCTCGCCGCCCTTAGCCCAAACCTCGGACAGCTTAACGTTGACACCGAGCTTCTGGCACTCGGACTCGATGAGCTCGAGTTCGGCCTCGGTGTCCGTCGGGAAGCGGTTGATGGCGACCACGCAGGGCAGACCGTAGACGTTCTGGATGTTGTCGACGTGGCGCAACAGGTTGGGCATGCCGGCCTTGAGAGCCTCGAGGTTCTCCTCGTTGAGGTCGGCCTTGGCAACACCGCCGTTGTACTTAAGCGCGCGGGCAGTGGCGACGACCACGACAGCGCTGGGGCGAACGCCCGTCATGCGGCACTTGATGTCGAGGAACTTCTCAGCACCCAGATCGGCGCCGAAGCCGGCCTCGGTAATGGCGACATCGCCAAAGCGCATCGCCATACGCGTGGCCATGATAGAGTTGCAGCCGTGGGCGATGTTGGCGAAGGGACCGCCGTGGACAAACGCGGGCGTGCCCTCGAGCGTTTGCACCAGGTTGGGCTTGAGCGCGTCCTTGAGCAACGCGGCCATGGCACCCTGGGCCTTAAGGTCGCGGGCACGGACGGGCTCGCCGGCAAAGCTGTAGCCGACAACGATCTCACCCAAGCGCTCCTTGAGGTCGTTGATGCTCGTGGACAGGCACAGGATTGCCATGACCTCGGAGGCAACAGTGATGTCGAAGCCATCCTCGCGCGGCACTCCTTGGGCCTTGCCGCCAATGCCGTCGATAACATGGCGCAGCTGACGGTCGTTCATGTCGACAACGCGCTTCCAGGTAATGCGCTTAACGTCGATGCCGAGCTGGTTGCCCTGCTGAATATGGTTGTCGAGCATGGCTGCCAGCAGGTTGTTGGCGGCACCGATGGCATGAAAGTCGCCGGTGAAGTGCAGGTTGATATCCTCCATGGGGATGACCTGAGCCCAGCCGCCGCCGGCAGCACCGCCCTTCACGCCAAAGACGGGGCCGAGCGAAGGCTCGCGCAGGGCCACGGCGCTCTTGACGCCGCGACGACGCAGACCGTCGGCCAGGCCGATGGTCGTGGTGGTCTTGCCCTCGCCCGCAGGCGTTGGGTTGATAGCGGTCACGAGGACGAGCTTGGCCTGGTGATCGGTCGGCTCGTTGAGCAGTGAATAGTCGACCTTAGCCTTGTCGAAGCCGTACGGAATCAGATGCTTAACGTCGACGCCGGCGTTCTTGGCCACCTCGGTAATAGGCAGCGGCGTAACGGAACGTGCGATTTCGATGTCAGTAGGCATGGGCGGTCCTTTCGTTACCGAATGAGAAAAAGACCAATTCAGCATAGCACGGGCGCGCAATAGTAAAACGCCCGTAACCGACGAACGGCGATATGTTTACCCGATGCCCAGCGATAGCCTACAGATGCGCTACAACAAGCCCATTCCTACAGGGTCGGTTCAATACCCAAATGCTCGAATGTGCGCAAGGTTGCCTGGCGGCCCTGCGGCGTGCGAATCATCAACCCGCACTGCAGCAGATAGGGCTCGTAGACATCCTCGAGCGTACCCGGGTCCTCGCCCACCGCGCTGGCAAGCGTCGTCAGGCCCACGGCACGTCCGGAGAACGTCTTGGCAAGCGTCTCCAAAATGCGAATATCCATCCAGTCCAAGCCGAGCTCATCGATCTCAAAGAACTCGAGTGCCTGACGGCAGATATCGAGCTCGATGGGACCGTTGCCGCGCACCTGCGCATAGTCGCGCACGCGCTTGAGCAGACGGTTGGCAAGACGCGGCGTACCGCGCGAACGCGAGCCGATCTCGAGCGCGCTGGGATGGTCAATCGTCACGCCCAGGATGGTCGCCGAGCGCGTCACAATCTGGGCGAGCTCCTCGACCGTGTAGTAATCCAGGCGATACGAAATGCCAAAGCGGTCGCGCAGCGGGCCGGTCAACATGCCCGAGCGAGTCGTTGCCGCCACCAGCGTGAACTTGGGGATATCCAGGCGAATCGAGCGTGCAGCCGGACCCTTTCCGATCACGATATCGAGGGCAAAGTCCTCCATCGCGGGGTACAGGACCTCCTCGACCGAACGGTTGAGGCGGTGGATCTCGTCGATAAACAGCACGTCGCCCGGTTGCAAGTTAGTCAGGATGGCAGCCAGGTCGCCGGTGCGCGCGATGGCCGGACCGCTCGTCGTCTTAATCTGAGCGCCCAGCTCGTTGGCGATAACCGTGGCCAGCGTGGTCTTGCCCAGACCCGGGGGGCCCGAGAAAATCACGTGGTCGAGCGTCTCGCCACGGCTTTGCGCCGCCTCGATGAGCACGCGAAGGCTCTGCTTGATGTGTTCCTGGCCGCAGTAGTCGTCCAGGCGCTGGGGGCGCAAAGTGCGGTCGACATCGAGGTCCTCGGCCGTCAGCTCCGAGCCCACCATGCGCTCGCCGTGCGCCATGGATGCCGCCGGCGAGTTTCCGGGCGTCGCCCACAGGTCCTGAGAGTCATCGGCTTCCCACATCACGCATCCATTCCAAGTCGCTTAAGCGCCGCGCCGAGCAGATCCTCGACACGCATATTCTGCCCATCATACCCGCTCAGGGCAACATCGGTCTCCTGCGGGCTAAAGCCCATGGAAAGGAGCGCCGCACGGGCATCATCGATGGCCGAGGGAGCAGCAGCGGGCACGGGCATCGCAACCTGGCCGGGAATCACGTCGACCGGCACAAAGCTCTTATCCTTGGCAAAGGTGCTCTTGAGTTCCAGAATCAGGCGCTGCGCTGTCTTTTTAGCCCACACCGGGAACCTTGGCCATGCCCTTGTCATCCTCGGCCATTACCAGGGAATACAGTTGCCCCACGGTATAGGTGGAGAGCACGGCGAGCGCCAGGCGCGGACCGACGCCCGAGACGGACACGAGCCGATCGAACATCGTGCGCTCGTCCTTGGAGGCAAAACCAAAGAGCGTCATGGCGTCCTCACGCACCTGCATGCGCGTGTAGAGGCGAACCTCGCCGCCGGGCGTAGGCAGCGTAGCGGCGGTGCTGCCCGAGATGCCGAGCTCAAAGCCCACGCCCGACACATCGACGACGGCCGAGCTCATCGTGGCCTCGACAAGCGTTCCATGGAGCTGGGAGATCATCAGTATCCGGTTCCTCTCTGTTGATAGAACTCGCCACCGGTGAGGGCACGGGTGCGGTTGAGGTTTACGTGGCAGATGGCGCAAGCCAGGGCATCGGCGGCATGGTCGGGATGTGGGTCGTGGTCGAGCTGCGTGAGCGTGCGTACCATGTAGGCAACCTGTCGCTTATCTGCAGCGCCGGTGCCCACCACAGCCTGCTTTGATCTGCATAGGCGTGTACTCGCCAATCTCGAGCGCGCATTCCGAAAGCGCCACGAGTGCAGCACCGCGGGCATGCGCCGTGGGGATGGCCGAGCGGACATTAGCGCCAAAGTAAATGCTCTCGATAGCAGCGGTATCTGGTCGGTAACGCTCCACGACACCCTTGAGGTCGCGGGCGATATGCGACAGGCGCACCGCGAGCGGACTGCCCGCGCTGGTCTCGATACAACCGTAGGCACGACAGCGAACCTCGCCGCGCCGCTCCTCGATAATCCCCCAACCCGTATGGGCCAAACCGGGGTCGATACCCAAAATGACCAAGCCAACCTCCCCTCGCCACAAGCCAAGCACAAGGCAAAGCCCCGCGCATCATTCACGAACGTCTGTTCTAGAATAACACAACGGGGCCAAGATGCTTAGTTGAAGTACCGGGGTTGGGAGCGAATCCCATCCCCAGTTTAGTTTTGGCTGAAGAATGGGAACTGTCGGGGATCAACCGGCGGATGCGGCATCGGCGTGCCCTGGGGCCCACCCTGCGGGCCGCCCTGGCCGCCCATCATCTTATCGATGGCGTCCTGAACCTCGCCCTCGAACTTCTTCATGCCCTCGTGCAGGCGGCGCTGGCCGTCCTCGGAGCGCAGCTCCTCCATCTGCTCGGGCGAAATACCCAATAGATCACCCAGTATGCCCATCATCTCGCCACGCATGCGCTCGCTTGTATCCTCGTCAGCAAAACGGCGCACCTCGGCGCGTGCCAGCGAATCGACCGTCATGCGCTCCTTGCCGTTAAGCCCCAGGTCGGACCACGCGAGCATATACGGCCAGGAGCGCTCGGCAAACGAACGGGCCGAGACGATCGGCGCCGTCGGCAGCTGGCGGCGAGCCGCCTCTCCCTGGCGCACGAGCATCAGCAGCAGCGAGCAGGCCTCGGGCTTGCCGGCGGCCATTGGAATGTCGTCGAAAGATCGATTGCGGTCCACGTGCGCCTCGAGCGTGCCATCGACCTCGCCCGGCTCGAGCCCGCCGAGCAGCTGCGCCGCGCGATCGAGCATATCGACCGGACCGTCGAGCGTCGAGAGCGCCTGCGCCAGCACGCGCTCCATACAATCTTCCACCGCGTTGAGCGTCACGAGCTCCTGCGGCACCACGGCAGACGTACGGTTGCGCACGCGCGCCACAAACTCGAGGGTCGACAGATACACATCGCCAAAGGGCGCGTAATCGCCCTGGTAGCCACCGCAAAGCGCCGGTGCCGCCAGCGCGTACTCGGTTTTGGACAGCGGGCTCAGCGCCATCGCACCCAGCTCGAGCGCCGTGTCCTCCAGCATGAGGCCCAGCGTGCGAGCGCAGACGCTCGGCATCGCCCGCCGACACGTCGCGATCGAGCACACGCGCCGCATCCGGCGCATCGCGCTCGACGGTGCGAATGTGCAAACGCTCGGCGATGGCGCGGAACGGCGGCACAGCGGGCAGCCTCGGCCTCTTCCTGCGCCGGCGTAAAGATGCGGTTGCGTCCCAGCACCAGGCCGACCACATTGCGCGGACCTAGGGCGTCGACGGCAAGCGCCGCCAGCAGGGACGACGGCAAGTCACCCTCGAGCGCCACCACGGCGCGCGACGCACCGTGGGCTCGGGCGTTATCGCGCACAGCGAGCACCAGCGCCTGCCACAGCCATTCCTCAGAGCGAAACTCGGGCAGCTCGTGGTCCTCCAAGGCATCGAGCATCACGCCGCGCTGAATCTCCTGAACCAGCAGGCTCTCCTCAAAACACGGCGCTTGGGCCACCACGCGACCGCAGTCGTCGAGCACAAACGAACCGCCGGTATACACCGACTCGTCATAGGCACCGACCGGCGCCATGCAGGCAAACCATACGCTGCGCTTGGAGGCGATCTTGCGGTAGGCTCCGCTGCGCACGGCGGCGATCGCAGCGCTCTCGCGATCGGTCATGTCAAACGCGTTGAATTGGAAATACGCGATGAGGTCGACGCCGGTCGGCAACATCTCGAGCTCGCGGTCCAAGTCAAAAATCACGGCGATGCGCACGCCGTCCACGTCGAAGACCGGCGGGGCCCAACGGGCATCGCCGTTCCCACCGCGCTGCAAGGCAATGCTCGAACGGGCCGGCACCACATGGCCGTCTTTGAGCATCATGTAGTCGAGCAGGGGCTGGCCCTCAAACGAAACCGCCGCGGGCACGATGCAGATCATATCGAGTTCTTGGATACGCTCGGCAACACCGGTCAGGCCCATCAACATATCGTGCTCAAAATCGGCAGCGCCCCACCGCTGCCCGGCATGGCACCCATAAAGAGCGGGGCCGGAACGCACAGCACGCGCGCGCCGCGCTCATGGGCGCGAGCTGGTCCTCGATGCGGCCGCAAATGCCCTCGATGTCACCCAAGCGCATATCGATCTGTGCAAGTGCGAGCTTCATGGCCCAGCCTTTCCGTCGTAAATCATCGTTGCCGTAGTAAAAGCGCCGGCCGCATAATGCAGTCGGCGCTTGGCATGTGCATATGCTAGCTATGATACCCCGAGCGGGGGGCGCGCTCCCTAGAATGTCGCGGACCACAGCCCATGCAGGTTGCAGTAGGCATAGACGGTACCGGTCTTGGAGCCGCCAGCGAAAAACGTCGTGGGCTTCATGCCGGGCTCGAGGTAATGGACCTCCAGGCGCCCCTCGGCCTCAAGCGCAATCCACTCGATGTAGTGCTCGGGCAGCATAGGATGCTCCGTCGAGCCCACGCGCGCGCGAATGACGTGGCCGTCGCGCTCGATCTCGACAACAGGCACGTGCTTCTCGTGCGCCGCATCCTCGGTGTTCGCCGTCAGTTCCGTGCAGCCGGCAGGGGTCGCAACGTCGTCGCCAAAGGGCGGGCGGCAACAAGCTTGCCGTCGGGGTCCTTAAAGAATTTCGCCATGATGTTCTCCTTTGCTGATGTGCCAATGTTCTCGATGGTTCTTATGCCCAAAGGCAGGCGAACCATCCACGGCATGGCAAATGAACACATAACGAGCGAGGCTAGCGACCGTCACCACCGAGCAGCGCCAGAACGTCCTCGCGGGTAAACAGCGCCGAGGAGATGCCGTCGCCGCCGAGCACGCTGTTGACCAGGTCGCGCTTGGACTCCTGCATCTGCATAATGCGCTCCTCGATCGTGTCCTTGGCGATGAGCTTGTACACGGTCACGGTATGTTGCTGGCCAATACGATGCGCGCGGTCGGTCGCTTGGTCCTGCGCCGCCACGTTCCACCACGGGTCGTAGTGAATGACCACGTCGGCCGCCGTCAGGTTAAGGCCCACGCCGCCCGCCTTGAGCGAAATCAAAAACACCGGAACCTCGCCCGCCTGGAACTGCGCGACCATCTTGGCGCGGCTCTCCTTGGACGATGCGCCCGTGAGCTTAAGGAAGGCGATATCCTCCTTTGGCCGCGCTTACCGATGATATCGAGCATGCCCGTGAACTGGCTGAACAGCAGAATGTGGTGCCCGCCGTCGAGCGCAC
>VOFK01002186.1_pt1 | contig 31202 bp, 69 predicted proteins | sample 5384121 | NCBI WGS metagenome assembly VOFK01 (sample SAMN12384730, study PRJNA508395) | human gut metagenome | isolation source: healthy gut J | host: Homo sapiens | reverse complement strand
AGACCTTTCCGGCCAGGCGGCCCTGGACCATGGGGAGGGCCGGGCCCGCTGCAGGTAGCACCGGTTTTCATTGGTGATGGTGAAGATGTAGGTCAGGGTGAGCCCTCCCCAGGTCAAAATCCACCACATGCTGTTTGCCGCTGACCACCTTGATTCTGCTGGCGCCCAGCTGGGGAGAGGGCGGTGTCGATGAAATCTCCGCTGAATGTAGATAAGCTCATACAAATCTCCTTCCCAAAATAGAGGCGGCCGTGGGGGCCGCCCCAGGTCAATCGGAACTGCTTAGGTAAACCGCAGGAGCAGGAACACGGTGCTGATGGCCACGGAGACCAGCATCAAGGGAAGCCCACCTTAAAGTAACTGGCAAAGGTGATGGGGAACCCGTGACGGTTTGCTGATGCCCGAAAGGACCACATTGGCCGAGGCGCCGATGAGGGTGCCGTTGCCGCCCAGGCAAGCGCCCAGGGAGACCGCCCACCACAGGGGGGGTGACATCCACGCCGCTGCTCTGCATGGTGAGGATCAGGGGAATCAGGGTGGCCACAAAGGGGATGTTGTCCAGGAACGAGGAGACAATGGCCGAGACCCAGAGGATCAGCAGAATGGTCAAGGTCATGTGGCCTTCGGTCAGGTCCATGAGGCCGTTGGCCAGGATCTGGATCACGCCCCGTCTCCTGGAGGCCGCCCACCACGATGAACAGGCCGGTGAAGAAGAGAATGGTGGTCCATTCCACGCCGGCCACGATCTCCTCCACGTCCTGACGGCCGATGAGGGAGCATCACCGCAGCGGCGGTGAGGGCGATGGTGCAGGACTCCAAGTGGGAGCTGAGAGTGAAAGACGAATCCAAACACCACCAGGGAGGATCATGACGACGCTTTTGATCAGCAGACTGCGGTCCTAATGGCTTTGTGTCTCATCCAGCTGCAGAATGGAGTCCATGGCCTCCGGCTCCACATGGAGCTTGCGCCCATAGATAAAATTAAAAAGCAGACAAATGGTGGCGGCCAGCACAAAGAGCACGGCAACGCCGGTGTTGGTGATGAAACCGTAAAGCCATAATATTGGGGGGCGATCAGGGTGGCGGTGCCGCCGATGTTGGAGGCCATGATCTGGGTCATGAAGAAGGGAATGGGGTTGATCCGCAGCATGCTGGTAATGGCCAGGGTCATGGGGCCGATGAGAGCACTGTGGTCACATTGTCCAGGAAGGCGGACAAAACAGCGGTGATCAAAGCGAACAACACCATCAGCGGCCAGGGCCGGCCCTTGGCGATTTTCGCGGCCTTAATGGCAATGTATTCAAAGATGCCGGAGTTTTTGACCACGGCCACGAAAAAGCATCATGCCGATCAGGACCCCCAGGGTGTTGAGGTCCACATAGAAAAGCCGGATTCCACCGACAAAAACCCCCGGTGAGGATCAGCAGCAGGGGCGCCGGCGACGGCGGCCACCGTTCGGTGGAGCTTCTCGGTCATAATGGCTGCCATGGTCACCAGAAAGATGACAATGGCAATGATTTGCGTTGATGTCATGGTCAATCACAATCCTTTCCAGAGAGAACAGGGGCACGCTGTGGGGATGCGGAGGGTTCGGAACAGGAAGACCCTGGAAGAGGATATCCGGCGTCCGATCCTCCGTTGGATTGAGACCGCAAGATGCCCAAATGATGTCTTATTATAAAACCCAATTTCTTAAATGGCAACTATTTTTCTTATAGATTTTCCATATTCTGCAAAAACATTTGTCGAATGCGGCAAGGCCGCGCCTGGCGGTGGAACGAAACGTGTCCGATAGGAGGCTGCCAGGGACAGATCGGGAGAGAGAGGCAGCGGAGCCCCGCTTGGCGGCGTCATAGTGGGCCGAACCCGATTTCTCCGTCAAAATAACCGTGCCTTGCAAGCATTCAAAGCCTGCAAGGCACGGTTTATTGAAAACGTGATACCATCGTTTGAGGGAAACGTCAATCCTCCGAAAGCGCCTCAGACACCCGCGTCCGCGGTGCGGTGAGCGCCTGGGAGGTGTTGAAGCTGTATGTCCAGCCGTCGGTGGTGAGGACGATGGAGCCGCTCTTTCCGTTCCGTAGACCGTGGCCCCCACATCGAAGAGGCGCTGTAAAAAGGTTTCCCCGGCGGGATGATGGTAGGCGTTGTCCAGCCCATAGGAGATCGGCATATTCCGGTTTGACCACCGACAGGAATTCCGCGCAGGAGGCGGTGTCGGAGCCGTGGTGGCTGACCTTTAGGACATCAATGTCCCCCGAAGAGAGGGAGCAGCTTGGTCTCCACCTGCTGGGACATGTCGCCGGTGAAGAGAACCTGAACGTTGCCGCAGGTGAGCTGCGCCACGACGCTGCAGTCGTTGCTGTCCTCCCAGTCGTTGCCGGTCTCCAGGATGGACAGGGCGGCCAGAGCTGAGGGGGGATGATCCGATCCTCCCCGTAGGAGATGGTGCAGCCCTCGGCCTGAACTGCGGCCCAATAATCTTTATAGGTGTCGGTGTCGGATTTGCGCCCGCTGTCGATGACCTCTCCACCTCAAAGGCCTCAGGACCGCGTCCAGTCCGCCGACGTGGTCTGCGTCGGGGTGGGGTGGCGATGAGGTAGTCTAATTTGCCGTCTATGTAGGGGTGTGAGATAGGAGACCACCTCGTCGCCGGCGCCGTTGTTCCCGCCGTCGATCAGGACCTCGGTTTCCCACAGTCGATGAGGATGCAGTCCCCCTGGCCCACGTCCAAGAAGTGGACCCGGAGCAGGCTGCTGCCGGTTTTGATGACCACCAGGCGGTTGGCGTTGTCCCAGGTGACATAGGCGCCAAAAGCCTCCATCACCGGGCGGATGGGCAGATAGGTACGGGTGTCTACAATCTGCGCGCGGTGGTGTCCATTTCCATGCGCTTTCCGTTGACCAGCAGGTAGGGCGCGCCGATGGGAACCTCCACCCGGTGCGTCCTTCTCCGCCACGGCAGTGCGCGTCTCATTGTTCCAGTAGACGGCACAGCCAAAGCTCTCCATAGTCAGCCGGAAGGGCACCTGGGTCCGCCCGGCGCTGTCCAAAAAGGGGCGGCCATATCCATCGTCGTACAGGACCGATGTGCCGTCGATGGTCACACCGATTTCCCCGGCGGCCCCAGCGGGGAGAACCAGCAGGGACAAGACCAGGGCAAAGGAGAGGATCGCAGCCCCTATTTTCTTTCCCAAAATCATGGTACACCTCCAAAAATTTCTTTTTTCAGTCTTAATATACCATGAAACCGGTGGACAGGTCAAGGATGTAACCCCGGCGGCGGAAGATTCCGCTGCCGGGGTTGGGTCATGGTGTTTTGGGCCTGGGCGGCCTGGTCCAGCATGTTCTGGGCCAGAATGCCATAGCCCCGGTCCGCATGGTCGATGAGCACGTGGGTGACGGCCCCCACCAGCTTGCCGTCCTGCAGGATGGGCGAGCCGCTCATGCCCTGGACGATGCCGCCGGTCTTCTCAAAGAGCCTGGGGTCTGTGACCCGAAGCATCAGGTCCCAGGTGTCCGAGGTGTTGGAGTAGACTTTGAGAATTTCCACCGTGTACTCCTCCACCTCCGTGCCGGCCACATTGGCCAGGATGGTGGCCTGTCCGGTGTGAACCTCCTCCGCTGTGGCCACAGGCACAGGGGTGCCCGTGAACGTGCCGGGGTCCTGAAGGTGGCCAGAACACGCCGCTCTCCGTGTTGGCGTATAAGGTGCCCAGGTCCTGGCTGGAGGAGAAGGCCCCCCGGGTTCCCCGGCCGGCCGTTCACCTTGACCACCCCTGCCACGGAGGCGGGGGTAATGGCCCCGACTGGAGCTTCATCAGCACCGCGGTGGCCACGTCGTTGATGCCGTGGCCCAGGGTGCCGAACAGGCCGGTCTCCGGGTCCACAAAGGTCAGGGTGCCGATGCCGGCCATGGAGTCCCGGAATCCAAGCGCCCAGCTTGTAGGCGCCGTCGGTGCTGCACTGGGCGGCCCGGGTGGTCACCTCCTGGCTCTCCTCATCCCGAAGGACGGTCAGTTCCATTTCCTGGCCTTCCAGGTCCTGGAGTATGGTCTGGACCTCCTCAATGGAGCTGACCTGGGCGTCGTTGATGGCCATGGTGATGACGCCCCCCTCCTGGAGCCCGCAGGCCCGGGCAGGGAGAGGCCAGTCCCTGGTCGGTGGTGATGTCGGACAACCCCAACACCAGGACGCCCTGGGCAAAGAGCTTAATGCCCACCGCCCGGCCCAGGGGGATCACCGAGCGGGGGGCGCTGTTCTGGGATTCCGCTGCCTGGGCACCTGGGACCAGCGCCACCGTCATAACCACGGCGGCGGCCAGCAGGAGCAGGGTGCGAAAAGAACCATACCGCCACGCCCGACCCATGGCGTTCGTTGGTGTCCTGCAAGAAATCACCTCCCTCTTTCTCAAAACATAGCTGTCAGCAATGGTTTGCCCTGCGGTCCGCGGGCCGCAGCGCCCTATACCGGCGCCGGACGGGCTGCCGGCGTACCAGGAGGGGCGGGCCGCCGGAAAGACCGGCGGGGCAGGCGTCTTTCTGCGGCAGGACAGAAAGAAAAAAATGGTTGACAGGAAGCGCGAAAAAACGCGCAAGCTTACTATGGCCTGTTTTTTTGAAAAAAGAAGCGGCAAAGTTACACAGTGTTTCCTTGGAAGAGACTGCTTGCTTTTTCAAAGGGCCTTTGTTAAGATGAAAAAAGACCGGAAGGACCGGGAAGGAGGTGAGATGCCTTGACCATTCAGTATAAAACCAAAGGGGTTTGCTCCCGGCAGATGAATGTAAAATGGAAAACGGGGTCATCCAAAAAGTGGACATCCTGGGCGGCTGCGCCGGCAACAGCCAGGCGTGGCCGTCTGGTGGAGGGCATGCGGGCGGAGGACGCCATCGAGAAGATTGCGGGGATTCGCTGCGGCAACAAGGCCACGTCATGTCCCGACCAGCTGTCGAAGGCTTTGCAGATTGCCCCTGGCGGAGGAGGCCAAACGAGCGGGGCCTGACCTGCCCCGGCGTGCCGATAGGATACAAAATGATGTTTGAAGGAGGAAACCATCATGGCAAATCTGTATTCCCCCGGCTGCAAGGTCAAGGGGGGACTTTCCTGCGGCCAGTGAAAGCTGGCTGCGTACATCCAGACAAGCGGGTGGTGACCCGGTGGGCTGCTGCCGGGTGGACCACGACAAGCTCCGGCAGATACCGCCGTTGTGGTCTGCAACAACTGCGCCAATATCATTGCCGAGAGCGGCGATCCCGGGCAGATCGAGTTTGTCTGGGAGATCATTGACAACGATCCGGAGTTTCCCTTCCCCGATTACCACGGGGAGAAAATGACCATCCAGGACTGCTGGCTGGCCGTGGAGAAGCGCCACGTCCAGGACGCCATCCGATCCCTGATGCGCAAAATGAACATTGACGTGGTGGAACTGGCGGAAAACCACGAAAAGACCCGGTTCTGCGGGATGAATCTGGTGGCCCCCCTGCAACCCCAGCAACGCCAAGCTGGCCCCCAAACGCTATGTGGGAGGAGGGCGGCCACATGTTCCAGCCCATTCCCCCGGAGGAGCAGGCAGCTTACTTCCAGTCGTATTGTGCCCAGTTTACCACGGATCGAGTGGTCTGCTACTGCAAATCCTGCCGGGGCGGCTTGCTGAAGGGCGGGAAAAAGGCCCTGCACATTCTGGAACTGTTGTTCCCTGAAGAATGAGACTGCACAAGCTGCCTGGAAAGCGCCAAAAAGCCTGGAAATTTTCCAGGCTTTTTTTTTTGATGGAAATGCAAAGGATGGAGGGATTGCTTCCAAAGGGAAGGTTCCATAGAAGGCCTCACACCGTCAGCTGCCGCCGGCGTGCCAGGTTCAGGACCCCTTCCTGCCGTTTGGCCAGGTGCGGCAGGGGTCTGCTCCAGCCCCAGGGCCACGGCGCGGATGGGGTCCTCGGCCAAGTGGGTCTCCATCCGGTCCGGGCGGCCAGCAGGGGTGTCCATGCCCTGGAGCAGCCTGCCGCCTCCGGTGAGGAGGACCGCTGACCGCCACATCGGCTGCCAGTTCCGGCGGCGTGCGCTCAGGACTGCCTGGACGGCGGAGATGATGTTCTCCGCCACCGGTGTGAAGGCTTCCGCAGTCTCCTCCCCGAGAGAAGGATCTCCCGGGGCAGCCCCGTGTTCAGGCACCGGCCCTGACCGCCAGGGTTTCCTCTCCCGGCCTCCACCCGCCCGATGGCCTCCTTGACCTCTTCCGCGGTGCGGGCCCGATGAGCAGGCTGTGCTTCTGGCGGATGTACTGCATGAGGGGCCTCGTCAAACTGATCCCCGGCGGTGGAGAGGCAGGCGGAGGCCACCACGCCCCCCCAGGGCGGTGACCGCCACGTCGGTGGTCCCGCCCCCGATGTCCACCACCATGTGGCCCTCGGGCTGGGTGATGTCCACCCCGGCCCCCAGGGCGGCGGCCAGAAGGCTCCTCCATCAGGTAGACCCGCCGGGCGCCGGCCTGAGGCCGGCCTCCACCACCGCCCGTTCCGCTACCTCGGAGATGCCGGAGAGGGACGCAGACCAGCAGACGGGGCTTCAGCAGCCGCCCGGGGGCGGCCTTGTGGAGGAAGGCTCGGACCATGGCCTCGGCGATGGTGCAGTCGGAGATGACGCCCTCCCGCAGCGGCCGCACAGCCAGGGTCCCCCGTCCGGCCCAGCATCTGCCGGGCGGCCTCCCCCACCTGGAGGACGGCGCCTGTGCGCCGTCCACAGCCACCACCGAGGGCTCCTGGAGCAGGATGCCCCTGCCCCGTACGGCCACCAGCACGGAGGTGGTGCCCAAATCCATGGCGATATCCCGGGCAAAAGCCCCCTTGTACTTGCTTGTCCATATCCACGCTCCCTTTCTTGCGGTTTGTCTCATGCCAAAAGTATAGCCCAAGCAGAGAGGCTTTCCCACGAAAATATGGGAGAAGCCTCTCGGGTTCTTCAAGGGTTTTTGGGCGGGGTACGGCAGAAGGCCGCGGCCACCACCTGCCGGGCGCCCGCCTGGCGCAGGGTGCGGGCCGCCTCATTCAGGGTGGTGGCGCCGGTGGTGAGGATGTCGTCCAGGAGGAGAACCCGCTGCCCGGCCACCTGGGCCGGGTGGGGGCGCTGTGTAGACCCCCGGCCACGTTGGCCCCCGCTGGCGGCCCTGGGTCAGGGAGGACTGGGGCGGGGTGTCCCTCGTTTTCTCCAGCAGGGGAACGGCTTGGGCGGCAAGGGCCCTGGCGGTCTCCTGGGCCAGCAGCTGCGCGCCTGGTCATAGCCCCGCCGGCGGAGGGTCTTCGGAGAGACAGGGACCCAGGTGATGAGGTCGTAGGTCCCCGGCAGGTTTCGAACGGCCTGGGCCAGCACTGGGCCGTAGGCCTGGGCGTAGTCCCGCCGGCCGGAGAAGCTTGAACCGCCGCAAAGAGGCGCGCAGGGGCTCCCGGTACCACCCGGCGCAGACGCACCGGGCAAAGGCCTCTCCGTCACCACGGCCTGGGCGCCTTCCAGCCAGACATCGCTCCCCCAGGCAGTGGGGGCAGGGCGCGGAAACCACGGCCTCCACAGGGCGGTCACAGAAGGGACACCTGGGTGGGAAGAGCAGGTTCAGAAGAAATTGGGGCAGGGCCATGGTTCTCCTCCTTTTCCGGGCCGCCTCGGGCCAGACGGGCCCGCAGCCCGCTGTACCGCCGCTGCTGGCGGTCGTTGGCCGCCATGCGGGCCACCACTTGGTCGTCCCCCCCACCAGGATCAGCAGTTCCTTGGCCCGGGTCATGGCGGTGTAGAGAATCCCCGAGTGAGCAGCATGGGGGCGGCCTCCACGGCGGAGAGAATGACTGCCCGGTATTCGCTGCCCTGGGCCTTGTGGACAGTAACGGCATAGGCTAGTTCCAGCTGGGTCATCATATCCGGGGGATAGGCGGCCCGGTGTCCGTCAAAGTCCACCGTGACCAGGCCGCTGGCGGGGTCGATGGACTCGATCCGGCCGATGTCCCCGTTGAAGATGCCCATGCCCACGCCGTCGGCGTGGTCTTCCCAGAAAGGATGTCGTAGTTGTTTTTCACTGCATCACCCGGTCCCCCTCCCGGAAGAGCACGGTGCCGAAGGACTTTTCCTGTTTGTCAGGGGCGGGGGATTGACCGCCTCCTGCAGGGCGGTTCAGGGCGGCGGTTCCCGCCGTGCCCCTTGCGGGGTGGGGGAAAGAACCTGAATTTGGTCCGGGGAAATCCCCATGTTCTGGGGCAGCCTGGTCTGGCAGAGGGAGACGATGGTGCCGATTGCGGCCCGGTCCAGCCGGCGGAGGAAAGAAATCCCGGCGGGATCGTTGACCAGCACGGGGGCTCCCTGGTCCACCGCCCGTGCGCCGCGGATGATGGCCAGGCGGCGGCCTGGCGGAAAAGCTCCGTCAGGCGGAGGGTGGGCAGCCGCCGGGAGCGGGCAGATCCGAGAGCAGATTGCCCGCCCCCACCGAGGGAAGCTGGTCCGGGTCCCCCACCAAAACCAGACGGCATCCGCCGGGCAGGGCGGCCAGCAGGGCCTGCATGAGGACAAGGTCCACCATGGAGGCCTCGTCCAAAATGTCGGTGTCCAGAGGCTCCCCGTTCGTTGTGGGCGAAGGTGAGTCCCCCGTCTGGCTGTCATACCGGGGCTCCAGGAGCCGGTGGATGGTGGAGGCCTCGGCGCCGCAGGTTTCCGAAAGCCGCTTGGCCGCCCGGCCGGTGGGGGCCGTGAGGGCGGTGCGCAGCTGCAAATGGTCGAACAGAGACAGAATGCCCCGGAGAGGGTGGTTTTTCCGGTGCCCGGCCCGCCGGTGGTGAGCATCACCTGCCGCTGGGCGGCGGTTTTCACCGCCTCCACCTGCAGGGGGCGTAGGTGAGACCCTGTTCCCGCTGAATTCGGTCCAGGAGCGCGTCCAGGTCCTCTGGGGGGCAGAGCAGTTCCCCCTCCATCTCCAGCAAGGCGTTGGCCACATAGGTCTCGCAGTAGTGGAGCCTGGCCAGGTAGCAGGCATCCTGGCCGGCAATTTCCTCCCGAACGATGGTCCCGCGGTCCGTCAAGCCCTCCAAATGGTCCTCCAGCACGGAGACTCCGTCCCAGCAGCCGCTGGGCGGCGGTCAGAAGCTTGGCATAGGGGAGAAAAACATGGCCGTTGTCCAAGTTGTGAGAGAGGGTGTAGAGAAGCCCCGCCTCCAGGCGCAGAGGGTCGTCCGCCTCAGTCCCAGCTCCCTGGCCAGCTTGTCCGCGGCGGGGAAGGGGTGAAGAGGGGTTCCTCCGTGAGAAGGTAGGGGTTGGCCCGCAGGGCGGTGAGCCAGGTCTCCATACCGCCGGTACAGGGGCATGGCCAGGGAGAGCCCATGGGCGGAGAGAAAATCCAGCAGCCGCCGCATGGAAAGCTGCATACACAGGGACTGGTGGATGGTCTCCCGCCCGTTTGGGGAGATGCCCTTCACCTCGGTGAGCCGGCGGGGGGCCTCCTCGATCACCGTCAGCACATCCTCCCCAAAGGCATCCAGCAGCCGCCGGGCCATGGCGGCCCCCAACCCCCCTTCACCGCCCCGGAGGCCAGGTATTCCAGCAGGGCCTTTTCCCCCACAGGCATCCGCCGCTCCACGATCTCCGCCCGGAACTGCTCCCCGTAGGTGCTGTGACGGGTCCACTGTCCGTGAACGGACAGGCCCCTCCCCGGCTGATGCCCGGCATGGTGCCCACCACGGTGACCTCTTCCCCTGCCTCCGGGGCCTCCAGGCGCAGAATGGTATAGCCGTTCTCCTCATTGCGGTAGATGACGGAGGAGACGGTGCCGTCCAGTAAAATCAGTTCAGAGGGAGAAGTATCCATGGTCGTCCTTCCTTTTTCAGGATGAGGGTGGCCTCCTCTGCCGGGCAGAAGAGCAGGGAGGTGTCTTTGCGCTGGAGTGCCTGGACCAGGTCCTGTCCGGCGGGGTCAGTCCCGCGTCCACAATGAGCAGGGGTGAACTGGGAGAGTTTTTCCCCCTGCAGCCAGTGCAGGTGGCGCAGGGTTTGCTCCAGCCCGTCGCCGTCCCCCACGGCGGGGATCACGGCAAAGACGGGGACCGTGCCCTGCTGGGCGGGGGAGATCAGGCGGGTGAAAATGAGGCGGTTGAACCACAGCAGCAGCGCCGCGCACAGTAGGCCATCAGGATTTCCACAAGCAACACCTCCAGCCCATTCTATGCCGGCGCGGGCGGATTGGGACCTGACTGCGGGCAGCCTGGGTGGAAAAGCCCTGCGGCTTACTTTAAACAACAGCTTCTTCAAGTACCGGCCCGTGTAGGAGGCCTCACACTGGGCAACCTCCTCGGGGGGTGCCGGTGCACACCACGTGGCCGCCACCGCTGCCCCCTTCGGACCCAGGTCAATCACGTGGTCGGCCCACTTGATGACATCAAATTGTGCTCGATGACCACCACGGTGTTGCCCCCTCCACCAGACGGTCCAGGACCTCCAGCAGCTTGTGTACGTCGTAGGTGTGCAGACCGGTGGTGGGCTCGTCCAGGATATAGATGGTCCGCCCCGTGGAGCGCTTGGAGAGCTCTGTGGCCAGCTTCACCCGCTGGGCCTCGCCGCCGGACAGCGTGGTGGAGGACTGGCCGATTTTCAGGTAGCCGAGCCCCACATCGAGGACAGGGGTCTCCAGCTTCCGGCGGAGCTTGGGGAGGTTGGCGAAGAAGGCCAGTCCCTCATCCACGGTCATGTCCAGGACATCGTGGATGTTTTTTCCTTGTACTTGACCTCCAGGGTCTCCCGGTTGTAGCGTTTTCCCTTGCAGACCTCGCAGGGAACGTAAATATCGGGGAGAAAGTGCATCTCGATTTTCAGCAGTCCATCCCCGGCGCAGGACTCGCACCGGCCGCCCCTTCACATTGAAGGAGAAGCGACCGGGCCCATATCCCCGGGACTTGGCGTCCCTGGGGTGGAGGCAAAAGGTCCCGGATGTCGTTGAACAGCCCGGTGTAGGTGGCCGGGTTGGAGCGGGGGCGTGCGGCCAATGGGGAGACTGGTCGATCTGGATGACCTTGTCCAGAAATTCCTCCCCCCTCCAGCGCCGTGTGCTTGCCTGGGCGGACCTTCATGCGGTTCAGGTCCGCCCCCAGGCGCTTGAAGATGATCTCGTTGACCAGGGAGGACTTGCCGGAGCCGGACACACCGGTGACGCAGGTGAACGTCCCCAGGGGAAAGGGACGTCCATATGGTTCGCAGGTTGTTCTCCGCGTGCCCCCGAATGGTGAGGAGCTGTGCCCGTTGCCGGTCCGGCGGCGGGCAGGGGACCGGAATTTTTTGGCGCCGGAGAGGTACTGGCCGGTGATGGATGCCGGGGACGGCCATGATCTCCTCTGCGGTGCCTGCGGCGACGACCTGGCCGCCGTGGACCCCGGCGGCAGGGCCGATATCCACAATGTAGTCGGCGGCCCGCATGGTGTCCTCGTCGTGCTCCACCACGATCAGGGTATTGCCCAGATCCCGCAGGCGCTTGAGGGTAGCCAGCAGCTTGTCGTTGTCCCGCTGGTGCAGGCCGATGGAGGGCTCGTCCAGAATATACAGCACCCCCATCAGGCTGCTGCCGATCTGCGTGGCCAGACGGATACGCTGGCTCTCCCCGCCGGACAGGGTACCGGCCTGGAGCGGGTGAGGGTCAGGTAGCTGAGCCCCACGCTTTGCAAAAAGCCCAGCCGGGAGCGGATCTCCTTGAAGATCTGCTGGGCAATCTGGGCCTGGGTTTCCGGTCAGGGTCAGGTGATCCGTTGAAAATCCAGGGCGTCGGTGACCGATTTGTGGCAGTAGCCTGTCGATGGACAGGTTCCCCTACGGTCACCGCCAGCGCCTCCGGCTTCAGGCGGCGGCCCTGACAGGCCGGGGCAGGGGCACTCACTCATGCACTCCTCCAGCTCCCGGGAGGCGTCGGACTGGGTTTCCCGGAACCGCCGCTCCACGTTGTGTAAATTCCCCTCAAAGGCCTGGCTGAACGTGCCCTGTCCGTCGGCCCGGTCATAGTGAGCTTGAGCTTTTCCCCCCGGTGCCGTGGAGGATGACCTCCAGGGCCTCCGGGGGAGAGGTCCTGGAAGGGGGTGGTGAGCTGGAAGCCGTATTGCTTGCCCAGGGCCTCAAAGTACATCCGGGCGATGGAATCCCCCTTCATGGAGTTCCAGCCGGAGACGGCGATGGCGCCGTCCAGGATGGACAGGGCGGGGTTGGGGATGACCAGCTGGGGATCGGCTTTCATCTGGCTGCCCAGGCCGGTGCAGGTGGGGCAGGCCCCGAAGGGGTTGTTGAAGGAGAACATCCGGGGGGCCAGCTCCTCCATGGACACGCCGCAGTCCTCACAGGCGTAATTCTGGGAGAAGGAGAGGTCCCCTGTCCTCCTGTACCAGGTTGATGAGCAGAAGACCCCCGCCAGGGAGGCGGCGGTCTCCACCGAATCTGTGAGACGGCGGGCGATGTCCTCCCGGATCACCAGACGGTCCACCACAATCGCGATGTCGTGCTTCTTGTTCTTCTCCAGAGATGTCCTCTGTGAGTTCATAGAGAGCCCCGTCCACCCGGCAGCGGACATAGCCCGACTTCCGGGCGTCCTCAAAAATCTTGGCGTGCTCGCCCTTTTCCCCCGGATCACCGGGGCCATCACCTGAATACGGGTGCCCCTCCGGCAGGGCCAGGATCTGGTCGATGATCTGGTCGATGGTCTGCTGGCGGATCTCCTTGCCGCACTTGGGGCAGTGGGGGGCTGCCCACCCGGGCCCACAGAAGACGGAGATAGTCGTAGATCTCCGTCACCGTGCCCACGGTGGACCGGGGATTTTTGCTGGTGGTCTTTTGGTCGATGGAGATGGCGGGGAGACCGTCGATGTAGTCCACATCGGGCTTTTTCCATCTGGCCCAGAAACATCCGGGCGTAGGACGAAAGGCCTCCACATAGCGGCGCTGCCCCTCGGCATATATCGTATCGAAAGCCAGAGAGGACTTGCCCGAGCCGGACAGGCCGGTGATCACCACCAGCTTATCCCGGGGATGGAGACATCAATATTTTTTAAGTTGTTGGCGCGGGCGCCTTTGACGTGAATGTGAGATTGCATGGGAGTATCTTCTTCCTTTTTTGTGTTATTGCTGGGTGAGGTCCGCCACCTGCCCGCCCACCAGGGCGATCAGATCGTCGGGGGGCCACCTCCACCTGATACCCCCACTTTTCCGGCGGAGCAGATCATGGTGTCCACCAAGATCACCTCTTCCGCGAAGTAGGTGGGAAAGGACTTGGACATCCCCACCGGCGAGCAGCCCCCGTGGACATAACCGGTGAGGGGAGCAGCTGCTTTTGGGGGAGCATGGAGACCGATTTCACCCCGGCGGCCCGGGCGGCCTTTTTCAAATCCAGGGTCTCGGCCACGGGGATGACATACACGAAGTGTTCCCTTGGGGCCCTGGGCAACCAGGGTCTTGAACACCTGCTCCACAGGCTTGCCCAGCAGGCCGGCGGCGGTGACGCCGTCGGGGACCTTGCCCGGGCAGGGGAACCTCATAGGCGGTGCAGGGATGCCCGCCGCCTCTAATATGCGGACCACGTTGGTTTTTTCTTCCTTATTTTTTGCCATGGGATCACCTCAGAATGTACACGGAGGCCAGAATGCACACCAGGCCCAGAACGACGCCCAGGGTCATTGGTTCCCCGAAAGCGATGCCCACCAGGGAGGCCACCACGGGCTCCACGGAGGCCAGGATGGAGGCCTTTCCGCTGTCGCCCAGGTCGCTGAGCCCCCTTGGTGTAGAGCAGATAGGGAATGACTGTCCCCCACCACCATAAGCCCCAGGGAGCCCCATGGGGAGTGGAAGAATTGCTAAGGTCCCCACTCGTCATGAATAGAGAGAGCCAATGCCGGCGATGAGAAGGTATAGAAGGTGACGGTAAAAGGGCTGGTAATGCTTCAGCGCAAACCGGCCGAAAATGGTGTAGGAGCTGTAAAACAGCCCGCCGCCAATGCCCAGAAGCAGGCCCTCAGGGGTCAGGGGTCAGGGCACCGTTGAGGATGCCGGCCACAAAGCAGCAGCCCAGGAAGGCCAGCACCAGCGCGGCCAGTTTCTTTTGGTGATCCGGTCCTTCCAGAGAAGGGCGGACAGGATCACCACGAAGGTAGGGGCGGTGAGCAGGATCGCGGCCACCGCCAGGGAGGACACCTGCTGGCTGCGGAAGTAGCAGAGGGTAAAAAAGAGAATGCTGATGAGGCCGGAGCAGAGGAAAATGGGCAGATGGCGGAGGCGAAATGCGAAAAATACTGCGGTCATAGACCAGAAAAATCAGGCCGAGAATGAGGCAGGCCCCAGATTCCGCAGCATGACCACGGTCTCGGGGCGATCCCAGGGCGGACAAATGCCGGTTAAACAGCCCCAGGCACCCCACAGGGGAGCCGGCAATGAGAATACAGACCATGGCAAAATAACCGGACTTGGGAAGGGGCGGCAGCGCCCGCCTGTTTCGTTTGCTTCATCGGGAAAGCTCCTTTCTGTCAATCAAAATACCGGTACTTGCTGGGGGACAAGCAGAGGGACCCGGCCAGCGAAGCGCCAGGAGATACAGGGGTCAAAAGACAGCAGTGGTACTGCATGGACATAGAGAAGCCTCCTTCAGGGGTCAGCCGGTCTCGCTGGCCCCCTCAATTATGATTTGATCCCGCAGAATGGCAGCGGCGTGTACTCGAACTCCAGCCGGCGGCTGGCCTCCATCTCCTGTTCCAACTGGGCGATGAGGCTGGCCTTCTCCTTGGGGGGAGGGCCTTGGCCCCCCTTCCTCTCCTTGCCGTCGGCGGCGGGAGATCTCGATCAGGTCCCGGACCGATTTGACAATGGTCTTGGGGACAATGCCGTGGGCCTGGTTGTAGGCGTTTTTGAATTTCCCGCCGGCGCTGGGTCTCCTCCATGGCCGCGGCCGGAGTGGGGGTCACCGGTCGGCAGAGATGACCAGGCCTGGGCGTTCCGGGCGGCCCGGCCGATGGTCTGGATGAGGAGAGGTCTCGGACCGGGAGGAAGCCCTCCTTGTCGGCGTCCAGAATGGCCACCAGGCTCACCTCCGGCAGGTCCAGGCCCTCACGGAGCAGGTTGATGCCCACCAGCACGTCGAAAGGTACCCAGGCGCAGATCGCGGATGATCTCCATGCGTTCCATGGCGTCGATGTCGTGGTGCATATAGCGCACCTTGATGCCTGCCCCCTGGAGATAGCTGGTGAGGTCCTCCGCCATCTTTTTGGTCAGGTGGTCACCAGGACCCGTTCCTGCCGGGGGGGCGGGCGTTGATCTCCCCGATCAGGTCGTCGATCTGCCCCTCCACCGGCCGGACCTCCACCCGGGGGTCCAGCAGTCCGGTGGGGCGGATGACCTGCTCCACGATCTGGCCCGACCGGCTGCGCTCATACTCCCCGGGAGTGGCGGAGACATAGACCACCTGGTTCACGCCGCTCAGAGAACTCCTCAAACTTCAAGGGCCGGTTGTCAAGGCGCAGGGGAGGCGGAAACCGTAGTCTACCAGGGTGGTCTTGCGGGCCCGGTCGCCGTTATACATGGCCCGGACCTGGGGCAGGGTGACGTGGCTCTCGTCGATAAAGAGCAGAAGTTCCTTGGGGAAGTAGTCCAGCAGGGTCATGGGGGGGACCCGGCGGGCCGGCCGGCAATGACCCGGGAGTAATTCTCGATGCCCGAGCAGTAGCCCAGCTCCCGCATCATCTCCACGTCGTACATGGTGCTGCTTCTTGATGCGCTGGGCCTCCACCAGCTGGTCGTTGGCCTTTAAAGAAGGCCACCCGTTCCTCCATCTCCTTATAGATTTCCTGGATGGCGGCGGCCATTTTTTCCTTGGCGGACATAGTGGGAGGCCGGGTAGATGGCCATGGTCCACCACCGGATGGGGGTTCCGGTGACCACGTTGATCTCGCTGATGCGCTCGATCTCATCGCCGAAATACTCCACGCGGATGGCCCGTCGTTGGCGCCAGCCGGGGAAAATTTCCACCGTGTCCCCCCGGACCCGGAACATTGCGCTCGAAGGCGATGTCGTTGCGCTCGTAGCGGATCCACCGTGAGCTTTTTCAGCAGCTCGTCCCGGAGCGTCCCCCCGGTGCCGCAGGGGACCATCATGTTGGCGTAGTCGATCCGGCTCGCCCAAAGCCGTAAATGCAGGGAGACCGGAGGCCACCACGATCACATCCCGCCGCTCAAAAAGGCGGCGGAGGTGGCGGAGTGGCGCAGGCGCTCAATCTCGTCGTTGATGGCGAGTCCTTCTCGAATAAAGGTGTCCGTGTGGGGGGATATAGGCCTCCGGCTGGTAGTAGTCGTAGTAGGGAGACGAAGTACTCCACCGCGTTGTTGGGGAAGAACTCCTTGAACTCCGCGCACAGCTGGGCGGCCAGGGTCTTGTTGTGGGCCAGGACCAGGGTGGGCCGCTGGACCTGCTCGATGATCGAGGCCATGGTGAAGGTCTTGCCCGAGCCGGTCACCCCAAAAGGGTCTGTTCGTTCAATCCCAGCTCCACGCCCCTGGGCCAGGCTGGCGATGGCCTGGGGCTGATCCCCTTCGGAGGGGGTGTAGTCGCTGACGACCTGAAATTTAGGCATAGAAACCCTCCCGTACAGTTGTTTTCAGATGGGGGGTTAAAAGGAATTTAAGTGACGCTGTCTTCAGGGAGACCATGTCGTCATCGGTCATGATGACATGGTCATACAGTGTGATGCCCAGGGGCTGAAGGGCGTCCCGGATGTAGTGGGTGATAAAAATATCTTCCTGGGAGGGGTGGCGATGCCGCTGGGATGGTTGTGGGCCAGCACCACGGCGGTGGCGCCCTAAGGCCAGGGCCTCCGTGGCAATCTTCCGCAGACTGATCTCATTGGCGCTGGGGCTGCCCTCGCTGAGCAGCCGGACCCCCAGGAGCTTGAGCTTTCCGTCGGAAGCAGGCCAGAAAGGACATCTCATTTCAGCCCCAAAGAAGTAGGGGAGAAACAGGGGTGCGCAGGCTGGCGCTGTCGGAGATGATCACGTCGGCGCTGGTTCGGGAGGCCAAGTACCGGGCGGCAACGGCGGGGATGAGTTTCAGGAGGACCACGGTGTTCTCCCCCACGCCGGGGACCTGGCCAGGTCGGCGGGGAGGCGTCCAGAACGCCGGACAGGGAGCCAAAGGCCTCCAGCAGGCGGTGGGCCAGGGGTTGACGCGCCTCCCTGGAGGCGGGAGATAAAATAGGAGGAGCTCCAGCACCCGGGGCTCGGAGAAATGGCGGAGCCCGCCCTGCAAAAATTCCCGCTTCATTCGGTCCCGATGCCCCTCGTGCACACCATGACAGGCCCCTTCCTTTCCGGATTTTGTACCTTTATCATACCGCTTTTTTCCCTTCGACAAGGGAAAGATGACCGGAGAAGGGTGAAAATCGGGAGAAAGACGCTGAACAAAGGGAGAAACTTATGGTATGATAGCCAGAAAGTGACGAAACTCCCCGGGGTTTCGCAAGTTTGCGTCTGCCATCAGAGGAGGAAACCCAATGCGTATGAGAAGAAAAAAGAATCTGGTGCCCCGGATGGAGCGGTGTGCCCAGTGGCTGATTTCGGACCCCCAGGCTCTGCGGGGCAACTGGCGCTCCCCTGCCGCCCGGAGCCAAGGAGCCCGGATCGAGCTGGGCTGCGGCAAGGGCCGCTTCACCTGCGAGACGGCGGCGGCGGAGCCGGATGTCCTTTTCGTGGCGGTGGAGCGGGTGCCGGACGCCATGGTCATCGCCATGGAGCGGGCAGGACATGGAGCTGCACAATGTCTTTATTGACGCCGACGCGGCCAATCTGCCGGCGTTTTTGCCCCGGATGAGGTGGACCTCATCTACATTAACTTCTGCGACCCTTGGCCCCCCAAGCGCCACGCCAAGCGGAGGCTGACCCACCGGGATTTCCTGCTGCGCTACCGGCAGGTGCTGCGGGCGGGGGGAGAGATTCACTTCAAGACGGACAACGTGGGGCTGTTTGCCTTTTCCGTGACGGAGTTTCCCTTGGGCGGTTTCTATCCAGAGCAGGTGACCCACGACCTCCATGCCCAGGGCATCCAGGGATTATGACCGACTATGAGGAAAAATTCCATAACATGGGCACCAAGATCAACCGCTGTGTGGCGGTGAAAGGATCTTCCCCCAGCCTGTACTGGAGGCGAACACTCCGGGAGGCGTGAGGGGAGAAGGCCAAAAAGGGACGAAAAACCCCACCGGTTCGAGAGAGAGTATCTCTAGCCGGTGGGGTTGCCTTTGAGAGCAAGGGAGCAAAAAAACCCTGGGAACGAAGAAACTTCGGCCCAGGGTATCCAAAAGAAAGGGGGACTACATGCGCCGCCCACCGAACAGGCGGCTGACTTGGTCCTGGAGCAGGTGCACCCCATTCCCACCCCATGTCCCAAAGGCGGCTCCACGTTCCCCAGAGGCCGCGGTGCTCCCGGCGGAACGCTTCCCTGGGGGTCTCCCCTGGAATCCTGAGGCCTGCGGCCCCACATCCGGCCGGGCCGGTGTAGGCGTTCTCTGCGCGCCGCCGGTCCCCATCGGGGCCCGGCTGGTCGCCGTCGTCCTCGAAATCGTCGTCGTCCTCGTAGGGGGCCTCGGTCATCAGGTACAGCATACGGCGGTACCAGGACGAGGAGCCCCTGCCCGTGCCAGAGAAGAGCAGGGGACGGAAAAGACCGGGGGATTGAGAGGGAGCCGGGGGTGCTTGTTGTGATATATTCCCGAAAACGGTGGCGGTCAATCAGGTTCAGCACCACCAGCAACAGAATAATCCACCAGATATTGACCAGCAGGGTAAAGAGAATCCCCAGCAAAAACATCGCCAAGGGAGAGAATCTGAACTTTATTGTCGTTCTGTAAGAACAGGTTGCCCGGTTCCGGGGGGGTGTCATCCAAAACAGGAAGGGTCTCCGCGCACCAGTGCTCCAGATCATCGAACAGGGATAAAATCCCGCGTCACTCTCGCCCTGGAAAAAATCCGTGTCCAGGTTATCCTTCAGCAGGGCGGCCAGGGCGTCGTTATTCTCCGCATAGGTTCGCAGTCCCCCGCCGTAGACCAGGTACCAGGCCTGGCTGCTGGACTCAATGACCAGCAGCATATCCTTCCGGCCCAGATCGACCTGCTGGAAGAGGTCCTTGGAATAGGGATGCGATGTCCTGGCCGTTGAGATAGTTCACTGTCTTCAGCGCCAGCAGACATCCCGTAGGTGTTGTTTAGGTCCAGGTTTTTCGGGCCAGGGTGTGTCAGTGGTCTCCATGGAAAAGAGACCGGCGTCATCAATCCAGTTGAGAAAAGTAGTTGAGGCCGCTCTCCCCGGCCCGCTGGCTCTGCACCACCGAGTCGGGGTCGGGAGTGGCTGGCCTCATAGGCCCGGGAGTAGCCCCAGACACAGCACAGGGCCACCAGCAGGGCCGTCAGCAGGATGGCGACGGATGTTTTTCTTGAAAAATTTCATAGGAACCTCCAAGAGAATAGGTGTTCCAAACGATATCACCGTCTGCGGCGCAAACGATGCGCTGGCAGGAAACACGCGCCCCCAGGGCGGGGCGGAGGGATCATGTCCGCAGGGGCCAACAGTTTTTTTGTTTCAGTTCGCCCTCAATCCGGCCCAGCTCTGCCTCGGCCTCTCTGCGCTTTTTGGGTTCCCTCGGTTTGAATCCGCAGGACTTCGTCCAGGGATTCCATCAGCTGTTGGTTGGTATGGCGGAGGGTTTCCAGGTCCACAATGGACCGCTCAGCCTCCCGGGCGGTGTCAATGGTCCCTGTTTTCAGCAGGGTCGGCGTTCTGCCGGAGGAGGTTGTTGGTCATCTCCGTGACCGCGTTTTGGGCGGCGGTGGCCTGCCGGGCGTGCTCCAGTCCCAGGGCCAGAACCATCTGGCTCTTCCAGAGGGGATGGTGTTGACCAGGCTGGACTGAATCTTTTCAATCATCAAGGGTGTCGTTATTTTTTGCAGCATCCGGGTCTGGGGCCCCATTTGCAGGGGAGATCATCCGGGTCAGCTCCAGGTCGTGGGCTTTTTTCTCAAAAGCAGTTTGCACAGGCTGACCATGTCGTTGTACGCCTGGGCATCCGCCTGAAGGTCCCGGCTGGCGGCGGCCTGCTGGAGCTGGGCCAAGTCCCTCCCACGCTGAATCTGGGCCAGGCGCTGTTTCCCGGCAGGATGTACATGGTCAGCTCCTGCTGATGATGCTGGCGTTCAGCTCAAACATCTGGTCCAGGTTGGCGTCCTTCATCAGGGTGATCTGGTGGGCCTGCAAGTTTTCCACAATTTGATCCACGTTGGCGGAGGCTTTGGCGTACCCGGCTTTCAGGGCGGCCAGCTGATTCTTTTCCGGCGGAAAAAAGCCGGCAAAGCCTTTTTTCTCCTCCTCCGGGTCAAATTCCTGCAGCTGCCGGACCAGGTCGGCCAAGGTCTCTCCGGATCTGCCCCCCAGGTCCTTGGTGCGAATCTGCTGCAAAAGGTGTTTTCGGAAAACTCGGAGACATTTTTTCTGGGCGGCGGCGCCGTACTGGAGGACCACATTGCTGTCGGTGATGTCAATGGTTCTGGCAAAAGTCCTCCACAGCTTTCCGCTGGGCTGGGGAGAGCTTGGCCTCGTCCAGGTCGCTCTCCGGCAAATGCGCCCCTGCCGGCGGGGTGCTGCCGCCGCCGGGGCCGCGGCCTGTCCCCGGCCAGCCAGGGAGAGTTGGGATTCAGCGTGAGTTCAGGAATGAATTCGTCTGCCATGAAACCGGTCCCTTTCTTAGTCTTGGTCCGGACGCGCGCCGCCCCCCTCCTGGGCCAGCAGATTTTCCATGACGGTGATATCCGGGCAATGTCCATGGCATCGTCCCGGAAGAGGGCGTCCAGCTGCTTATGGAAGGCCATGACGATGGTGTCCATCATGGTTTCAATCCGCTGCATGGTGCTGTCAATATTCTCCCCGGAAACGCCGCGCGCCCATGCGTCATAGGCGTTGAGGATTTTCAGGGTGGTGGGCAGGTAGTAGTTCATAAAGGTTCGAAATCTGCGAGATTTCCGGTGGGCCACTACCTGATCAATGATCTTGCCGGTGGTTGTCCTCCAGCTGGTCAATGCGCCGGGAGATGATCTCATCCTCAATGGCGTCGTTCAGCCGGCGCATTTCCGCAGGGCCCGGTCCTTTTTCCTGGATCAGGGCATCTATTTTGGGGTCTCCGTGGAGACGGGGCTTCTTCCTGGGCCTCCTGGGCGGCGTCCTGCGCTGGGGTTCCTCTTCCGAAGCAGAGGGGCGCTGCTTGGGGTTAGGGGTCCGGCATTTCATAGGATATGGTGGGGAAAATGCCCTTTGCCACAATGAAGACCACGGCGGACAGCAGGATAACTGTCACATAGTCGGAGACCCGATACAGCGGGTGCACCAGGGTAAAATCACCCAGACCAGGGCAATGGCGTAAATCGGGATGACAGGGCGCTTTTTGAATTTTGCCATGGGCGGGACCCGTCCTTTCAGAAAGTTGTATACTCTAATATTATAACATTTTACCCGCAGAAAGAAGCCCTGTCAAGGACTGCTTTCCATTGACAGGGAGGAAAAGGCGGATAGAATGGAAACCGCCGGGCCGGAGAACCGGCCGCGGCGGCCGAATGTCCCGACCAAGGGGAGGCCCGGGGCCCCAGGGTCCCAAGACTGTTTGAGGGGGCGCCCAGGCTCTCCGCGCCCATGGAACAGGGCGCCCTGCCGGACAAAAAGACCGGCAGAGCCGGCACCCGTTCCAAAGGCTATATGATGCGGCGGGCTGCCAGGTCGTCGCCCGTCCGGGGCCGGTCCGTGGCGTAGGAAAGACCGACGGCGGTCCCGGTGCTCCTGGGCGGGGAAGGGCTCCCCCGCCGCCGCTTTTGCCGTATCCCCATATGCGGCGGGCGGACCATAATACTGGCCGGGGGCCCCTGTCCAGCCAGCGGCTGACGAGAAAATGATGTGTCATGATTACAATCGCCCCCTCCATCTCTCCGCCGACTTTGCCAACCTGGGCCGGGATGTCCAGCAGGGTCCGGGAAGCGGACTGGCTCCAATGTGGATGTGATGGACGGTATGTTTGTCTCAACATCAGCATTGGCGTGCCTGTGGTGAAATCTCTGCGAGTTCACCGATCAGTTTTGGATGTACACCTTGATTGAAAAACCGGTGCGCTACGTGGATGCGTTTGCGGATGCCGGAGCGGACCTTCTGACTGACCGTCCATCTGGAGGCGGATATGCCCCCCCGGCATTCAGGCGGCCTGGCGGCCATGGGCGGCGGGGCGTCGGAAGGGCATTGCCCTGCGGCCCATCACCGCGGCGGAGGCCGTGCTGCCCTCTGGACAAAGGTGGACCTGATTTTGGTGATGACAGTGGAGCCGGTTCGGCGGCCAGGCGTTTATGGCCCGATCAGCTGCCAGATTGCCGCCATCCGCCGCTATATTCAGGAACGTAACCCCGCCTGCCGGCTGGAAGTGGACGGCGGCGTGGACCGTGACAGCCCGCCAGGTGGTGGAGGCCGGCGCCGACGTACTGGTGGCGGGCAGCGCGATCTATGGCGCGCGGACCCCGCCCAGCCATCAGGCCCTGCGGGAGTAACCCCGGCCCGCAGACGCTGGCAAGAGGCCCTGCAGTATCCCCAAAGAAAGAAGGAAGAGGTAGCTTCATGGAATACTTCCCCCCCGCATTGGAAAAAATGGTGGAACAGTTTGCCCGCCTGCCCGGCATTGGCCATAAGACTGCCCAGCGCCTGGCGTTTTTTGTCCTGTCTCTGCCCGAGAATGAGGTGGGAGCAGTTTGCTCAGGCGATTTTGGAGGCCAAGCGGTCCATTGCCCTCTGCCCCGTCTGTCCAGAACCTCACGGAAGGAGAGGGGCTGTGCCCCATCTGCGCCAGTGAGAAACGAGATGGCAGCGTGGTCTGTGAATGGTGGCCGATCCCAAGGATGTCATTGCCATGGAGCGGGCCCAGAATACCACAGGACCTACCATGTGCTCCATGGGGTGCTCTCCCAATGAATGGCGTGGGGCCCGACGACCTGTATATCAAATCCCTCCTGGACCGGGTGGCGCAGGGGAGATTCAGGAGGTCATTATGGCGACAAATCCCGACACGGAGGGAGGCCACGGCCATGTATCTGTCCCGTATGCTCAAGCCGTTCGGTGTAAAGGTGACCCGTCTGGCCTATGGTGTTCCCGTGGGGGGCCACTTGGGAATATGCTGACGATGCGACCCCTTATGCGCGCGTTGGAGGGGCGGCGGGAGATGTGAGTCATTTCTAAAGTTTGGATAAATTATCATAGTACAAGCACAAGCCGTAACGAAAGAACTCGTTACGGCTTGTGTTTGTACTTATGATTGTTTTGGAATTATCCTTTGCTAATGGTTCCGTTAGGAGCACAATGCAGGGAGAGTCTTACAGGGACGTTAATAGGAAAATCTTTCAAGGTTGCAGTTAGAGTAGCAGTGCCACCGCTGCTGGAGGAGACATTAGTTGCTGTAATCTTATGATTGGTGTAGCTCCATCCACTTGCAAGGCTTTTCGAATATTCAGTACCTGTTACACCAGCAGTAATGCCATTGTACGTAAAGTAGGCTTTTAAGGCAACAGTAGCAATCAAACTCCATTATTCTTGTAGTTGCTGGTAGTTACAGCACTTGTAGAAGAGTTACGAGTCACACCAGGAAAAATTTCAATTGTAGTTTCTACTGTAATACCATTACCCAAATCCTCTACAAAAAACAGCGTTTCGGAAGCATCTGTAGCATGGGCCTGGGGTAAAGGAAGAACGCAGCAAATGAGAACTAAGGCAAGAATTGTTGAGCATATCTTTTTTTGATAGAACCATAAAGATCTCCTTCTTATTTTTAGACTTTCAACATAAGAAACTGCGTTTTCTACGTCGAGAACATTTTTTTGTTATCGTCTACTTTGTTATCATCCACTCATCCACGAAAGTATAATTTTCTTCAGTAATGTGGACATTAGATTGCCGAGTTGTAGTATAAAATGGTGAGTGTAGATAAAGCAACTACAACAACTGCGACACAAGCAATGATACTCAAACGAAGACGACGCTTTTTTCTTCTTGAATTTCTGAACAACATCCGAGACAAACGTTCCATAAGCGAAGCTGCTAAACTTTCAGGTTCTCCTAAAAAATTCAACGATCCCGTCATAGTCCAAATTAGATTATCCACTTTGTAACCTCAATCACCTGCTTGTTGACACTCAAAAAGCAGACGATCTTGTTCGTCCTTGGGACAGTCCAAGTAGCGGCGAACTTCATCGTAATAGGTTTTCAAGTCGTTTGCTAACATCATGAGCATTCTCCTATGCGAATGGTGTTTGGAATTCTCCCCGATCCAGGATCTGATCCACGGCACCGGTGAAGGAACGATACTCCTCGATCAGTTTCTCGAGATAGTCAACTCCGGACGCAGTAATTGCGAAATAAATACGAACTCGATTGTCTTCGGACACCACCTTACCTTCCTCTTGAATGTACTGGAAACTCTGCAGACGATAGATGGCTTGATAAAGGGTATTAAAAGGTGATCTTCCCTGCGCTCATGCGGTCGATCTCCTGCATCATTTCGTAGGTGTACATTGATTTGTGGCGCAGCACGAAGAGCACCAACATCTCAGTTGTCGCCTTCTTCAACGCCTCACGGATACTTGCGGGAGTCCTGCTGGTTTTTGCGCGTTCGCGTTTTCGTTCAGCCATAGTAGAAAAGGTCCTTTCTTTGAGTGAGCTCAAAAGTATATTATTTCAGAAACGCTATCCTGTCAATAACGTTTCTCTAAACAAATAAGGAAGAAATACTTATAACTTCGACCAAAATCGGTGTACTGTTGACAAGTTGTTGCTTCCCTTAGAGCGGACAAACCCTTTTCTTCTGCCCATTCTCATTGATATAGTAATACAGATTCCCGGTTCTGTCCATCATCTTTTTGAAAGATTTTACAAAAATTTTGGGATTTTTTGTTGTTTTTTCAGGAAAAGTTTGGTATAAGCTGTGTGGAATTGCCCCCTCATAAGCGGGCGGAAAGGGGAAACCCTCTCCGAAGGGGAGGAGAACGGCAGCAGGGGTCACTGGATGCCCCAGGCAGGTCCCAGCCCCTCCAACGCCTTAACCAGAGACTCCGGCATCGTGCGATGAATGCCCAAAAAGTCCGCAGGTGGAGGTGACGGTGGCCAGCTGTTCCAGACATTCCAAACGGTAGTGGGCCTGCTCCATGGAGGTTCCCCCAGGTGACCGCGCCGTGGTATTCCAGCAGCAGGGGCCCGGTACGCCTGGCAGTAAGGGGCGACGCTGTCCGCCACCGCCTGGGAACCGGGCAGGGCAAAGGGGCACAGGCACGGTGCCCAGCTGCACCACAGCCTCCTGGAGGACAGGGCGGTCCAGGGGAAGGCCCGCTGCGGCGAACGCGCGGTGGCGGCAGGCGGGTGGGCATGCACCACAGCGCGGACGGGTTCTCCTGGTAGATGCGCAAGTGCATTTTTGTCTCCGAAGAGGGCTTCCGAGTCCCTCCAATACCGGTGCCGTCCAGAGAGATTGACCAGCATATCCTCCGTCATGGCGCCTTTTTGAAACGCCGGTGGGCGTAACCCACAGGGCGTTGTCCCCCACCCGAACGGACAGATTGCGTCGTTGGCGGCCACCAGTCCCCGCTGATAAATTTTACGCCCGGCGTCCAAAATTTCCGCCTTCGCCTGGGCGTCCGGATAGAGGGTTCATGTGGCCTCCTTTTCCGGGCGGCCGAAGACCTGGGCGAAGCTCTGCTCGAAGGGGGATAGCAAATGCCTTTTTCTGTGACGATGGCGGTGATAAGGCTGTGATCCGTGACATCAAAGGCGGGATTGTAGCATTTGACCTGGGGCAGGGCGACGGGCGTGGAGAAGAATTTCTCTTGATCTCTCCACCGTCCCGCAGCTCGATGGGAATGTGATCCCCGTCGGGGCAGGTAAAGTCAATGGTGGAGGAGGGGCCCAGCACATAGAAGGGATGCCGTAGTGCTTGGCCAGGATGGCCACCCCGGAGAGTGCCGATTTTATTGGCGGTGTCCCCCGTTGCGGGCCACCCGGTCACACCCAACAAAGCAGGCGTTGATCTTCCCCTCCTTCATCACAAGGCTGGCCATGTTGTCACAGATGAGGGGTGCAGTCGATGCCGGCCTGCTGAAGCTCATGTAGGCTGTCAGACGGGCGCCTTGCAGGGGGGCGGGTTTCATCACCCAGGCGTGAAGGGGGATGCCCCGCTCCTTGGCCAGAAACAAAGGGGCCCAAGCCGGTGCCGTACCGGGAGGTGGCCAGGGGGCCGGCGTTGCAGTGGGTGAGAATGCGTCTCCCGCCTTGACCAGGGACAGGCCGTATTCCGAGATGGCGGTGCACATGGCGATGTCCCTCCTGGTGAATGGCCCGGCCGCCCGGCCCATGGCCGCCTGGATGGGGGACGTCGGCGCAGGGCATGGACTCGGCCACCGCCAGCACCCGGTCCAGCATGTGGCGCAGATTGACCGCTGTGGGGCGGGAACTGTTGAGGTAATCTCGGTTCCCGGCGGCAGGCATCTAAAAGGACCATATTGGGTTTCCTGACTTTGCAGCGCCAAAACGTACAGGGCATACCCGGCGAAGATGCCGATGGCAGGGGGCGCGCGGACCCGCAGGGAGGCGATGGCTTCGTAGAGGTCTTCCGCCTGGGAGGATTCCAAATAAACCGTCCCGTTGGGGGCCGGCTTTTGATCCAGAATACGCACCGCCCGCCCGCTGTCGGAGGCGGACGTTTTCCGCGTGGGTGATTCGTTTCAGTTCCATGATTTTAGCTTCACTTCCTTTGCAGATGTCTTATTGTAACAAGAACCGCGCGGAAAAAGCAACGGAGGGGGGGACAATCCTGGCCGGGCAGAAAAAAAAGGGCCAAATGCTGTCAGGGCAGGGAAAATGGTGCTTGTGCAAAACGACGAAGCACAAAATGACAAAGGGAGCGGGAAAAACTTGAAAAAAGAAACGGAGGAAACGGACGAAAACTCCTTGCGGAGGGAAATAAAACCTGAAATTTCAGGGAAAAAAAAAAAAGAAAGAAGGACGCGGTGGACGATGCAAAAATCCTGCGTGGGGAAATTGTATTTTCGCCAGAAACTGTTGGGAATAATTTGTGCAAAAGGTGCATTTCATTTTTGAGAAATTGGTGCTATTATAGTCACAAGTTACAGAGGATTCGTTGAAAGACGGATTTCCTGGCACGTGATTCAAAACAGACGGAATGAGTAGCCGGCTGTTGTGAATACTGGGCTTGGTTCACAGGCCTGGAAATCCCTATATTTACATTTATTTTTGAATGGGAGGAATTTCTTATGAGACTGAAAGACACTGGTCTGACCGCCGCTGAGCTGAAAGCTCAGGTCAAAAAATACATGATCGAAACCTACGAGCGTATGGATTTCGTGGCAGATTATGCTGAAGGCATCTATATGTATGATGAGAACGGCGAAGCTTACCTGGACTTCTATGCAGGTATCGCTGTTAACTGCCTGGGCAACTGCAACCCCAAGGTGGTGAAGGCCGTTCAGGAGCAGTCCGCTCTGATTATGCAGACCTTCAACTATCCCTACACCATTCCTCAGGCTGTCCTGTCCAAGGAGATCTGCGAGACCATCGGCATGGACAAGGTTATGTACCAGAACTCCGGCGCTGAGGCCAACGAAGGCTATGATCAAGATTGCCCGTAAGTGGGGCATTGAGAACATCGGTCCCGACGCTTGGCACATCATCACCGCAAAGAAGTCCTTCCACGGCCGTACCTTCGGCGCCATGACCGCTACCGGTCAGCCCGAGTCCGCCATCCAGAAGGGCTTCGGCGACCTGACCCCGGCTTTACTTATGCTGAGTACAACAACCTGGACGCCTTCAAGGCTGCCTATGTTGAGGGCAAGACCTGCGCCATCATGTTCCGAGCCTGTTCAGGGCGAGGGCGGCGTGTTCCCCGCAACTGACGAGTTCATCCAGGGCATCCGTAAGTTCTGCGACGAAGAAGGGCATCCCTGATGCTGCTGGACGAGGTCCAGGCTGGTTGGGGCCGTTGCGGCGACTTCATGTGCTACATGACCTATGGCATTAAGCCGACGTTGTCTCCATGGCTAAGGCTATGGGCGGCGGTATGCCCATCGGCGGCATCGCCTGCACCGACCGTGTCGCCACTGCTTTCGGGCCCCGGCACCCACGGTTTCCACCTATGCTGGCCACCCCGTCAGCTGCGCCGCTTCCTGGCTGTTCTGCGTGAGCTGAAGGCTGGCAAGTGGCCCGGAGAACGCCAAGAAGGTCGGCGATTACTTCGCTGCTGAGCTGGCTAAGATGCCTCACGTTGTGACCGTCCGTCACCGCGGCCTGTTCGTTGGTGTTGTTCTGGAAGACGGCATCAACGCTGTGGAAGTGAAGCGTCACTGCATCAAGAACCACTTCCTGGTCACCGCCATTGGCGCCAACATCATCCGTATGGTGCCTCCGCTGACCATCCGTGAAGTTGACTGCGACGAGGCTGTTGTGAGACTGTCCAAGTCCATCAATGAGGTTGCTGAGGGCAAGATAATTGACCCTTGTGAACCACTGATGAATCAGTAAAGATCGTCCCCCATCACACTGTGGTGGGGGGACGTTTTGTTTTAACCGCAACCGGATAGAGAAATTTTATTTGACAGATCGTGTTTTGAGGTCTTTATGTTAAAATTTCTTGCCCAGGGAAAAGAGAAAATGAATAGAAAAATTCCCCTCGCTCACCTGAGCGAGGGAATTTAGAGTGTATTTAAGGGATTATTCCTCTTCATCAAAATGAAGGAAACCAACAGATCTTCCGTGTTGACCGGTCGCCTGGGGCCACATAAAGCTTATCGACCTTGCCGTTGACCTTGGAGACGAAGGTGGTTTCCATTTTCATGGCTTCCACGATCATCAGGGGCTGGTTGACCTTGACCTCGTCGCCCTCCTTCACCAGGACGGTTTCCACCGTGCCGGGAATGGTGGAGCCCAGGTGGCAGGGGTTGTTCTTGTCGGCCTTGAGTTTCCGGTCCTCCAGAACCTCCAGGGTCTTATCCAGCACCTTCAGCTCCCGGAGGATGCCGTTGACCTCGAAGGTCAGCACGCGATAGCCTTCCTTGTCGGGATCGGACATGCCGACGAACTTGATCAGAATATCGCGGCCTTCACTGGCCTTCAGGACGGTCTCCTCTCTCCCTTACGCAGGCCATAGAAGTAGACATGGCTCTCAGGGGGTGGTGACGTCGTTGTAGGCCTCGAAGTGGGTGCAGTAGTCCTCATAAACCTTGGGATACAGGGCGTAGCTGACCGCCTTCTGCTCCATTTCGAAGTCAGAGAAGCCCTTCATATCAAACTTCTCGGAGGTGATGCTTGATATCCTCGAAGTCCACATCAGGCAGCAGGGTACCGGGACGGACGGTGATGGGCTCGATGTCCTTCAGAACAATCTTCTGCAGTTCCTTGGGGAAGCCGCCTCAGGGCTGCCCCATCATCCCCTTGAAGAAGTCGATGACGGAGTCGGGGGTAGGACAGGGAGGCGCCCTCGGTGAGGATGTTGTCCTTGGTCAGGCCGTTCTTCAGCATGAAGATGGCCAGGTCACCGACCACCTTGGAGGAGGGGTCACCTTGATCAGGTTGCCCAGAAGGATGTTGGCCTGGCGATGAGAGCTCCTTGATCTTCTCAAACTCATCCCTTGGAGCCCATTTCGGTGACCTGGGCCAGCAGGTTGGAATACTGTCCGCCGGGGATCTCATACTTATAAATCTGGGCGTTGGGGGAGACCATGCCGCTCTCGTTGGCTTTGTAGACCTTGCGGACATGCTCATAGTAGCGGCTCAGCTCATCCAAGCCCCTCAAAGTCCAGACCGGTATCACGCTCGGTGCCCTTCAGGGGCTTCCACCACCACGTTGAGGGAGGGCTGGCTGGTGCAGGAGCTCATGGACTCGATGGCCAGGTGCACGATATCCACGCCAGCCTCGGCAGCCTTCAGCACGGTGGCGACGCCAGCACCGGTGGTGTCGTGGGTGTGCAGGTGAACGGGGATGTGGAGCTCGGACTTGAGGGTTTCCACCAGCTTCTGGGCCGCATAGGGGTTTCAGCAGGCCGGCCATGTCCTTGATGGCCAGGATGTGGACGCCCATGGCCTCCAGCTCTTTGGCCTTTTTCCACATAGTAGTCTAAGGTGTACTTGACCTCGTTGGGGCTCATGATGTCGCCGGTGTCAGCACAGGGAGCCCTCGACAATTTTGCCGGTTTTCAGGGCCTCTTCCAGCAGGCATCTTCATGTTCTCGATCCAGTTCAGGCTGTCCAAAAGAGCACAGGAAGACATCCACGCCCTTGATGGCGGAGATCCGAATGAATTCCTTCACCAAGTTGTCGGGATAGTTGCTGTATCCCACGGCGTTGGAGGCCGCAGCAGCATCTGGATCAGAGTGTTGGGCATTCTCTCGCTGAGGATCTCCAGACGCTTCCCAGGAGACTCCTTCCTTCGGAAACGAAAGGCGGTGTCGTAAGTGGCGCCGCCCCAGGCTTCCACGGGAGAAAGTTCTGGAAAATCACGTTGGAGGCCTTTGCCGCGCCCACAATATCAGCTTGGTCCGCATCCGGGTGGCGATCAGGGACTGCTGGGCGTCACGCATGGAGGTGTCGGTGACATACAGGCGCTTTTCGCCCAAGATCTTCTGGGTAAAGCCCTTGGCGCCCAGCTTCTTGAACTCGTCCTTGGCACCGTAAACCAGGGCGGTCTCGTCGTACTTGGGCAGGACACGGTCCTCGAAGTAGAGGCTTTTCTCCCTTGGAGACGTTGACAATTTTGTCCCCAGGAAGTCCAGAATCTTGGGCCGTCTACAAGCTGCTTGATACCGCTTGTAATTGCCAGGTTATACAATGTCTGTGTTCCATCTGCAAGTGCCTTCATTCCTGTTACAAAGACTGTATCCATTTGCCTGCTTTTGATTAATAGAGAGCTGCTACGGTCGCTTTTATACTCTGCAGACGTTATAATAACCTCTCAGCTCACAAAACTGCTCTGTATAGGCTGCTATTTGTTTGCTGCCTGACTTGCTCCTGTATGGCTGCTGTTGTTGCTGCTAAACTGCTCCCACGCCCATGCTGCTTCTCCTGCCGTCTGTCTTGCTGCTGTATATGCTGCTGTTCCACTGCTGCCGCTTGCT